>JRHI01000202.1_pt1 | contig 67040 bp, 60 predicted proteins | sample 215371 | NCBI WGS metagenome assembly JRHI01 (sample SAMN02929681, study PRJNA255918) | sediment metagenome | biome: cave system; feature: Ice Cave; material: Sediment; isolation source: sediment from deep within a dark volcanic ice cave with no known source of... ... | reverse complement strand
CGGCCCCACCCCCCACGCGCGTCCCTGCGGGCGCGCTCTCCGACGGCGGGTCCGTCCCGGCGCCAACCTATACTTTGGGCTATTCACCCCATGTCCGCGAACGAAAAGCGCCGTGGGCGCACGGCTCACTACCCGGTCATGCTGGACCTTGCCGGCCGGGACGTCCTCATCGTCGGGGGCGGTGCGGTCGCGGCGCGCAAGGCCTCCGCCCTGATCTCCGCCGGCGCCCGGCTGCGCATCGTCGCGCCCGCGCTGGGGCCGGCGCTCCAGGCCCGGCACGAGGCCGGGGAGTTCTGGTGGGAGGCTCGCCAGGCGCGCGCGGGCGACACCGACGGCACCGTCCTGGTGGTGTGCGCCGCCGGTGATCGCCAGGCCAACGAGCTGATCGCCGTCGAGGCGCGGGCGGCCGGGATCCCCGTGGCCGTCGCCGACGCCCCCCACAGCGGCAGCGTGACCATCCCCGCCAGCCTGCGGCGCGGCCGGCTGGTGATCTCGGTGTCCAGCTCGGGCGGCTCTCCGGCGCTCGCCGCCTTCGTCCGCGGCCGGCTCGAGGCGGCCGTGGGACCGGAGTTCGCGCAGCTCACCGAGCTGGCCTCGCTGATGCGCGAGCAGGGCCGCGCCGCGGGGCTCGACGCCGCCACCCGCGAGCGGGCTGCCGCCACCGCACTGCCGCAGCTGCTCGAGCTTCTCCAGGCGGGCAGGACGTCGGAGGCCGAGGCGCTGGCCCTCCTCGCCGCCGCACCCGACACTGCCGAGGTGGCGCCGTGAGGGCCGCTGCCGTGGGGCCACCATGGAACTGATCTCCACGGGGCTGAGCTTCCACACCGCTCCACTGGCGGTGCGCGAGCGCGCCGGCGTTCCCGATGACCGCGCCCGGACCATGCTCCGCTTCCTCGTCGGTCACAGTGGCCTGGGCGAGGCGGCGGTCCTGAGCACCTGCAATCGCACCGAGTTCTACCTGACGGCGCCGCATCCGGACATGGCCGACGAGGTCGCCGACCGGCTGGCGCGATATCTCGACCCCGGCGGGATGTACGGCATCGCCGGCCATCTCGTCACCCGCACCGGCGCCGATGCCCTGGCCCACATGTTCCGGGTGGCCGGCGGCCTGGACAGCATGGTCCTCGGCGAGCACCAGATCCTGGCTCAGTTCAAGCGGGCCCACCGGTTGGCGCGCGAGGCGGGGACCATCGACGTCGCCCTCGACTTCGTCATGAAGCGCGCCGTCCAGGTCGGCAAGCGCGTGCGCACCGAGACCCGGCTGAGCCACGGCACCGGCAGCGTCGCCGAGCTGGCGCTCTCCTGGGCCCGTGAGGCACTCGGCCCCCTGGAGGGCAAGGGGGTGCTCCTCATCGGCGCCGGCGAGATGAGCGGCCTGGTGGCGCGGCTGCTGAGCGCGGCCGGCGCCCGGCTCTGGATCACCTCGCGGGGCGGCACCTCCGCCTCGGCCCTGGCGGACGAGCTGGGTGGCGTGGCCGTCGCCGTCGACCGCCTCGACGACGTCGCCCGCGGCATCGACCTGGTGGTCTGCAGCACGGACAGCCTCGACCCGGTGCTGCGCGCGGCCGACGTGGAGCGCTTCCAGGAGGAGCGCGGGCGCCGTCCGCTGGCCATCCTCGACATCGCCGTGCCGCGCGATGTGGAGCCCGGGGCGGCCCGGGTCCCCGGGGTGGTGCTCACCGATCTCGACGCCCTGGGCCTGCTCGTCGACGTCAACCTGGCCTCGCGCCGCGCCCGGCTCCTCGAGGCCGAGCGTCTGGTGGCGTCGGAGGTCGAGCCCACCATCGCCCTGCTCGACGAGCGCGATGCCACGGCGCCGACCATCGCCGCCCTGGTGGGCAGGGCGGAGGCGATGCGAGCCGCCGAGCTGGAGCGCTCCCAGGCGCGGCTGCGGCTCGATGACGACCAGCTGGCCGTCGTCGACCGCCTCACGCGAAGCCTGGTCCGCAAGCTGCTCCACGCCCCCATCGCCCACCTCAAGGAGTCGTCCGACGATCCTGGCGCGGCGCTCCAGCTGCGCGAGGCCTTCGCCCTCGACCAGCCCCCGGGGGGGCGGCGCGCTCCCGACCTCGATCGGGAGTGACGGCGGAGGGCACCTCGCAGGCCGCCAGGCTCCGGCTGGCCACCCGCGGCAGCGCTCTCGCCCTGGCGCAGACGCGCATCGCCGCCGCGGCGCTCCGCGCCGCCGGTGCCGCCTCCACCGAGGAGCTGGTGATCCGCACTCGCGGCGACCGCGAGGCCTCCACTCCGGCGGCGCTCATGGAGGGGACCGGCTGGTTCACCTCCGAGCTGGAGCGGGCCCTGCTGGAGGGCCGCGCCGAGGTGGCGGTGCACAGCGCCAAGGACCTGCCCACCGAGCTCCTCGGCGGACTGCGCGTGGCCGCCCATCTGCCTCGCGCCGACGCGCGCGACGCCCTGGTCACCGCTCCGGGCGGCGCCTCCTGCCTGGCTGAGCTCCGCGCCGGAGCCCGGGTCGGCACCAGCAGCCTGCGGCGTCTGGCCTGGCTCCACGCCGCGCGGCCGGACCTGCGCGTGGAGCCCATCCGCGGTAACGTCGACACCCGGCTGCGCAAGCTCGACCAGGGCCTGGTGGACGCGCTGCTCCTGGCCTGCGCCGGGCTCGACCGGCTGGGCCTGGGAGACCGCATCACCGAGCGCCTCGACCCCCTCGCCTTCGTGCCCGCGCCGGCGCAGGGCGCCGTGGCCCTGGAGGTGCGGAGCGGGGGAGACGCCGAGGCGGCGGTGGCCCTGGCGGATGACGCCGCCACCAGCGTGGCGGTGGCCGCGGAGCGTGCCGTGCTGCGCGCCCTGGGCGGCGGCTGCCGGCTCCCCCTCGGGGCCCACGCCCGCCTCCACCAGGGACGCCTGGTGCTGGTCGCGGCCCTGGGTATCGACGGCGGCGCCGTCCGGCGAGCCCAGCTGGATGGCGACCCCGCGGGCGCCGCCGAGCTCGGCGCCCGCCTCGCCGAGCTGCTCCGCGGATGACCTCCCCGGGCATGGTCCACCTCGTCGGCGCCGGCCCGGGCGACCCCGGCCTGCTCACCGTCCGCGGCCGCGCCTGCCTGGAGGGCTGCGACGCCGTGGTCGTCGATGCCCTGGCCAGCCCCCGTCTGCTCGGCCATCTTCGCGAGGGCGCCGAGGTCCACCACACCGGCAAGCGCGCCGGCCGGCACAGCGCCACCCAGGATGAGATCAACGAGCTGCTGGTGCGGCTGGCCCGCGAGGGCAAGGACGTGGTCAGGCTCAAGGGCGGAGACCCCTTCGTCTTCGGCCGCGGCGGTGAGGAGTGCGAGGTGCTGCACGCCGCCGGCGTCCCCTTCGACGTGGTTCCCGGAATCACCAGCGCCATCGCGGCGCCCGCCTACGCGGGCATCCCCGTCACCCACCGCGACTGGGCCTCGCATCTCACCCTGGTGACCGGCCACGAGCGCGAGGGCGCCGGGGAGGCCCGGGTCGACCTGGCGCGGCTGGGCGGCCTGGTGGCAGGCGGGACGCTCGTGTTCCTGATGGGGGCGCGGACGCTGCCCCGGATCGTCGAAGGGCTGACCGGCGGCGGCGCCGACCCCGCCACCCCGGCGGCGGCGGTGATGTGGGGGACGGATCCGCGGCAGCGGAGCGTGCGCTCCACCCTGGGCGGCATCGTCGCCGCCGTGGCCGCCGCGGGGCTGGGGGCGCCAATGGTCACCGTCGTCGGCCGGGTGGCGGCGATGGGCGCGGAGCTGGACTGGTTCGGCGACCGGCCGCTGCTGGGCCGCCGGGTCCTGGTCACCCGCGCGAGGGCGCAGGCGAGCGGCTTTCTGGAGCGGCTGCTGGCCCTGGGCGCCGACGCGGTCGAGCTGCCGGTGATCGCCATCGAGCCGGCCACCGAGCGAGCCGACCTCCAGGCCGCGCTGCGGGCGCTGCTGGAGCCGGCGCCGCCTGGCGGCCGCTTCGCCGTCTTCACCAGCGCCAACGCCGCCGACCTGGTCCTGGCGGCGGTCAGGGAGCTGGGCCTCGACGCCCGACTCTTCGCCGGCACCACCCTGGTCGCCATCGGCCCGGAGACCGCCCGGGCGCTGGCGGCGGGCGGACTGCGCGCCGACCTCGTCCCCGGCGAGTTCGTGGCCGAGGCGGTGGCCGAACTGATGATCTCCCGTGGCGTCGCCGGGGCGCAGGTGCTGCTGCCCCGGGCCGCCCTGGCCCGCGATGTGCTTCCCGACCGGCTGCGCGAGGCCGGCGCCGCCGTCCAGGTGCTGTCCCTCTACCGGACGGTGCTGCCCGAGGGGACGGGCCGGCGGCTCCGCGAGGAGCTGGCCCGCGGCCCCCTGGACGCGGTCACCTTCACCAGCAGCAGCACCGTGGAGCACTTCCGGCGAGCCCTCGAAGGGGTCCCCTTCCCGGCCGGCGCCATCGCCGCCTGCATCGGGCCGGTGACCGCGCGCACCGCCCGGGCGGCGGGGTTTCCAGTCGGCCTGGTGGCCCCGGAGTACACCACCGCCGGGCTGGCCGCGGCGCTGGCGGTGCATTTCGGCGCCGGACCCACCTGAGCGTCCGCCCGTCTCCTCGCGTCGGCCACGGGGCGCAACCCGGTACTCTCTCCGACCCGGCATGAGCTTCCCCACCGACCGGCCACGCCGGCTGCGCCGCACCCCCGCTCTGCGGCGGCTGGTGCGTGAGACGCGCCTCCTTCCCGTCGACCTGCTCTACCCCTGCTTCGTGCGCGAGGACACCGAGGAGCCGGTGCCGGTGGCCACCATGCCCGGCGTCTTCCAGGAGTCCCACGACTCACTGCTCCGCTCCGTGGCGGACGCGGTGTCCGCCGGCATCGGCGGCATCGTCCTGTTCGGGGTCCCGCGGGACAAGGACGAGGAGGGCTCGCAGGCGTGGCATCCCCGCGGGGTGGTCCAGACCGCCGTTCGGCGCCTCAAGCACGAGTTCGGGGACGCGCTGGTGGTGATCACCGACCTGTGCCTCGACGAGTACACCGACCACGGCCACTGCGGGCTGCTCCGCGACGATGGCAGCGTCGACAATGACGCCACCCTCGACCTCTACGGCCGGATCGCCGTGGCCCAGGCGGAGGCGGGCGCCGACGTGGTCGCGCCCAGCGGCATGATGGACGGCCAGGTGGCCGCCATCCGCACCGCGCTCGACGAGGGCGGCTTCGAGCAGACGGCCATCCTGGCCTACAGCGCCAAGTTCGCCTCGGTCATGTACGGCCCCTTCCGCGAGGCCGCCGACTGCGCCCCCAGACAGGGCGACCGTCGCGGCTACCAGATGGACGTGGCCAACGGGCGCGAGGCGGTCCGCGAGACCCTGCTCGACGTCGAGGAGGGCGCCGACATGGTCATGGTCAAGCCGGCCCTGACCGCGCTCGACGTGGTCAGCCGGGTGCGCGACGCCGTCGACCTTCCCGTCGCCGCCTACTGCGTCAGCGGCGAGTACGCCATGCTGCGGGCCGGCGCCGCCGCCGGGGCCTTCGAGGAGCGCGCCGCGGTGGTGGAGGCGCTGACCGCCATCCGCCGCGCCGGCGCCGACCTCGTCGTCACCTACCACGCGCGCCAGGCCGCCCGCTGGCTCGCCGAGGAGACCTCCGTTGTCCATTGACCAGGATGGCCCGCCCGTCCGCCGCCTTCCCGCCGCCTTCGTCGGCGCCATCCTGGTGGTGCTGGTGGTGGGAGTGGCCACGGTGGCCGCGGCCGTCCACACCGCCGCCGGGCCCGGCTCGCCGGTCGCCGTGCCCACGCCGCTGACCGCGGCCGACACCGGTAGCACCTCCAGCTCCTCGACGACGTCGACGTCGAGCTCCAGCACCGGCTCGAGCGCGCTCGCGGCGCCGCCGGACCGCTGTCAGGCGGCCACGTTCGGCAGCCCGCTGGAGCCGCTCAATCCGCCGTCGGACCTGCACAAGTACAGCGGCCCGCCGCCGGTCACGATCGACAGCGGCAAGCTCTACGAGGCCACGCTGACCACCACCAGGGGGGTCATCGTGGTCTGTCTGGACCCGCAGTTCGCCCCCAACACGGTCAACAATTTCGTGACGCTGGCGCGCAACCACTACTACGACGGCCTCAAGTGGCATCGGGTGGTCGCCGGCTTCGTCATCCAGGGCGGCGATCCACTGGGGACGGGCTCGGGTGGCCCTGGCTACTCCTTCCCGGACGAGACGGTCAAATACTCCTACCAGGTCGGCGCCCTGGCCATGGCCAACTCCGGCCCCAACACCAATGGCTCGCAGTTCTTCGTCTGCACCGGCTCCCAGTGCCCGCCGCTGCCCCCGAAGTACAACCTTTTCGGAGTGGTGGTGACCGGCCAGGACGTCGCCGGCAAGATCGCCCAGGGGGACGTCATGACCACCGTCACGGTGGCCCAGTCGCAGTGAGGCGGCTGATGGTCGCGGCGGCGGCGCTCACCGCCCTGGCGGGCTGCGGCTCCGCCGTCGGCGTCACCACCGTGGTGCCGACCTCCGCTCCGCCCCCGGCGACCGCGTCCGCCGCCGCCTCGACGTCGACGGCCGGCCGGCCGCCGACCAGGCCGGCACTGCCGGCGCCGGTCGACCGCTGCGCGGGCATCACCTTCGGTGCCCCACTGGTGCCGAAGGACGCCCCCGCCGACCCCCACGTCTACAGCGCCCCCCCGGCCCTGCAGATCGACCCCTCGAAGCTCTACCTGGCCACCATCACCACCGCCCGAGGCGTCATCGCCGTCTGCCTCGACCCCCAGTTGGCCCCCAACACCGTCAACAACTTCGTGGTCCTGGCGCGCAACCACTACTACGACGGCCTGATCTTCCACCGCGTGGTCCCTGGATTCGTCATCCAGGGCGGCGACCCCAAGGGCCTGGGCAACGGCGGTCCGGGATACTCGTTCGCCGACGAGCCGGTCAAGGCCAGTTACGCCGTCGGCGCCGTGGCCATGGCCAACGCCGGCCCCAACACCAACGGCTCGCAGTTCTTCATCTGCACCGTGGACGACCGGCACAAGCTCGGCAAGTCCTACAACCTCTTCGGCCAGGTGGTGAAGGGGATGGACGTCGTCGGCAGCATCCGCCAGGGCGACGTGATGCGCTCGGTGACCATCCGAGAGGCGTAGCGGCACGCTGATGGCTCCAGGCCTGCTCGCCGTCCACGCCCACGCCGACGACGAGACCATCACCATGGGCGGCACCCTCGCCCACTACGCCGCCCGCGGGGTGCGGACCGCCAACGTCTGCTGCACCGACGGCCGGCTGGCGACGATCGTCGATCCCACGATGGTCGAGGCCGAGGTGCGGCCGTGTCTCGGCGAGGTGCGCCACGCCGAGCTGGAGGCGGCCCTCGACATCCTCGGCGTCGGCGAGCTGCACTGGCTCGGCTACCACGACTCCGGGATGGAGGGGGCGGACAGCAACCAGGACCCCGACAGCTTCTGGATGACCCCCCTGGACACCATCGTCCGCCGGCTCGTGGGCGTCATCCGGGAGTTCCGCCCCGACGTGGTGGTGACCTACGACGCCTTCGGCGCCTACGGCCATCCCGACCACGTCCAGGCGCACCGGGCCACCCTGCTCGCCGTGGAGGCCGCAGAGCACCCGCGGGTCTATCCCGAGGTGGGCACCCCCTGGCGGGTGTCCAAGCTCTACTACACCGCCTTCGCCCGCTCCACGGTGAGGAAGATCATCGATCTCGCCCGGCGGGCGGGGATGGAGAGCCCCTTCGGCGAGAATCCGGAGAACGTCGAGTTCGGTACCCCCGACGAGCTGATCACAGCGCGCATCGACTGCGGCGAGTTCACCTCGGTGAAGCGCCGAGCACTGGTCGCCCACCGCAGCCAGATCAGCGCCGACTTCCCGATGATGAAGATGCCCGAGGAGCTGCTCCGCGAGCACTTCCCCGCCGAGCACTTCACCCTGGCGCTCTCCCGGGTGCCGGTGCACGCCCCCGAGGACGACCTCTTCGCCGGCATCGCCGGGTAGCCGGACCCCCGGCCCTACGGGACGATGACCGGGCTGGCGAGGTCGGCGGAGACCGCGATCACGGGCACGGTGCCGCCGCCGCTCACCTCGAAGACGTACACGGGGACGAGCCACGCCTCGGTCCCGTCGGCACGGTAGCCCCAGCCGAGGCCGAGGTGCACCCCGGTCACCGTGACCACCACGGGCGGTGGGAGCGGGTACGACGTGGGGCCGGGCTCCGGGAACGAGGAGCCTGCGGGGCCGGAGGAGGGGGCGGGCACCGGCGCCCCTGGCAGCGGCGTCGCCGGCTCCACCTGCCCCTTCGTGGGCTGCGCGACCGCCACCGGCGGCAGCGCCTGCGAGGCGCCGTTCGCGCCATTGCTGACGCCCATCATCGGCACCGGGCCGGGGCCGCCGCGCAGGGTCCAGGCGCCCCCCTGGCGGAGCCGGTCGAGCCCGGCGCTCACCCCGACCAGCGGGTAGTCGCCGGCGCTCGCCGGGGCCGCGAGCCAGCCCGAGGCGCCGAGCAGCGCGGCGTGGGGCCCGACCGTCACCGACCAGGGGGAGGACGCGACCGGGGCCCCACCGACCGCCGGGGTGATGCTCACGAACCACTCGGAGACGCCTCCCGTGCTGGCGAAGGAGGCGCCGCCGAGGTCGAGGCCGGCGCCGGCGAGCGCCGTCCGGGTGCGCTGCTCGGCCTCCGCCCGCGAGGGCAGGCCGGCCACGGCGGTGGGCACCGGGCAGGGCACGGGGGTGCTCGCAGGGGGCGCGACCGGAGCTGCCGGACCGCTGCCGGGCGCACTGCCCGGACCGCTGAGGTTGCCGGGCATCGCCACCGCGCATCCCGAGGAGCCGTTGCTCGAGGAACCGGTCGGCGACAGCGTCCAGGGGAGGCCGGCACTGCGCCGCACCGTGAGGACCGAGCTCGAGCCGGCCACGCTCCACCCCGAGGTGGCGCTGCTCACGGCGCCCTCCAACCCCAGAGCCCGGGCGAGGCGGGCCACCCGGTCGTCGGTGGTCGTCGCCGTCAGCCGGTAGGCGGTGGCGTGGGCGGCGAGCGCCGGCAGCGAGCCCTCGACCCGGTATTCGACCCGGCCGGACAGGGAGGTCGGCTGGAGGAGCCCGGTGACCCCTGAGCTGCCGGCGCTCACGCCCGAGAGCGCGGGGATCCGGGAGGGTGGCGCCGCGGATCCGCGGCCCCCGCACCCGGCGATCAGGACGGCGGCGGCCAGGAGCCCGGCGAGCTGGGGGAGGCGGTGAGTGGTCATGCTCGTGACGACGCCGGGGACCCCGGTGGGGTTCCCTACTCCTGTTCGAGCAGCCGGTGGAGGGCGCGCTGCGTCTCCTGGATGTGGGCGGCCATCGCCTCGGTGGCACCGGCCACGTCGCCAGCCGCGATGGCTTCGAGGACGGCTCGGTGCTCTCTCGCGGAGTCCTGGTGGATGTCCTTGGTGTCCAGGGCCTCCATCGGCGTGAACAGGTGTCCTCTCGCCTTCTCCATCGCCTCGTACATGTACGGGTTCCGCGAGGCGGCGGCGATGGTCAGGTGAAAGATGGAGTCCGCTCGCCGGAAGTCGTCGATGCCGGTGCTGCGAGCCTCGGTGGCCCGCTCCGCCTCCTGGGTGGAGAGCTCCAGCCTCCGGAGGTCGTCCTCCGAGCGGCGTGACGCGGCCAGCCCCGCGGCCCCGGGCTCGACCACGAGCCGGAACTCGAGGATCCGGTCGAAGGCGCCGAGCTGCCGGCGGAGCTCACGGCGGACCTCGCTCGGCGACGGCCGGTGAGCGAGGATCACCGCCCCTCCCCCGGCCCCGCGCCGGCGCGCGATCAGCCCCTCCCCCTGCAGGATGCCGAGGGCGTCGCGGACGGTGACCCGGGAGACGCCGAGCTGCTCGGCGAGCAGCCGCTCCGGGGGGAGATGCTGACCCTGCGGGAGCAGGCCGAGGCGGATGCGCTGGCGCAGCTGCGTGGCCACCGTCTCGTAGATGGCGGTGGTCGCGATCGGCGTGTCGCTCGCCGCCTCGGCGGCGGGGACACCACCGGCGGGATCGTCCCCGGGAGCCGTCCGGAGCCACTGGGGGATACGCGGTTCGACGACGGTGCCCGGCACAACTCGACCATAGCCGGGCCGGAACTGGACGGTCAATGGCTTGACCGACCCAATTTCCTAAAGTATGTTTTACAGACCTTTACTCCGGTTGCCTCTTTCAGACCGGAGCGGGGCGGTGGCACCGCCTATGGAGGGTCCGCCATGAACCTGGTGGGATTCCTGGTGCTCGTCCTCATCCTGCTCTGGGCAGCGGGCACGCTCGGAACGCTGAGCTTCGACCCCTGCCCCGCCGGCCAGCACGGTGTCTGCCTGACCTGGAAGCACTGAGGGGCGGCCGGACCGCGTCCGGACCCCGGCCGAGCGGCGGGCCGGACGGCCCGCCGCATCGGTGAGGGTGGGAGAGCTAGGCGCGCTCCACGATCATCGCGATTCCCTGGCCGCCGCCGATGCACATCGCCGCGAGGCCCAGCACAACGTCCCGCTTCTGCATCTCGTGGAGCAGGGTGGTGAGGATCCGGGTGCCGCTGGCACCGATCGGATGGCCGAGGGCGATCGCGCCGCCGTTCACGTTCAGCCGGTCCTCGGGCACCGCGAGCTCGCGGCCGACCGCGACCGACTGGGCGGCGAAGGCCTCGTTGAGCTCGAAGAGGTCGATGTCGCGCGCCTCGACCCCGGCCTTCGCCATGGCGCGGCGGGCCGAGGGCACCGGGCCCATGCCCATGATCCGCGGCTCCACGCCGGCCGAGGCGTAGCTGCGGATCCGCGCCAGCGGGGTGCGGCCCTCGGCCCTCGCCCGCGACGCGCTCATCACCACCACCGCGGCGGCGCCGTCGTTGATACCGCTGGCGTTGCCCGCGGTCACGCTGCCCGCCTTGTCGAAGGCCGCCCGCAGCGCCGCCAGCGACTCCGCGGTGGTCTGGGGCCGGGGGTGCTCGTCGACCTCGACGGTGACCGTCTCCTTCCGCTTCTTCACCGGGACCGGGACGATCTCGTCCTTGAAGCGGCCGCTGGCCATCGCCTCGCCGGCCTTGCGCTGGGACTCCGCGGAGAAGGCGTCCTGGTCGGCGCGGCTGACCTCGAACTCCCTGGCGACGTTCTCGGCGGTGATGCCCATGTGGCAGTCGTCGAAGGCGCACCAGAGCCCGTCACGGATCATCACGTCGACCAGCTGGCCGTGGCCGAGCCGGTAGCCGTAGCGGCCGCTGTCCATCAGGTAGGGCGCGCGGGTCATGTTCTCCATGCCACCCGCGACCACCACCTCGGCGTCGCCGAGGCGCACCGCCTGGGCGGCGAGGGCGACGGTCTTGAGGCCCGAGCCGCAGACCTTGTTGACGGTCATCGAGGGGATGCCGGTGGACAGGCTGGCCCCGATCGCCGCCTGGCGCGCCGGGTTCTGGCCGAGGCCGGCCTGGAGGACATTGCCCATCAGCACCTCCTCCACCGTCTCCGGGTCGATGCCGGCACGGCGGATCGCCTCCTGGACGGCGATGCCCCCGAGCTGGACCGCGGGCATGTCCATGAAGACACCGCCCATGGTGCCGATGGGGGTGCGACAGGCGCTGACGATGACCGCGTCTTCCATGGTGATCTCCGGAGCTGGGTGACGGTCTCCACTCTAGCGCGGGGTCCCCGACCCACGGCGTGGGCCGCGTCTCAGGCGGGCAGGAGCTCGGCGAAGGCGGAGCGGTAGCGGTCCGCGAACGCCTCGGCGGAGAAGTGGTGCGCCTGGGGCCCGCGCACCTCGACGACATAGGCGGCGGCGAGCGCGCCCATCCGCCCGGCGCGGCCGAGGTCGTGCCCGCGGCGGAGACCGGCGAGCAGGCCGGCGAGATAGGCGTCGCCGGCGCCGGTGGGGTCGACCACCTCGTCCACCGCCGCCACCGGGACCTCGACCACCCCGTCGCCTGAGTGCAGCCGGCTGCCCCGCCCGCCCAGGGTCACCGCCACCACGGCGCCGCGCTCGCGCAGCTCGTCGACGCCGAGGCCGGTCCGGCTGCGGAGCATCTCGAGCTCGTAGTCGTTGCCGACCACCATCCAGGCGGCCTCCAGCCCGGTGCGCAGCGCCTCCTCGCTCAGCGACGGGATCTGCTGGGCGGGCGCGAAGACCAGGCGGTGGCCGAGCTCGGTCGCCTGGGCGATGTGCGCCGCCATCGCATCGGGGGCGTCGGGAGCGACCACCACCGTGTCCACCTCCGCGCCCTGGCGGCGCAGGTCGATGGCCCCGGCCCGCGCCATCGCCCCCGGGAAGAACGCGGCGATCTGGTTGTCGTCGAGGTCGGTGGTGATGAAGCAGGAGGCGGTGGCGACGTCGTCGCAGCGCAGCGCCGTCGAGGTGTCGACGCCGGCCTCCTTGAGGGCCGCGCCATAGGCGTCGAAGTCGTCGCCGACGGCCGCGCAGAGCAGCGGGCGCTCGCCGAGCAGGGCCAGCGTGTAGGCGATGTTCGCCGCGGTCCCGCCGCGGCGCCGCTCCAGCCGGTCGACCAGGAAGGAGACGTTGAGGATGTGGGTCTTGTCGGGGAGGATGTGCTCGCCGAAGCGCCCCGGGAAGACCATGATGGTGTCGAAGGCGACCGAGCCGGTGACGGCGATCTGTGGCATGTGCCCGGGCATGGTAGCGGCACAATGGGAGCGTGGCGCTCCACCGAGTCCTCCGCCCCGCCGTCACCGCGGTGAGCCACCCGACGGTCACCGGCGACCCCGTCGACGGGGCGGCGTCGGCCGCGCTCGCCGAGGCGGTCGAGCTCTACCACCGCACCTACACGACCCTGCTGCGCAGCACCGGCGAGACCCGGCTGCGGGTGCTGGAGTCGTCCCACCGGGCGATGGGCTCCAGCCTCCACCCGCTCGCCGCCTCCTCCGAGCTCGACCTCGGCGCCTTCCTCTACGCCTGCCGCCGGCTGCCCCTGGAGATCCTCCAGGCCACGCTGGTGGTGCTGGGCCAGTCGACCGAGGTCTTCGCCCGCCACGGCTACAGCTTCGACGGCTGGACCGCGACCGGCGCTCCCGGCCGGCGGCGCCGCTGGTACCACGACGGCGGCTCGACCCTGGCGGTGCTGGTGGCCAGCGCCTCCGACGTCGACGACCTCGTGCCCACCCTGGTGGCCTTCCAGATCGAGTGGAACAAGCTTCACCAGCGGCTGCGTGCCGGCGGCGTGCACGGGGACGCCGGAGCATCGCCGGCGGCGGCGGAATGCGCCGCCGCCCTGGGCGGCCGGGAGGAGGACTGGGCGCAGCTGATGGAGGTCTGGGGCGACGGCTTCCGCGACCGCCTCGCCCAGGTGGCCGGGCGGCGGCTGTCGCTACGGGTGCGCATGCTCGGCGGCACCCAGGTGGGCTCGGCGCGGGTGACCCGGCGCTGGTGGGCGCCGGTGCTGGCGCTGCTCCGCGAGCAGGGGGTCGCCGACCGCCCCGTCTACTTCGTGAGCAGCAACTCCCACTCGGTGGTCAACCTGGTCAGCGGCGCCGCCGCGCAGCGCCAGCGGCAGCTGGTCGAGTTCATCGACCAGCAGGGCCCCGCGGAGATGCGCGAGGAGCTGCGCCGCTTCCGCGCCGGCACCGCCGAGGGCGACTGGTCCAACTTCCTGTACTTCGCGGCGCGGCTCTACTTCCGCTCCCTCCCCCAGGGCCACCCCGAGCAGGCGCAGCGGCGCGAGGAGGAACGCCGGCTGGGCATCTTCCACGTGGTCGGCGACACCGCCCTCGACGTCGCCGCCCAGGTCATCGTGCTCGACCGCCTCGACGCCGCCCGGCTCGATCCCCGGCTGCTCCCCGTCGACGCCGCGGCGCTGGGCCGCAGCCCTGCGGTCGTGGTCAACATCGACTACCCGCTGGGGCTGTCCGCCTACAACATCCTCCGCGAGATCGCCGAGACCGTCGGCGAGCTGCGCGGCGTGTACACCCTCGGAAAGGCGGCGACGCTCAACGCCGACGTCGGCGACGTGATGCTCTCCAGCGTCGTCCACGACGAGCACAGCGGCAACACCTTCTGGCTCGACAACGCCTTCGGCGTCAACGACATCGCCCCCTTCCTGCGCTTCGGCAGCGGCCTCGACAACCAGCGCGCGGTCACCGTCAGGGGCACCTTCCTGCAGAACCGGGGCCACCTCGACTTCTACTACCGCGAGGCGTTCACCGTGGTCGAGATGGAGGCGGGGCCGTACTGCGCGGCGATGTACGAGCTCAGCGAGTCGGGCCGCTACCCCACCAACGAGCCGGTGAACTTCTCCAAGCTGCCGATCGACTTCGGGGTCATCCACTACGCGTCGGACACGCCCTTCACCCAGGCGCGCACCCTGGGTGCGCGCGGGCTCTCCTACCACGGCATGGACTCGACCTACGCGTCGTCGGTGGCGATCATCCGCCGGGTGCTGCGGCTGGAGGGTGCGCTCGGCGACGGCGAGCCGGCGGTGACCCGGTCGACCCACCGGCCCACGCAGGACTGATGTCGCTCGTCACCCTCGAGGGCGTCAGCGTCGCCTTCGGGGCCACCACCGTCTTCAGCGGTCTCGACCTGCGCGTCGAGCCCCGCGACCGGCTCGCCATCGTCGGCGCCAACGGCGCGGGGAAGACGTCGCTGCTCGAGGTGATCGCCGGCACCGCCCCGCCCTCCGCCGGCCGGGTCGAGCGCGACCGGCGGATGCGCATGGCCCACCTCACCCAGCAGTCGCCGCCGCCCTCGGCGCCGACCGTGCTCGCCGAGGTGATGGCCTCGCGCCAGGACGTCGCCGCCCTGCAGTCGGAGATGGCGGCGCTCGAGCAGCGGCTCTCCGCGGCGGACCCGGGCGACCTCGAGGCGCTGATGGCCCGCTACGGCGAGGTGCAGCACACCTACGAGGCGCTCGGGGGCTACGACCTCGAGGCCCGTGCCCGGGCCGCGCTGGGCGGGCTCGGCCTCGACGCCGAGGCCCAGCGCCGCCATCCGCGGGCGCTGAGCGGCGGCCAGGTCCGGCGGCTGGAGATGGCCAAGCTGCTCCTCCAGGACGCCGACCTCATCCTCCTCGACGAGCCCACCAACCACCTCGACCTCGCCGCCATCGAGTGGGTCGAGGAGTTCCTGCGCGGGGTGCCCGCAGCGATCGTCGTCGTCTCCCACGACCGGCGCTTCCTCGACGGGGTCTGCACCGGGGTGCTGGAGATCGCCCACGGCGTCACCGAGGAGTACCCGGGCAACTACTCCGCCTACGTCCGGCTGCGGGTCGAGCGCCGTGCCCGCCGGCGCAAGGAGTGGGAGGAGCAGCAGGACCACGTCAACCACCAGGAGGAGTTCATCCGCCGCTACAAGGCGGGGCAGCGCGCCCGCGAGGCGCGGGGGCGGCAGCTCAAGCTCGACCGCCTCGAGCGGGTCGCCCGCCCGGTCGAGGACGCGCGCCCGCGGCTGCGCTTCACGTCCTCGCCGGGGTCGAACGTGCTGCTGCGGGCCACCGACCTGGTGGCCGGGCGGCAGGGCCGGGGCATCGCCCGCCTCGACCGCGCCGTGCTCGGCCCCGGCGACCGGGTCGCCATCGTCGGCGCCAACGGCAGCGGCAAGAGCACCCTGCTCCACACCCTCGCCGGCGACCTCGAGCCGGTGGCGGGCACGGTGACCCGCGGGGCACGGCTGCGGATGCGCCTGCACCGGCAGGAGGAGGCCCAGCCCGACGTCGAGGACACCGGCCGCACCGTGCTCGACGAGCTGCTCGACGACCACCCCATCGGCGAGGAGCGGGGACGGACCGTCCTCGGCAGCCTGCTCTTCAACGGCGACGAGGTCTTCTCCCCGGTCTCCACCCTGAGCGGCGGCGAGCGCGCCCGCCTGGCGCTCGGGCGGCTCGCCCTCGACCCAACCAACCTGCTGCTGCTCGACGAGCCCACCAACCACCTCGACATCCCCGCCCAGGAGGTGCTCGAGGAGGCGCTCCAGGGCTATCCCGGGGCGGTGGTGCTGGTCAGCCACGACCGCGCCCTGATCGACGCGATCGCCACCCGGGTGTGGTCGGTCGAGCCCGCGGACGGCGGCCCGGCGGCGGTCCACGAGGTGCTCGGCGGCTACTCCGACCTGCTCCGCGCCCGCCGCGCCTCCGCCACCGCCGCGTCGGCGGCGCCCGCCCCGCAGCGGCTGGCCCCCGTCCCGGTGCCGCCCGGCGGGGGCGAGGAGCGGCGCGAGSGGGCGCGCGGCCGGGCCAGGGCCGCCGAGGTGCGCCGCCTCGAGGACGACATCTCGGCGGTCGAGGCCGAGCTCGCCGAGGTGCGACGCCGGCTGGGCGACCCCGCAACCTTCGCCGACCCGGCCACCGGCGCCGAGGCCGGCCGCGAGCACGACCGGCTGGAGGGCGCCCTCGCCGAGCTCTACGAGCGCTGGTCCGAGATGGCCGGCTCGGTCTGAACCGGCACCACCACCGGGGGCGGGCCACCCCCTCTTCCCTGGTTGGTGAGCGCCGTCCCGGCGAGGATGAGCACGAGTGCCAGCACCGCCGCCGGCCGCACCGGCTCGCCGAGGAACACCGCGCCGTAGACGAGGGCGAAGCCGGGGAGCAGGTAGGTGACGGTCAGCGCCCCGGTGGCTCCCAGGGTGCTGAGCAGCCGGTAGTAGAGGACGTAGGCGATCCCGGTGCCGCCCACCCCGAGCGCGATCAGCGACATCACGGCGTGGGCGCTCACCGCGTGGGCCGGGCGGCCGGCGGCGAGGGCGAAGGGGAGGACGAGCAGCGCCGCCAGGCCGTTCGCGCTGATCGCCGGCACCAGCGCGGGGTCGCCGGCGAAGACCCGGCGGCCGAGCAGGGCCCCGATGCCGTAGAGGACGGGCGCGCAGAGCAGGACGGCGAGGCCGAGCAGGTCGACGTGGCCGCCGAGGCCCTCGATGAGCACCAGGGCGACGACACCGCCGAGCCCCACCGCCAGGCCCACGGCGCGCGCCGGGGTCAGCCGCTCGGTCTCGGAGCGATGCGGGAGGCAGAGCGCGAGGAGGGCCGAGCAGAGCGGCGCGGCGGCGTTGCAGATCGCGGCGATTCCGGATGCGACCCGGGTCTCACCCCAGGCGAGGCAGAGGTAGGGCAGGGCCGCGCTGACCAGCCCGACCAGGGCTGCCGAGGGACGGCGCAGCCCGGCGAGCGCCCGGCGCTGCCCGATCGCCACCGCGTAGAGGGCGACGGCGAGGGCGCCGAGGGCGAGCCGGACCTCGACCACGCCGACCGGCGGCACCTCGAGCACCGCCACCCGGATGAAGAGGAAGCTGGCGCCCCAGAGGGCGGCGAGGGTCAGCAGGCGCGCGGCGTCGCCGGCCGACATCAGCTGAGGCGGAAGGGGCGCACCCCGCTGAGGAAGACCAGGCCGCCGACGAAGACGGTGACCGCCGCCGCCACCACGGTGGCGATGAGCGCGGCGAGGAGCACGCCGAGCACCCCGGGCGGCCCCTGGGCGGGGGCGGGCTTCGCCGCCGCCGGGGGCGGATGCGTCCCCGCGGGCGCGGGGGTGCCCACCACCACCACCAGACCGGTGAAGACGCCGTCGTCCCAGACGAACTGGTTCTCGCCGGGGGTGGGGCTGAGCTCGATGGCGAAGTAGGCGAGCCCGTCGCTCCCGGACTTGGTCGAGGCCTGGGTCCCCTGGGGCCCGACCGGGTGCCGGCTGGCGTCCGCCGCGGCCACGGTGGCACCGGTGCCGGGGGCCGACTGCACCCGCATGCTCACGGTCCGCCCCGGCTGGGGCGCGTCCTGCGAGTTGGCCTCGCGGATGTAGTACGCGAGCGCCGTCCCCGCGGTCTGCGGCTGCTGGCGGTCCACCTTGTCGTAGGCGAGCACCCGGACCGGGACGAGGGCGAGGAGGCTGGAGACCGCCAGGAGGACCAGGAGGAGGAGGGGGCGGCGGCGGCGCGCTGCTGGTTGCATCCGGGCACCCATCCTACGGCGGCCGCACGATCGGGGTGGTACGGGCCGGGCACGATTTGCGGCCGGCGCGGTGCCTGAGCGACAGTGGCCGGGTGGATCCCCTGGAGTCGGGCGGAGGGGTGCCCGGGCGGCTGCTGGTGTCGCCGGAGCAGATCGCCGCCCGCATCGCCGAGCTCGCCGCCGAGATCGACACCGCCTACGCCGAGGCGGAGAGCGCGGTGGTGCTGCTGTGCGTGCTCAAGGGCTCGCTCTTCTTCACCGCCGACCTGGCCCGGGCGCTCACCACCGACCTCGAGATCGACGCGATCGCGGTGCGCTCCTACGGGGCGGGCACGGAGACCTCCGGCACCGTCCAGCTGCTCAAGGACGTGACCACCCCGCTCGGCGGCCGCCACGTCCTCATGGTCGAGGACGTCATCGACACCGGCCTCACCACCTCCTTCCTCTACGAGCACGTCGAGCGCCACCGGCCGGCGTCGCTGCGCCTGGTGGCGCTCCTCGACAAGCCCGGCCGGCGGCGGCGGCCGGTGCGCATCGACTTCCGCGGCTTCGTCCTCGCCGACGAGTTCGTCGTCGGCTACGGGCTCGACCTCGACGAGCGCTTCCGGAACCTGCCCGGCGTGCATGCCCTCGACCAGCCCTGACCGCGGCCTGACCGGCCGCCTGGCCCCCGCCGCGCTGGTCATGGCCACGGTCGCGGTCTCCTTCTCGGCGATCTTCAACCGGCTCGCTCCCGACGGTCCGGCCACGATCGTCTGGGTGCGGATGGCGATCACCGTCCTCCTGCTCCTCCCGCTCGCGCTCCGCGACGCCCGGTCCGGCGCCCTCCCCCGCTCCGCGACCGACTGGATGGTGGTGGCCCTGAGCGGCCTCCTCCTCGCCGCCCACTTCCTGTGCTGGACGGCCTCGCTGCGCCACACCTCGGTGGCCTCGAGCGTGCTCCTGGTCTCGCTCCACCCGGTGCTGGTGGCGGTGCTGGGACGGCGGCTGCTCGGCGAGGCGGTCTCGCTACGACGACGGAGGCTGCGCCGATCACCCTCTCCCCGGGGGAGAGCCGGGTGAACAGCTGGCGCAGGTCGGTGCGCTCGGGTTCGCTCATGACTCGGTCCCCCACATGGCGGATGGCGGCGACGATCGCCGTTGCGTGACTCGGGAGACCATTCTCCAGCCTGGACGAGGACCGCGACCGTGTCGAAGCGGACACATCCTCGGTGGCGCGCGTCACACGCGATGCGCGGCGGCAGGTGCCGCCAGCAGGATGTGACCGCTCGCAACGCTTCCGTCACCGGTGCTTGATCGATTTGGTTGACGCGAATGACGAGTATCAGTCCATCGCTGCCCCAGCGGCGGATCGGTCGGACCCAGCGGATGAGAGGTTCGGGAGGCAACGTGGCGTCGTCGCGCAGCGGTCGCACGTCTCATCGCCGCGCCGGGGGGCAGGGACTCGTCGAGTTCGCCCTGGTCGCGCCGATTCTGATCGGGCTCGCCTTCGGGATCTTCGACTTCGGCCGTGGTATGTCGGCCAACATCACCGTGACCAACTCGTCGCGCGAGGGCGCCCGCTACCTGGCGACCCAGGCGTCGACGCTCCTGACGCCGTACGGCTCCGCCTGCCCGGGTGCGGGAACCCCACCGGCGGCGCCCGGCACCGGCGCCCAGTCCAAGGCGTGGAACCAGATGATGCAGAACGCCAATCTGGACCTGAGCCAGGTGCTCATGCTGAACGTCTACTTCTACAAGGGCAGCAACGACCCGTCCGGCACGGGGGCCACGCCGGACAAGACGGTCAGCTGCTCGACCGGCACCTGGCCGAACGTCACCCTGTCGGGCAGCACCACGCCGACGGTCACCGCCGGCAGCAACACCGGCGATTCCACCTACGTTCCCCAGACGGGTGACTGGGTGCAGTTCCGGGTCGTGTACAGGTACACGACGGTCACGCCGATCATCCACCAGGTGGTGGGGTCGGTCACGATCGACCAGACCACCACCATGGTGCTGGAGTGAGCGCCGCCCGAGCCCGGCGGGTGCGCCGCCCAGGCCGGCGCAACGCCCGCGGCCAGTCGCTGGCCGTGGTCGCGCTCGCCGGCGTCGCCCTCATCGGCATGACCGGCCTGGCGCTCGACGGCGGCTACGAGGTCGGTGTCTACCGCAACGCTCAGAACGGGGCCGACGCCGGTGCCCTTGCGGCGGCGCGGTTCATCTACGAGAACCAGGCCAACCCGACCTACGTCACCGACAACGCCATCTGCCAGACAACCGCGCCCAACGGGGTCGGCCCCAAGCAGGTCTACCTCAACAGGAGCAACGCCACCGCCACCTGCACCGGCAAGACGCTGACCACCTACACCCCGGCCGGTCCCGACGGCTTCCACTCCTACGGGGCGCTGGCCACCGTCGACACCAACACGAACGTGCTCGGCATCGCCGGTCTCACCTCCCACATCGGGGTCAACGAGGCCACCGCCGACGTCACCGCCAACCCCACCCCCGCCGCCAGCGGCTCGGTCGACATCTCCAGCCTCACCGCCAGCCTCTACGCGCTCTCCAACTCCCTGCTCTCCGCGAGTGGCAGCTCGACGGTCTTCGCCTGCTCGAGCAGCGCCTCGGGCGCCGGCAACAGCCAGATCGTGCCCGCCGCGGGCGGCAGCTGCCCGGGCAACGCCCTCTCCCTGAACCTGGCGCTGCAGATCCTCCTGGTCAGCCTCAACGTCAACGTGGTCAGCCAGCTCAGCCTGACCGGGAACATGGCAACGAACGGTGCAGGGATCACACTCGTCAAGCAGACCCTCTCCTCGGCGGTCCCGACCAACGGGATGGCTCAGCAGCGCGACCTCACCCGGGTGGTCGGTGCCACCCTGGGCGTCCTCGGCACGGTGAGCATCAACGCCAACGTCGGCAGCACGAGCTCGACGACCGGCAACCTCGGCGGCGCCGCGACCGGGGTGGAGACCACCGTCAACATCGCCGACCTCAGCGCCACCATCGCCGGGATCGCCTTCGCGGTCAGCGCTTTCGATGCCAAGGCGCGGGTGAGCTACGACCCGACCAACGGCTTCCAGGCCACCACCTCGTGCAGCCTGCTGTCCGGGCAGGGCCCCGCCCAGCTGAAGGTGGCCGGCGCCCCGGTCACCATCAACGCCGACTGCAGCTACACACCGATCGGCATCCCCGGCGTGCTCACCGTGAGCTCGACCAAGTCGGTCAGCTGCCAGACCGGTCCCAACGGCCAGCTGTGCACCGCCAGCGTCTGCGTGCTCGACGTCAGCGTGCTCTCGCTGCTCGCCGGGGTCAACAGCATCCACGTCTGCCTGGGCAGCGCCCAGGCGAGCGCCGACTTCAAGCCGGCGACCAACACCGCCGGGGTCATCATCACCTCGCAGATCCCCTCGCCCACCTTCTTCCTCGGAGTGGTTGGGGCGCACACCACCAACCCCAAGGCACAGGCCGCCGCAACGCCCCGCCAGGTCACCGACGTCTCCTCCGACACCTTCGCCGCGGCGCCGTATGCGGTGCCCTATTCAGCCACGGAGAAGACCGGGGGCGCGGCCTACTGCAACGGCAGCTTCGGTCCGCTGCTACCGGGGTGCAACTACACGGTCTGGGGCACGGGAATGGACGGCAACAGCGCGATGGAGAGGCAGCTCGGCTGCACGCCGACCGGCACCCAGTGCTGGCAGGGCCGGCTCGACCCCACCAAGAACCACGCCCTGGGACAGCCGGTGACCGCGCTGAGCGGCCCCGGCACCGGGCCGGCCGCGCTGATCGCCGGGTCCAAGTACATCCTGCTCCCCGTGATCAGCGAGGAGGGCCTGGTGGTCCAGTACGGTCTGTTCGCGGCCACCAACGACAGCCACGTCTTCACCCTGGCGCGCACCCCCGACCCCGTGAACAGCGTGGTGGCGCCGATCGCCCAGGCGCCGACCTCCGGCGCGTGGATGCCCAACGACGAGGGCGCGGTCTCCACCAAGCTCGTCGACCCCACCTACTTCAACGCCACCGGATGGAGCTGATCCGCATGTCCCGGCGCCTCGCCCGTCTCGCCACCGCGGTGGCCGCCTGCCTCGGCGCCGCGCTCGCCTCCTCCACCGCCGCGCTCGCCGTCAGCACCGCGCCACCGGTGGTGACCAGCATCTCGCCGCTGCAGCTGGTGCCCAACGGCCAGCCCTTCCACCTCACCCTCACCGGCTTCAACCTCGCCGCCGTGAACCAGGTCTTCCTCAACCCGGCGGTGGTCGGCCGCAGCTTCAGCGCCGCCGCCGACACCGTGCTCCAGGTCACCCTTCCCGCCGACACCCCCGCCGGCGAGTACACCGTGCGGGTGGTCTCGACCGCCGGCTCCAGCGACCCCGGAAGCGCCCAGTTCACCGTCGGCAGCGCCGCGGCCGCGGCAGCGCCCGCCGCCGACGCGCCGGCGGTGCCGAAGTACAGCTTCGCCCCGGCGCCGCAGCCGCGCTGGGAGCCCACCACCGGCGTGGTGGCCCCGGCGAGCCCCTCGACCGTGGCCGGTGGGCCCTCGCGCGGACCGGTCAACCCGGTGCTCCTGCTCCCCCTCGGCATCGTCCTCGGCGGCTTCGGCTACCTGCTCTGGGGCAGGCCGGGCCGGCTCTCCGCGGCCGACCGCCAGGGTCTCGTCGCCCACCTCGTCGGCCGCCCGGTGCAGGCTCTGCACATCGGCCGGATCTGCCTCCAGTGCGGCCGCCTCCACCTCGTGCTCGCCACCCGGCGCGACCTCTGGCAGGCCGGCCAGTTCTGCAGCGCCACCTGCTTCGTCGCAGCCCAGGAGGACGCCTCGGCGGCGCGCGCGGGAGAGAGCACCGCGGTCACCCGGATGCGTGAGATGTTCGTCTACAGCGAGCTCGAGCAGAGCCTCCAGGCGGCGCTCGCCGGCGAGGTGCTGGAGCTCCGGACCGGCGCCGTGGAGCTCGACGAGGCGCCGGTCGGGGAGCCTGCCGAGGAGGAGCTGGTGGAGGCGGTCGGTTAGACCGGCACCCGGGTCAGGAAGTACAGCAGGTGGCCCGGGACCACGCCCATCATCACCGTGACCACGAGGATGTAGAGCATCGCGGTGGCCGGCTGGTTGGCGCGGATGCGGGCGTAGTAGAGGGTGAGGCCGTTGACGGCGGCGGTCACCACCAGCCCGGCGGCCACCACCAGCAGCCAGAACGAGGCGCCGTAGCGCTCGCCGACCAGGCTGGCGCGCACCGCGCTGTCGGCGGTGAGCAGGGCGACCGCGACCGCCACCGCCTGCACCCCGACCGCGGCGAAGATCAGGTACACGGCGCGGCGCAGCGGCCGGAAGGAGAGGTCGGGGGAGATCAGGTACCAGTGGCCGAGCAGCATCCCCGCCAGGGTGCTGCCGGCGAGCAGCGCGGCGGGGACGAAGGCGACCGCGCCGGCGAGGCCGCCCACCCCGGAGAACGCGAAGGTGGCCGCGGCCCGGCCGATCGCCACCGCGCCGCAGGCCACCGCCACCGCCCCGGCCACCCGCCGCGCCGGGTCGGTGCCCACCGCGCAGAGCAGCGTGTACACCCCGAGCGCGGCGGTGAACCCGAGCATCCAGTGGACGAAGCCGGCATAGGCCCCGGGGTCGACGGGGTGGTGGAGGAGCTGCGCCGGGTCGGGGAGCAGCGCCGCCATCGCCAGGCAGATCCCCACGATCGCCAGGCAGATGGCGGCGGTGGTGCCGAGGAAGCCGCGCCCCACCTCGCCGAGCAGGTCGCCCGCGTAGGTGGCCGCGACCGTCCCGACGGAGAGCTCGGCGAGGACCAGGACACCCACGATCGGCGCCAGCGCGGGGATCGACATGCGGGCCATCGTAGGGTGAGCGCGGCAGGCCGTGGCGGAAGTCCCGGTGCTGTACCGTTGTCCTCCCGCATGGACGAGAGACAGCCGAAGCCGTCCGGACGCCCCCAGGATTTCACCGACCTCGTCAGCGAGCTCGGCGAACTGGTCGAGACCCTCGGTCTCGAGGAGGCTCCCCCGCGGGCGCGTGCCCGCCGGAGCCGTCCGCCCGCGGCCCGGGCCAGCGCCCCACAGCCGGCCGCGCCCGCGGAGCCCGCCGCGCCGGCGGCGGCGGTGGCCATCCCCGACGACGAGGCGGCCCCGGCGCCGGAGACGCCGGCGACCGACGCGATCCTCGACGACACCACGTTCTGGGTGCCTCCCCCCGAGATGGTCGGGCCCGGCGGACGCCCCTGGTCGCCCGCCGCCGCCATGGAGCTGCTCCCCGGCAGCCGGGAGGCGGCCGCGGCGGCGATCGCGGCACGGCCGAGCTCCGGATGGGTGATGACCATGGCCGCGTGCACCGCGGTGGCGCTGGCGATCTTCGCCCTGGTGGTCAGCCACATCGACCTGGCCAGCACCGGTGGCCCCGACCAGGCGGTGAGCGCCGCTCCCTTCGCGGTCGGCCGGCTGCGCACCGTCGCCGCCGACAGCAGCTCCGCGGTGGCGGCCGCACCCACCACCACCCGCTTCCCCGCCTCGACGAGCCACCTGTTCATCGAGATCCAGTACGCCGGCGCCACCCCCCACGACAGCCTCCAGCTGCGGGTGATCCGCGACTCCGACGGGCTGCCGCCGCCCACCGTCGTGCAGGACCACACCTACCGGCTCGACAGCCCCGAGGGGAAGGGGGCGTTCACCGTCGAGCTCACCGCGCCCGCGGGCACCCCCTTCGCGCGCGGCCGCTACACGGTGAGCGTGGTCCACGGGCAGAGCGCGGCCCAGACCGTCGACTTCACCGTCGGCGACACCGGGGCCTGACCCGGCGGCGCCGCCGCCTTGCTAGGCTGCCCGCCGATGAGCGTCGCCGCCAGCACCCTCCACGAGTCCGAGAACCCGTGGCGCAATGCCCAGAGCCAGTTCGACGCCGCCGCCGGGCTGCTCGGGCTCGAACCCCGGCTCTGCGCCGTCCTCCGTGAGGTCCGTCGCGAGTTCACGGTGCGCTTCCCGGTGCAGATGGACGACGGCAGCGTGCGCATGTTCACGGGCTACCGGGTGCAGCACAACACGACCAGGGGCCCCGCCAAGGGGGGCATCCGCTTCCATCCCGAGTGCAGCCTCGACGAGGTCAAGGCGCTGGCGATGTGGATGACCTGGAAGTGCGCCCTCGCCAACCTCCCCTTCGGCGGCGCCAAGGGCGGGGTGATCGTCGACCCCGCCGAGCTCAGCCACCACGAGCTCGAGCGGCTGACCCGGCGCTTCGCCACCGAGATCACGGTGCTGATCGGGCCCGAGTCCGACATCCCCGCGCCGGACGTCAACACCTCGGCGGAGATCATGGCCTGGATCATGGACACCCTCTCGATGGAGGCCGGCCACTCGGTGCCGGCGGTGGTCACCGGCAAGCCGATCGACATCGGCGGGAGCGAGGGCCGGCACCGGGCAACCGGCCGGGGGGTGACGGTGGTGACCCTCGAGGCCTGCCGGTGCCTGGGCATGGAGCCGGCGACGACCACCGTGGCGGTGCAGGGGTTCGGCAACGTCGGCAGCGTCAGCGCCCAGCTGATGCACGAGGAGGGGTTCCGGGTCTGCGCGATCTCCGACGTCACCGGCGGCGTCCACGACCCGGCCGGCCTGGACATCCCCGCCATCCTCGAGCACCGCCGCGCCGGCGGCACCCTCGCCACCCTCACCGGGCTGCGGCGGGTGAGCAACCAGTCACTGCTCGAGCTGCCCGTCGACGTCCTCGTCCCCGCCGCGCTGGAGAGCCAGATCACCGCCGCCAACGCGGCGCGCATCCAGGCCCGGCTGATCGTGGAGGGCGCCAACGGTCCCACCACGACCGAGGCCGACCACGTCCTGGAGCGGCGCGGGGTGGTGGTGGTGCCCGACATCCTCGCCAACGCCGGCGGCGTCACCGTCTCCTACTTCGAGTGGGTGCAGGACCTGCAGTCGTTCTTCTGGGAGGAGCCGGAGATCAACCGCCGCCTCGAGGCGGTGATGCGCCGCGGCTTCGCCCAGATGGTCGAGGCGGCCCAGGCCCACACCGTGTCCTGGCGGATGGGCGCCTACCTGGTGGCGGTGCAGCGGGTCGCCGACGCCACCGCGGTGCGGGGCATCTACCCGTGAACGGCACGGGGACCCCGCCGCCGCCCGAGGAGCCCGCGGCGACGCCGCCACGGGCGCAGCCGCCGCGGACGCCGCCGCCCAGCTACCTGCCTCCCCCGCCGCCGCGCACCCGTCCGCCGCTGGCGGCGATCGAGCCGCTCCGGCCGGAGCGCTCGGGACCTCCCCCCTGGGTCTGGGTGCTGGGCGGGGTGGTCGCCGCGGCGATCGTCGCCGTCGTGCTGGTGCTGGTGCTGCGCTCCGGCAGCAGCGGCCCGCTGGTGGTGGGCACCGACGTGAGCCTCGCCTCCACCTCGGAGCGCAGCGGCGACTGCGTCACCACCGTCCACCTCACCGCGACCGGGACCCTCAGCGGCAGCGGCACCCTGGTCTACCGCTTCGAGCGCAGCGACGGGCAGCAGACCGCCGACACCCGCCTCGCCGTCGACGGCAACACCGGCTTCGAGATCACCGAGGACTGGCGTTTCGTCGGGGTGCACAAGGGCGGCGGCACGATGGTCTTCCGGATCGTCTCGCCGACCACCCGCGAGGTGCGGCGTGATCTCACGGTCACCTGTCCCTGATCCCCCCGGGGATGTCGACGTCCGCGGCGGCTGCCAGCGGGTGGCCGCCCGGGCGCGTCACGTCCACATCGACGAGGCCGGGCTCGGCCGCCTAGCCGCGGAGCTCGCCGCCGGCGACCCGGCCGTCCCCGGCTGGGAGGAGGACCACCTCGCCGGCGGTGACCCCGAGGTGCGCGCCGGGTGGACGCTGCTGCTCAGCGCGCTGAACTTCTGCTTCTGGGAGGACGAGCCCCGCTGGCGGGTCGAGGGCGCCGACGGCTACATGGCGCTGGCGGCGGCGCTACGCCGCGCCCACCGCGCCGGGGTGCCGGTCGCCCGACCCGCCCGCTACGCGCGCTGGAGTGTCGAGGAGCTGGCCGAGGTGCTCCGCGGCGATCCCGGCGGCCCGGCGGCGCCGCCGCTGCTCACCGAGCGCCACGCGGTGGCCACCGAGCTCGGCGCGTGGCTGGTCGAGGAGCACGGCGGCGCGGCGCTGAGCCCGCTGCTCGCCGCCCCCTCGGCGGCGGCGCTGGCAGCCGGGCTGGCCACCCGCCTGCGCGGCTTCCGCGACGTCGCCCACCACCGGGGGGAGCCGGTGGCGCTGCTGAAGCGCGCCCAGATCGCCGCCCACGACTGCGGCCTCGCCCTCGGCGACGACGCCCCCGCCGGGCTGCGCGACCGCCGCGGGCTCACCGCGTTCGCCGACTACAAGGTGCCCCAGGTGCTCCGCGCCGCCGGCGCCCTCGGGTACGCCCCCGAGCTCGCCGCCGCCGTCGACTCCCGCACCGAGCTGGCCGCCGGCTCGGAGCCCGAGGTGGAGATCCGCGCCCTCACCGTGGTCGCCGTCGACCGCCTCGCCCACCTGCTCGCCGTGGACGCCCCCGCCGTCGACACCCTGCTCTGGTGGCGCGGCCAGGGCCTGCGGGAGCCTCCGTATCACCGGTGCCGGACGATCTGGTACTGACGGGCGACCTTCCCGCCTCACCCGTGCGCGACGTAGTTCCACCGGGCTCCCGTCGCGTAGCACTCCTCCAAACGGTCGAGACTGTATGGCCCGTCGCCGTCGAGGTCGAAGATGCGCAGCCCGGCCTGGTCGCAGAGCAGCCCGTGGAGGTCGCGTGGGGTGCTGCCGTAGTGGTCGCTGGCGCCGCGACCGTGCTCGACGACCACGGTGGGACGGTGCTCGGTGATGGTGCGCAGCGCGCCCGCCAGCACCAGGCACTCGGCGCCCTCGACGTCGATCTTGATGAACGCCGGGGCGCAGCCCGCGGGCAGGTGGTCGTCGAGCCGCTCGGTGGCGACGGTGATGCGCTCGCACTCGACCGCGCGCGGATAGGAGCGCTCGCGCAGGCCGCTGTACTGGGGCAGGTCGCGCACGTGCACGTAGGCCGCCTCGCCGTCACGGTCGGAGAGAGCCGCCCGGCGGATGTCGACGCCGGGGAAGCGCCGCACCAGCAGCGCGTGGAGGTGGGGCAGCGGCTCGTAGGCGAGGTGGCGCCCGTGCGGCGCGACCCGGAGGATGTCGGCGAGGACGTCGCCGTGGTGGGCGCCGACGTCGATGCAGTCGGCGTCGGCGCGGAGGGTGAAGGAGAGCAGCCGCCGGAGCAGGTCGCCGTCGAGGTCGTTGCGGGCCTTCGCGGGGTCGTCACGGTCCAGCCGGCCGGGGGCGAGCAGGTCGACGGCGCGGTCACGCAGCCGGCGCAGGGAGGGGGCGGCCCCGCTGGCGACCGCCAGCCGCCGGACGGCGTCGCGCGCGGCCGTGGCTACGCCCCGGACACCGGCAGGCTGCGCACCAGCACCGACGGCGCCCCGACGAAGCCGGGTCCGAAGGTGAAGCGGAGGTCGGAGCCCACCGCCTCCACGGAGCCGAGCAGGTCGAGAAGGGTGCCGGCCACGGTCATCTCGCGGATGGGGGCGCCGCGCACCCCGCCCTCGACGGCGAAGCCGCCGATGCCGAGCGAGAACTCGCCCGTGACCGGGTTGACGGTGTGGAGGCCGTGCACCTCGGTGACCAGGATGCCGTCGCCCATCCGCGCCATCAGCTCCTCGGGGCCGGCGGTGCCGGGGAGGAGGACGAGGTTGGTCGGGCCCAGCTCGGGGGTGCTGCGGTAGGAACCGCGGGCGGCGTTGCCGGTGGAGCGGGCGGTGCCGTCGCGGCGCGCCGTGTAGCTGTTGTGGAGGTAGGAGCGGAGCACCCCGTCGCCGATCACCTCGGTGCGCTGGGTGGGCACGCCCTCGGCGTCCCAGGGGCGGGAGGCGAGGCCGTCGCGCAGCCGGCCGTCGTCGACCAGGGTGACGCAGCTGGCCGCCACCGCCTCGCCGATCCGTCCGGCGAGCAGCGAGCGTCCCTTCTGCACCGCCTCGGCGGAGATGCTGGAGGCCAGGGTGCCGACCAGCGAGGCCGCCGCCCAGGGCTCGAAGATCACCGGGACGGTGCGGCTGGCGAKCCGGTCGGCGCCGAGCAGCCCGGCGGCGCGCTCCGCCGCCTCGCGGCCGCAGGCTGCGAGGTCGAGGGCGCTCGCGGAGCGGCCGTAGGTGAAGGACATCCCCGCCTGCATCTCCTCGCCGCGCTCGGCGATGGTCTCGACGTAGCCGTAGGCGACGGTGGCCTCGAAGGCGGCGGCGACCCCGCGGGTGGTGTAGAGCTCGTTGCGGCCGCGCTCGTCGGCGTAGACCGCCCCGCTGGCGCGCTTCACCTCGGGCACGGCGGTGGTGGCCAGCCGCTCGAGCTCCAGGGCCATCGCGACCCGCTGCTCGACCGAGAGGGCGTCGAAGTCGGCGGCGACGAGGTCGAGGTCGCCGTTGGGGACGGCGTCGGGGAGCCCGGCGTGCTCGTCGGGCTCGTTGACCCGGCAGGCGCTGATGGCGGTGTCGACGAGCCGGCGCAGCCCCTCCTCGGAGAGGTCGGAGGTGTAGGCGAACCCCATGCGCGAGTCGGCGAACACCCGGAGGCCGATCCCCCGCGACTCCGCCGAGGTGAGCGACTCCACCTCGCCACCGAACGCCTTCACGGTGAGCTCGGCGCCGTGATGCACGTAGGCCTCGGCGTCGGTCGCGCCGCCGCTGACGGCGCCGTCGAGGATCCGTCCGGCGGCCTCGGCGAAGCGCAGCCCCGGGGCGCCGCTCACAGCTGCACCCCGGCGACGCGGGTGCCGCCGACGGTCAGCTCGGAGATCCGCAGGTGGGGCTGGCCGACGCTCACCGGCACCGCCTGCCCCTCCTTGCCGCAGGTGCCGGGGGCGAGGCCGCAGTCGTCGGCGACCATGTCGACCTTGCGCAGCGCCGCGGGGCCGTTGCCGATGATGGTGGCGCCGCGCACCGGGCGGGTGATCCGCCCGTTCTCGATCAGGTAGCCCTCGGTGACCGCGAACACGAAGTCGCCGGTGACCGTGTTCACCTGGCCGGAGCCGAGCCGCTTGGCGTAGAGGCCGTGCGGCGTCGAGGCGATCAGGTCCTCCACGGTGGACTCGCCGGGGAGGATGTAGGTGTTGGTCATCCGCGGCATCGGGATGTGCTGGTAGGACTGCCGGCGGCCGTTGCCGGTGGAGGGGCGGCCGTCCTGGCGGGCGCGCAACCGGTCGAACATGTACCCGGTGAGCACGCCCTCCTCGATGAGCACGTTGCGCTGGGTGGGGATGCCCTCGTCGTCGACCCGCAGGGTGCCCCAGGCGCCCTCCAGGGTGCCGTCGTCGACCGCGGTCACCAGCGGCGAGGCCACCAGCTGGCCCATCTGCCCGGCGAACACCGACGCCCGCTTCGCGATGTGGTCGGCCTCGAGGCCGTGGCCGCTGGCCTCGTGGAAGAGCACGCCGCCGAAGTCGTTGCCGATCACCACCGTCATCGTTCCGGAGGGGGCCGGCTCGGCGTCGAGCAGCAGGGTGGCGCGGCGCGCCGCCTCGCGGGCGGCCTCGGTGAGCACCGGCTGGTCGAAGAGCTCGAAGCCGGTGGCCCGGCCGGGGGCCTCGTAGCCGCTCTGGACCTCGCCGCCGCGGGCGGCCACCGCCTGCACGAAGGCGCGCACCCGGGTGCGGCGGTCGCGGGCGAGGGTGCCGTCGCTGTTGGCGACGATGATCGACTGGATGCCCTCGGCGTAGGTGGCTGTCACCTGGCGGACGGCGGCGCTCTCCTCGCGGGCGGCGGCGTCGGCGGCGCGGAGCAGCTCGACCTTGCGGCCCATGTCGACGCCGTCCGGCGGGATCACCACCACCTGCTCGCCGACCCGGCGCTCGCGCAGGTCGATGGAGGCGCCGTCGGCCCCTCCCTTGGCCGCGGCGGCGGCGGTCTCCGCGGCGCGGAGCAGGCCGGCCTGGGTGAGCTCGTCGGTGTAGGCGAAGGCGGTGCTGAGCCCGCAGACGACGCGGATCCCGGCACCCTGCTCGGTGCCCGCCTGGACCCGCTCGATGCGGCTGTCCTCCATGGCGATGGAGGTGCTCCGGCGCTGCTCGACGAAGACGTCGGCGAAGTCGCCCCCACGGCGCAGGGCGCGGTCGAGGGTGGTCCGCAGGACCGCGTCGTCGATCACCTGAGCTCCTCCGGGCACGCCGAGCCGGTACCGGCTCTCACCTGCGCGCGCCCCCCGCCGGATTCTACGGGAGCCTCACCCTGCGACCGCCCGTGCGACCCATATGTGACCCCCGTCATCATCCCCGCCGATGGCCGCCGGGACCGCCACCCCAGCCCCCGTGAGCCGTGCCCGCAGGGCGCGGGAGGCGGCCGCCGGCCTTGGCGCCCTCGTCCTCCTGGTCGGCCTCGCAGGCCTCCTCTTCCTCCCCGCCTGGGGTGACCCCGCCCACCGGGTGATCGGCGGTCACGGCGACGCCGAGCAGTCGATGTGGTTCCTGCGCTGGCTGCCCTGGGCGCTGACCCACGGCCACAACCCACTGCTCACCGACCACATCGGCCACCCCGTGGGGGTGAACCTGATGTGGAACTCCTCCCAGCCGCTCACCGCCCTCGCCGCCTCGCCGCTGACCGCCAGGGCGGGCCCGGTGGTCGCCTACAACGCGATGGTCACCCTCGCGCTGGGGCTGAGCGGCTGGTGCGCGTACCTGGCGATCCGCCGGCTGGGGCCGGGCCGGATCGCGGCGCTCGCCGGCGGCCTGCTCTACGGCTTCTCCCCCTACATGCTGGCCCACGCCGTCGGCCACCTCGACCTGGTCATGGCGCCGACCCCGCCGTTGCTGCTGCTCCTCCTCCACGAGGTGGTGGTGCGGCGGCGGCGGCCGGCGGCGCTCGCCGGCGCCGCCATCGGCCTGCTCGCCACCGTCCAGCTCTTCGTCGCCGAGGAGCTGCTGGCCACCGAGGCGATCGCCGCGCTCGCGGTGCTGGGGGTGCTCGCGCTGCGCCACCGCGACCGCATCGGCGACACCCTGCCCCGCCTGCTCGTGGCACTCGGCGCCGGCGCCGCGGTGTTCGCCGCGCTCGCCGACTGGGCGCTCGCGGTGCAGTTCCTCGGGCCCAGCCGGCTGCGCGCGGTCGAGGCCGTGCCCGGGGTGTACGAGACCGATCTGCTCAACCTGGTCGTTCCCGGCGACACCCAGCGGCTCGCCCCCGGCTGGGCGCTGGCGATCGCCCGCCAGTTCAGCGGCAACGCCTCGGAGCAGACCGGCTACCTGGGCATCCCGCTGCTCACGGTGCTGGTGATCACGGTGGTCCGCCACCGTCGCGAGACCCTGGTGCGGGTGGCGGCGGGCGCCGGCGCGGTCCTGGTGCTCCTCTCCCTGGGCCCCACCCTGCACATCGGCGGGCACCACACCCACCTGCCCTTGCCCGGCCTCGTCCTCGCCCACCTGCCGGTCCTGGAGAACCTCCTGCCCGGCCGGATCATGCTCTACGCCTACCTCGCCGCCGCGGTGCTGCTCGCCGTCTTCCTCTCCGACCTGCGGATGCGTGGCCCGGCACGCCGCACCCTGGCGGCGGCTGCCCTGCTGACCGCGATGGCGGTCACCCTCCTGCCGCGCACCCCCTTCCCCACCGCGCCGGTGTCGACGCCCGCGTTCTTCACGGGGGCGGAGGTGCGCCGGATCCCCGAGGGCGACGTGGTGCTGGTCGCACCCTTCTCACGGCTGGAGGTGCCGACCGAGGCGATGGTCTGGCAGGCCCTCGGCGACATGCGCTTCCGCATGCCCGAGGGCTACTACCTGGGCCCGGGGTCGAACCACACCCGAGTGTACGGCCCGGCACCCTCGGCGACCTCCGCCCTGATGGAGCGGATCTGGGCCCAGGGCAGCGCCCCGCCGCTCGACCCCGCCCTGCGCCGGCGGGTCGCCGCCGAGCTGCGGGCCTGGGGGGTGCGCGACGTCCTGGTCGGGCCGATGAGCCACGGGGAGCTGATGACCGCGGTGATGACCTCGCTGCTCGGCCGGCCGCCGCTGGTGCGCGGCGAGGTCGCCCTCTGGCTGGCCATCGACCCGCTGCCCGGAGGCTAGGATTCCCCGCGATGGAGGGCGTGCGCCGGTCGCGCTGGGTCCGCGCCGGAGGAGACGTCTTCGTCGTCTGCACAGCGCTCGCGGCCGCCGTCTCCGCCCGGGCGGGAGCGGCGCTGTCGTACGACGGCAGCTACTACCTGTACAACATCCTCCAGTGGCGACGGGCCTTCACGCCCTACGATCGCTACGGCGCCCGCGCCGTCCAGCTCCCGGTGCTGGCGCTCGCGCAGGTCACCGACGACCTGCGCTGGCTGCGCCTCGCGTTCTGTGCCGGCTACGCCGCGGTGCCGGTGATCGTCGCCCTGGTCTGCTGGCTGCTGCTGCGGCGTCGCGCCCCCGACCTCATGGTCTGGGTGGCGCTCGGGCTGGGGGTGGTCGCCCTTCCCGGCGCGCTCTTCCAGGTGAGCGAGAGCATGATCGTCGCCCTGGTGGCCTGGCCACTGCTGATCGCGGTGCTGCTGGACCTGGAGGCGGCCGCGGCCGTCGTGGGGGCCGGGGCCGCCGCCTTCGCCTTCTACGAATCGGCGCTGTCCGCCGCGGCGTTCGCCCTCGTCGGGCTGGTCGCACTGGCCCGGGCCGTGCGCAACGACGGGAACCGGATGCGCCTGCTCGTCTTCGGCGCCGGCCTGCTCGCCCTCATCCCGCTTCGGTATCGCGCCCTCCCCATCGACTACGCGGGCCCCGCGCACCGGGTCAGCATCGAGGTGTTGCGCACCGTCTTCCAGTCTCGGCGGCGTGGCGCCCGTTCATCGCCGTGGTCGCCACCTGGCTGGTCGGCGCCACCCTCCTGGCGAGCCGGTGGTGGCCCGGGCTCACCCGCGCACCGCGCCGGCGGCTCCTCATGGCCGGATTGCAGATCTCCGGCCTCACCGTGGCCGGTCTGGTCCTGCTCACCTGGGCGCTGTCGCCCAGCGGCTGGGCGGGCATGCTGGACTACCGTGACCTCGCCGTCCTCTTCGAGTGCCCGCTCCTGCTCATGGCAGCCCTCGACACGCGGTCGCGACCTCGACCGGATCGCGGGGTGCGGTCCCTGCTGACAGCTCAGGCCGGTGTCACCTTCGCCGTGGTGCTGACGACCCTCAGCCTGGGCTGGCACGGGCTGGTCGCCGACCTCCGCGGCAGCCTGTCGGCGCAGAGCACCACGTGCGTCCCCCCCGAGGTGGTCGAGCAGCCCGGGACCGCCACCGGGATGTGGGCGACGCCCTCACTGGCCATCGTCCTGCAGTCGCGGTCGCCGTCCCGCCTCGTGCTCAGCCCCGAGGACTGCGCCCTCCTCCACTCGACACCGCCGGTGGTGCGGATCGCCGCCTGGGACACGACCACACCGGAGGCCGGCTGGTTCCGGTTCCCGGTCTTGCCCCAGGCCTGGCGGCCTCAGGTGGTCCCGGACTCCCAGCTCGCCAGGTAGCGCTCCTGCTCGGGGGTCAGGGTGTCGATGGCCACCCCCATGCTCTTCAGCTTGAGGCGGGCGATCTCCCGGTCGATGTCCGGGGGCACGTCGTAGACGTCGGGCACCAGCGACGCGTGGTTGCGGGCCACGAACTCGGCGCAGAGCGCCTGGTTGGCGAAGGACATGTCCATCACCGCGGCGGGGTGCCCCTCGGCCGCGGCGAGGTTGACCAGCCGGCCCTCGGCGAGCACGTGCAGCACCCGGCCGTCGCCGAGCTTGTGGGCGGCGACGAAGGGCCGCGGATGGGTCACCGCGGTCGACATGTCGTCGAGCGCCGCCAGGTTGATCTCGTCGTTGAAGTGGCCGCTGTTGGCGATGATGGCGCCGTCCTTGAACTTCTCGAGGTGGTGCCTGTCGACCACGTTGATGTCGCCGGTGACGGTGATGACGATGTCCGCCTGGTGGGCCACGTCCTCGAGGCGGGCGACGCGATAGCCGTCCATGATGGCCTCGAGCGCGCGCAGCGGGTCGATCTCGGTGACCACGACGTGGGCGCCGAGGCCGTGCGCGGTCTTGGCCAGGCCGCGGCCGCACCAGCCGTAGCCGCAGACCACGAAGGTCTTGCCGGCCACCAGGATGTTGGTGGCGCGGATGAGGCCGTCGAGAGTGCTCTGGCCGGTGCCGTAGCGGTTGTCGAACATGTGCTTGGTGAGCGCCTCGTTGACCGCCACGATGGGGAACTTGAGCGCCCCCGCCTTGGCCATGGCCTTGAGCCGGATGACCCCGGTGGTGGTCTCCTCGGTGCCCGCCATGACGCCGGGGAGCAGGTCCTTGCGGTCCTTGTGGAGCATGGCGACGAGGTCGGCGCCGTCGTCCATGGTCAGCTGCGGGCCGAAGTCGAGGACGGTGGCGATGTGGCCGTAGTAGCGGTCCGACTCCTCGCCCTTGACGGCGAAGGTGGGGATGTCGTGGCGGGCCACCAGGGCAGCCGCCACCGGGTCCTGCGTGGACAGCGGGTTGCTGGCGCAGAGGCGCAGGTCGGCGCCGCCGGCCTTGAGCACGATGGCCAGGTTGGCGGTCTCGGTGGTGACGTGGAGACAGCCCGCCACCCTGAGCCCCTGGAGCGGCAGCTCCTTCTCGAAGCGCTCGCGGATCAGCCGCAGCACCGGCATCTCCTGGGCCGCCCAGTCGATCAGTCGCTGTCCCTCGTCGGCGAGAGAGAGGTCGGCGACGTCATGGCTCATCGTGGTCATCCACAGCACTCCGATAGGTCGATCCGCGGGCGCGACATCCGCGCCGGGGCCTGCGCCCGCCAGCGCCACGACGGCGGCGGCTCCGATGTCCATCGGCGAGGCGCCCGAAGTCTACTGGCCGCCGCCGGTTGGGACGCCGCCGAGGGGCCAGAGGAACACCCCCTCGACCCGCTGCGGTGGCGCGCCGAGCAGGGCGGTGAAGAAGGCCACCACGTGGTCCGCCTGCGGCTGCGGGGCGACCACCACGGTGCCGGCGCCGAGCGCGTCGAGGGCGCGGCGGGCGCGGCTCAGCCGGTCCGGGGCGGGAGGGGTCCAGGCCGGGTCCGTCTCCGCCGCCCGCAGCTCGTCGGTGAGCGGCGAGGCGGCGGGCCCGAAGCGCGGCCCGGGCGCGAAGACGCCACCGCCGGTGATCCGGAATCGCAGCCCGGCCGCCTCCTGGTCGAGCATGGCCGAATACCCCGTGGACTGGGGCGACAGCAGCGCCGTCGAGCCGTCGGCAAGGCCGGCGGCGGCGCCCGGCCCGGTGAAGAAGGGCGCCACCTCGGGGGTCTGGGCGAGGGTGGCACGCGGCAGCAGGCTGACCAGGACCAGCGCCGCCGCCACCGTCGCGAGGACCCGCACGGCGGGGCGGCGCTGCGCCAGCGCGGCATCGATCCCCACGGCAACCAGGAGTGCCAGCGGCAGGAAGGCCACCACCATGATGCGAGCGGGGAGCAGGCTGGCGAGCAGCGAGTGACCGAGCAGCCGCCAGGGCAGTGGCACGCGGAGGAGATGACCGTCGACGTGGAGGTGGGGGCCGAGCGCCAGCAGGACCACCACCAGGGTGGTCAGCACCGCCCAGCGCACCGCGGGACGGCGCCACAGCGTCACCCCGGTCAGCACCGCCACGGCGATGAGCGGCACCCCCAGGTAGCCGCCGACCTCGACGGCGTTGCCGCTGAAGTGCGACGCGATCTGGGTGGTGCGGTCGGTGGTGACCAGCTGGAACGGCCCGGGGACGACCAGGCCGGCGAGGTCCTGGATGTAGACGTCCGGCACCTGCAGGGACCCGCTGACGTGGTACGGGCCGGCCAGCAGCACCGCCAGGGGCAGGGCGCCGAGCACCAGGCCGGCCACCGCGGCGGCGCCCAGCCCCTCGGCCAGCCGGCGCGCCAGACGAGCCATGGTCTCCAGATCGCGCCCGCAACGGGCCCGCCCCCCGCCGGCACACTGCAGCAGCGCGAGCACCGCCAGTCCGGCGGCGGCGGTGATGACGGTGATGGCCAGCATCTCGGTGCCGGTGAGCAGCTGCGCGGCGGCGGCGGCGCCGAGCAGCCCGCCCCGCCGCAGCCGGGTGCGGCGATCCCCGGCCCGGAGGATGTCCTCGATGAGCAGCATGGCCAGCGGCGGGAAGACGGCCAGCGTCACCATGGGGTGGCCCTGTGACTGGGCCACCAACTCAGGGCTGAAGCCGTAGAGGACGGCGCCGGCAAGCGCCGCCACGAAGGACGCGTGGCGCCGCAGCGCGAGGTAGGCGACCAGGCCGCTCAGCGCCGGAGCCAGTGTCAGCAGCAGGTCGTAGGACCACTGCGGCCCGAACAGCGCCGTCACCGGCCAGAGCAGCAGCGACGGCAGGATCACCGAGGTGTTCCACATCAGGTTGGCGCCGTCGGGGGCCAGCAGGGAGTGGGTGATCAGGGGATCCTGGCCGTGCGCCAGCGCCCACGGCGTCCAGCGCATGTACCAGATGAAGAGTGTGGGGTCGTCGCCGATGCCCGCCACCGTGCCCCCGCGGGTCAGCCACACGCGGGAGAGCAGCAGGACACCGAGCACCACCATGACCGCCAGGGCGATGAGCCATTGGTGGCGGCGAGCCGGCGGGGCGAGCGGCCAGGCCTCCGCAGGGGCGGTGGTCAGAAGGTCACCAGCGAGACCCGGGGCAGATCGCCCAGCCGCTCGCCGCCGCCGAGAAAGGCGAGCTCGACGAGGAAGGTGACCCCGACAACCTCGCCGCCGAGGCGCCGGACCAGCTCGACCGTCGCCGCCGCGGTGCCCCCCGTGGCCAGCAGGTCGTCGACCACCAGGACCCGCTGGCCGGGGACGACGGCGTCGGTGTGGATCTCCAGGGTGGCCTCGCCGTACTCCAGGGCGTAGGCCAGGCCGATGGTGGGGGCCGGCAGCCGGCCGGCCTTGCGCACCGGGACGAAGCCGGTTCCGAGCAGGTACGCAAGGGCGCCCCCGAGCACGAAGCCGCGCGACTCGACCCCCGCCACCAGGTCCACGTCCGCCCCGCGCCAGGCGGCGGCGAGCGCGTCGAGTGACTCGCGGAAGGCGGGCGCGTCGCCGAAGAGGGTGGTGACGTCCTTGAACAGGATGCCCGCCCGGGGAAAGTCGGGGACGTCGCGGATGATCGCCCGCAGCCGCGCGTCCAGCTCCGCGGCCGGGGCAGCGTCGTGATCGGCCATGCCGGGGCGGGATTGTACGGACCGACCGATAGCAGGGATGACGTCCCGGTGGTTCAGGGGAGCGAGGCGACGTAGGCGCTGACCGCCTCCTGCCAGGGGGGCAGTGCAGGCTCGCCCAGCGCCTGCCACGCGGCGGTGGAGAGGACGCTGTAGACGGGCCTCGGAGCCGGGGTCGGGTAGTCGGCGGTGGCGATGGGCTGGACCGGGACCCCGCCCAGCCCCGCCGACGCCAGTGCGGCCTGGGCCAGTTCGCACCACGTGGCCTGGCCGGCGTTGACGAGGTGGAAGGTGCCGGCGTCGCCCCGCTCCAGCAGCCTGACCAGGGCCGGGGCCAGGTGGCCGGTCCAGGTGGGGCTCCCCACCTGGTCGGCGACCACGCGCAGGCTGCCCCGCTCCCGGGCCAGCCGCAGCATGGTGAGGACGAAGTTGGGGCCGGAGCGGCCGAAGAGCCAGGCGGTGCGGACCACCTGGGCCGCGGGCAGGGTGCCGCGGACCGCAACCTCGCCTTCCAGCTTGGTCCGGCCGTACACGCCCAGCGGTTTGGTGGGCGCGGCCTCGCCGACCGGCACGGTGGCGGTGCCGTCGAAGACGTAGTCGGTGCTGAGGTGGCAGAGCGCCACCGCGTCCCCGGCGCAGGCTTCGGCGAGGCGCCCGGGGAGCACGGCGTTGGCCCGATGGGCCGCCTCCGGCTCGGCCTCGGCGCGGTCCACGGCGGTGAACGCGGCGCAGTTGACCACGGCGTCGGGGCGGTGCCGGCGCAGTGCCGCCGCCGCCGCGCCCGGGGCGGCCAGGTCGCCGTCGGCCCGGGTGTGGCCGATGGACTCGTGGCCCCGGACCCGCAGCGCCCCCAGCAGCTCGCCGCCCAGCTGTCCGGCGGCGCCGGTGACCAGGACGCGCACCCTCAGACAGGCTCGAGCGGGCGGTAGTTGCGCTTGTAGAAATCCCAGAAATCGCCGCTCTTGAGGGGGCGCCACCAGTCCTGGCCGGCGGAGTACCAGCGCACCGTGGCCTCCAGCCCGGCGGTGAAGCTCCAGCGCGGCTCCCAGCCCAGGGCGCGCAGCCTGGAGCAGTCGAGGGCGTAGCGCCGGTCGTGCCCGGGGCGGTCGCTGACGAAGTTCAGCAGTGAGGCGGGCTTGCCCAGCAGGTCCAGAACGGCCCGGGCCACCTCGACCCCACTGACCTCGTCGCCTCCCTGGCCGACGTTGTAGTCCTCTCCGGGAGTGCCGCGCCGCAACGCGGCGTCGATGCCGCGGCAGTGGTCCTCAACGTGGATGTAGTCGCGTACCGCGGAGCCGTCGCCGTAGACCGGCAGCGGCAGGTCGTCGATGGCGTTGGTGATGAACAGCGGGATGATCTTCTCGGGGTACTGGTGATGCCCGTAGGTGTTGGAGCCCCGGGTGATGATGGCGGGGAAGCCGTAGGAGGCGCGGTAGGCCCAGACCTGCATCTCCCCACCCGCCTTGCTGGCGCTGTAGGGGCTGCGCGGGCGCAGCGGGTCGCCCTCCACGCTCCGGCCGGTGGCGACGTGGCCGTAGACCTCGTCGGTGCTGACGTGGAGGAAGCGCTGGTGGCCGGCTCGCCGGGCCGCCTCCAGCAGCACCCAGGTGCCGAAGACGTCGGTCTGGATGAACTGGCCGGGAGCCTCGAGGGAGCGGTCGACGTGGGACTCGGCGGCAAAGTTGACCACCACGTCGCATGCCCCGCAGAGCTCGTCGACCATCTCGGCGTCGGCGATGTCCCCGCGCACGAAGCGGAAGCGCGGATCGTCGCGCACCGCGTCGAGGTTGCGCGGGTTGCCGGCATAGGTCAGCTTGTCGAGCACCACCACGCTGTCCTCGGGATGCTCCTGCAGCGTCATGCGGACGAACTCGCTGCCGATGAAGCCGGCCCCGCCGGTGACCAGGATCCTCATGCCACCCCGTCAGATGTTCTCGATCGACCAGTCGTAGCCGATGCGAGGGTCGTTCCAGGCGATCCGCCCCTCGTCCGGGCTCTGCGGGTCGTAGGGCTCGGTCACGTAGTAGGTGAGCAGCACGTCGCGCATCGAGACCACCTGATAGCCGTGGCCCACGAACGGCGGGATGGCCACCGCCCTGGGGGTGTGCTCTCCGATCATCACGGTCTGGATGGTGCCCGCCGTGGGCGAGCCCTCACGCAGGTCGACCAGCACCACGCGGGCATCCCCTGCCACCACATCCCAGTAGTCCCACTGCAGCCGGTGCCAGTGAAAGGCCTTGATCAACTCCGGCGGGTTGCCGCCGCGCGCGTAGGCCAGGCTGCGCGAGGTCTGAGCGAAGGGGGAGTCGCCGATGAAGAGGTTGCCGGCGTCGTCCAGGTCGCCGCGCTTGAACTGCTCGGTGAAGGTCCCGCGCTGGTCGGCGTGGACCTTGAGCGTCTTGACCATGACCCCCTCGATCCTGCCGGCACGCTCGGCGGCGGGCCGGCCACGCATGGCGCTGAGAACGCGCTCCATGGAGTCGGGGATGGGCAGCCAGGCCACCTCAGTGGATCTCCACGCGGGAGTCGTCGCCCACCAGCAGGCGCAGGCCGTGCGGCCGGCGCGGGGCCCGGCAGACCACGCAGCCGCGGCCCAGAAGCGAGGCGGTGAGCTTCATGGGCAGATCCTCCACCCGGGTGCCCTCCATGAGGATGCAGTTGTCGATCTCGGCATGGCGAATGACCGCCCCCTCGCCGACGCTGCTGAAGGGGCCCACGTACGCATCCTCGACCACAGCGCCGGCGCCGATGATCGCCGGCCCGCGAATCGTGCAGTTCCTGAGCCGGGCGCCGGCCTCGACGACCACGCGGCCCTCGATGCTGACGCCCTCGCCGATCTCGCCCTCCACCCGGGAGTCCAGGGTCTCGAGGACGATGCGGTTGGCCTCGAGGAGGTCCTCGAGGTTGCCGGTGTCCCGCCAGCCGCTCGCCCACCAGCCGTCGATGACGTGGGGGACCACCTCGCGGCCGTCGTCGATGAGGCGCTGAATGGCATCGGTGATCTCCAGCTCGCCGCGCGGGCTGGGGGGAATCCGGGCCACCGCGTCGTGAATGGCCGGGGTGAAGAGGTAGACCCCCACCAGTGCCAGGTCGGAGACCGGCTCGCGAGGCTTCTCCACCAGCCGGACGATCCGGCCGCCCTCCAGCTCGGCGACGCCGAAGCGCTCGGGGGCGGTGACCCTGGCCAGCAGGATCATGGCGTCACAGGTGGCCCCGCGGAAGGTGTCCACCAGAGCGGTGATGCCGCCGCGCAGCAGGTTGTCGCCGAGGTACATGACAAAGGGGTCGTCGGCCAGCCACTCCCGCGCGGTGGCCACGGCGTGGGCCAGGCCCAGCGGGGCCTCCTGGGGCAGGTAGGTCACGCGGGCGCCGAAGCGAGAGCCGTCGCCGACCGCCCGCCTCACCTCCGGGCCGGTGTCACCGGTGACGATCCCGATCTCGGAGATGCCGGCCGCCACCAGCGCGTCGATGGCGTAGAAGAGCACCGGCCGGTTGCCCACCGGGACCAGTTGCTTGGCCTGCGTGTAGGTGATCGGACGAAGTCGCGTGCCGCGGCCGCCACTCAGAATCAGGCCCCGGACGGCCTCCCGTGCGGGCATTCAGCAGGCCGTCTCCACGGGGCCGAATTGTGACAGGTGGTAGACTGGTCTGCGAGGCGCCAGCGCGTCGCAACCCATCCATGAGCACCACCACCACCACCGCTGCGCCCCCGGTGCGGTCCAGTGTGGAGCGCAGCTCTGCCTTCCGTCGCAACACCTCGTTGTGCATGGAACTGGCGGTCACCAGCTTCAAGCTCAAGTACACGGGGTCGGTGCTCGGCTATGTGTGGTCCTTCCTCAAACCGCTCTTCCTGTTCGGCACCACCTACTTCGTCTTCATCTACATCTTCAAGGTCGACCGCGGCACCAACGAGGGCAGCGAGTTCGGGGCGCAGCTGTTGCTGGGCATCGTGCTCTGGACCTTCTTTGCCGAGGCCACCGGCGCCGCCGTCGGCTCCATCGCCAGCAATGCCGCGCTCATCCGCAAGGCCTTTTTCCCCCGCATCATCCTGGTCATCGCCTCCACCCTCACCGCGCTGCTGACCTTCGTCATCAACCTCACCCTGGTGGTGCTGGTCACCGCCCTGCTGGGCCATATGCATCTGGGACTGCGCAGCCTGGTGGCGCCGGTGCTGATGGTCGAACTCTACGTGCTGGTGCTGGGATTCTCCCTGCTGCTGGCCTCCATGTTCGTGTACTTCCGCGATATCGGACACCTCTGGGAAATCTTCAGCCAGCTCCTCTTCTACGGCTCGGCGGTGGTCTTCCCCATCTCGCTGCTGACCGGCCGCATCCTGCCCCACCTGGTCGGCGTCAACCCGGTGGCGCAGATCATCGCCGACCTGCGCGCAGCGCTGGTCATCGACGATCCCCGCGTGCCCTGGATGGTCACCTACGTGGGCTGGCTGTACATCATCCCCCTGACCCTGAGCGTGGTGGTGGGCATCAGCGGGCTGCTCGTCTTCCGCCGGCTGACCCCCCACTTCGCCGAGGCGCTCTGAGGCTGTGGAGCAGCCGCCGGAGCACGTGATCCGGGTGCGAGACCTGGCCAAGACGTTTCGCATCCCCCTGGACAAGCCGGCGACTCTCAAGCACCGGCTCATGCATCCGCGCAGCACCAGCCGCTTCCGCCGCTTCGACGCGCTCAAGGGGGTGAACTTCGACGTCGGCCCCGGGGAGTTCCTGGGCGTCATCGGCCACAACGGCTCGGGCAAGAGCACCCTGCTCAAGATCCTCAGCGGCATCTACGTGGCCGACGAGGGCACGGTCGAGGTGCGGGGGCGCGTCTCGCCCTTCCTGGAGCTGGGCGTGGGGTTCAACCCCGAGCTGACGGCCCGTGACAACGTCTTCCTGAGTGGCTCGGTGCTGGGGCTGACGCGATCGCAGCTGGCCGGCAGGGTCGACGACATCATCGCCTTCGCCGAGATCGAGGAATTCGCCGAGACCAAGCTGAAGAACTTCAGCAGCGGCATGCAGGTGCGCCTGGCCTTCAGCGTCGCCGTGCAGGCGGACGCCGGCATCCTGCTCATGGACGAGGTCCTGGCGGTTGGTGATGCGTCCTTCCAGGAGCGCTGCCTGGAGGTCTTCGCCTCCTACAAGCGCGAGGGCCGGACGGTGGTGCTGGTCACCCACGACCTGGGCGCGGTGCAGACCTACTGCGACCGCTGCATCCTGCTCGACCACGGCTCGCTGATCGCCGACGGCTCACCCGCCGACGTCACCGCTCTCTACCGCCGGCGCGTCGGGGGCGACACCCACGCCACCGAGAGCGACGCCATCCCCGCTGACGCTGATCGCTTCGGCTCGCGCGAGGTGGCCATCACCTCGGTACGCATGGTCGACGAACGCCGGGAGCAGCAGACCACCTTCTCCACCGGCGGGCCCCTGGCCGTGGAGGTGGGGTATGTCGTCAACGACGAGAGCGCCGGAGACTTCGTCTGCTGGCTGGGAGTGGTGCGCACCGACGGCGTGCACATCGTCGACATCGGCTCCGGCGCCCAGGGTCTGACCATCGCCTCGCCGGCGCGCGGGCGCGGCGGCGTGATCCGCTACACCGTCGACCACCTGCCACTGCTGGGCGGCAGCTACCTGCTCACCGTGGGGCTCCATCAGCGGGACACGGGGCACCCCCTCGACAACATCCAGCGAGCCGTCACCTTCCGCGTCGTCGACGACTACGGGCGCACCGGCGTCGCCGACCTCGCCGGGGTCTGGAACGTCCGCGGCGACGAGCCGGGCGACACCGAGGTGCGACAGGCCAGCTAGGCCGCGCCCGACTAGCGGTAGGCGTGCACCACGAAGCGCATGCCCACCTCGTGCACCGGCTCGACACGCGTGAACCCGACCTCGCGCAGCATGGCCATGACGCACTGCTTGTTGGGTCCCCAGTAGTTCGAGGGGTCACCGTTGAGGATGTCGCCGGGGTAGAACACCATCATCGGACGGTCGTAGTCGGCGCCGTCGGTGTGACTCTCGATCACCGCCAGGCGGCGCGTCACCGAGTACACGTTGCGCAGGTAGCGCAGCGGGTCTTGTGAGTGGTAGAGCACACCGAGGAACAGCACCACATCGAAGGTTCCGACCGTCTCCGGCGCCAACTCCTCGACCGTGATGTCGAGCTTCTCGATGCGGCTGTTCAGCGCCCAGCGGGCGATGTCGAAGCCGCGCCCGTCGCCCAGGCCGGGGCCGGCGTTCCAGCAGTAGTGGTCGGCCGCGACCACGCGCGAGGCGCCGCGGCGCTCGGCCTCGAAGGAGTAATAGCCGTCATAGGCACCGACGTCGAGCACGCTCTCGCCGTCGAAGCGCTCGGGCAGGTGCAACCAGGTGAGCTTGAAGTCGCTGTCGTCGACTCCGGGCGTCACCACGCCGTGGCCGAGGTCGATGCGGTGAAACCAGGGGCGCGATTCCACCAGCGTCCGCAGCTGCTCGGGCACGACGATCTCGGGCAGGTCGAGCGGCGGCGAGGACATCGGGGCCGAGGGTACCAGGAGGCAACGGCTCCCCGGGCCGGGCCGACGCGTCAGCCCGGTTTTCGGGCCACCAGGTAGATCCCCGCGGCGGCGGCGCGCAGGTCCTGGTGCGACACCAGGTGGTCGTGCCGCGCGATTGCATTGACGGCGGCGCGGAACTCGTCCTCGGGGAGGCGGGTGTCGAGGCTGACGCTCCGCATCAGCGACTCGACGGTCAGCGAGAGGCCACCGAACCAACCGGTGGTGACGATGTCGCAGGTCTTGAAGAGCTCCTCCGCGCCCCACGGGGTCATGTTGAAGTAGTGGTAGGGGACGGCGTGGAGCGGCTGCATGAAGGCGGCCTCGGTGACGATCAGGCCGCCCGGCCGGGTCACGCGGATCAGCTCCTGGGCTGCCTCGAAGGGGTTGGCGACGTGCTCGAACACCGCCTGGCTGAAGACCAGCCCGAAGCTGTCGTCGGGAAACGGAAGGCTCTGGATGTCGCCGTAGACGTCGGCGAGCTCGAACTTCAGGTACTCGAAGTTGACGTGCCTGGGGTCGGCGCGGCGGCGGTCGCCACCGCCGATCTCCAGAATCCAGTCGGCCTCGGCGGCCTGGGCGATGTGCCGCTCCAGCTCAGGTCCGTAGGGGTTGCCGCGGTTGACGGGCGGGGGCGGCCCGTAGCCGGTGACGGCGCCGAGCGGCCCGCGCAGGACGATCTCCTCGACCACCACCAGCCCGGGMGTGACCGCGCCGTCCGGAACCGGCCGCAACCGCAGACGGTGCTCGGTGAAGGGCAGGTCGGAGGCGGCGGCCACCGGCAGCACCACCTCGCCGCGCTCGACCGAGAGGTCGGCACGCATCACCTCGCCGTCGTCCACCTGAATGTCCACGGCGCCGCCCCCGGGGCAGGTCAGCAGCCGGACGACGGCGTCGGTGAACTGGCCGGTGACAGTGAGCTCAGCCTCCCCCACGGCCCGGAGGGCGCCCGGGATGGAATCGTGCCTCGACCAGCCGCCCTGCCGGCTCAACCCGGGACCGGCGGCGGCGAGCCGGCGCTCGCCCAGCACCGGCACCACCACAGGCCACCCGTCGGGAGGCGGCCCATGCGGCACCCGGAAGTCCACCTTGAACTGCTCGACACGCGCCACGGCGGCGTGGCACGTGTCGCACACCAGGTGGCCCTCCTTGAGGCGCCCGTCGGCGGTCACCACCCGGGGGGCGGGGCGAAGGCGCGTCCGGCAGACAGGACAGGCGAAGGGCGGGGTGGCCGCCGGCGGTACCGCGGACGCCGGCGACGGCGCCGGGACCGCGGTGGAGGCCTCCGGCGCCCCGTCCTGGATGCCGGCGGTGGCCACGGCGAGGGGGATCGCGACCGTTCGCCGCGGTGCCGGGGGCGGCTCCGGGCCATCGGCGGCGGCTCTGGCGTCAACGACCCGGCGGTAGTGGGCCGCCACCGTGGCCACCATGCCCTCCGCGGTGAAGTGCTCCAGGTAGCGGCGCCTGGCCCGCTCCCCCATGCGGCGCCGCACCGGCTCCGAGGCCAGCAGTCCGGCCAGCGCCCGGCGCAGTGCGGTGGCGTCGCCGGGCGGGACCAGCAGCCCGGTCTCGCCCTCCGCGACGATCTCGCGCATGCCACCGACGTCGCCCGCCACCACCGGTCTGCCCTGGCGCATCGCCTCCACCAGGATGAGCCCGAAGGACTCGTACCGCGAGGGGGCGACGAAGACGTCGCAGGCGGCGTACAGGCGCGTCAGCTCAGCGTCGTCGACCATGCCCAGGAAGCGAACCCGATCGCCCAGCATTCTTCCGGCCAGTGATGTCTCGAACTGGCGGCGGTAGGTGGGCCCGTGCTCGCTGGGCAGGGTGTCGTTGCCGGCGATGACGAAGTGCGCCAGCGGGAACTCGCCGGCCAGCTCGGGGATGCACTCGAGCAGAGTGTCGATGCCCTTGCGCGGCTCCAGCCGTCCGACGAACAGGACCGTGATCTCCGGGCCGCCGGCGGGAGTGACGGCCCGCGGCACGTCGGGGAGCCCGTGGGCGGCGTAGCCGATGCGCTCCGCGTCCAGCTCCAGGTGGTAGCGTGCGGAGACCTCCTCCACGATCGCAGGGCCGCAGGCCAGCAGGAGGTCGGCGCGCTGGTAGGAGAGCCGCTCGATGGCGGCCAGCTGGTCCAGCTCCCGGGACTCCCCGACCAGACGGGGATCCACCTGGCGAACCGTGGCGATGGGTGTGTAGAGGCCCAGCGAGGTGGTGAAACCGCCCGCCAGCAGGACGGCGATGCCCTCGGCGTCCCAGTTGGGGATCTGGACCAGGTCGACGTGCCGCATGGCCTCCAGCCGCAGCAGCTCATCGTGCATGGTCGCGGCGTGATCCCAGATACGCTGGGGGACGTCCACCTCGGAGGGCTGCGGGTGGCCACGCACCACCATGCGGTGGACCCAGACACCGCCCTCGAGGTCGACACGATCCTGGTGCTCGCCGCGGGTGAGCACGTCGACAGTATGGCCCGCCTCCGCCAGCCCGTTGCTCAGCGTGTGGATGACGCGGGCGATGCCGTTGAGCGGCTGTGGCGGCCATTCCTGGGTGATGAAGCAGAGCCGCAGGCGACCCCCGGCGGGCAGCCGCCGCGGGTAGGCCACGAAGGGCGGCGGCGTGGCGAAGAACTCGGGAGGACGCTCCCGCGAGCCGGCGGTGCGATGCCGCGCCAGGGCGATGTCGAAGGCGGTGTGGACGTCGCGCTCGAACTGCTCGAGGTCGGACGCGGTCAGCAGACCGTGGTCGATGCACCAGCGGTAGTCGCTGCGGTGCGCCTCCACGGCCGCCGCCAGGTGCCGGCACACGTCGGCGAAGGAACCCCAGCGCAGCCCGTGCTTGAGCGCGAAATAGGCCGTGCTCTTGAGCACGTTGCTGCGGTCGCGGATGGCGCGCGCACTGGTGCGCACCTCGCTGCTCAGGAACTTGTGGTAGACGAAGGCGTCGTCGACGGCGCGGATGAGCAGGCCGCGGTCCAGGAGGCGGCGGCAGACGTCGGTCTCGTCGAGGTAGTACTCGAACTCCTCGTCGAAGCCGCCCACCGCCACCAGGTGGCGGCGGCGGAACGAGGAGTTGGTGCCGATCGTGTACCCGAACTCCAGGCCGTCCGGATGCTGCATCAACTCGGTGGGATTGACGTCGTCGACGGTGCGGGCCCCGCCGAAACGGTTGGCCACGCTGTAGCGCGCCTGGATGACGGCACCGGTGTGGTCGAAGGCGGGGCCGCCGACACCGGCGACCTCGGGCGCGTCATAGCCGGCGCGGAGGCGTTCCAGCCAGGTGGGGTCCGGATAGGCGTCGTCGTCGATGAAGGCGACCACCTCGCCCGCCGCCAGCGCGATGCCGAGGTTGCGCGATTCGGAGAGGTTGCGGTGGGCACAGCGCCCCTGTTTGATGGTGGCGGCGTACTCCAGCAGCACCTGCTCGGTGGCGTCGGTGGAGGGCCCGTTGACCACCACCACCTCGAAGGGCTCACCGTCCAGTCGGCGCAGCGCCTCCAGGGTGACGCGCAGGCTCTCCGCCCGGTTGTAGGTGTTGATCACCACCGTGACCCGGGGCCCCGTCATGCGGCATCCGACCTGGGAGTGGGCCGGGCCCGGTCGCGGCGCGCCAGGGCCGCGGAGAGCACGCGTGCCGCCGGGGTGAGGCCGACCATCAACTCCACCAGCCGCCGCTCGTAGCGCACACGGGAATGCAGGTCGACGTGGGCCGCCACTGCCGCGCGCCACTCCGGGGCGGTCATCTCCCCCGCGCCGGCCGGCAGCACCAGCGGCGTCCCGCCCTGGCGCGCGCGCGTGTGCGCCGACACCAGGGCGCCGAGCGCGGCGGACAGGGCGTCGACATCGCCGGTGGGCACCAACGAGCCCAGGCCGCCGGTGATGACGGGCAGGTTGCCGGCGTCGGAGGCAATGACGTAGCAGCCTGCCGCCATGGCCTCGATCACCGGTAGGCAGTAGCCCTCGTGGTGGGAGGGGATGATCAGCGCGTCGGAGGCGGCGTAGAGGCGGGCCAGTTCCGCGTCCGAGGGCGACCGCTCCAGGCGCACTGTGCCGCCGCAGTCCTCCGTGGCCATGGCGCGCTCCATGTCGGCGATCACCTGCGGCGACGAGAAGGTGGTGCTGCCGGCCAGGGTCAGCGTCACCGGCTGGCTGGTGCTGGCGCGCAGTCGGCGAAAGGCCGCCAGCAGGTCATGGATGCCCTTGGAGGGCACGAATCGACCGACGTAGAGCAGCCGCACCTCGGGGCCGGCGGCCGGCCGCGGCACCGGAGTGATGGCGGGCGGCAGGTGCAGCACCGAGAGCCGCGCCGCATCGAAACCGGCGGCCACCAGGTCGCGACGGTTGAAGTCACTGTCGCAGGCCACGTGGTCGGCCAGTTCCAGGTTGTGGCGCTGGACCAACGAGAACTCCAGCGCGGCGCGCTGGGCGGCGTCCACGCCCAGATGGGGCGGGGTGACGTTGTGGTAGATGCCCAGGATGGGCCGCCCCGGCGGGATCACGAAGACCGTGTTGCAGAGGTCGTACCTGATCCCGTACTCGAAGACGTGCAGGTCGGCGGCGGCGAAGGCCTCGGAGGCCACCACCTCGTGCACCTCGCGGGCCACCCGCACGCACGCGTCCGCCGCGTCGCTGTCCTGGGTGAAGACGGTGACCTCGACGGGGGCGCCGGCGGCGCGCAGGGAGCGCAGCAGCCGGAGCTTGTCGCGCACGCTCCCGGAAACGGCGTCCCGGCGCAGATAGACCCCGGTGTAGAGCGCCACGCGCAGCGGCCGGCCCGCGTCGCCGGCGACGCGCGTGACGGTGGGGGCGTCGCCGGCCAGGCTCAGGAGGAGGCCTCCTCACCGCCGCGGCGGGCCGTCGCCGGGCCCGAGATGGCACCCACGCCCCGTGCCGCCTCCAGGCGCTGCAGTGAGCGGCTGACCTCCTCCAGGCGTCGCGACAGCTCCTCGACGCGTTGGTCGAGCTGCAGCTCGGCGCGCCGGGCGCCGCGGGCGGCGGCGTTCTGTGAGGCGATGGCGTTGAGGACTGCGGGGACGTAGCCCTTGAAGGTGGCCACGTCGACGTCGAGGTGCTGCAGCGTGGCCTCGGCGGAGTCGAGCCGCTGCTCCACGGTCAGCATGGCGCGCGCCGTGCGGTGGTCGATGCGCACCAGGAGCCACGCCACCAGGGGACGGAGGAGCCGCTTGATGAGCTGTCTGATGACGAAGAGCCTCGTGCTGGCCCGCGGCCGGGGATGCGCCATGGCGGCTCGCCGTCGCCATGAAGCGCCGGCCCGCCGGGGTCGCCTGGCGCCGGGCGCGAGTCTAGACCACGCCGTCCGCGGGGACGCCAGGCCCGGCCGCGACTCCGGCCGGCGTCGCCGTGGTCCCGGTACGCTTGCGGCCATGCCCACCCCCTCCAGTTCGGCGGCAGCGGCGCCGCGGGTGACGGTGGTCATCCCGGCATTCGGCGGCGCCGACCTGCTGGCCGCGTGCCTCCACTCCATCGCAGCCGCCGGCGACGCCACCGCGCACGAGGTGATCGTGGTTCTCAACGGGCCGCGGGTGCAGTGGGGCGCGGAGCTGGAGGCCGCCATGCCTGGGGTGAGGGTGATCTCCAGCGCCGTGAACCTGGGGTTCGCCGGCGGCTGCAACCTGGGCGTGGCCGCGGCCCGGGGCGAGTGCGTGGTCCTGCTCAACGACGATGCCCGCGTGCAGCCGGGCTGGCTCGACTGGCTGATCCGCACCGCCGACCTGCGACCGGACGCCGGCGCCGTCGGCGGCCGGCTGGTGGAGGAGGACGGCTCCTGCCTGGAGGCGGGGGCGGTGGTGTTCGCCACCGGCCATACCCTGCCGGTGGGCCGGCAGGCGCACGCCAACCCCCTCCACTGGGACTTCGTGCGCGAGGTGGACTACTGCTCGGCGGCGCTGCTGCTGGTGCGCCGCACCGCCTGGCAGGCCGCCGGCGGCCTCGACGCGGAGTACCACCCCGCCTATTGCGAGGACTGCGACCTCTGCTTCCGACTGCAGGAGCTGGGCTGGTCGGTGCTCTACGAGCCGCGCAGCTCGGTGGTGCACCACTCGGGACAGAGTTCGGAGGCCTCCTTTCGCGAGTTCTGCTGGCGCCGCAATCACGCGCGCTTCACGGCGCGCTGGCGGGACCGCCTGGCCGGTCAGGTGGCACTGCCGGCGGGAAGCGGGCGATTCACCTCCAGCGTGGAGAGCGCCGCCTGGCGCGCCCGGCCCCAGTGGTTCTCGGCGCTGGTGGTGGCGGGCGAGGAGCGGGCCGCGGACGCCATCGACGCCGCGCGTGGCCTGGTCGCCTCTGGCTGCGTTGTCAGCCTGGCGGTGCTGCCCGGGATGGGGGCCACCACCGACACGCTGCGCGATCTCGGTGTTCGCGTGGTCCCGGACCTGCCGGCTCACCTGGCCCTTCCCGGGACGCTGTTCGACATCGCCGTCCTGCTGGGCCCGGCTGCAGCCGCGGCGGAGCCCGAGGTGCGCCGGCAGCAGCCGGTGGCGGGGGTGGTCAGCCTCCGCTCGGCGCCGGACGCCGGCTGGGGGGCGGTGCTCGACGCCGCCCGTGAGGACCGGCGACGCCCGTCCCTCGCGGTGGCGGCCGGGTGACCGAGGCGGCGATGCCGACAATCCCCGGGGGCGGCGATCCCGCGCCCCTCTCCGACCCGGCCGTGGAGCATGCGGCCGACTTCATGCAGCCTGGCCAGACGGTCGGGGTGGTGGGCGGGGCGAGGGCGCTGGAGGCGGCTCTGCGCCTGCGCGCGCGCGGGTGCGAGGTGACCGTGGTGGCCCATCCCGAGGACCTCTCGGCCGCGGCCGAGGCGGATGTCCGCTGGGAGGGCATCCTGCTGGTCGAGGGCTTCGAGAGCCTCGGCGATCCGGTCGCCGCCCTCCGACGCCTGGCCACCGGCCTGGCCGCCGGCGGCCAGATGGTGGCGCTGGCACGGTCAGCGCCGGCGCCGACCGACGACCCCACCCCGCCCCGCCGCTACGACCGTGCCTCGCTCGACCTGGTGGTCGCCGCCGCCGGACTGGTTCCTGTGGACCGGCTCCAGACCGGCGAGGAACCCGCGGTGACCCACCTCGTGGTGGCCCGCACCGCCCCCACCGAACCGATCAGCGGGCCGGGCGTCGCCGAGCGCTTGCAGGTCGAGCTGGAGGCGGCCGGCGGTGAGCTGGTGCGGTTGCGGCGGGAGCAACGCCACCTGGTGCTCGACGCCGGCGTCAAGGACGCCTACATCATCGAGCTCCGCGCCGAGATCGACGATTCGGTCGCCACCCTGCGTGCCGGGGAGGCGGGGGCCCGGCAGGCGCTGACGGCCGTCCAGGCCGAGACCGCACGGCTGGCCGCCGAGGTCGCGGGCCTGCAGCGCGCGCTGGCCGAGGCGCAATCCCAGGCGGGGGCGCCCGGTGCGCGGCTGGGGCTGGCCCTGCAGCGCGGCGCCGGCCGGGTCCCCGGCGTCTCCCCGGCGCTGCGCAGGGCGGCACGCGAGGTGCGCCGCCGGCGCCAGGATTAGCTCCGGCGCAGCACCGACGGCCACACGGCGGTGCCCCGGTCATCCAGGTCGACATGGAAGCGGGCCTCCAGCGGGCAGGCGCCGGAGGCGAAGACGCGGAACTGGCCGGTCCAGCGGAGCTCGGGGACGCTGAACCGCAGCGTGAAGCTGGTCCACTCGTCGACCGGCAGGTCGGCGGCCAGCAGCTCACGGCGGAGCAGGGTGGGATCGTCGGCGTCGGCCACCACGTCGAGCAGGCCGACCACCGTCGACGGCGGCAGCGCGTCACCCCGGCGCCGCACCGTCATGGTCACCGAGTAGTCCCCGGCGGCGAAGGGCATGTAGGGCCCCAGCATCAGGCACCCGGCCCCGTCGGTCGCGGCCACGGTGTACCCGGCCTCCAGCCGCACCGTGCCCACCAGGGTGGACAGCCGGTTGTAGCGCTCCGGCCAGGCCGCCTCGAAGATCTCGGCATGGCGGCGGCGCAGCCCGTCGATGTCGCAGGGGGCGTCGGTGCGGACCGCCTCGAGCCACCACATGAAGCTGTCGTCGGGATACCGCGGCGCCAGCTGGATGCGGCGGACCACCTCCGGCGCCGAGCACCCGCCCACGAAGGGGTTGAGGGGCAGGGTCTCGCCGGTGCGGGGATCACGCGTCAGCCACATGCCGCGCAGGGAGCTGACCTCGAAGCCGGCGAGGCGCACCAGCTGCTCGGCCTCGGTGGGGGTCAGCTCGATGGTGTGCTCGTTCATGCTCCACACCAGGTCGCGGGCGCGCTCGCGGTGCGGCGAATCGATCACCAGCAGCCCGCCCGGCCGCACCACCCGCGCCGACTCCGCCAGGAAGCCCACCAGGTCGTCGCCAAAGAGATGCTCGATGTTCTGGCCGGAGAAGACCAGATCAACCGAGGCGTCGCCGACCTCGGGCATGTCGGCGACGCTGGCGTCGACCCACTCCACGTTGGCGGGCAGGTTCCGGGGTCGCTCCAGGTACTTCTCGACCCCGATGTGGCGGCGCACCTCGCCATACTCGGCCGTGATCCAGTCGAAGTACCAGGAGCCCGAGGCGCCGGCGCTCAGCAGCACCTCGGCGCCGGGCGGCATCTGCGAGAGCTCGACACTGCGAACGGCGTGAAGCAGCTCCTCGACGGTGCCGAACAGCGGCCCGGCGACCACGGCTGGAGGCGCCGGCTCGCGGGCCACGGCGGTGGTCGCCTCCAGGCGCGCCCCCAGGCCGGCGACGATGCGCGCGCTGAGGGCGTCGAGGGCCCGCCGCGCCGGCCGCCGCAGCGGCTCGCGCAGACGCTGGAGCGACGCCGACGCCCGCCGCGCGGTGAGGTCGCCCGCACGGTCCTCGCTCGCCATCAGCGCGCCGAGGATAGCCGACCGCCGCGCCACCGCCACCGCGCCCGCAGGCGGGCCGCCGGCGGCCGCAGGCGCGGTTCCAACGTCCTCCCCGCGCGCCCCACCAGCCGCTTCCAGCGCTGGGAGCTGGGCGGCGCCTCCCCCGCCACGCCGAGCAGGAAGGAGGTGTCGAGCTCGCGCGCCAGGACCTCGTCGGAGAGCGCGGCCTCGGAGATCAGCCGGCCGGCCGGGATCCCCCCGGCGAGGCGATCGAGCATCGCCCGGCGGCCCGGCGGATCCGGTGCGCGCACCAGGACCAGGCCGTAGATGGCGTCGACCAGATCCTCCGGCGAGCCCACCAGCGCGCTCCGCAGCCGGGCCGCGCGCGGGTCGGCGGCGGCGGCGCCGGCTCGTGCCGCCAGCACCGGCAGCCAGCCCGCGGCGGCCCGGTCCGCGGCGACGCCAACCGCCGCGCGGACGATGGAGAGGCGCTCAGTACCGGCGGCGAGCGCACCGATCCCCTCCCACCACTCCCACCGCGTCGCGGCCTTCCCGGCCACGTGGGCTCGGACCGCCGCCAGGAAGTCGGCGGCCGGCGCCGGCCAGATGGAATGGAGCCGGAGCAGCAGCACCTCGTCGGCCACGCCCTCCAGCCGGTCGAGCCAGCGCAGCGCGCCGAGATGCTGCCGCGCCGGACCGGTCTGCGCCAGGTCACGAACGAGGTCCGCGCGCGAGAGCCCGGCGGCCAGCCGGGCCAGCGCCTCGGCCCGGGGGGCCGACGCCGGCGGGCCGCCGGTGAGGAGCCGGTGCGCCCCGGCGACGAAGTCCGCGTCCGGCGTGATCCAGAGGCGGCGCAGCGCCAGGAGGAGGTCGTCGGCCTCCCCGTGGGGGCGCAGCAGCTGGTCGGCGGCGCCGGCGGCGGCGGCGTCCGCGAGGCCGGCCACGTCGGTGAGCAGGCGGGCGAGGCCGGCGCGGACGCGCTCGGGCGGCCCCGCGTCCGGCTCCCGCGGGGCGGCGGCGGCCGCCTCCGGTGCGAACGCCGCCAGCACGCCGGCGGCCATGCGGGGCGCCGTGAAGCGCTGCTCGAAGAGCTCCCGCGAGCGCCGCCCCATGCGCTGGCGCAGCCCGGCGTCGGCGAGCACCACCGTCAGCCTGTCCGCCAGCGAGGCGGCATCGCCGGCGACGGCAAGGAGGCCGTTGCCCCCGTCCTCGACGACCTCGCCCATGCCGCCGGCCGCGCAGGCGACCACGGGGCGGCCGAACATCATCGCCTCGACCAGCACCAGCCCGAAGGACTCGTACCGCGACGGCGCGCAGACCACGTCGGCGGCGGCGTAGAGGCGGTCGAGTTCGGCGGCGTCCACCTCGCCGGTGAACGTCACCCGGGCGCGGAGGGCCGGGCTGCCCGCGTGGCGCCGCGCGAAGTCCTCGCGGTAGGTGATGTCCAGGTCGGTGTTGGGCGTGTCGCGGCCGGCGACGGTGAGGTGCAGAGCCGGGAATCGCTCGAGGAGCTCCGGCGCCGCGGCCAGCAGGACATCGATCCCCTTGCGCCGCTCCAGCCGGCCCACGAAGAGCAGGTCGAGACGCGCCGCGGACGCGGCCGGCGGAACCCGCCCGGCGGCGCGGTCCCGCACTCCCAGCGGCACCACCACGGCCTCCGCCAGCCGCACGCCATGCTCCTCGCGGGCGGTCTCGATCACGGCGGCGCTGATGCCCTGCACGTGTTCCGCCGCGGCCAGCGTGGCCCGCTCCAGCGCGATCATCCCCGCCACCTGGGGGTCGCCCTCCCAGGAGCGCAGCAGGCCGGCGATGGTGCGATGCGACGTCACCAGGGTCAGCACGGTGGTGAAGCGGTCGTCGAGCTGGCACACCGCCCCCTCGCAGAGCCAGAGCGGCGCCAGCACCAGGTCCACCGGGACCCGCTCGTGCAGTGCCGCCACCTCCCGGTACTGGGCCGCCACCAGGCCGAGGTTCCAGGCCATGGGGTGGCCGGCCAGCTCCGGGATGGGGCGCTCGCGATGCGCCACGCGGTGCATCCAGACGCCGTCCTCGAGGTCCACCCGGGTGGTGTCCAGGGAGCGGGTGAGGACATGCACCTCGTGGCCCTCGGCCGCCAGCTCCGCCGCCAGGTCGGCCGTGTACCTGCCCACGCCGCCGCTGTCCTGGGGCGGGAACTCCTGCGAGAGCAGGCAGACGGAGTGGCGGCCGCCGGCGGGAGCCACGGTCCGCAGGCGGCGGAACTCCGACACCGGCGCCTCCGGAAGTGGCGTCCGCACCCGGGTGCCGGTCATGCCGCGCGCCATCCCCGCCTCCAGCCCCGCATCCACTTCCGCGGTGATGCGGCCCACCTCGGCCTCGGTCAGCTCGCCGCGGTCCAGCGCCTCCCGGGCGAAGCGCTTCATCTCCTCGCCGTGGGCCAGAAGCCCGGCGACCACCTCGGTGGTGCTGCGTGTGGCGCGGCCGTACTGGAGGGCGAAGTAGGCGCGGTTGCGCAGCAGCAGGAAGGGACGCAGCGCCATGCGCCGCTGATTGCGCAGGTGGCTGGCCAGGTACTTGTGATGCACTGCGGCGCCGTCCAGCGGGCGGAGGTGGCCGCCACCGTCGATGAGCTGCAGGCAGACGTCGACCTCGTCGTACATGTACTCGATGTCGTCGTCGAAGCCCCCGATGTCGACCAGCGCGGAGCGCCGGAAGCTCATGTTGGTCCCCTGCAGGTAGATGAAGGGGTCGGCGCCGGGGAGCAGATGGCGGTCGAGGGGGCGATGCAGGTCGAAGTGGCCGGTGCCGGTGCGGTCGCAGGCGGAATAGCGGTACTGGAGAGCGGCGCCGGTGTGGTCGAAGACCAGGCCGCCGGCGCCGACCACGGCGGGGTCGTCGTAGGCGGCGTCGAGCCCCTCCAGCCAGGTGGCCTCGGGGATGGCGTCGTCGTCGATGAAGGCCACCACCTCGCCGGCGGCGGCCGCGATGCCGATGTTCCGCGAGCGGCTGAGATTGGTCACCGGGCAGGTCGCGGCGCGGATGTCCGGGGTCTGCGCCAGCAGGGCGGCGGTGCCATCCGTGGAGGGGCCGTTGACCACCACCACCTCGAAGTCGCCGTGCGTCTGGCGGCGGAGCCCCGCCAGCGTGTGGCACAGGCTCGGCTCACGGTTGTAGGTGCTGACGACCACGCTGAGGCGCACTGGCGGTCCGGCTAGACCCAGGCGTGGAGGGTCGCCCGGCCGCGGACCAGGGCGCCGCGGCGGACGCCGCGGAACCCGTCCAGCGCGCCCCGCACCCGGGCGACGTGACGGCGGAACCCGATGGGGCGCCGCCGCACCGGGCGAGGCGGCAGGAACTCGTCGTACGGCGTCCAGTCGACGATCTCGGCCCGCGCAAACCCCGCGCCTGCGGCCAGGCCGATCAGCGCCGCGCGGTTGGGCACCCACCAGTTGGTGGGATCGGAGTTGAGCTCCAGACCTGGCACGAACTCGACCAGCGGGCGGTCCTCGAGGCCCTCGGTGGCGATCGCCTCGGTCTCGATCACGGCCAGGCGCCCGGTCACCCGCCGCACCCGCCGGAGCGCGGTCAGGGGCTCCTCCATGTGATAGAGCAGCCCGAGGTGGAGCACCACGTCGAACACGCCGAGCCTGTCAACGTCGTAGTTCATGAAGTCGGCCACCAGCGACTCCACGGAACTGCCGAGAAGGCGGTGGGCGGTGTCGAAGGCGCGCTTGCCGGGGAGCGGCGCGGCGGCGGGGGGCAGGCCGTCGGGCGGCAGGTAGGCGAGGGAGAAGTCCACCGCGCCGCCACCCGGGCTGAGGTCGTGCAGCCAGACGAAGTGGTCCATGGCCACCACGCGGGCGGCGCCGCGGCGCTCGGCCTCGAAGGCGTAGTAGCCGTCATACGAGCCCAGGTCGAGGACGCTGCAGCCCTTCAGCGCCGGCAGGTGGAGGCTGTCCAGCTCCCGGCGCAGGCGGGCTGCGTCGCCCGTCCACTTGGCGCCGGGGGTCGTGACCCCCTGCCCGACGTCGATGGAGTGCCACCAGTAGGGGACCGCCTCGACCTCGCGACGCACCTCGTCGGTGGTCAGCGGCGGCGGGCGCCCGGGCACCGGTGGTCACCTCGGATCGACACCGGCGGATGGTACGCCAAGCTCGCGGGGGGCCCGGATCACCCGGCCCGGCGGACACCGTCGAGCGCCGCCACCGCCTCCATGACGCGCCCGGCGACGGCGCTCCAGCGGTGGCGCGGCGCCGCCGCCCGGCCGGCGGCAAGCAGGCGCGCGCGGAACGGCGCGTCGGTCAGCCCGCGGAGGAGCGCCGCGCCCATGGCCGCCGTGTCGAGCGGGTCGAAGGTCGACTCCGGGAGGTCGAGGATCTCGGGCAGCGCCGTGGTCGAGGAGGTGATGGCCGGCGTGCCACAGGCGATGGCCTCGGCCACCGGCAGCCCGTAGCCCTCGTCCAGCGAGGCCAGGACGGCCAGCGCCGCGCAGCGATGAAGGGAGACCAGGACCTCGTCGCTCAGGAACCCGGTGAGGACCACGTCGGCGCCCACCCCGGCGGCGGTGGCGTCGGCCCGCCAGCGCGCTGCGACCGCCGGACCGGTGTCGCAGACCAGTGCCAGCGGGTGGCGCCGCCGGACGGCGGCGGGCAGCGTCGCGTAGGCGGCGATCAGCCGCGAGGTGTTCTTGCGCTCGTCACCGCCCGCCACGGCGACCACCGGGGCGCGGCCGGCCAGTTCCGGCAGGGCGCGGGCGACGCTCCCGGCGTCGTCGTCGCCGGGGTCCGCCGGCCGGAAGTCCTCGCCGGCGCCGTTCCCCACCGCCACCAGGCGGCCCGGGTCGGCGCCCAGCCGGGCGACGGCGTCGGCGCGGGTGAAGGCGGAGACGCAGAGGACCAGGTCGGCGGCGGCGACCACCTCGCAGCGCGCCCGGTGGCGCCGGGCCGCCTGGCCGCGCAGGAGCCGGTCGGGGTCGTGGAGCGGGATCAGGTCGTGGAGGGTGACGATGAGGGCGACGCCGTCGCGCAGCTCCCCGCCCGGGATCGGCGGCGAGGGCCCCGGCCCGGAGTTGAACGGCGCCATGACGTGGTACGCGATGGGCCCGGCCCCCGCCAGCGCGGCGACCGCCCCGGGGGTGTTCCATCCCAGCCGCGACGACTGGGACAGGCCGCCGGCCAGCCGCACCGGTGGCGGCAGGGCGGGGTTGAGCAGGATGGCCGCCACCGCGCCGTCGCGCGCGTCCAGCGCCGCGGCCAGCTCCTGGACCACGCGTCCCAGCCCGCGCCTGCCGTCGACCGGGTCCTGGCAGGCCTGGATGTCGAGGACCAGCCGGCGCGCCGGGGTCACCCCCGCCGGGTGTCGTGGGCGGCCAGAATGGTCTCCAGCTCGGCCAGGCGCGTCTCCAGTCGGAGCAGGGTGCGGCGCATCGCCAGGTTGAGGTCGGCGACCGCCTCGACGTCGACCCCGATCCGCTCCTCGAGGCGCTCGAGCCGCAGGCTGAGCCGCAGCTCCATGGCGTCGAAGCGGCGGTCCAACGCCGCGCCCGCGCGGCGGGCGGCCCGGGCAGCAATGCCGCGCGGAGACGGGATCACAGTGGCCGCATGGTGCCACACCCTTGGCGCACGGCCCCCGGCTATGGTGTCGGCTGAGATGCGAGCACGTGCCCGGAGAACGGCCCTGGCGCCGCTCCGCCCGGTGATGCGCTTCCTCGACATCCGCTTCCAGCACCTCGAGGACCGTCTGCCGGCGCTGGAGCGCCGCGTGGCCACCGACATGCAGAGCACCGCCGAGTTCTACGCCCTGGTCAGCCGCAGCCTGGCGGCCATCGAACAGCGGCTCGACGCCATCGAGCGCCGCCTCGGCGGGGCACCCGAGGACGTGTGAGGCGGCGGGGACTGCTGGTCGACCTGGTGGCGACCCAGTCGGGCACCTCGGCGCACCGCGGGGTGGCGCGCTGGGTCAGCGGGCTCGCCGCAGCCCTGGTCGCCGGCCATGGCGACCGGGTCCGGCGCCTGCTGCTCGATCCCGGCCTGCCGGTGCCCGGCGACCTGCATCCCACCATCTCCGCCTCTTCCCGCCTGGCCGCCAACACCGCGGCCGAGGTGCGGCGGGCGGCGGTGGAGGGACCGGCCGCGTACGTGCTCGGCTCGCCCTTCGAGTTCGCAGTCCCCATCGCGTCGCTGCTGCCCGCCCACGTCATGGGGGCGCCCGACCTTCCGCTGGCCGCCATCCTCTATGACGTCATCCCGCTGATGCGCGCCCCGACCTACCTCGCCGACGCCGGCTTCGAGCGCCAGTACCGCCAGCGACTCCAGCTGCTGCGCCGCTGCGACCTGGTCCTGGCCATCAGCGAGTGCACCCGCCGCGACGGCGTCGCGGCAGCCGGCCTCGACCCCGCGCGGGTGGTCACCGTGGGCAGCGGCGTGGACCCGTTCTTCCACCCCACCGCCGGCGAGGACCCCAGGGTCGCCGTCCGCGCCGCCCTGCCGGCGGTCGACCGGCCCTTCGTGCTCACCGTCTCCGCCGCCGACGAGCGCAAGAACACCGAGACCCTGATCGCCGCCTTCGCCGCCCTGGACCCGGCCGCGCGCCGGGCCCACCGCCTGGTGGTGACCTGCCTGCTGGTCGACGGCCTCGAGCAGCGGCTGCGCCGGGCTGCGGCGGCCGCCGGGCTGGGCGAGGAGGAGATGGTGCTGACCGGGCAGGTCGACGACCACCTGCTCCGCAACCTCTACCGCGCCTGCGTCGTGTTCGCCTTCCCGTCGCGCTACGAGGGCTTCGGCCTGCCCGTGGCCGAGGCCATGGCCTGCGGCGCCCCGGTGGTCACGGCCGACACCTCCTCGCTGCCCGAGGTACTCGACCTGCGCGAGGCCACCTTCGCCCCCGAGGACGCGCCCGCGCTGACCCGGCTCCTGGGACGCGTCCTGACCGACCCCGGGTTCGCAGCGCGGCTGCGGGCCGAGGGCCTGGCACGGGCGGCACGGCACAGCTGGCCCGCCGTGGCCGCCCGGACCCTGGCGGCGGTCGACGCCGTCCTCGGCGAGGGCCCCGTGACGACTACCTCGGTGACCGTGCGCCGGCCCCTCCGGGTCGCTCTGGCAGGACCGATGCCGCCGGTGGCCTCCGGCGTGGCCGTCTACAACCAGCGTGTCGCCGCCGAGCTGGGCTCGCGCTGCCGCCTCGACATCCTGGACACCAAGGCTGCCGGGGAGTCCCGCGTCGCACCGCCGCCGGGAGGAGGCCGGTTCCCGCTCGCGGCGCTCGGCCGCGCCCTCAACCCCGCCGCCTACGACGCCATCGTCTACACGCTGGGCAACAACCACGACCACCTGGCCACCGTGACGGCGATGCGCGCCTGGCCCGGCCTGGCGTGGCTCCACGACGTCCGCCTCCCCTTCCTCCTCGACTCGCTGCGCGAGCAGCCGGAGCCACCCGGGGAGCCGCCGTGGGCCTGGGCCGACGCCGTGCTCGCCGAGCGCGAGCCCCGGCCGCCGCGCCGGCGGCCTCCCCCAGGGCCCTGGCGCGGACCCGCCGGCGCGGTGGACCTCGCCGTCGAGCTGGCGGCGGCCTCGCGGGCGGTGCTGGTCAACGGCCCCCACGCCGCCGGACTGCTCCGGCAGGAGGCCGAGCGAGCGGGGGTGACACTGCCGCCGGTGCACTCACTGGGCGGACACGCCGTGCCGCGGCTCGCGGCCGACCCGGCCACGGGCCGGGACCGGCCGCCGTTGGTGGTCTCGATGGGCATCGTCGACCCGGTCAAGCGCCCCGACCTCATCATCGACGCCCATGCCGCCGTCCACGCCCGCACCGGCGCCCGCCTGGCCCTGGTGGGCCTGGTCGGCGACCGCCACGCCGCCGAGCTGCGGGCGCGGGCGGAGCGGCTCGGCATCGGCTCAGTGGTGACGCTCACCGGTCGGGTGGACGCCGCCGACTACTGCCGGTGGCTGCACCGCGCCAGCGTGGCCGTGCAGCTGCGAGCCCGCTCCAACGGCGAGAGCAGCGGGGCGATCGCCGACTGCCTGGGCGCCGGGCTGCCGGTCATCACCGACCACCCCGGCGCCCGCGAGGAGCTCGGTGAGGCGACCGCCGTCCACCTCGCCCCGGGCGCCGGGGTCAGGGCGCTGGCTGAGGCCGAGCACCGGCTGCTCACCGACCCGGGGGCCTGGGCGGCGCAGAGCCGGGCGGCGCTCGGCTACGCGCTCGTTCACCCCTTCTCGCGGGTGGCCGAGGAGCTGCTCGCCGTCATCGCCGCCCTGGCGCCGCGGCCGCTGACGAGGGCGGCGCCATAGCCACCCCGGCCGTGCCACGCCTGCGGCTGGTGGTGGCGCGCTACGGCGAGGACATCGTCGGCGGCGCCGAGCGGCTCACCCGCCTGCTGGCGGGCGCGCTCCACCGCCGGGGTTGGCGGGTCGAGGTGCTCACCACCCGAGCCGCCGAGGAGAGCACCTGGGCCAACGCGCTCCCCGCGGGCCGGCGCGTCGAGGACGGCGTCACCGTGGAGCGTCACCCGGTCCGCCTCCGGCGCCGCCCCGGCACCTTCCGGCAGCTCAACCGTGGCTTCTGGCGCCTACCGCCGCAGCTGCGGCCGGAGACCGCGTGGCTGACGCTCCAGGGTCCCTGGAGCCCGGGCCTCGAGGCCGCGCTGCGCGCCGCCCCGGACGTGGCCACGCTCTTTGTCACCTACCTCTACCGACCCACACTGTGGGGGATGGAGGCGGTGCGCGGCCCCCGCCTGCTGCTGCCCACCGCCCATGACGAGCGCCCGCTGCAGCTGCGCCGGGTGGGCAGGATGCTGGCCACGGTGGACGGCATCCTCTACGCGACCCCCGAGGAGCGCGACCTCGTCGACCGCGTCCATCCGGCGGCCGCCGGGAAGCCCGCCGAGATCGGCAACGTTGCCATCGAGGCCCCGACCGGCGTCGACGCGGAGAGCTTCCGGGTGGCGCGTGGGCTGCAGGGGCCGTACCTGATCTACGGGGGTCGCACCACCGCCGGCAAGGGGATGGACGAGCTGCTGGCCGCCTTCCGCGCCCTGCGCCGCACCCATCCGCAGGCCCGGCTGGCGCTGAGCGGCGAGGCGGGCGAGCGCACCGCGCCCGAGCCGGGCGTGGTCCTCCTCGGCACCCTCACCGAGGCAGCCCGCTGGGAGGCCGTGGCCGGCGCCGCCGCCGTGGTGGTGCCCAGCTTCCACGAGTCGCTGTCGCTGCTGGCGCTGGAGGGCTGGGCCATGGGCCGCCCGGCACTGCTCAACGGCGCCTCCCCGGTGCTCGCCGGCCAGGCGCTGCGCAGCGGCGGGGGTGTCACCTATCGGGGTGCCCCGGCACTGGCGGCCGCGGCGGCCGCGCTGCTCGACCAGCCCGACCGCGCCGCCGCGCTCGGCGCCCGGGGGCGCGCGCACGTCCTCGACGCCTACACCTGGGACGCCGTCCTGGGCCGGCTGGAGCGCCTGCTCGACGGGGCGGCCCCGGCGGCGCTGCGGCGCGGTGCGGTATGGCGGTGAACCAACGGCCCTGGCTGGTGGACGGGCGCGCCCTGCTCGGTCACTCCGGCGTCCGCGGCATCGGCACCTATGTCCGCGAGCTGCTCCGCGCCTGGGAGCGTCTGGGCGTCTCCTCGCGGGTGGCCCTGCTCGGCGCCCCCGGTGGCGACGCCGCGCCGCCCTTCGGCACCCGTCGCGGGCCGGCGCTGCCGGTGCTCAAGCGGCGCCTCCAGCCCGTGGCGGACCCCTTCCTGGTGAGCGCCGCGCTGCGCCGCTTCCGGCCCGCGCTCTACCACGGGGTCGAGTGGGCCCAGCCCATCCTTCCGTTCGGAGTGCCGGTGGTGCTCACCATCCACGACCTCATCCCCTTCCTCTACCCGCAGCAGTTCCCCTGGCTGCGGCGGGAGCGGCTGCTGGCCCTGCGCCTGGCGCGCCGCGCCGACGCCGTGGTCGTCCCCTCGGCGTCGACCGGCCGCGACGTGGAGCGACTGGCCCGCGTCGACCCGCGGCGGATCCACGTCATCCGGCACGGCGTCACCGACGACCACCGGCCCGCCTCGCCCGAGGCGGTGGCGGCGGTACGGAAGCGGCTGGGCATCGGCAGCGGTCCCTACCTGCTCGCCGCCGGCGCCCTTGATCACCACAAGCGGCGCGACGAGCTGGCCGAGGTGGTGGCCCGCGTCCGCGCCCGGCACGACGTGCGGCTGGTGATCAGCGGCGACCAGGGCGTCTTTGCCCCGCTGGTCGCCGCCGCCCTGGAGCGGCGCGGGCTCACGGCATCGACGGTGATGGCGGGGTTCGTCGACCGGACCGAGCTGGTGGCGCTCTACTCGGGCGCCGTGGCCCTGGTCTTCCCCTCGGCCCACGAGGGCTTCGGGCTGCCCGTCCTGGAGGCGCTGGCCTGCGGCACCCGGGTGGTCTGCTTCGACAACTCGGCGCTCCCCGAGGTGGGCGGGGACGCCGCCGAGGTGGTCGCCGACGGCGATGTCGGAGCCATGGCAGCCGCCCTGGACATGGTGCTGTCGGAGTCCGCGCCGCGGCGGGCGGCCGGCATCGCGCGGGGGCGGGCGTGGGCCGCGGGCTTCAGCTGGGAGCGGAGCGCGCGCCGGCACCTCGAGGTCTACACCTCGGTCCAGACCGCCGCGCGTAGAGTTGCCAGCCCGTGGTGAGCGAGACGGCAGGCGCCGACCCCAGAGTGGATCCCCGCGCCCTGGTGGCAGCCATCCGCGAGGAGGTCACCCGGCGGCGCGCCGCGGGCGGCTACCCCGAGGAGCTGCTCCGCCGGCTGGAGGCCGAGTTCACCCCGGCCGACGCGGCGCCTCCGCTCGACGCCCTGGCGCACCTGGAGACGGTCCACCCGCTGCACTCGACGCGAGCGCTGGGCGGCCAGGTGGTGGTGGCCGCCAAGCGCACCATCCGCCGCGCCATCGCCTGGTACGTCCGCCCCATCACCGAGGACCAGACCCGCTTCAACTTCGGGGTGGTGCGCCGCCTTCTCGAGCTCGAGGAGCGCATCGCCCGGCTGGAGGAGGCGGCCGCCACGCAGGTTCCGGCGGAGCCCCAGGGGCCGCCGGCGCCGGAGGCATGAGGCTCGGCTTCGTCGTTCCCCGCTACGGCGCGGAGATCGTCGGCGGCGTCGAGACCCAGGTGCGCGACTACGCCACCCGGCTGGCCGCGCGCGGCCACCAGGTCGAGGTGCTGACCACCTGCGCGCGCAGCCACTTCACCTGGCGCAACGAGCTGTCCGCGGGACGAAGCCTGGTCGACGGTGTCGAGGTCACCCGCTTCCGCGTGACCGGGATGCGGGACCACGGGCTCATGGCCAACCTCCATGCCCGCATCGACGCCGGCTTCGCCCTCGACCCCGCCGCGCAGCGCGCCTGGGTGGACAACACCGGCCGCAGCGACGACCTCCTGGAGGGCATCGCCGCCGCCCACGGCCGGCTCGACGCGCTCTTCTTCGCCCCCTACCTCTTCTCCAGCACCGTCGACGGTGTCCGCGTCCGCCCGGAGCGCAGCCTGGTCATCCCCTGCCTCCACGACGAGGTCTACGCCCGCTTCCAGGTCATCCAGGATGCCCTCACCGCCGCCGCCGGACTGTGCTTCAACAGCCCGGCCGAGATGCGGCTGGGCGAGCGGTTGCTGGGCGCCGCCATCCCGCCCCACCGCGTCGTCGGGGACGGCTTCGAACGCCCGCCGGCGCCGCCGGATCCGGCCGGCTGGCGAGCGCGCCGGCGGATCGTGGGCGACCTCGTCGCCTATGCGGGGCGCCGTGAGCGGGGCAAGAACTTCCACCTGCTGGCGGCCTGGACGGCCATCCACTCGACCACGCTGGCGCCGCAGCGCCCGGTCCGGCTGGCCGCCATGGGGAGCGGGCCGGTGGTGGCGCCCCCGGGGACGCGCGACTGGGTGGTGGATCTGGGGGTGGTCCCGGAGGCAGAGAAGCTCGAGGCCATGGCGGCGTCGATCGCCGTCTGCCAGCTGAGCGTCCAGGAGAGCTTCAGCTATGTGGTCGCCGAGGGCTGGCTGAGCGGCAGCCCGGTGATCGTCCACGCCGCCTGCGAGCCCACGCGGGAGCACTGCGAGCGCAGCGGCGGCGGCGTCTGGGTGAGCTCGGCCGAGGAGTTCAGCGCCGCGCTCAGCCTGCTCCAGGGCGACCCCGGCCTGCGCGCCCGGATGGCCGCCCAGGGGCGCGAATACATCCTCGACGAGTACGGCTGGGCGCGGGTGCTCGACCGGCTGGAGGCGGCCGCATCCATGGTGCGCGCATGACCGCGACCGTCCACCAGCTGCTGCCGTCCTATTCCGTCGGCGACGCCATCGGTGGCGCGGTCCTGCGCACCCGCGACATCCTGCGCCGCGCCGGTTTCCACAGCGAGGTCTTCGCCCGCCACTGGGACCGGCGGTTGGAGGCGGCGGCGGCGTCCGGTCTGCTCGCACGGGCGCGAGACCAGGACGCCCTCATCTACCACCTCTCCATCGGTAGTCCCGTCGCCGACACCTTCGCGGCCTGGCCGGGGCGGCGGGTGATCGTCTACCACAACATCACGCCGCGCCACTTCTACGAGGGCACCAGCGAGGAGGTGGCCTACTGGCTGGAGCGCGGCCGCGCCGAGCTTCGCCGCCTGGTGCCGCTGGCGGACCTGGTGATCGGGGTCTCGGCCTTCAATCTCGCCGAGTGCCTGCCCTTCTCGCCGCGCGCCACCGCGGTGGTGCCGGTGCCGATCGATCTCGACCGCCTGCGACCCCGGCCTTCGCGCCCGGAATCGCCGCCGCGGATCCTGGCGGTGGGACGGCTGGCGCCCAACAAGCGGCTCGACACCCTGATCCGGGCGCTGGCGGCGCTGCGCGCCACCGAGCTGCCGGATGCCCGGCTGGTCCTGGTGGGCAACTCCTTCGACACCGGCGCGCACGTCGGCCGGCTGCGCCGGCTGGCCGACCAGCTGGGCGTTGCCGGTGCTGTCGAGATGAGCGGCACCGCCATGGCCGACGCCGACCTCGGTGACGAGTACGCGCGCGCCTCGGTCCTGGCGGTGAGCAGCGCCCACGAGGGCTTCTGCGTCCCCCTGCTCGAGGCCATGGCCTTCGACGTCCCCATCGTCGCCCTCGACGCCGCGGCCATCCCAGGCACACTGGGGGACGCCGGGCTGCTGCTGCCCGGCCGCGACCCGCTGTTGTGGGCCGCGTGCCTGGCCCGCGCCGCCGGCGACGCCGCCCTGCGCCGTGACCTCACACTGCGGGGACGGACACGGCTGGGCGCCTTCGCGCCGGCGGCGGTCGAGCGGCAGCTCCTCGCCGCGCTCGCGGGAATCGGCGTGCGCGCGGCCGAGGAACCCCGGTGACACAGCGGCGGCTGACACGGTGCGCGGCTACCATGCGTTCCGCACTGTGTCGGTGAGGACGGCGGGCGTCCCGCGACTTGTGAAGGGAGCCATCGATTGATGCCCACGAGGTCGCTCCGGATGGGCCTCATGGCGGCCGCCGCCGGGCTCGGCATGGCGTCCGCCGCCGGTCCGGCCACCGCAGCAGCCGCCGCCGGCCCCTCGCCGGCGCCGCCGCCCGCGCCGCTGACCACCGGGTTCCGGGCGGCGTCGGCGCTGCCGGCGGGGCAGGTCGTCCCGGCGTGCCCCCCGCCGGCGGGCGGAGCCTGGGGCTGCCGCATGCTCAAGACCGGCACCGGCGGTCGCACCCTGACGGCCGGCATCGCACCTCGCATCGCCAACTGTCCCAACGGGGCGTGCTACACGGCGCTCGACCTCTGGCGCGCGTACCACCTCG
>JRHI01000201.1_pt1 | contig 67185 bp, 71 predicted proteins | sample 215371 | NCBI WGS metagenome assembly JRHI01 (sample SAMN02929681, study PRJNA255918) | sediment metagenome | biome: cave system; feature: Ice Cave; material: Sediment; isolation source: sediment from deep within a dark volcanic ice cave with no known source of... ... | reverse complement strand
TTCAGCACCAGCGACTGCTTCATCGACTCCTGGCCGACCAGCGCGGTGAAGGGGAAGATCGTGCGTGCCGGACCGGCGTTGAGCTTCATGGGCTCGATTCTCGCAGAGCGGGGACGCTCATCCGGCGCGCAGCTCCTGCTGCACCGACTGCAGGATCGCCCCCTGGGAGAGGTCGTAGAGGCCGAAGTACTTACCCCCCAGCCGCCCGGAGAGGTCGAGGCAGGCGTTGAACGCGTAGCCGCCGAAGAGCGGCTGGGCGCCGCGGCCGCCGATCCTCGGCAGCTGGGAGTGCTGGGTGTAGTCGCGGGCGGAGTCGATCACCAGCGAGCGGACGTTCTCGGTCTTGATCTGGGACGCGATCCGCTGCGCCTCGACGATCGGCTCCTCGCCGAAGAGGGAGATGTTCCCCCGGCCGTCGCTGATCAGCACCATCAGCGGGTAGACGGTGGGGTCGCGCAGCCGCTCGGTGCGGATCAGCTTGAGGCCGGCGACCAGGCCGTGGGTGAGCGGGGTGGTGCCGCCGACGGTGAGCCGCTGGAGGCGGTCCTCGGCGAGGTCGACGCTCGAGGTGGGCCGGAGCACCACCCGCGCGGTGCGGCCGCTGAAGACCACCAGGGCCACCTTGTCGCGGCGCACATAGGCGTCGCGAAGCAGCGAGAGCACCGCGCCCTTGGTCGCCTGCATCCGCTGCTCGGCGTCCATCGAGGCGCTGGCGTCGACCACGAACACGATCAGCGTACCGGTCTTGCGCTGGCGCACCTTCTGGCGGAGGTCGTGGTGCTCGAGCAGCAGCGCCGGCGCGCCGGGGGGCGGGTCCTCGTCACGGCGGCTCTGCTGGTAGGGCGCGGCGGCGCGCAGGGTGGCGTCGAAGGCGAGGTCGGTGGTGCGCTCGACCTGGGTGCTGCGGACGTAGCGGCCGCGCTTGTCGCCGCTGCGGGTGAGGTTGCGCTTGCCCGCGGTGCGGCGGGTGCGCCGGTCCCGGGGCAGCTGCAGGCGGCGGACCTGGAAGGTGTCGCCGCCGAAGGTGGTCTCGGCCTGGCCGGGCGCGGGCTCCTGGGCCTCGGCGCGCTCCGGGGACTGCATCGCGCTGCCCTCGCCGCGGTCGCCACCGCTGCCGGCCGGGCTGGACTCGACCTGCTCGGAGCTGACCTCGGCGCCGGTGGCCTGGGCCTCGGACTCCATCTGCCGGAGGCGCTCGCGAGCGCTGTCGGCGATGCCCTCGCCACTCTGCTCGGAGGGCGAGGTGGTCTCGCGCCGGCGGTGGGCCAGGGCCAGCTCGGCGGCGCGGATGACGTCCTGGGGGGTCACCTGGAGGGCGTCGGCGGGACGCAGCCGCTCCACCTCCCCCACCCCGCCGGCGACCACCGCGAAGGCCTCGCGGGCGGCGCAGAGGGTGCGCGCGGTGCGGCTGACCACGATGTCGGCGCGGTGGCCGACGGCGCCGGCGTCGAGGCAGATGAGCGAGATGAACTGGCGCATCGCCGGGGACACGTCGACGAGCGGGAGCAGCTCCTGGGCGCGGGCGATCACCTCGGCCTGCTGGCGCTCCGCCGCGCCGTTCTCCTCCCAGCTCTCGCCGCGCTGGACCCGCTGGTCGAGCTCGAGGATGGTGACCCGCTCCTCCGCCGAGCGCAGGCCGCGGACGTCGACGCAGAGCCCGAAGCGGTCGAGCAGCTGCGGCCGCAGCTCGCCCTCCTCCGGGTTCATCGTCCCCACCAGGATGAACCGCGACGGGTGCCACACCGAGATCCCCTCGCGCTCCACCACGTTCACGCCCATCGCCGCGGCGTCGAGCAGCACGTCCACGAGGTGGTCGTCGAGCAGGTTCACCTCGTCCACGTAGAGGATGTTCCGGTTGGCCTCGGCGAGCACCCCGGGCTCGAACCGCCGCTCCCCCTGCTTGATCGCCGCCTCGATGTCGATGGTCCCGACCACCCGGTCCTCGGAGGCGTTGATCGGCAGCTCCACCACCCGCATCCGCCGCCGCGCCCGGGGCGGCTCCTCCCCCGCCGCCGTCCGCGCCCGGCAGTCGGCGCACTGCACCTCCGGCTGGTCGGGCGGACAGCCGTAGCGGCAGTCGGCCACCACCTCGATCTCCGGCAGGAGGCGGGCCAGCGCCCGCACCGCGGTCGACTTCGCGGTGCCCTTCTCGCCCCGGATCAGCACGCCACCGATCGCCGGGTTGATCGCGTTCAGCACCAGCGACTGCTTCATCGACTCCTGGCCGACCAGCGCGGTGAACGGAAGCGTGGGGCGCGGGCTGCTCACCCGCCCATTGTTCCTCAGGTGGCGGTGGAGAGGACGCGGATCCGGCAGGCCGTCTCCTCGTCGGTGAGGTGCGGGCAGGTGGCGCAGTGGACGGCGCGCTCGGTGTGGAGCAGGCAGCAGACCGCCCGCTTCCGGACCAGCCGGCCGTCGACGCCGAGGAGGCGCGGGCGGAGCCCCGTCGGGGTGCCGAGCATGAGCCCGACCGCGAGGGTGAGCACCGCGGCCTCGCCCGGGGAGGTCCCGGCGGTCTCGGCGGCGACGGCGATGCCTGCGGCGAGGGCGTCGACCACCAGGCAGAGCAGGGCCCGCCGGCCACGATGGACGGGGCGCTCGGCGAGCCGCTCGACCAGGGTCAGGAGATGGCCGGCGAGCAGGCCGCGGGCGAGGGGGTCGAGCGCCGCGCCGGGGGTGGCGGGCGTGAGCCGGGCATCGGCGAGCAGCAGCGCGTCGACGAACCCCTCGGCGTCGACGCGGACGGCGACGTTGGCGGCGGCGAGATCGGGCAGCCTCCCCTCGCCGAGCAGGCTGCCGAAGGCGGCGGTGGCCAGCGCCCAGGCGTAGCGCTCGAGGAAGAGCGAGGCGCACACCGACATCCGCGCGGTCCCCTGGCGGCGGGCGACCAGGGTGAGCTGGTGCTCGAGCTCGGCCGACCCGGGGACGAGCAGGTCGGCGCAGGSGGTNYWRCCSYCGNCCSANCGSGCCGGCGRGCGCGCGCTCCCAGCGCATCTCCGCGCAGTCCCAGCGCAGCCGCGCCGCCGCCGGCGCCGCCGCGCTCATTCTGGCTCTCGGCGCTGACGCGCCGAACGGTGAGGTGGCCTCCCCCAGGCCATCAGCTCCCTCGTCGCGGACAGCCGTCCCCCTGCCGTTGCGACCTCGGCCACAGGCTCGGCGAGGGCGTTGGCGACGGTACCGCAGGTGGCGGCGTGGGGCCGCTCCGGCCGGTCGGTGTAGCCGTCGAGGAGGAGGCGGTTGCGGTTGAGGCAGATGCGGGCGAAGCGGGGGGCGAGCAGGTCGAAGAGGGCGAAGCGCTCGGCGAGCTCGGGGAAACCGGCCTGGTGGTCGAGGATGGCCCGCCGCACCGCCGCCCAGAAGTCGCGCTCACCGAGCCCGAGGTGGTCCTCCATCAGGTCCGAGAGGTAGCGGAGGTGGCCGACGAAGAGCCCCGCCCAGAGGAACTGGCAGAGCCACTCCGGAGGCTCGGCGAGGAGCACCCGGCGGAGCTCGGGGGCGACCCCGGCGAGCTCGGGCAGGGGCTGGTCGCTGAGGTTGACGTCGTCGACGAAGTCCTTGATCGCCAGCCGGGTGGGCACGCCGCCGCGGTGGACGAGGATGGCGTTCTCACCGTGGGGCGAGAACACCACCCCGTAGCGGTAGAGGAAGTGGAGCAGCGGCGGCAGCACCGCCCCCAGCAGGGCGTCGAGCCAGGCCGCGGGGCGCATCCCCGAGCGCTCGACCAGGGCCGCGACCACCGGGACCCCGTCGTCGTCGACGTGGAGCAGGGCGGCCATCGTCATCGCCCGCTCGCCGGGGTCGAGCCGCCCCTCCAGGCTCTCGCGCCAGACGCAGCCGAGCAGCTCGCGGAACTGGTACGGCGCCCCCTCCAGCTCCTCGTAGGTGGGATGGCGCACCGCCACCGCCGCGACCTCACCCAGCAGGACCGGCCGGCAGCGGTCGCGGAGGAAGGGGTCGGCGGCGGCGATCCCCTGGAGGAACGCGCTCACCGCCGGCGCCGCCAGGGTGCGCTCGGTCGGCAGCCCCCGGTAGACCAGGGTGTTGAGGATGCTGAGGGGCAGCTTCACCGAGTGCCGCCGGGGGACGCTGACGTTGCTGAGGGTGCGGATCGACTGCTGGGGAAGGTGGAGGTCGTCGGCCTCGCCGAGCACCACCAGGTCGCCGGCGGCGAGCTCGGCGGCGAAGAGCGGCAGCACCACGTGGTCCCACTGCCAGGCGTGGACGGGGAACCAGAGGAAGCGGTCGGGGTCCTCGCCGCGGACGCGGAGCACGGTGGCGAAGTCGGCCGCGGTGGCGGGGTCGAGCTGCTCGGCGCGCAGCCGCACGTGGTCGAGCCCGTCGACCGCCCGGTACTCGCCGCAACCCTCGCGCACCGCCAGCCAGCGCAGCGGCAGTGGCCGGCGCCGCTCCGGGGCGAAGCGGAGGTGGTCGTCGTGGCCGAAGCCGATCCGGCCCTTGTTCGGGACCAGCCAGGGGTGGCCGTCCATCTCGCCCTCGATCTCCGCCCAGGGCAGCTCGACGAGCGTTGCGGCGCCGCGCCGCGGCGAGGCGGCGATGTGGCAGTCGGCGAGCTGGGTGGCGCGCAGCTCGCGGGCGAGGTGGGCGGTGGTCGCCGGGTCCATCTCCAGGCCGGGCGCGAGGTCGAGGAGCAGGCGGACCGGGTCGGCGGCGGGGACGGCGCCGCCCACGTGGTGGCGGCGGACGGTGCCGGACTCGACCAGCAGCCGCTCGTAGAGGCGCGGCCGGGCGGCGAACTCGTAGACGGCGGCGCCGGCCGGGGCGCGCCAGCCGGTGCCCGCGGGCTCGGCGGCGAGCAGCCGCTCGTAGAGGAACTCGGAGAGCATCTTGGCGACCATGCGCTCGCCGGCGGCCTGCCAGCGCCCCTCGCCGAGCGCCTCCAGCGCGGTGGTGACAGTGTCCATCAGGCGACTCCGAACTCGGTGACGACGGTGCGCCGCGGCAGGCGGAAGACCTCGCGGCCGGTGAGCGCGTTGACGATGCAGGCGCTGCGGTGGGCTCCCAGGCCCAGGTCGGGCGCGCCCACCCCGTGGGTGTGGAGCTCGGCGTTCTGCACGAAGAGGCTGCCGCTGACCGCCGGGTCCATCGCCACCCGGTAGTCGAGGCCGACGCGGTAGCGGCCGGCGGCGTCCCAGCTGATCAGCGGGCTCAGCTCCTCGATGCAGGCCGGCGGCCGGGCGACGAAGCCGGTGGCGAGCACCGCGCACTCGGTCTCGACCACGAGGTCGCGCTGCTGCTCCCACTGGCGGCAGCGCAGCCGGAGCCCGCGGCCGTTGCGCTCGACCGCCTCCACCGCCAGGTGCGGGCGGAGCTCGACCGGGGGCTCGGCGCCGCCGGCGCTGCGCTCGTAGAGCAGGGCGTAGATCTCCTCGACGGTGCCGGCGTCGATGCCCTTGTAGAGGAGGTCCTGCGTGGGCAGAAGGCGGTCGCGCGCCTCCTCGCCCAGACCGTGGAAGTAGCGGGTGTACTCGGGCGAGAAGTGCTCGAGGGCGAGCCGGGTGTACTCCATCGGGAAGAAGCCGGCGGTGCGGGTCAGCCAGGTCAGCCGGTAACCGTGGGCGGGCTGGTCGCGGAGCAGGTCGAGGAAGACCTCGGCGCCGCTCTGCCCCGAGCCCACCACCGTCACCGATGCCGCCCGGCGGAGGCGCTCGCGGTGGTGGAGGAAGTCGGCGGCGTGGACCACGTCGGGCCCCAGCGCCGGGGTGAGCGCCGCGGGGACGTGGGGCGCGGCGCCGACCCCGAGCACCGCGTTGCGCGCCCGCACCCGCTCCACGCGGGTGGTGCCCCGGGCGCGGAGGTCGGCCTCGAAGACCGCCTCGTCCACGAGCCAGCGCAGCGCCTCGACCCGGGCTCCGAAGCGGCACGAGGGCAGCCGCTCCGCCACCCAGCGGCAGTAGTGGTCGTACTCGCGGCGAGGCAGGTGGAAGCGCTCGCGCAGGTAGAAGCGGAGCAGCCGGTCGTGGACCCGCAGGTAGTTGAGGAAGCTGTGCGGGCTGGTGGGGTCGACCAGGCTGACCAGGTCGGCGAGGAACGGCACCTGGGTGGTGGCGCCCTCGAGCAGCAGCCCGGGGTGCCAGGAGAAGCGCGGGTGCTCGTCGACGAAGAGGGCGTCGACGTCCGCCGCCTGGTCGAGGAGCGCGGCCAGCCCCAGGTTGAAGGGGCCGATGCCCACCCCGAGCAGGTCGCGGACCGGGGCCGGCGCGCTCACCGGTGCCGTACCATCAGCGCGGCACGCTTGTCGGGGAGCTCGACCTCGGCCTCGCGGACGAATCCGCAGCGCTCGAAGACGTGGATCATCCGGGCGTTGCGGGCGTCGGGCTCGGCCACGATCCGGCGGGTGCGGGGCTCGCGGGCGAGCTGCCAGCCGACGACGGCCTCGAGCAGGCGGCGGCCGAGGCCCCGGCCGGTGAGCTCGATCGGCCCCACCAGGAGGTGGACGCCCTGGTCGTGCTCCTCGGCGGCGTAGTACTCCGCGAGCGCGTCCTCCGCGGCCCGGTACACCTCCCAGTACGAGACCGGCACCCCGTCCACGCAGCCGATCAGCGGCTCGACGTGGGAGTCGCCGGCCACCCCCTCCAGGTAGGCGCGCAGCTCGGGGCGGGGCACGTCGAGGTACCAGAAGGGCACAACGTGGGGCTGGTGCATCCAGTCATGGACGAGCTCGAGGTCGGCGTCGAGGTCGAGGCGGCGAAAGCGCGCGATGGCGCCGCCGGCGAGGGGCGCCTCGAAGACGGCGGCGGTCACGACGTCCACGCCGCCGCCCCCACCGCCTGCCGCACCGGGTTGGGGATCTCCACGTAGACCGACTGGCTCTCCATCGGGCCGACCAGCTCGTCCATGTCGTCGAGGCGGGTGCGCAGGTTGGCCTTGCAGCGCAACCGCGGGCTGCCCAGCAGGGTGTCGACCATCGGCGAGCCGGGGAAGGCGCGGTCGGGGGCGGAGAGATGGCGGGCGAGGTCGCCGAGGAGGTCGGCCTCGGAGGCGAGCCCGGCGCGCCCGAAGGCGCCGATCAGCCCGAGCAGGTGGTTGACCCCGAGGTAGTAGCCGAGGCGCTCGTCGGCGACGGCGTCGTCGCAGACGGTGTCGCTCTCGGCGTTGAGGCCGGGGAGCAGCCGGCGCAGCCGGGGCTCGTGGGAGCGCTTGAAGTAGTAGCCCTGGTTGTCGCGGTAGCGGAAGCCGGCGGGAAGGCCGTCGCGGAGCAGCACCACCCCGTTCTGCTGGTGGGCCTCGAGGGCGATCCCCTCGGCGCCGTACAGCCAGAGGATGGGGTCGACCGCCACCTCGAGGTAGCGGGCGAACCAGGCGCGGGCGGCGGCGGGCAGCGAGATGCTCCGCGACTCCGCCAGCCCGCCGACGTGGGCCGCCAGCGGCGGCGGCCCGCCGTCGGGCGCGGGCTCGCAGAGGGCGGCGACCACGGTGGCCTCGTCGTCCTCGCCGAAGGGGTTCTCGCGGATCACCACCTCGAAGCCCGACTCGGTCCCCGGCGCGGGACCGGCGAGGGTGGCCCAGGCGGGGTCGCGGAGGATGCCGAAGCCGGGGAAGCGCTCCGCCAGCTCGGCGCCCAGCCCGGCCTCGAGGAGGCGGTGGACCTCGACCCCGCGGGCCAGCTCCTTGCGCAGGTTGAGGCGCACCGAGTTGGTGATCCGGACCCCGAGGGAGAGCTTGAGCATGACCGCGGTGCCGGGACGGCCGGCGGTGCGCACCGAGGAGGTGGGCGACCAGGGCGACCCCTGGGGCCCGTGGTCGGCCAGCCGCCCGGCCTCGATCAGGGCCCGCACCTCGGGCCGCCGCCGCAGCCGGTCCGCCTGCCAGGGATGGGCGGGGATCAGGGCGCGCTCGCCCCCGGCCGCCAGCCGGCGCAGCTCCGGGCCGGCGCGGTCGTCGTCGACGAGCAGGCCGGCGAGCACCGCCGTCGCCGGATCCGGCAGCGCCGAGTCCTCGAGCACCAGCGCCCGGTCGGCGGCGAACCAGTGGAGCGGGAAGGCGGCGCCCAGCTCGGGCGAGAACGCCTCGATGTCGGCGGCGGTCATCGGGGTGCGGCTCTTCGGGGTGGGGTGCAGCGGGTGACCGCCGAGCAGCGACTGCTCGGCGCGGAGGAAGGGCGTGAGCCGGCGCGGCGGCGCGGCGGCCGGACCGGCGGTGGCGGCGGCGAGGAAGCGGGCGACGGCGCGATGGCTCTCCGCCACCGCCTCCACCAGCCCCTCGGGGTCGGCGCGGGGGTCGCCGGCGGCGAGCTCGCGGCCGAGCAGCGCCGCCAGCGCGGCGGGGTCGAGGGCCACCGCGGGCGCGGCGGCGGACGCCCGCACCCGCACCGGGAGGTCGAAGAGGTGGTGGCCGGTGGCGGAGTCGTGGCGCAGCCCCACCTCGAGGTCGACGCCGAGATGGGCCAGCCGCACCCGCAGCCGACCGCCGGCGAGCTCGGTGGCGGGACCGGCCTCGCGCAGGAAGCAGTTGACCAGGCCGGTCACCGCCAGGTCCGCGGCGCGCAGCCCGGCCGCCCGGGCGGCGGCGGTGGCGGTCACCGTCCCGCCTCCAGCTCGGCGCCGGCGCTCGCCACCAGGTCCACCAGCGCGGCGATCTCGGCCTCGGCGGCGGCGGGGTTGAGCAGGGTGAGCTTGAGGTGGGTGCGGCCGGCGACGCTGGTGCGGCCCAGCACCGCCCGGCCCTCGGCGAGGAGCCGGTCGCGGATGGCGGCGTTGAGCCGGTCGGAGCGCTGCGGACGGTCGGGCCGGGGGACGAAGCGGAAGACGAGCGAGGCCAGCACCGGGCGGTGCGCCGCCTCGAGGCGGGGGTCGGCCTCGACCCGCTCGGCGGCGACGGCGGTGAGCGCCAGGGTGCGGTCGACCAGCTCGCCCAGCCGGCGCCGGCCAACGGTGTGGAGGCTGACCAGCAGCTTGAGGGCGTCGAACCGGCGGCTGGTGGAGAGCGAGCGGCCGAGCAGGTGGGGCATCCGCCAGCCCCCGCCGTCCGGCTCCTCGGGCGGGGCGTTGAGGTAGGGCACCTCCACCGCCAGCGGCGCCAGGGTGGCGTTGTCGCGGACCAGGAAGGCGCCGCAGGCGATCGGCTGCCAGAGCAGCTTGTGGAAGTCGACGGCGACGGAGTCGGCGAGCTCGAGCCCGGCCAGCAGCCCGCGGTGACGGCCGCTCACCAGCAGGCCCCCGCCGTACGATGCGTCGACGTGGAGCCACATCCGGTGGCGGCGGGCCCGGACGGCGAGCTCGGCGAGCGGGTCGATGCTGCCGAAGTCGGTGGTGCCGGCGGTGGCCACCAGGGCGATCGGCCGCAGGCCGTCGGCGGCGAGCCGCTCGAGCCGCTCGTCGAGGTCGTCGCAGCGCATCCGCATGTCGCGGTCGACCGCGACCGTCTCCACCGCGGCGCTGCCGAGGCCGAGCACCGAGGCCGACCTCTGCACGGTGAAGTGCGCCGCCTCGGAGCAGAGGATGCGGTGACGCGCCGCCTCCGGCCCCAGCCCGTCGACCCCGACCACCCGGCCCTCGGCGGCGGCGGCGGCGTCGCGGGCGAGCAGCAGCGCCATCAGGTTCGACTGGGTGCCTCCAGAGGTGAAGACGCCGTCGGCGCGATCGGGCAGCCCGGCGAGCCGGACGAGCGCGCCCACCACCCGCTGCTCGAGGTGGCCGGCGATCGGCGCCTGGTCCCAGGAATCGAGCGAGGGGTTGGAGGCGCTCACCAGGGCGTCGGCGGCGACCGCGGCGACCAGCGGGGGGCAGTGGAGGTGGGCGGCGCAGCGGGGGTGGGCGGGGTCGACGGCGTGAGCGATGGCCAGGCCGCCGAGCTCCTCGAGCACCGCGGACAGGTCGCGTCCCTCCTCGGGGAGCACCTCGACCGCCGCCGCCAGCCGCTCGAGCTGGTCCGGGGAGGCGCCGCTGTAGGGGCCGCGGCGGGCCGCCGCCGCCGTCCGCCAGCACCCGGCGACGGCCTCGAGCGCGTGCTCCAGCGCCGCCATCCCCGCCTCCGACCCGGCCGCCCAGAGCGCGGAGGGCGGCTCGCCGCCGGCGGGGTGCGCCGGCCGGCGCGGCGCCGCGAGCCCGGTCATGCGACCGCCCGGGAGCGCTCGGCGGCGCCGACCGCGGCAGCGAGGCGCTCGATCACCTCGCCGAGCTGTGCGGTGGTGATGATCAGCGGCGGCAGCAGCCGGATCACCGCCCCGTGGCGGCCGCCCCGCTCCACCACCAGGCCGCGCTGCAGGCACTCCAGCTGCACCGCCCGGGCCATCCGCCCGTCGGCGGGTGGCGCCCCGGTCGCGTCGCGCTCGCCCGCGGGGTCGACGAGCTCGACCCCGACCATCAGCCCGCGGCCGCGGACGTCGCCGGCGCAGCCGCTGCCCGCCAGAGCGGCGCGAAGGTCGTCCATCAGCCGGGCGCCGGCCTCGGCGGCGTGGGCGTCGAGCCGGGCGCCGACCACCTCGCGCAGCGTGGCCGTCCCCGCCGCCATCGCCAGCTGGTTGCCGCGGAAGGTGCCGGTGTGCGCGCCCGGCTCCCAGACGTCGAGTTCGGAGCGGTAGAGGATCACCGCCAGCGGCAGCCCGCCGCCGATCGCCTTCGAGAGCACCACCACGTCGGGCTCGATGCCGGCGTGCTCGAAGGCGAAGAGCCGCCCGGTGCGCCCCACCCCGGTCTGCACCTCGTCGACGATCAGGGGGACGCCGCGCTCGGCGGTGAGCCGCCGCATCGCCCGCAGCCACTCGTCGGGGGCGGGATTGCTGCCGCCCTCGCCCTGGACCACCTCCAGGATCATCCCTGCGACCGGCGGGATGCCGCTGCTGGGGTCGTCGAGGAGGCGCTCGACGTAGCGCACCGCGATCCGCGCCCCCTCGGCGCCGCCCACCCCGAAGGGGCACCGGTACGCGGAGGGGAAGGGCAGGAAGTGGACCTCGCTGACGGTGCCGCCGATCGGCGCCCGCACCGCCACCGGGCCGCTGGCGGCGAGGGCGCCCGCGGTCATGCCGTGGTAGCCGCCGGTGAAGGCGAGGATGCTGCGCCGTCCGGTGGCGATGCGCACCAGCTTGAGCGCCGCCTCGACCGCGTCGGTGCCCGCCGGGCTGCAGAAGTGCACCCGGAGATCGGGGGCGAGGCCGGCGGGGAGGTGGGCGAAGAGCTCCTCGACGAAGGCGTCCTTCACCGGGGTGGCGAAGTCGAGGGTGTGGAGCGGCAGCCCGCTGTCGAGCACCCCGCGGATCGCCTCCACCACCACCGGGTGGTTGTGGCCGAGGGCGAGGGTGCCGGCGCCGGCCAGGCAGTCGATGTACGAGCGGCCGTCGGCGTCGACGAGGTGGATGCCCTCGCCGCGGACCAGCGCCAGCGAGAGCGACCGCGCGTAGGTCCGCGCGTTCGACTCCCGACGCGCCTGGTTCTGCAGAAGGCGGCCGCCGATCACATCTCTCCCCAGCTGTGTGCTGCTGCCCCGCATGTTAGGGTTGGCTAATCCTATGGGTTAGCCTTGGCTAAGGACAAGACCCCGGAGGGTCAGCCGTCGGCGGGGACCGGGGTCGCCTCGTCGATGAGCATCACCGGGATGCCGTCGTCGACGCGGTAGCGCAGCCGGCAGGCGTCGCAGCGCAGCGCGGCCGCCTCGGCGACCAGCGGACCCCGGCACTTCGGGCAGACGAGGATGGCGAGGAGGTCGGCGGGCAGATCGCTCACGGCCGGGAATATAGCGTCCGGTAGACGGCGGCGGTCTCCTCGGCGCAGCGACGCCAGCTGAAGGCTGCGGCCCGGCGGGGCCCGGCGACCCGCAGCCGGGCGGCGACGGCGGTGTCGCCGAGCACCGCGCCGAGCGCACCGGCGAGCTCGCGGGGGTCGCCGGGGGGGACCAGCAGGGCGGCGTCGCCGCAGAGGTCAGGGAGGTTGCCGGCGCGCCCGGCGACGAGCGGCGCGCCGCAGGCCATCGCCTCCAGCGCGGGCAGGCCGAATCCCTCGTGGCGCGAGGGCAGCACCGCCACGGCGGCGCCGCGGTAGAGCGCCGCCAGGGCCGGGTCGCTCACGAAGCCGGGGAGGTGGAGGCGGACGCCCCGCCCGCGGGCGTGGGTTGAGACCCGCTCGGAGGCCGCGCCGGTGGCACCGGCGAGCACCAGCGGGGCCCCGCGCCCCTCCGCCTCCAGGGCGGCCATCGCCTCGACCAGCACGTCGAGCGCCTTGCGCGGGTCGGGGCTGCGCATGCTCCCGGCCCAGAGCACGTAGCCGCCCGCGGGCACGCCGCAGCCGGCCCGCAGCCCGGCGTCGCCGGGGGCGGGATCGCTCTCGAACGGCGCGTCCACGCCCTCGGCGACCACGGTGAAGCGTTCTGCAGGGATCCCGAGCGCCGCCGCCGCCTCGGCGGCCACGGTGGCGCTCACCGCGATCAGCGCCCCGCACCCGCGGAGCAGCCGGCGCTGGACCGCGAGGAAGGCGGCGAGGCCGCGTCCGGGCGCGGCGGCGGCGGCGGCGGTCCAGGGGACGACGTCGTGGACGGTGACGACCTGGCGCCGCAGCGGCCAGCCCAGCACCGGCTCGCCGGCGGGGCCGTGGACCGCCGCCGGCCGGTGGGCGGCGGCGGCGCCGAGCGCCCACGGCTGGCCGGCGAGCCAGCGCCAGCCGCGGTTCTCGCTGCGGGCCCGGCCCGGAGGCCGGACCACCTCCACCCGGGGACCGTCGGGCAGCGCCTCGAGCCCGGCCAGCAGCCCGGCGACGTAGCGGCCGATGCCCGCGACGCCGCGGCCGTCGCGCAGCGCGGTGGCGTCGACCAGCACCCGCGGGCGGGGGCGCTGCGTCCCGGCGATCAGCGGCCAAGGTCCTCGGCGAGGGCGCGCCGCTGCGCCTCGTCGAGCACGGTGCGGGCGCGGTGGGCGGGGTGATCGCAGCAGACCACCACCTCGCCGCCGCCGGCGATCGCCGCGCACTGCTCCTTGTTGAGACGGAAGCGGAGGTGCTCGACCGGCTCGTCGCCGAGATCCGCGCAGCCGGCGCCGGCGACCACCCGCTCGGCGCGGGCGCCGTCGACCTCGAGGTGGACGTGGCCGGCGATCCCGGGCAGCTCCCGCATCCGCCGGCCCTGGGCGGCGGCGTCCTCGGTCTCGAGGAAGAGGGTGCCGGCGACCTCGCGCTCCCCGGGGATGAGGGCGTTGAACACCGCCACCTCCTCGGCGATGCGCTCCGGCTCGTCGATCTGGCCGGCACGGAGCTGCTCCTCGAGCGCCCCCGCCACCGTCGCCCGGTTCTCGAAGAGCAGGGTGATCAGGTCGCCGACGGAGATGGAGCGGGGGCGCCGCTGCTCGAGCAGTCGGTGCAGCGCCTCTGCGCGGACCGCCTCGTAGGCGGCGGGGGGCCTGACCTCGTCGACGGCGAGCGGTCTCATCAGGCCTCCCCTCCCTCGGTGAGCGACTGCAGGGCCGCGGCCAGCGTCCGCGCCCGGAGCCGGTGGGCCCGGGCGAGCGCCGCGAACCACTCGGCGATCTCCTCGAACCCCTCCTCCCGGGCGGTCCGGGCGAGCGCAGGGTACAGCTCGCCGTGCTCGAGCGTCTCCCCGGCGAGGGCGCTGCGCAGGTTGGCGGCGGTGTCGCCGAGGGGCATCCCGGTGACCGGATCGCCGACCTCCTCGAGCAGCTCCAGGTGGCCGAGCGCATGCCCCGTCTCGCCCGCCGCCAGGTCGCGGAACAGCCGCGCCGCGTCCGGCCGCCCCTCGATGTCCGCCCGCCGCGCGAAGTAGGTGAACCGCCGGTCCGCCTGCGAGTCGCCGGCAAACGCCGCGCGCAGGTTCGCTTCCGTTCGGGTCCCGCTGAGTGACGCCACTTCTCCATGGTGAGGCAATGCGCGTGGGGTGCGTGGGTTGAGTCGCTCTCGATGGACGCGGGGGGACGTCGCCCGGCCCACCGCGCCCCTGCAGAAGCGACTCACCCGACGGAGGCCCCGTCCTCCCCCAGGTCCCAGCCCTCCGCATCCCGGAAGCTGTACTGGCCGTGGCGGGTCAGGATGAGGTGGTCGAGGAGGGGGACGCCGAGGATGACGGCGGCCTCGCGCAGCGCGACGGTGACCCGGCGGTCGGCGGCGCTCGGCGAGGCGTCGCCGCTGGGGTGGTTGTGCCCGACGACGATCGCGGAGGCGCCCCGGAGGAGCGCCGGGGCGAGCACGTCGCGGGGCTGCAGGCGGGAGGCGTTGATGGTGCCGAGCGCCACCACCTCGGAGCCGATGGGGCGGTGACGGGAGTCGAGCAGGAGCACCGCGATGCGCTCGGTGGGGGCATGGCGGAGGTCGTCGAGGAGCAGGGCGGCGTCGCGGGGCGAGCCCACCGCGGGCCGGTCGTCGGGGTACCAGCGGTCGGCCAGCTCCCACAGCGCCGCCAGCCGGAGCGCGGGCCCGGCGGCGATGCCATGCTCGGCGACCAGGCCGGCGGCGCCGAGCGAGCGCCGCCGCCACGCCGGCAGGCGGGAGACCTCGAGCGACCAGTGCACCACCTGGGCGGGCGGTTGCGGACCGCCGATCACATGGGCGATGAGCTCCGCCTCGGAGCGGGCGGAGAGCTCGCCGGCGGCGGCCAGGGCCCGCTCGCCGCGGCGGCCCCGCGGCGCCTGGGAGGCGGCGGATCGGTGGTCGACGGCCATGCCGAACATACTACTACTTATTTGTGGTCCTGTCAACGCACCGGCAGGAGCAGGGCATCCTCGAAGAACCCGGTGACCCGGCGCACGTACTCGTCGCGACGGGCGTCGTAGCCGCCGCAGTGGCCGACCCCGGGGAGCAGCCAGAGGATCGCGCCCGGCCCGGCGGCGGCGTGGAGGCGGCGGCCGTGCCCGGGCGGCACCGAGGCGTCGGCCTCACCGTGGATGAGCAGCAGCGGCCGCGGGGCGATCTCGGCCACCCGCCGCAGCGGGCGCAGGTCGCTCATCCGGGCGCCGGTGCGCAGGGCGAGCAGCACCTGCACCGGCGCGGTGAGCACCGGGCCGGGGATGCGGAGCGCCCGCCGCACCCCGTCGCCGAGCACTCGCAGCGGGTCGTCGAAGGCGCAGTCGGTGCAGACCGCGGCCACGCCAGGGTCGGACCCGCCGACGCTGATCGCCACCGCCCCGCCCATCGAGTAGCCGAGCAGGCCCAGGCGCATACCGCCGAGGCGGCGCCGGGTGGCCTCGAGCACCGCCTCGAGGTCGCGACGCTCGTGGACGCCGAGGGTGTGGGGCGCGGGATCGCAGCCCGGGGTGCCGCGCCAGCCGTGGACGACCACGTGGAACCCGGCGTCGCGGAGCGCGGTGGCGATGCCGAGCACGTCGGCGGCCCAGCCGCGGTTGCCGCCACTCACCACCACCACCGCGGGGCGCGTGCCGGGCAGGTGCCAGGCGAGCAGGCGGAGACCGTCGCAGGTGCGCACCTCCAGCCGCTCGGCGGGGACGCCGGGATCCTCGGGGGCGACGACGTCGGGACGGCGCACCGGTCCCATCGCCCGGCGGTGGAGCGCGGCGCAGCCGGCCGTCCAGACGATGCCGGTCACCGCCGCCAGCGTCACCGCCGCCCCGCGGGGCGCGGTCACCGGGTCAGTCCCATCCCCAGCACGAAGAGCGCCACCACCACCGCGGCGGCGAGCGCCACGGCGGCCCAGCCGGCCAGCGGAGAGCCCGCCGGGGAGGCGGCGGCAGCCGCCGCGGGCGCCTCCTCCACCGGCTCGCACCGCACGTCCGGCGCCGGGGTCAACGCGAGGAATGCCACCCGGCCCACGGTGTCGTAGGGCATCTCGGCGGGGACCGGCGGCGGCGGCAGCGGGGATGCGCTGCGGCGGCGGCGCTGGCTGCGCCCGACCGAGAAGGGGCCGCCTCCCTGGCGCACCAGCAGCGGTGGCGACGGCGGCTCGGCCCCCGACGCCATGGGCATTCCTGGCGAGAGGAACTCCTTCTCGGCGATCACCTCGTCGAGGATGGAGCGGACGGTGCGACGCCGGCGGCGCCTCCCCTGGGTGCTCAGGTCGCCCGTCGCGGCCCCAGGGCGAGCCCGACGATCGCGGTGACGAAGCCGACGGCGGCGACCACCACGGCGGCCACCAGCAGGCGCTGGTTGCTCGCCCCGATGAGGACCGCCACGATGATGAAGACCACCGCCCAGACCGCGAAGAACACCCCCACCGTGGCGTAGGTGCGCGGGTCGCGGGCGAGCCGGCCGACGAGGCCGCCCGAAGCTGCGCCGGCGGCGCCGTTCCCCGGGGAAGGAAGCTCACCGGGGGAGGCGACGGCGCCGCCCATGCCGGGGCCTCGGGCGCGGGCGGAGGCGGGGTGACGGCCGCGGCGGGCTGCACCGTGGGACGGACGCTCCAGCCCGGCACCGGTGGCGCCTCGGGGGCCGGAGCAGACGCGGACGGCGGGTTGAAGGTCGCCCGGGCGGAGGCGGGGAGAACCGGGGCGGCGGGCGCCGGAGGGGGCGGCGTCCACGGCGGGAGGGCGGGCGCGGGAGCCGGCGCCGAAACGGGCGCCGGCGCCTCCGGGACGGCGGTGCCGGCGGCCGCGGCCAGTGCCTCCGGCGGCAGGCTGATGCTGATCACCTTGGGGCGCGGGCCCACCGGCGCAGGGATGTCGGGCACCGGCCGTGCAGGCGGAGCCGTCGGCGGGGTCGCGGCGGCGGGCGGAGCCGGGACCGCGGCGGGCGGGGCCGCGGCGGTGGGCTGGACCGGGGCGGGGGCGGGCGCCGGCCAGGCCGGGCCGGGCGCGGTCGCGGGCGGCGGCGGCGGCAGCGGCACCGCGGGCGCGCTGTAGGCCGGCGGGGCGGGCGCGGCCGGCACCGGCGGCGGGGTGTAGACCGGCGGCGCGGGCGCCACGGGCACCGGCGGCGGCGTGTACGCGGGCGGAGCGGGGGCGGCCGGCACCGGCGGCCGCATCGTGGTGAGCGGCGCCGCGGCGGCGGCGGCGCTGTCGTCGCGGGCGGGCACGCCGCTGAGCAGGGCGCGCACCTCGGCCTCGGCCATCCCCGACTCGCCGAGGCGCACGAACAGGGTCTGCCGCTCCGCCTCGGAGACGCCGGCGCGCATCACCGCGTCCCAGGCGCCGAGCAGAGCCTCGACGTCGCTGAGCTCGCGGATGATCACCGGCACCGCCGACTGGCCGGTCTCGCGCGCGGCGCGGAGGCGGCGGGCGCCGCTCACCAGCTGGTAGCGGTCACCGCCGACCGGGCGCAGCAGCAGCGGCTGCAGGATGCCGCTGGCGCGCACGCTCGACTTCAGGGCACGGTAGTTGGGGTCGGTGTCGGCGGTGTCGGGCCGCCAGTGCGGGTCGTCGATGTTCTCGATGGGGATCTGCTCGACGCGCGACTCGCTGGTGGGCGCGAGCCAGCGCTCCAGCGATCCGCCGCCGCTGAGCGCCGGGTCGTCGCCCAGCGACGCACCGACCAGATCGCGGAAGCGCTCAGACATGGGCGAGCACCTCGTCGGCAAGGCTGCGGTAGGCGAGCGCCGCCTCCGAGGAGGCGGCGTACGAAGTGACCGGAACTCCGGCGAGCGAGGTCTCCTGGAGCTTCACGGTGAGCTTGATGATCGTGTCGAATACGGTCAGGTTGGGGATCTCGCGCAGTCCCTCGAGCATGTCCCTGCTGAAGTTGGTGCGCAGGTTCACGAAGGTGGCCACGATCCCGAGGATGCGCAGATCGGGGTTGAGCCGCTGCCGGGCGGCGTGCACGGTGCGCAGCACCTCCTTCAGCCCCTTGATCGCGTAGCCGGACATCTGCACGGGAATGAGCACGTATCGGATCGCGGCGAGGACGTTGATGGTGTGAAACCCGAAATTGGGCGGAGTGTCGAACAGGATGAAGTCGAACGAGGGCTGGATGCCGTCGCGGCTGAGCGCGTCGCGCAGCAGCAGCTCGCGGTTGAGCGAGGAGTTGAGGTCGTTCTCGACCGCGCTCAGGTCGGGCTTCGCGGGCAGCAGCCAGAGGTTGTCCCAGTGGGTGGAGAGAAACGCGTCGGGCGCCGAGCGCACCCGGCCGGCGAAGACGTCGCCGATGGTCACGGGCAGGCGGTAGGGATCGAAGCCCAGCCCTGAGGTCAGGTTCGACTGCGGGTCACAGTCGACGGCGAGCACCCGTCGCCCCCGCTCGGCCAGCGCCGCGGCGAGGTTGATCGTGGTGGTCGTCTTTCCGACTCCGCCCTTGCCGGAGATGCATGCGATGGTGATGGCCACGTCGGTGTTCGGGGTAGGCCTCGTTGTCCGCCAGTGCAGCAGGCGGGCGGCCGCCGTTCGAGGCACTCCGACCGTCTGCGGGAGCAAGTGTACGCTGAGGCGCCCAAGCCACCCGTCTCGCGGCGGTGACGGCCTCAGGAGCTGACGGCGCGCCACACCTCATTGAGATGTTGCTGCATTCGCGCCATTCCCACCAAGCCCCCAATCACCGGGACGGCCAGCCAGCCGAGTGCGGCCACCGGCCGCAGCTGGCGGTCGGGTGGAGTGTCGATGCGGTCCTCGACGATGCGCGCGCGCTCGTGGGTCATCACCACCGCGGCGGCCGAGAAGGGCAGCAGCAGCTCGAGGTAGGGCACCACGAACGGGCTGAAGGCGAGGAACAGCGACTGCTCCGCGCTGATCGGGAGATCGGCCGTGGGGGTGCCGCCGAGGGCGAGCAGGTAGCGGGCGCCGGCGCCTGCGGCGACCATCCAGCCGATGATCAGCGGGATCGCCACCGCCCAGGTCGAGCGGCCGGCGTCGACGGACATGCGCGGGTCGAACTCGGCCATCTCGCGGTTCACACGGTGGTGCCACCAGAGCGCGTAGAAGCCCAGGGTCAGCACCGAGAGCAGCACCACCGTCGCCGGTGCGCGCCGCCTGCCGGGCGGACCGAAGCCGGTCTCCGGCGCGGTCCTGCCTGGCACCGGCGCGGGCAGCCACGGTGCCACCTGCCGCGACGCGGTGGTGGCGGGCGCCGGCCCGGCCTCGGGGCGCGGCTGCTCGTCCGGAGGCAGCAGCGCCGCCGCCTCCTCGTCGGTGAGGGTCAGCGAGGGCAGCAGAGGTCCGGGATTCAGCTCCCGCCAGCGCTGCTGGGCGCGCATCCGCGCCGCGGCGGCCTCCGGCGACCAGAGCTGGCCGTCGACGTCGACCAGGTCACCGTCCTCGTCGTACTCGTCGAGGGGCTCGGCCTCGGGCTCGGGCTCGGGGGTCCGGGTGCCGTTGGACCCACCGTTCGACGGGGTGCCGGCGGCGCTGGCCAGGGCACGGAACACGTTCGGGGTCGACGCCCCGCGCAGGACCGGGCCCTCCCAGGTGACGGCCGGCTGCTGCGCCATCCCGACGACCTCGGCGTGCGGCGCGGCCGGGACGCCGTGGGGCGCTCCGGCCGAGGCGCGATCCGGCTCGTGCCCGCCGGGCTCCTCGCCCGCCGAGCTGTCGACGTTGCTCTCCCACATGGGCGGATCCTCACCGGGTGACTGAGGGGAACACCTGTACGCTACCAGTCCGGGCCACGGCCTGGTGTGCCTCGCCCCGCCAACCCCGCGGAACCGTCCGCCGGACGCGTGGCTCCGGGTACTGGATTCGAACCAGTGACCTTGCGGTTAACAGCCGCCTGCTCTACCGCTGAGCTAACCCGGAACGCGGGCCGGATGATATCAGGGCCGCCCCGAGCGCTCTGCTCCCTGCGACGACCGTCACCATGTGTGAACGCTGCCGTGGCAGGATGCCTTGCGGTTCGAGTTACTCGAGGTAGTCCTTGAGCTTCTTGCTCCGCGAGGGGTGACGAAGCTTGCGCAGCGCCTTGGCCTCGATCTGGCGGATGCGCTCCCGGGTGACCCCGAAGCGCTTGCCCACCTCCTCGAGGGTGCGCTGGTGGCCGTCGATGAGCCCGAAGCGCAGCTGCAGCACCCGCCGCTCGCGGGGGGTGAGGGTGTCGAGGATGTCCTCCACCTCGGTGCGCAGCATCATCAGCGAGGCGGCGTCGGAGGGGGCGGTGGCCTCCTTGTCCTCGACGAAGTCGCCGAGGTGCGAGTCCTCCTCCTCGCCGATGGGGGTCTCGAGAGACACCGGGTCCTGGGAGACCTTGATGATCTCGCGCACCTTCTCCGGGGTGATCCCCATCTCCTCGGCGACCTCCTCGTCGGCGGGCTCCCGGCCCAGCTCCTGAAGGAGGCGGCGCGACACGCGGACCAGCTTGTTGATGGTCTCGACCATGTGCACCGGGATGCGAATGGTGCGGGCCTGGTCGGCGATCGCGCGGGTGATCGCCTGGCGGATCCACCAGGTGGCGTACGTCGAGAACTTGTAGCCCTTGTGGTAGTCGAACTTCTCGACGGCGCGGATCAGGCCCATGTTGCCTTCCTGGATGAGGTCGAGGAAGGACATGCCGCGGCCGATGTACTTCTTGGCGATGGAGACGACCAGGCGGAGATTGGCCTCGGTGAGCTTGCGGCGAGCGTCCTCGTCGCCCTGCTCGATGGCCATGGCGTACTCGACCTCCTGCTCCTTGCGCAGCAGGGCGACGCGCCCGATCTCCTTGAGGTACATGCGGACGGGGTCGTCGATGCCGCCGGCGTCGAGCGCCATGGCGGCGTTGAGGGCCGCCTCGTCGGTCTCGTCGACCGCCTCGAAGTCCTGGTCGGCGGCGTCGGTGACCTCGATGCCGATGTCGCGGAACGCTTTGTAGATGCGCTCGACGTCGTCGGCGTCCGCCTCCATCTCGGGAAAGGCGTCAAGAATGTCGGTGGGCGACAGGAAGGCCTGCTCCTTGCCGCGGAGGATCAGCACCTCGGCGGCCGCGACCAGGCGGTCCTCGTTGTTGTCGCTCACCGCGCGCGCGGCATCAGCCTTGGTCATCGTCGCCATCAGTGCTGCTCAGAACGTCCCCGACCAACGCTCAGGGCTGGTCCGGGCACAGGAGACACCCCTTCGGGAGATCCGGCATTGTCGCATCTTCACGGCCGGGCACCGCTCCGCACGGATGTGCGGGATCATGCCCAACGCGCTCTCGAAATCCTTCACGCGAAAAGTATTGACGTAGAAAGCGGTCCTCAACCTTCGGTCCGCGACCGAATCGGTCTCGCCGGCCGGTCGGGCTCACCGCTCACCACGCGTACGCCTCTGGTGCGGTTCCCCCCGGGCCCGGCCAGATCTCGTCCAGCCGCGCCAGGGTCGCCGCGTCCAGGGTGATCTCGAGCGCCTGCAGGTTGCCGGTCAGCTGCTCGGCGGTTCGCGGCCCGACGATGGGCGCGGTCACCGCCGGCTGCGCGAGGAGCCACGCCAGGCCGACGTCCGCCGGGTCGTGGCCGATCTCGCCGCAGAGCTTCTCGTAGGCCTCCACCGCAGGCCGGTGCTTCTCCAGCTCGCCGCGCATCCGCTCCGATCCGCTGCGTCCCTCCCTGGCCTTGCGCAGGATGCCGCCGAGCAGGCCGCCGCCCAGCGGGCTCCAGGGGATGACGCCGAGGCCGTAGCCCTGGCAGGCGGGCAGCACCTCGAGTTCCACCGTGCGCTCGGCCAGGTTGTACTTCGACTGCTCGCTCACCAGTCCCATGAAGTGGCGGCGGCGTGCCTCCTCCTGGGCCCGGGCGATATGCCAGCCGGCGAAGTTCGACGACCCGGCGTAGATGATCTTGCCCTGGGCGACCAGGGTCTCCATGGCCTGCCAGATCTCCTCCCAGGGCGTGTTCCGGTCGACGTGATGGAACTGGTAGAGGTCGATCCAGTCGGTCTGCAGCCGGCGCAGGCTGCCCTCACAGGCCCGGATGATGTTGCGGGCGCTCAGGAAGGTGTCGTTGGGCCAGTCGCTCATCGACCCGTACAGCTTGGTGGCGATCACCGTCTTCTCGCGGCGTTGACCGCCCTGGGCGAACCAGCGGCCGACGATCTGCTCGGTGATCCCCTCCCCCTTCTTCCAGCCGTAGACGTTGGCGGAGTCGAAGAAGTTGATGCCGGCGTCGATGGCCGCATCCATGATCTGGTGCGACTCGGGCTCGGGCGTCTCCGGGCCGAAGTTCATGGTGCCGAGGCAGAGGCGGCTGACGCTGAGACCGCTGCGGCCGAGATGCGTGTACTCCATCGGTCGAGCCTACCGACCGCGTCCTCTCACCCGTGCATCCTGCATGGCCGCGACGGCCAGGACGACGGGCTGTCGCCGCGCTGTTCCCGGACGGGCCCCGTCCTGGGCGGCGGCCACCGCCGGCTGGCCGGCCCGCGGTGGCTGACACCGCGCACTGTTACACTCCGGAGGCCTGAGCGCTGCCGCAGCCGGCACGGCCAGGTCCCTCCACATGGCTCTCCCCTCCAGCGCCGCCCGGCGCCTCAACTCCCCGGCGGCGACGTCGCGGCCGCGGCCGTCGCGCCCCCCGGCGGCGCCCGCGACGGCCGGCGAGTTGACCATCGACGCGCTGTCCGCAGCCACCGGGGCCAGTTCGCGCACGATCCGCTTCTACCAGAGCGCCGGCGTGCTGATGCCGCCGGAGCGCCGCGGCCGCACCGCCCTCTATGGCCGCGACCATGTGGAGCGGCTGGCACTGGTCGAGCTGCTCCAGCGGCGCGGCCTGCGGCTTCGAGCCATCCGCGACCTGCTGAGCACGGCGGCGACGGACATCCCGGCATCGGTCGACGGCTGGCTGGGCCTGGGTCGCCGGCTGGCTCGCCCCTGGGCGCCGGAGGCGGGCGAGGAGCTCACCGGGGCGGAGCTCAGAGAACGGCTGCGCGGCACCGGCGCCACCGTCGCCCCGATGCTGCAGGCCCGGCTGGTCGAGACCCGCGGCCGGCATGCCTACCGGGTCACCAACTCCCGTCTCTTCGCCGTGGTGGCCGCGTTGGGGCGTGCCGGCATCGACGCCACGGCGGCCATCGGAGCGGGCGCCATCCTGCGTCGCCATCTCGGCGCCGCCGCCGACGAGCTGGTGTCCCACTTCGCCGGGCGGGTGGGCCGCGGGTTCGCCGCCCGCGCCACCCCTGAGGCGGTGGAGGAGGCACTCGAAGCGTTGCGGCCGCTGGCGGTGGAGGCGGTGCAGCTGATCTTCACTGCGGAGATGGAACGCCATCTCCGGGAGCTCACGGCTGTCGAGGACGTCGAGGACGTCGGGGACGCGGGCGTCAGCCGGGTTCGCTCGCCCCGCCGCTGATGGCTCGGGCGATGACCCGGCGCTGCACCTCACGCGTGCCCTCGAAGATGGTGTAGATCTTGGCGTCGCGGTGCCAGCGCTGGACCGGGTGCTCGCGGACGTAGCCCCAGCCGCCCAGGACGCTGATCGCCTGGTCGGTGACCCAGTTGGCCACCTCACCCGCCTTGAGCTTGGCCATCGACCCCTCGGCCCGCGTGAAGGGCTGACCGGTGCGCCCCATCCAGGCGGCGCGCCAGACCAGCAGCCGGGCGGCGTCGATCTCCATCGCCATGTCGCTGAGCAGCAGGGCGATGGCCTGGTTCTCGATGATCGCGCGGCCGAACTGGCGCCGCTCCTTCGCATAGTCGACCGCGTACTCGCAGGCGGCACGGGCGATGCCGACGGCCTGGGCGCCGACCGCCGGGCGGCTCAGCTCCAGGGTGCGCAGGGCGGTCGAGTTGCCTTTCTCCCGGGTCGCCGGCGCGCTCCCGGACGCGCGCGCTCGAGCGCGTGCGAGCCGCTCCTCGAGCCGCTCGACGCCGCCGAGCAGGTTCGCGGCCGGCACCCGGCAGCCGTCGAGCACCACCTCCGCGGTGTGGGAGGCGCGGATACCGAGCTTGCGATGCTTGGCGCCCTGGCTGATCCCGGGCGTGCCCTTCTCGACCACGAAGCTCGCCTGGCCGCGATGTCCAAGTGAGGGGTCGATGCTGGCCACGATGACGTGGACGTCGGCGATGCCGCCGTTGGTGATGAAGCACTTGGCGCCGTCGAGCACCCAGTCGTCGCCATCGCGGCGGGCACGGGTGCGCAGGCTGCCGACGTCGCTGCCGGAGTCCGGCTCGGTGATGGCGAAGGCGCCCAGCGCCGGCTCCTCCGGGGTGCCGAAGCAGCGCGGCAGCCAGGTGCCGATCTGGGCATCCGTCCCGGCGGCGAAGATGCCCGCACAGGCCAGCTGGCTGCCCAGCAGGCTCAGACCGATGCCTGCATCACCCCAGAACAGCTCCTCGGTGACCACGGGCAGCATCAGGCCGGTGGGGTCCGCCCAGCTCTGGGCGAGCAGGTCGAGCGAGTAGATTCCCGCCTTCGCCGCCTCCTTGATGATCGGCCAGGGGGTTTCCTCCCGCTCGTCCCACTCCGACGCGGCCGGCCGGATGACCTTCTCGCTGAACTCGTGGATCCAGTCGCGCATGGTGACCTGGTCCTCGGTCAGGGCGAAGCTGGGGACCGTGCCGGGGGTGCCGGTCGCCCGGCGCGCCGCAGCGGCGGCGGCGATCCGCTCGTCCCCGGAATCGGACGCCTCCTGGCCGGCCGGCGTGACAGCGGCGGGCGGGACGTGCGTGGCCATGCGGAGAACCTCGGCAGAGTGCGGGTGACCCACCGATACTAACAGCGCACGCTGTCACGTTCGGCCTGCATGAGAAGCCTCCGGCTAGCAGGTGGTCCCCCAACCGCCGGGGCCGCCGCCGGTGGCCATCATCGATGCGGCCACGTCGCTCTGCTGCCGCGGGTCCCAGATGTCGGTACCCCCGTGGGCCCGGTAGGTGGCGGGATAGAACTGGAAGAGCCCGTCGTAGGGACCGGACGGATTGAACGCGTTGGGGTTCCATCCCGACTCGCGGCGCGCCAGATCGACCATGCAGTCGCCGTTGACGTGATGGATGGTGGCGGCGGCGCGGATCATGGCGATGACCTGGGCCTGGGAGTACGGCGTCGATGCCGGCGGCTGCGTGTCCGACGGCGGGGGGACCGCAGGCGGCGGGGGCGGGGGCGGCGGTGCCGGCGGCGGCGGCGGCGGCGGCGGCGGCGCCGTGGGCGCGGCGGTGGGTGGGGCGGCCGGCCCCCGCGTCGGTGGCGCGGCCGGGGCCGGCCGGGGCGCATTGGCCGCAGCCGGCGTGGGCGACGGGGCCAGTGCGACCGCCGCCGGCGGCCCCGTGACCGGCGGCGTGGTGGCGGCGGCCGACGGGGTCGGAGCGCGCGGCGCGTCCGTGGGGGACGGGGCCGGCACGACGGTCGCGAGGCCCGCCAGGTCGGAGCGCGGACCCGCTTCCAGGCTCCACGTGCCGGCGGTGACCGCCGGCGTTGCGGCCTCGAGCGCGCCGGCCCGCGCCACCGGCGTCGCCACCGGCACCAGCGTCAGCGCGCCGGCCGCGCCGGCGGCGAGGACCATGACGGTGGCGACGGCGGTCGGCAGGGGGCGTGGACGCGGGCGCACCGGGTTCTCCGGGTGCGGCGCCACGTGGAGGTGCGTGGACTGCGTCGAGAGGACGCCGCGCGGGCAGGGGTCGCCGAGGCTGCCGGATGGTCGCGGCTTCCGTCCCCTCCGTCACTCCGCCGTCACCGATTCGTGACATCATCGTGACATCGCCGCCCACGACCGGCCACATCGGGCCGTTGGGGCCCGCCGATGGAGGCTATGCTCCCCACGGAGTGGCCCGCTTCCGTGGCTCCGCCCCGACCACCTGCGATGACGCCGCACTGGTCCGCGCGCTGAGCACCCTGCTGTCCCCGCGATTGACCGGCCTCGACGCCGCCGAACTCGGTGTGGAGGTGTGCCGCGCGCGGCGGCCGATGCGCTCGGCGGCGAGGTTTTCCTCTGCCTGGTCGACCCGCGCGCTCCCGGGCACATCCCGGTGGTGGCGGCGGCCGCACCCTGGGCGCCGACGCACCCGGGCGGCATCGAGGACCCGCTGACGTTGCGGGCGCTTCGAACCCGGCTGCCCTGCGAGGTCGAGGACCTGGCAGCGGAGCCCCCACCGGCCGGCGACGGCCCCCCTGCCGAGGGACCGCGTGCTGCCCGCGCCGTGCCGCTGCTGCTCCACCGGCCGCTGAGTGACGGCCGGGACGCGCTCGGCGCCCTCACCGTCCTGCTCCGCCGCCCCGGCGCCTTCACGGACGACGAGCGGCAACTGCACGATCAGATCGCCCATCTGACCGTCCTCCACCTCGCCCGCCTCGAGCTCGGCGAGGCCGCCGCGGACGCTGCGCGGCAGCGTCGCATCGCCTTCGAGCTGGCCCATGAGCTGACCACGGAGCTCGATCCCCGTGCGGTGATCCGGCGGCTCCTGGAGCGGCTCATCGAGGTGGTCGGGGCCGACCGTGGCACCGTGTCCTGGGTGGCCGGCGGCACCATGATCACCGAGCACAGCCACGACCCCACGGGGACCCCGACACCGGTGGGCCAGCGCATCAACTTCACAGCCATGCCGGACCTGCGGGAGGCCCTGCGCACCGGTCGCCCGGTCTTCTCGGGTCCGGTGGAGCCCGCCGGGCTGACCCCGGAGGAGTACGCGCCCTACCAGGGCGTGCGGCACCGCATCCTGCTTCCCGTGGTGGTGGGCGGCCGGACCCTGGCCAGCGTGGCCCTCAGCCGGCGGCGCGACGAACCCTTCCTGCCGGCCGACGTGGCCACCATCGCACCGCTCCTCAACGTGGCCGCGGTCACGCTGCGCAACGCCCTGCTCTACGAGGAGTCGGAGCGCGCCCGAGGTCTCGCCGCCCGCGCCGTGGCCGGGATCGCCCGGCACTCGGCGACCAGCAGCGCCATGCCCGACTTCCTCGGGCGCCTCAGCGCCACCATGGCCGATCTGGTCGAGGCCGAGGCCCTGGCCTTCTGGGCGCTCGACGGGGAGCGCCTGCGGGTCGCCTCCACTGCACACGGCGCCATGGGCCCGATGATCGCCGGGCTGCGCGACATCCCCTGCCGTCGCGGCGAGGGCACCGCCGCCGACCGGGTGGTCTTCGGCGGTCGCGTCCGCCACATCAGTTCCCGAGCTTGCCCGCCGGGGCAGGCTCCCGTGGGTCGACGCCGTGGGGCCACGGGACGCCCTCTGCGTCGGCTGGCGGGTGGGCGACCGCATCCTGGGGATGGTGGTGGCGCTCGGCTCCCGGCGTCCGGAGGGGTTCACCGCCGAGGACGGCTGGCTGCTGGGGATCTCGGCGCAGGCGGCCGGCCTGGTCTGGGAGCGCGCCGAGGCGCTCAGCGAGCTGACCGCGGTCAGCGAGGCCGAGGAGGAACGCCTGCGGGCCACCGCCGACCGCGCCGCCCAGCTGGAGGCGATCAAGAGCCGCTTCCTGCGGCTCGCCTCCCACGAGCTGCGCGGGCCCCTGGCCGTGGCCCGGGGCTACGTCGCCATGCTTGCCGACGGCACCCTGACCCCCGGCGACGACCTGGCACCGGTGTTCGCGATGATCCAGGCCAAGCTGACCCAGATGAGCCTGCTGGTCGACGACATGCTGGAAAACGCCCGCCTCGAGGACGGAAAGCTGGAGCTCTCGTTGACCAGCGCGGACCTGCGCGACGTGATCCAGGAGGCCGTGGCGGGCATGCAGCCCCTGGCCGGCAGCCGAGGACGCCTGGCGGTGGAGCTGCCGGCCGAGCCGGTCACCGTGGTCGCCGACCAGCGGCGCGTCGCCACCATCGTCACCAACCTCATCGACAACGCCATCAAGTACTCGCCGGACGGCGGGGACATCACCGTCCGGCTGTTCCGGCAGGGCGCCGAGGCCACGGTCAGCGTCGAGGACCACGGCCTCGGCATCGCCGAGCACGACCTGCCGACGCTCTTCACCCGCTTCGGCCGGGTGGTGACGCGGCGCAACGGCCACATTCCGGGCAGCGGGCTGGGTCTCAACCTGGCCCGCGAGCTCGCCCGCCTCCACGGTGGCGACATGCGCGTGGCCTCCCGCGAAGGTGAGGGGACCACGGTGACGCTGACCCTGCCGCTGGACGCATGAAGTCGCCGGACCGGACCCGAGCGCAACCCCAGGATGGAGCATCCCCATCCCATGACTGAGGAGTGCGCGGATCGCTGTCCGTACCCCCGGCCGTTCTCGCGCGGCTTCACCGGCTGCCCCGCCTTCCAGCTGACTGCCTTCGTGGCCCTCGACACCGGCTTCCAGCCGCTCGAGGCGGTGAACAGCTGCTCCCACCTGCGCGTGCGTGAGCGGCCCCGCCTGCCGCATCGGCGACGCCGCGCAGCGTGACGCCTGGGTGGCCCTGGTGAGCAACCGGCGGCTGCGAGCGCTGCGCGAGGTGCAGGAGGAGATGGCCCTGACCACGAGGGCCGAGGTCGCGACCCTCTATGCCGCCAAGTCGGAGCACATCAGGAACCCCTCCGGGACATCCGCAGCAGCGCTGGACGATGCCGCCGGGATTTACATGCGCAAGATCGAGTGCCTTTTCCGGCAGCGCGCCGCAGCCCTGGCGGAGGCCGACATGCCCCCGGAGGCCTGCATCGACCTGATCCGCGCCGTCCTCGACCTGTGGCGGAAGTCGCCCACCATGGACAGACCCGAGCTGCCCGCCGAGATCCTCAGTCGCTTTCCTCCGGAGGCCAGGGCGCTCATCGACCCGACCAACGCCGCCGCCTGAGAGCGCCGAAACCCCTCCTGGAACACTCAGACCTCCTCGCGGCCGCGCACCTCGATGCGTCCGGCATGGACCCGGGCCTGAAGCAGTGGCTGCGGGTAGGTGGCCGGACCGCCGACCACGGCGCCGTCCCGGAGGCGGAAGCACGACGCGTGCCACGGGCAGGTGATGGTGCCGCCGGCGACCTCCCCCTCGTGGAGAGGACCACCGGCATGACTGCAGGTGTCCTCCAGGGCGTGCACGCCGTCGGCGTCTCGGTGGAGCAGCACCGTCCGCGACTCGACCTCCACCGGCCGGATCTCGCCCACCGGCAGGTCGGTGAGCGCGCCCACGTCGGTCCAGTCCGCCGGCCCCAGCAGCCACGCGGTGTGGTCCACCCCCAGGCCGTGACCCAGGACCAGCTCGCCGCCGACCCAGGCCGAGGCACCGGTGACCACGAATCCGCCGGCGCTCAGGGCCACGGCCGCCCCCCGCCGGCCGCCCGCCCGGGCCACCAGCGAGGCCACCTGGAGGCCGATGCCCGCCGAGTTGACCAGCCCGTGCAGCAGTGCCAGGCGACGCTCGCGTCCGGCCGCGCCCGTCCAGTCCGCCCACCCGGTCAGCGCCGTGGCGGCGGCGGCCGCGGTTCCGGCAGCGGTCAGGGTGCCCGCCGCCTCCGGCTGGCCGGTGGCGTCGCAGACGAGCGAGCCTGCCCAGAGCCCGATGGGAAGGTCGCTGAGCGCGGGATGCAGGGCGTGGCCGATGGGCCGCCCGTGGAGCACGTCGTTGACCCCCTTGCCGGCGCGCTGGAGGAGGCCGTCGACAAAGGGCTGGAGGCGGTCGGCGACGCACTCCAGCAGCGGCAGGTCGGAGAGCACGGCACCGAGGGCGGCGCCGGGCGAGCGCTTCACGCTCGCGGAGTCGCGTCCCTGGGGGATCGGGGGCAGGTCGGCGGCGGTGTCCGTCACTGATGAGCTCCTTCTGGGCGGCGGTGGCGCGAACCATCAGGCTGCCGCACGCCGCACACCATCGGCAACCGGAACCGCCCGGCGCCCGCTGACGGAGATGTCGGGGGACATCATTTTCTGGCAAACGCGTCACACACCTCGTACCGTCCGCTACTATCCGCTTACCTGATAGTGCCACTATCCATATAGAGGGAACCGATCGATGCTGAGCGAGGCCATCCTGTCGATCCGCGCGGCTCAGGACGCGGCCGCGGTCGAACGCGAGCGCCGGCTGGCCGCCCGGGAGGCGCAGCGCCGCGCCGAGGAGTACGGCTGCATCCTGGAGGAGTTCCTGCTCCGCGGGGACACCGAGTTGCCGGTTGCCCTCGTGATCGAGATCCGTCGCTTCGTGGCGGAGCACGAGCGCGGGCTCTCCCGCCGTATCGGAGATCCGGTCAGCACTCTGGACGCCATCTTCGACCTGCAGGAGCGGCTCCAGACCCGGCGCTCCGACGGCCTCGGTGAGGTCATCGGTCGGCGCGTCGCATGACCGCCGGGACGCTATCCGGCGGTGGACCGGGACCGTGCTGGCGAGATTGATCGCCTGCTGGCGGCGGTGCCGCCGGGATCCGGCGCCACCGCGGCCGACATCGCCTCCCGAGTCTCGGCGCGCCACTGGGGCCAGGGCGTTTCCGCGCCGCGCTCCGCGAGGCGGTCCACGGCGGATCATCGTGCCGATAGCTGTCACCTCAGACGGAAATGCCCTCCCGAGCCCCCGGGCTTCGCACAATCGCGGCGAGCCCTGGGAGACGGCGCCGGCCCGACCACCGCGGCACGGTCGAGGAGGCAGAGTGGCCCAGAGGCATCCGGGGGAGGCAACCGAGGTAAGTTCGCGACGCTGCCCCTTCGCCGGCGACCGCCGGACGCCGCCGGTCACCGTGTGCAGCGGTTACGTGGCTGCCAGGGTGGCGCTGGGGCCGGTGGGCGCGGACGCCACCCTGTCGGCACCCACCTGTGCGCACCTCGAGCCGATGCAGGGTCACAGAGGGTGGGTGCCCGCCTGTGGCCGGGCCGGCGGTCCGCCCCCGGATGCGCGCCTCCTGCTCGCCACCCTGATGAGCCATGGACGTCGGGGCGCCGGGGACTGACCGCTCGGGTCGTCTGACGAAGTTTTCAGACCGGGGGCATCCCGCACCGCACAGAGCCCCTCAGCCGCCTGTCCCCACGGCCCGGGCGGCGACCAGCGTCGCCCCCAGCATCGCCAGGCAGAGGCACCACGCCTCGCGGCGTGCGTCACCCCTGGCGCCGGCGGCGATGCCGGCGGGCACGGCGAGCAGGGCGACACCCGCATACACGTAGTGGAGGGCCTGCGCCGGGCGATGCCCGGTGGCGAGCAGCAGCAGGCCGAGCAGCACCTGCAGGCCGAAGGCCATGGTGCTGTACCGGGCGAAGGCCCGCAGCCAGGGCGGCGGCCCACCGCGAAGTGCGCTCACCAAGGCCATGAGAGCCCCGACGGCGACCACCACGACGAGCGCGTACCCCAGTCGCTGATGGACCGCGACCATGACAGTTATCTTAGCCAACGGCCCGGGGGTACGTTGCTACCGTCACCTCGACCGAGGTCCGCGCGGCGCCTGCCCTCCCGCGGTCCCTGGACGCGCCTGCAACCTGCCGTCCACCCGCCCACCGCGGAGCGCGTGTGTTCCACCGGGTCTACGTCCCGCTCGACAACTCGGAGCACAGCAACGCGGCCGCCGAGCTGGCGGTGGAGCTGGCGGCCGCCACCGGCGCGAGCTGTGTCGGCAGTCATGTCTACGCGGCGCGGATGCACGACTACCGCTTCAAGCAGATGGAGTACACCCTCCCCGAGGAGTACCAGGACGAGACCGAGCTGCTGCGGCAGCGACGCATCCACGACAGCCTCATCACCACCGGCCTGCAGCTGATCAGCGACAGCTACACCGACGTCATGCGCTACCGCTGTCTGCAGCGTGGCGTGGAGTTCGAGGCTCGGGCCATCGACGGCAAGAACTGGCAGGGCATCGTCGACGACGTCTCCCGGCCGGACTCCGGGGTCGACCTGGTGGTGATGGGCGCGCTGGGCATGGGGGCGGTCAAGGAGTCGATGCTCGGCAGCGTCACCGAGCGGGTTCTCCGCCGCGTCGGCGTCGACACCCTGGTGGTCCGCGACCTGCACGCGCTCGAGAACCCGGACCGGCCCATCCTGGTGGGCGTCGACGGGTCCCCGCAGAGCTTCGGCGGACTGCGCACCGCGCTCACCCTGGGCCGGCTGCTGCGGCGGCCGGTCGAGGCGGTGGCGGTCTACGACCCCTACCTGCATTACGCCGTCTTCAACAGCATCGTCGACGTGCTCAGCGAGAAGGCGTCGAAGGTCTTCCGCTTCAAGGAGCAGGAGGCCCTCCACGAGGAGATCATCGACACCGGGCTGGCGAAGATCTACACCTCCCACCTCGAGGTGGCGCGCAATCTCGCCGAAGGGGAGGGGGTGGAGCTCGCCACCACGCTGCTGGACGGCAAGGCCTTCGAGCAGCTGCTGCGCTTCTGCCGCGAGCGGCGCCCCTTCCTGTGTGTGGTGGGGCGGATCGGCGTCCACAGCGACCGGGGGATGGACCTGGGCAGCGCCACCGAGCAGCTGGTCCGCATGGCGCCCTGCAACGTGCTCGCCGGGGCGCGCACCCACGTGCCCCCGCTGGAGATCCGAGCCCAGGCGGGCACGGTGTGGACGCCGGAGGCCGAGGACCGGCTGGCCCGGATCCCCGCCGCGGCGCGCGGCATCGCCCGTATGGCGGTGCTCCGCTGGTGCACCGAGCGCGGCCACAGCGTGGTCAGCAGTGGCGACGTCGACACCGCCGTCGACGACCTCATGCCCTTCCAGCGCACCCTGCGCCGCATCGGCGAGGTGGCGGCCACGCTCGACGCCGCCGAGCGCGCCCTCCGCGAGGAGCCGGCGGTGGAGCGGGCCCGGGCGCTCTGCGGCACCTGCGGCTACGCCTCGAGTGCCGAGGCGCCGGTGGTCTGTCCGGTGTGCGGCGGTGAGGCGGCGGGCTTCGCCCGTCTCGACGAGGCCCTGCTCCGGGCCGACGCCGCCGCCGAGGGCGACGCCGAGGAGCACGACCACGACGGCCGGCGGCTGGGCTGGACGCTGGAGGCGCGGTCGGCGCTGCACGCCCTGCCGGCCGGCTACCTGCGACGCCGAGTCAAGGCGCGAGTGGAGAAGTCCGCCCGCGTCCGGCGGCTGCCGGCCATCACCCGTGACGTTGTGACCCCCTTCGTGGAGCCGGAACTGGCGGCGCTCGACGCCGGCGCCGGACCCCACCGCGCCCCCATCGGGCCCGCCGACGCGGCCACCCCGCTGGGTCCACGGCGGCTGGCCTGGACGCCGGAGGCCGAGAGCCGCCTGGAGCGCATCCCCGCCGGATTCCTGCGCAGCCTCGCCGCCGAACAGGTGGAGCGCATCGCGACCTCGGTCGGGGCCACGGTGGTGGAGGCGCTGCATGTCGAGGCCGGCATCGCCGAGGCGCGCCAGCGGATGCGGGAGGCGCTGGGCACGACCGGGGGCGCCGAGGCCCCCGCCGCCTCGGGTTGCCCGGTGCACCCCGCCGCGCCACCCGCCTCGACGGCGGGAGGGCACCGCGGGGGCTGTCCAGTTCATGCCGACGGTGGCCTCAACGAGGTGACCGCCGGCATGGTTGAGGCGCTGGGCAAGCGGGCCGGCGTCGGCCCTCCCGGGTAGGGCGGGGCGTGCCCGCCCCGGGAATGGCGGCGCAGCTCCCGGCGCTGAACATCCCGACCCCCGACTTTCCGGTGGTGGGCGACCACTTTCCCGTCGCCTTCATGTTCCTGGCCCACATGACGGTGGCGCAGTTCAGCCTGGGCGCCATCACCCTGGCCGCCCCCATGGAGCTGTGGTCGCTGCGCCACGGCGGCGACGAGCGCGGCCGGCGCTATGCACGCTCCCTGGTCAACAGCTACTACCTGGTCTTCAGCCTGGGCGCGACCCTGGCGGTCTTCGCCCTCACCCTGGTCATCGGTCTCTGGGGACGCCTGATCGGCACCCTGGTCAACCAGTTCCTGCCCATCGTCGGCCTGGCCATGGGGCTGTTCATCATCCTGGCGCCGCTGCTGGTCTGGTACCGCAACAGCTGGGACCGCCTCTCGCCGCGGCGCCACTGCGCCCTGGGCTTCGCCGTCCTGTTCTGGCAGACGCTGTTCCTGGTGCTGATCGTGGTCATCGACGCCGACATGCTGACCCCGGGGGACGGAGGCTGGTTCGGCGGCTTCTCCACCATCGCCGCCTACTGGCCACTGCTGGTCCACCGCCTCATCGGCAACGTGTCCTGGACCGCGCTCTTCCTCGCCGCCTACGCCGGCATCCGCCTGGTGCGCAGCGAGGAGCCGCGCGAGCGCGCCTTCCAGTCGTGGGCGGCGGGGATCAACCTGCGCATCGGGGTGGCCACCGCGCTGGTCATGCCGCCGGTCGGATACGTGCTGGTCGAGGTGCTCAAGCACGCCCAGCCCGGCTACGTCAACAACCTGCTCCGCGGCGACGCCGCCTGGCTGATGGTGGTGCAGGCGCTGATGCTGGGCGTCGTCCTGGTGGGGGCCAACGTGGCGCTGGCGCTGGAGGAGTCGATCTGGCGCGATGCCGGTGCGCTCTCCCGTGCCTGCCTGGGGGTCACCGTCGCCGGCATGGTGCTCGGCGTCCTCCCCAGCGCCGTGCTCGACGACCACGTCATCTGGGTGCGCTACGCGGGGATCGGACTGGCCATCGTCGCCACCCTGGTCCACCTCGCCGACCGGACGGTCGCCCACCAGACGCCGCGACTGGCAATGGCACCCGGAGCGATGCGCGCCCTGCCCTTCACCGCCTCGGCCGGCGCCCGCCGCGCCCTCGCCACCATCGGCGTCACCGCCGTTGCCCTGTCCCTGTTCATGGGCGTGATCAAGGACGTGACCCGGCGGCCGGACGCCATCCGCGGCGAGCTCACCCAGACCGACGCGCACCAGCGCTACGACCCGCAGGGGATCTATCCGTGACCCGCCTGCCGGCCACCGCCGCCGACTTCCAGACCGAGTGGTACTACGCCCTGGTCATCTTCGCCGTGCTGGTGGTGACGGTGATGGGCTTCGTGCTGGCGTTGCGCCCGGTCCGCTCCATGTGGCGCGACGGCGCCCACGGCCTGGCCTCGGTGGTGTCGGCGGCCTGCGCGGTCACCGGGGCGCTGTTCCTGGCCATGTTCCTGCAGGTGGTCATCGCCCTGGCGCCGGGCGCCTTCGGAGGTCATTGATGGCGCGCCAGCTGAGCCGCCGGCAGATGCTCCGCGGCACCTTCGCGGGGGTCGGCCTGATCGGCGCCCTGCTCAGCATCCCGGCCCTCGGCTTCGTGCTCAGCCCCCTGTTCGAGTCGCGGCGGACCACCTGGACCAGGGTGGGCAAGCCCGGCGAGATCGACAGCGTGGAACTGGGAATTCCGACCCCGTTCGTGGTCGACGTGCCCACCGACGCAGGCCCCGACTATGGTCCCGTGCCCCGCGTCGTCTACGTGGTCCGCCGGTCGAAGACCGAGCTGCGGGCCTTCACCAACGTCTGCTCGCACATGCAGTGCGACGTCCACTGGGCCAAGGACCTCAAGGCGTTCTTCTGTCCCTGCCATGCGGGCTATTACGACATCGACGGCCGGGTCACCGGCGGGCCGCCGCCGTCGCCGCTGCCGCAGTGGGTCCACCGCGTCTCCAGGGACGCCACCGGCGCCACCGTGCTCGAGATCCAGAACAGCTACGACGCCAACATCTGATGAGGCAGCGCTGATGCTCAAGCCGGTCCGCCTTCTCCTCAAGCCCGGGGAGAACAAGCTGCGCAAGGGCTACCGCTGGGTCGATGAGCGCACCGGCACCAGCGAGCTGGTGCACAAGGGCCTGTACGAGGCCGTGCCCAAGCGCGGCGGCTGGTTCTACACGCTGGGAAGCGTGACCCTGATCCTCATCCTGCTGCAGGTGTTCACCGGCATCTTCCTGCTGCTGGAGTACGTGCCCAGCTTCAACGAGGCCTGGCAGAGCCTCGATTACCTCAAGTCCAGCAACCGCTTCGGCGACTGGGTCCGTGGCATGCACCTGTGGGGCGCCTACGTGCTCATCCTGATCATCGGGCTGCACATGGTGCGCACCTTCCTGAGCGCCTCGTACAAGCGGCCGCGCGAGCTCAACTGGATCTCGGGGGCGGTGCTCTTCCTGCTGGTGCTGGGCCTGGCCATCACCGGCGCCATGCTGCCCATGGACAACGCCGCCTACTGGACCACGGTGGTGGTGACCAACATCCCGCACTACATCCCCTTCATCGGCGACGGCGTCCGCCACGTCCTCCGTGGTGGCGACTTCGTCGGCCCGATGACGCTGACCCGCACCTTCGCCATCCACATCTGGGTGCTGCCCTTCCTGCTGCTGGCCTTCATCGGTGGCCACCTGATGCTGCTGCGCCGTCACGGCGAGTTCGGCGCCTGGGTCAACTACGAGACCAGCACGGACCACCCGGAGCAGGAGATCGCCGAGCGGATCCGCAAGGCGGAGCCGCCCTACCCGACCCAGCGCATCGAGCGGCTCTACGCGGCGCCGCGGGAGACGGTGGGTTTCTTCCCCGACCAGCTCTTCAAGGACACGGTGGTGAGCGCGGCCCTGATCCTGCTCATCTTCGCCATGGGCTACCTGGCCGGTGCGCCGCTGGACGAGCGCGCCGACCCCGCGTCGGTGAGCTATGTCCCGGTCCCGGAGTGGTTCTTCCTGCCGCTCATCCAGCTGCTGGCGCTCAGCCCCGGTGACTGGCTGATCTTCTACGGGGCGCTGGGGCTGCTGGCCGTGGGCGGCATCTTCTTCGTGCTCCTCCCCTTCTTCGATCGCTCGGCGAGCCGCCGGCCCCTGCGCCGGCCCGAGGTCTTCATGCCCGCCCTGTTCATCGCCGGCCTGGTCGTGATGCTCGCCCTGCTGGGCGCCAATCGATTGTTCAACCAGTGACGGCGGCGGGCAGGCGTTGAGCGTCCTCCACCTCGGCGCCGACCTCGTCGGCCTGCTCGGCAGGCTGCTGCCCTCGGTGGCACCGCAGCCGGTGCCCACCTCGCTGCTGGGCAACAGCATCGCCATCGGCATCATCGTCTCGCTGCATCAGCAGCTCTTCGCATTCATCACCGGCGGGGTGACGCTGGTGATGATCAGCGAGGGCATCTCGCTCGCCCGCCACGACCAGCGTCATGCGCGCCTCGCCCACGGGCTGATGCAGGGCATCGCCTACGTCTTCGGCGGTGGGTCGGCGATCCCCATCATCTTCGTGGCCTTCCTGCTGCTCGGGCTGTGGGGCAGCTTCTTCATCGCGCTGACCGCGATCGCCTTCTGGGTCTTCGTCATCGAGGCCGGCCTCTTCCTGGCCAGCATCGTGCTGCTCTACACCGTGTACAGCTGCTGGGAGCGCCTGGGGGCCTACGGCGCCGCCCGCTTCGGGCTGCTCATCCTGCTCAACGTGGCCCTCTTCTGGCAGATGTTCTTCATCGATATCGTGGCCAGCTTCATGCTCACCCCCAACGGCGGTGACACCAGCCAGATCAAGCAGGTCCTCAACCCCACCGACCTGCCCCTGACCGCGCATCGCACCGTGGGCAACATCGCCGACGCCGCCGCCATCCTGGCGCTCTTCGCCGCCATCCGCTGCCTGCGCCTGCTGCGCGCGCGCTCCGCCGCACCCGCCGACGCCTCGCCCCTGCGCCCGGCGCACAGCGTCGGCGCCATGCACATCAGCATGCTCCCGGAGCGGACGCCGGGTGAGGATCTGGAGGTGGAGGGCGCGCCGTCCGCGGAGCTGCGTCACTGGGATTTCGTCGGCCACTGGGGGGTCTGCTTCGCCGTCGGCTTCACCCTCCTGCAGCCCTACATCGGCTATTCCTACGCCAAGGAGATCCAGGTCCATGCCATGCCGGCCTGGTACGACATGATGTTCGGTGACCTCAGCAACGTGTTCCTCCTCCAGCTGACGCTGCTGGGCCTCATCTTCCTGTTCGGCTCGCTGTACATGTTCCGGCGCATCAGCGCGGCGCGCGGCGGCACCGGGATGCGCTGGCTGCGCCTGGCGCTGGTGGTGCTGGTGCTGGCCCTGCTGCTGGCCGCCGTCCCGGCGCGCTTTGCCTGGACCTACGGCGACATCCCGGCCAACCTGCAGAAGCCCTGGTGGGAGGGCGGGTTGCTGAACCCCATCGGCACCATGATCCCCAACAAGCTGATCGCCCTCTTCGGGATGATGTTCGCGGCGCTCTGGATCATGACCGCCTACCTGCGCACCCGCAGCGTGGGCGGCCTCCGCTGGGGTCAGACCAGCCGCGGGCTGCAGCGCCTGGTGATCGCCATGGCCGCCTGCATCATCATCATCATGCCGGTGATGGGGGTGATTCGCGAGCACTCCCGCCGCCCCTACCTGATCTACGGCGAGCTCACCATCCAGGGCCAGCAGGTGGTGCAGCCGCCGCCCGGCCTCTACTACCAGCCGGCCGTGCCCGGCACCACCGTGGATCAACCTCGGAAATGACGCGCCTTCAGATCGGGCACGTGGCCATCCGCCTCCACCTCTTCGGCACCGCCGACGAGGAGTTGCAGGCGGCCCTGCACCCTCCCTGGCCGCAGTGGATGGAGCGGCTCTACGAGACCGAGGGCATCGGGGACCAGGAGATCGACCCCCGCCACCGTGAGACCGCGCTGGGCGCGCGCGAGACCACGCTGGGCGCGGCGCTCAGCGCGGTGGCCTCGCACCTGGCGCACCGGCTCAAGCTGGCCGCATGGGCGGTCGGCGCCATGGAGCAGCTGGGCTGGCAGCCGCGAGTCGACGGCCAGAACGTGGTGCTGACCCGGCTGCTGGCGCCACCGGCAGCGCTGGTCGAGCTGGAGGCCAACGGCATCCTGGGGCCGGTGACCAAGCTCTGCGAGATGGACGAGACCACCGGCATGCCACGCATCTTCGAGCGGACCGTGCCATGACCACCGAGGGCCGTGTTTCCGGGCGAGGGACGCTGCTGATCGTCGAGGACGAGCCCATGATCGGCCGGATCCTGGAGCACAAGCTGCACCGCGAGGGCTGGCTGGTGCGGCTCTGCCGCGACACCGCCGCCGCCGAGGCGGTGCTGCGCGCCGAACCTGTCGAGCTCGCCCTGGTCGACGCCACCCTGGATCGCGACGGGCTGGAATGGGCCGAGGGCATGGCCGCATCGGGGCTGGCACCGGCCCGGGGCTGGCTGGCCATGGTCGAGGCCAGGACCGTCGGCGCCCCCGCGCTGGCCATGGCGCGCGGCGCCGCGGGGGTGGTGGTCAAGCCGTTCAAGCCGAGCGCGGTCGCTGCCCAGGTGGAACGCGTCGCCACGGGCGCGGCGCCGTGACCGCGCCGACGCCGGCGCTGGCGCTGGAGGCAGCCGTCCGGCGGCACCGCGGCGGCCGCGGCCTGGGGCCGGTGTCGCTGGCCGCGGCGCCGGGCGAGACCCTGGGCGTGATGGGGCACAACGGCGCCGGCAAGACCACCCTGCTCCGCCTGGCGGCCACCCTCGACCGGCCGCAGCAGGGCGCCGTCCGCTGGTTCGGCTCGGCGTCGCCGCGGACCGCCCGGGCGCGGCTGGGCGTGGCCCTCGACGCCGCCGAGGAGGAGGGCTCGCTGAGCGGCCGCCAGGCGGCGCACTTCTGGTGCAGCCAGTGGACCGGCGCAGCGCGCGCCCGCCCGCTCGTCGCCGCCTCCCTGGAGCGGCTGGGGCTGGCCGGAGTGGCCGACGAGCCGGTGGTGGCGTACAGCTTCGGGATGCGCCGCCGCCTCGCCCTGGTGGCGGCGCTGGCGCACGTGCCGCCGCTGGCCCTGCTCGACGAGCCCACCGCGGGGCTCGACCCGGAGGGGGCGGCGACACTGCGCGAGCTCTGCCAGGAACGTGCCGCCGCCGGCGCCACCACCGTGGTGGCCAGCAACGATGCCGGATTCGTGGCCGCCGCCTGCGACCGGGTCGCCTTTCTCCGCGCCGGCGAGCTGGTCCACTGCGGGCCGCCGTCGGCCCTCCTCGAGGAGGCCGGCGCCGCGCTGGTGGTCGAGCTCGAACTGGCCGGCAACCGGACCCCGGCGGCTGCCGGGCTGGGGACCGTGGAGCCGTCACCGGCGGGCGCCACGGTCCGGCTGCGCGCGGGCATCAGCCTGGCGGCGCTGGTGGAGGCCGCCGACCGGCCGCCGGGCACGCTGCGGGCGCTGCGGGTCCGCGGCGCCACCCTCGCCGACGCCTACGCACGCCTCACCGGGTGGCAGCTGGACCCCGCGGACGCACCGCCGTGAGCGTCCGCAGCGCCATCCGGCCGCGGCGGACGCTCGCCGACCGGGCGGCCCCCGGTGCGGGTGCCACGCCGCGCCGGGCGGTGCTGGCCGGCGTCATGCCCGGCGGCATGTGGTCGCGCGAGCTGCTGGTCACCGCCGGGCGGCCCCGCGCCCTGGCACTGCGCATCACCGTGCCGCTGGCGCTGGCCGTCCCCCTGATCGCCGGCGGCGCCCCCACGTTCTGGGCGGCGATGCTGCTCACCGTTCTCTGCGCCATGGTGGGCGCGGTGGGCTCGGGAATGACCCTGGCCCGCGCCCGCGCCTGCGGGCTGCTCTCCCGCCTCGCCGCCACCCCGGGGCCACCGCGCCGGACGGTCACCGCCTGGGTGCTCGCCGCTACCGCCGTGGACGCGCTCCAGCTCCTCCCCGCGCTCGCCGTCGTGGCCGTCGGCGGTGGCGAGGCGGCCTGGTGGTCCGGGCTGGCGGCGGCGGCCTTCTGCACCCTGCTGGTGGCCAACGTCCTGGGCTGCGCGCTTGCCGTCGCCGCCGCGGGCGCCGCCGAGGTGCTCCTCGACGTGGCCGTGGTCCTGGCGCCGCTGCTCTACTTCGCCGGCCTCTTCACCGGTGTCCCCCGCGAGGGCTGGCGCGGCGTGGTGGCCACCGTCGATCCCTTCAGCCACCTCCAGTCGGCGCTGGTCGGCATCCTGGCGGGCGACCCCGCCCACTCCCTGCCCACCGTCCTCGCCGCCTCGGCAGCGTGGAGCGCCCTGGCCCTGCTGGCGCTGGTGCCGATCAGCGGCGCCCTGATGCGGCGGCCATGAATGCCGGTGCCCGCCGCCTGGCGGCCGCCCTCGCCGCCACCGCCGCGCTGACCGGCTGCGGCCGCGCCGGCCCCACTCTGGACGCCTCCGGCCTGGGGCTGCCGGCGACGGTCGCCGCCCCCCAGGCGGTGCGCGATGTGGCCACCAGCCCGGATGGCGGCATCTACAGGAACCCCGACCGGCTGGAGGTGGTCTACGTCGGGCCGGTTGACGCCGACCCGGTGGCCAGCCACCTCGGCGAGCCGGCGCGCGAGTGGGCGCAGCTCAAGCCCTACGGTGCCTTCACCGCGGTGGCGCTGCGGCTGCGCAACGACGGCAAGTCGGGCAGCGAGCCGGAGCTCGACGACCTGCAGGTGGCCGGTGATCTGGCGCCTGGCGGCGCCGACCAGGGCCCGCTCCGCCACTTCTTCCACCCCGCCTTCCCGCTCGCCGCCGTCGCCGACCGCCCGCTGGCCGGCAACTGCACGGTGCACCTCGACCCGGGCCAGCAGGCCACCGTGATCCTGCTCTACCCGCCCCTGCGCACCGACCTGCCGGTGGTCTGGGGCCGATACACGGACTTCGCCCTCTCGCTGCGCCGCACCGGTGGGGTCGGGGACCTCCATGGCGGACTCCACGCCGGCGCCTGCACCCCACCCTCGGTGTCGAGCGCCTGATGGCATCGGGGGGCGACCCCGCCTGGCGGGTGCACCTGCTGACTGCGAACGTCACCCGCCTGCGCCTCCACGCCCCGGCGTCCCCGCCCGGCTCTCCCTGGATGGCGAGCCGGGCGCTGCGTGGGCTGGCGGCGTGCGGGGCGACGCCACTGGACCGGCCCGACGTGCTCGGAGCCGGCCGCGGCCACCCGCTGCTGACGCGGCATCGCCTGGGCTGGCGGGGCGTCGAGCTCCACCTCGAGTGCCTCCGCGCTCCCGACGGGACCGAGGAGATTCGCCTGGAGATGCCCCCGTGGGACGAACTGGTGGCGCAGCCCGAGATCCACGAGGACGCCGTCTGGGACCTGGCCGGCGCGCTGGTCCAGGCGACCGGCGCGCAGCGCGGCGACATCGGCGACGGCGACGGGGGCGGCAGCGTCGCCGGAGTGCTGGTGGCTGATCCCGGGAGCCGGCCGGTGTACCGAGCGCTGCCTGGCACCGCGCTCGCCGTGGTGCTTCGCTGAGGCCCGGTCGAGCCCGCGCGGCCGGCCCTGCCGGCGGGTGCGATTCGGATACTATTTGACAGTCCTGTTGGCTGATCATGCGAGCGGCAACGTGACTGATGAGATGGCACTTGCCGCCGAGACGGCCGCCGCGGAGCCGCCCATCGAGAGTCTCGACGACCTCGTCAGCGACCTCCGGCAGGCCACCGACGCGGTGGCTCGGCTGCAGCGCTCGCTCGAGATCTGCCTCGACCGCGCCGAGCGCGCGGTGCAGCGGCCGGACCCGGCCCGTGGGGACGCGGACGGACGCACCCTCCACCTCGTCGGCCGCCCGGCGGCCGACGTCGACGATGGCGGCACGCCACTGGTCGCCCCCATGCGGATCCACGGCTTCGAGGTCGACGCCGGCCGGCACACCGTCAGCGTCGAGGGCCGCCGGGTCCTGCTCACCCCCAACGAGTGGCAGCTCTTCGCTCACATGCTGTCCCAGCCGGGCCGCACGCTGAGCCGCGAGGAGCTGGCCGTGGGCGCCTGGGGCCAGGGTTTCGGCGGCCGGGACAGCGAGGTCGAGGTCTACATCTCGCGGCTTCGGCGCAAGCTCGAGAGCCGGCCGCGAAGCCCGCTGATGATCGAGACCATCCGCGGCTCCGGCTATCGCCTGGTGCCGCCGGAGGATCCCGAGCTCGACCTGGTCGACGCACGACGCCCCCCCGACGCCATCCTCCCGGCGCCGGCTCAGCCCCCCGCGACGGCGCCGGACTCCTCGGCGTCGAGGTCGAGCGCCAGCGAGTTGATGCAGTAGCGCAGCCCCGTGGGGCGCGGGCCATCGTTGAAGACGTGGCCCAGGTGGGAGTGGCAGCCACCGCAGCGGACCTCGGTGCGCCGCATGCCGAATTTGCGGTCGGTGATCTCCTCGACGCTGTCCGGCGCCACCGGCTCCCAGAAGCTCGGCCAGCCCGAGCCGGAGTGGAACTTGGCGGTGCTGCCGAAGAGCGCCTGGCCGCAGGCGGCGCAGCGGTAGACGCCGTCGTCCTCGGTGTCCAGGTAGAAGCCGGTCCCAGGGCGCTCGGTGGCGCCCTCGCGCAGGACCTTGTACTGCTCGGGGGTGAGCCGCTCGCGGAGCTCGCCGTCGGTGAGCGGGACGCCGGGATGCTCGTGCTGCTGGGTCATGGGGTCGTCCTCGGTGGCCGTGGGGGAGGGATCGGTCCCCTCAGCATGCCCGCAGAGTGCGAAGCCACGCCTGCGACGACCGGCGAACCTCCCCGGCGGGCTACGCTCGGACGATGCGCACACGACAGCTCGGCGAGAGTGGCCTGACGGTCAGCGTGGTCGGCCTCGGCTGCAACAACTTCGGCTCCCGGATGGACGACAGCGCGGTGGTCCGCACCGTGGCCGCCGCCCTCGATGCGGGCATCACCCTGTTCGACACCGCCGACATCTACGGCAACCGGGGCGGCTCCGAGGAGCTGCTGGGACGAGCCCTGCGCACCCGCCGCGACGCCGCCGTGGTGGCCACCAAGTTCGGCGCCGACATGAGCGACGGCACCGAGGCACGCGGCTCGCGGCGCTACATCCGTCGCGCCGTCGAGGCCTCGCTGCGCCGGCTGGGCACCGACTGGATCGACCTCTACCAGATCCACGAGCCCGACCCGCTGACCCCGATCGAGGAGACGCTGGGCGCCCTCGACGAGCTGGTCGTCCAGGGCAAGGTCCGCTACATCGGGTCGTCGAACTTCGACGGCTGGCAGATCGTCGACGCCGACTGGGTGGCGCGCGACTCGCACCGCGCCGGCTTCATCAGCGCCCAGAACCACTGCAGCCTGCTGGAGCGCGACGTCGAGCGCGAGGTCATCCCCGCCTGCGTCCACTCCGGCGTCGGCCTGCTGCCCTACTTCCCGCTGGCCAGCGGCCTGCTCACCGGCAAGTACCGCCGCGGCGCCGGCGTCCCCGAGGGCACGCGGCTGGCCCGGGTGCCCGACCGCGCCGCGGAGCTGCTCACCGAGGCCAACTTCGACCTGGTCGAGGCGCTCGAGGACTACGCCAGGCAGCGGGGCGTCGGCATCCTCGAGGTCGCCATCGGCGGCCTTGCGGCCATGCCGGCGGTGGCATCGGTCATCGCCGGGGCCACCTCCCCGGAGCAGGTGCAGGGCAATGCCGCCGCCGGCGAGTGGGAGCCGGGCGACGACGAGCTCGCGGCGCTCCGCGCCCTCCTCGAGGGCGAGGACGGCGAGGAGGAGGATGAGGAGGACGGCCTCGAGCGCGACGAGGAGGAGGACGCCGGCTGACGGCCGCACCCGGCGGCTTCCGCGCTCAGGGCGAGAATGCCGACCGCGCCGCCCTGGCCCCGACACGGGCGCGGTCGGTGAAACCGTAGGTGCCCTGCTCGCGCAGCTCGCGCGCGGCCTCGACGAGGCCCCCGAGCGCGGCGAAGGCAAAGGCGCCCCCGACCGAGATTCGCGCCACACCCGCCGCGGCGAGCTCGGCCACGGTGGGCGCACCGCGGACGGCGAGCACGTTGACCGGCCGGTCGACCGCTGCGACCAGACGCCGGATGTCGTCGAGGGTTTTCACCCCAGGCGCATAGAGCACGTCCGCCCCCGCCTCCTGATAGCGCTGCAGCCGGGCGATGGTGTCATCGAGGTCATCACGACCGTGGATGTGGTTCTCGGCCCGTGCCGTCACCACCAGCCGGATCGGACCCGCGTGGGCAGCCTCGACGGCGGCGGCGACGCGCTCCGCCGCCTCGTGCATGGGCATGATGGGATCGTCGGGATCGCGGGTGAAGTCCTCGATCGAGAAGCCGGCCAGCCCGGCGTCGACGGCCAGCCGGACGGTCTCGGTCACCCCGACGAGGTCGGCGGCGAAGAGGTCCTCGAGGTCGGCGGAAACGGGCAGGTCGGTGGCGGCCACCACGGTCGCGGCATGCGCCAGCGCCTGCTCGAGGGTCAGGCCGCCGTCGAGCCGGCCCAGCGTCGCCGCCGAGCCGCTGCTGGTGGTGGCCAGCGCCTCGTAGCCCAGGTCGGCGAGGATGCGGGCCGAGCCTGCGTCCCACGGGTTGGGGAGCAGCAGCGGTGTGTCGCGATGGTGGAGGGCGAGAAAACGCTCCGCGCGAGCGGCCTGGTCGCTCATCCGCCGATCGTGGCACACAGCCGGCACCCGTTGATCGCGACGCCGAGCCGGCGACGGACGCGTGCGCGGAAGCGCGCCCGGCCGCAACCGCGGATATGATCGTCGATCCGCTGAGGAAGGTCGAGCGCACCTGGGGAGAGGGATGACCTCGAGATCCGCCGTCACCGTGGTCGTCGCCGCCCTGCTGGCCTGCGCGAGCGCCGCAGTCGCGCCTGGCGGAGCGGCGACCGCCCCGACCGCGACCGGCCAGCACGAGGACGCCGCCGCTGCGGAATCACCGCTGGAAGCGCTCGCCGCCGCCGACCAGCTGGCCATGCGCCTGGGTGGCCCCTCAACCGTCCTCCCGGGGGCCTACGCCTCGGCGATCGGCGAGCTGCGGGGCGTGGCCCCGGCGGGGACGCTTCCCGGCACGGGCAATGCCTGGAGCCGCGTCGGCAGGACGCCGCTGCGGGGGAACGACCCCACCTTCGCGGTCAGCAAGAACGGCATCGTCTCCATGTCCGGCCGGGCCACGGCTCTGGCCCAGGATGCCGCGGACGGGCTGACCTTCGCCGGCGCGGCCGACGGCGGCGTGTATGTCAGCCGCGACCTGACCACCTGGACGAGCGTCGGCGACCGGCTGCCCACCCAGACCGTCGGCGCCCTGGCCTTCGACGCGCCGACGCGGACGCTTCTGGTCGGCACCGGCGACAACTCCTTCGGCGGCGACGGCTTCGGCGGCCTGGGCATCTTCCGCTCCAGCGACGGTGGTGCCAGCTACACCGCCTCGAGCGGGGTCCCGGAGGGCTCGCTGCTCTTCCGGATCGTGGTCTCGCCCGCCGACCCCACCGGAAGGACGGTCTACGCCGCCACCAGCCGGGGCCTCTACCGCTCACTCGACGGCGGCGCCACCTTCGTCAACCTGCGCCTGCCCACCACGCCCGCCGGCTACGCTCCCGACTGCGCCGGCGACACCACCACCCCCCTCTGCTTCTTCGCCAGCATCGTCACCGACGTCGTGGTACGTCCCGTCGCCACCGCCGCCGGCCCCGCCGGCGCCGTGCTCGCGGTGGTGGGGTGGCGCGCCGGGCAGAAGCACGACAAGAACCCCGACGGCAGCGACAACATGCACTGCTCGCTGGGCAGCACGCCCACCGTGTGCCTGCAGGCGCCGCAGAACGGGCTGTACTCCTCGGCCGGCGGCGATCCCGGGTCGTTCGCCTTCATCCCCTCGGCAACGACCTCGTCGACCAACGGTTTCGCGCTGCAGCCGCGCATCGGCCGGGTGTCGCTGGGCATCGCCCACGGCGCCGGGCAGAATCCCGACGCCGTCTACGCCCTGAACGAGGACGCGGCCAAGTTCAACGGATGCCTGGATGTCCTCGACACCACCATCCCGCTGACCTGCGACGGCGCCGTGGTCGGTCTGGGCGCGGGCACCGTGCTCGACGGCGCCTATGCCAGCTACGACTTCGGCAGGACCTGGACCAAGATCATGGACTGGACCCAGCTGCAGGCCCCGGTGGGCACCAACTCGGCGCTGGCCGGCTACCCCGGCTACAGGCCCGGCGTGCAGTCCTGGTACAACAGCTGGATTGATGCCGACCCCTCGGTCAGGGACGCGAAGGGCAATCCCACCCGCGTCCTCTTCGGCCTCGAGGAGGTGTGGGAGAACACGGTCCTCCCGCTGCACAACACGCTCACCGATCCCTTCCTGCTGGTCACGCCGACCACCCACTGGCAGGCTATCGGGCGCTACTTCAACGACTGCGGCGGTCTGTCGGTCACCAGCGGAATCATCTGCAATCCCAGCCTGGCGGGCTCGTTGCTCCCGGGCACGACGACCCATCCCGACCAGCACGCCGACCTCCTGCTCCCGGACGCGGCCGGCGGGGTGACCCTGGTGGTCGGCAACGACGGCGGGATCGAGCGGCAGCACGTCGCCGCCGGGTCGGACTTCAGCAACGACCGCTGGACGCCGGCCAACGCCGGGCTCGACACCCTGCAGGCCTACGACGCCGAGATCAGCCGGGACGGCACGGTGGTGGCCGGCCTGCAGGACAACGGCGAGATGAAGATCTCGCCGGACGGCACCGCCACCGAGATCTTCGGCGGCGACGGCTTCTTCACCACCATCGACCCGGGCAACAGCCGGCGGATCATCGAGTCCTACACCTACGGGTCGCTCAACTACACCACCGATGGCGGCGCCACCTGGAACTCCAACACGCCGACCAACTGCGGCGCCGGGCTGGCGCTGTTCGCCACCCCGGTGGTCCAGGACCCGGCCACGGCCGGCCACGTCGTGGCGGGCTGCTCACAGATCGCCGAGGCGGTCAACGCCTACACCGGGGCCACCTTTGCCAACGTCTTCGACCTCGGCAAGGCGCGCTCGGGGGCGAACAAAGTGCCCAGTGCCATCGACGTTCATGGCGCCAACGTCTACGTGGGCTTCTGCGGCTACTGCGACATCGTGACCCAGAAGCTTCCCTTCGCCAACGGCCTGGCCACCAACGTCGGCGGCGCCGCCGCCCCCGCCACCGGGACCTCCAAAGGGTGGCACGTGGCCAGAGCCACGGGTCTGCCGGCGCGCTACATCACCGCGGTGGCCATGGATCCCGCCAGCCCCAGCACCGTGTACGTCGGCCTGGCGGGCTACGGGCGCCGCTGGATTCCGCCGGGATCGCTGGGCGACAGCACCGCCGGCGTGGGCACTGGTCACGTCTTCAAGTCGACCGACGCCGGTGCCAGCTTCACCGACATCAGCGCCAACCTGCCCGACACCCCGGTCGAGTCACTGCTGGTCCGCAACGGCCGGCTGATCGTGGGCAGCGCCATCGGCGTCTTCATCTCCGCCGACGCGCCGACATCCAGCTTCGGCGTCCTCGGCACCGGGCTGCCCAACACCCCGGTGTTCAGCCTGCGCCTCTCCCCCGGCGACCCCAACCGCCTGGTCGCGGCCACCTTCGGCCGCGGCGTGGTGAGTTACCAGTTCGCGGACGCGCCGGCAACAGCGCCGGTGGTCACGGGGATCCCCAACACGGGCGCCGGCGAGGCGCTGGCCCCGCTGGCCGGGCTGCTGGCGGCGGCCACCCTGGCCACCGGCATCGCCGTGCGGAGGCGGCGGTCAAATTCGGCCCGTTGAGCGCGAGGATGCCCGTCAGGGCTGCGAGGGCCGCGTCCACGCGGTCATGGTTTCAAAGGAGGGCTGGGATGACGGATTCCACTGGCCCCCGAGAGCGCAGGGGCGCCCGTGGGGAACACACAGAGTTCCCGGCCGTCCCCGACGTCGCCACGGGCATGCAGCGCGGCTCCAGGACCGACGGCGTCTGGGTGACCGCCAACGTGTCGACCACCGCATCTGGCAGCGGGCGCGCGGCCGTCGCGCCGAGGCCACCGCCCGAGACCCTCAAGACACCCCGTGATCACCCAGGATGTCGCAGCTCCCTCCTACATCCTCAAGGCGGATGTCTCATTCCACTGGAGATGCTGCCGGAACAGTCGACCACAGCCTCCGAAGGGCGGCGGCGACCCGGTGGGGCTCGACCGCGTGGGAGGGGTTCAAGCCGTGGAGCCCTTCGTAGCGCTCGGACGTGAAGTGAGGAAAGAATTTCGCCAGCCGGTTGGGCATCAGCTCCGAGTATTCGGCACTGAGGCCACCGTAGGAGTAGTAGACCGGGCCCTTGAAATCGCGCCAGCGCTCAGGGTCCACGCGGTAGTCGCGGAAAGCCGCCATCATGGCGGGAAGCCCCGCCGATCGGCCCGCCATCCACGGCGGCGGCGGTCCCTCCGGTCGCGGCGGCATCTCGGTCCCCGGCCGCAGCGAGAACCTGAAGAATTCGCCCATCGCCTCACCTTCCGAAAGCTGGCCCATCCGCTCAAAGAGTGCGACTGTCGCGGCAGTTTGCTCTTCGCTGAAGTCCGTGGCGGGCTCGTCCAGAGCCAGGCTGAGGGCCCGCTCGGGGTGTACCGCGGCGTAGGCCAGAGCGAAAGCAGCGCCACCTGAGTATCCGTAGAGGTGGAACCTTGAAAAGCCGACGTCATCGGCTGTGCGCGAGATTCCCTCGACCTCCGAGTCCACCGAGTAGCCCTCGGGGATTGAAGGGCCGGCGTAGACCTCGAGCTCCTTGATCACTGCCTCGACCCCTGGGCCCAGCTCTGCGATCAGCGGGGGGTAACGCAGCTTTCCTGGCATCATGCCGCCCGGCAACAGGATCAACGGGACCTTGTCGGAACCGGTCATCAGATGCACCTCCTAGCTCAACCAATCACCGTCCGTCTGGCGTCAGGGATGCGCGCGTTCGTCATCGCCTGGTTCGCTGCCCTCATGATCTTCGCAGCCTTCCTTGCCGTTACGGCGGTTGGCCACGGCAGCCGCGTGGGCGCGTCGATAGCGGGAATGGCGATCGGCCTGCGCGGGATCGCAGGCTGGCGATGGTGCCTACTGACTCATGGTGCGTGCGAACGCCACACCACTGCGCCGTATCCGGACCAACCTGCTGGCCGATATTCCGTGGCCGCATATGCGGCATGGATGCCGGCCTGGCCCAGCGTCCCGTGAATGTCGGTGAACTTGCTGCAGCAGTGGCAGCCAGGGGTCGCTGAGTGTGCGCTCCGTGATCCGCCGGTCGCGGTCACCGTCGGGCTCGGCGACTTCGCCGGCAGCGAGCCGTGACGCCGATGCCCAGCGCCACCAGCATCAGCGGCAGGCCCGATGTCCGCCCCGCCGGCGACGTCGTGGGCAGCGGCGGCGCGACCCCATCGGATCCGCTCACCGCCACGGTGCGGTTGCAGGCGCCTCCAAGGACGACCTGCACCGGGCCGTCGCTCCGCACGCTGACCTGCGCGTGGCAGTCGATCCGGGCGCGCACCGGGTCGACCACCACCCGGGAGACGTTGGTGGCAATCACGTCGAGCCGGTCCGCGACCGGCCGCGCCGGCGCCGGCCCCCAGGTCTGCTGGAACCCGGTGATGGCAAGCAGCGGCAGCTTCCCGCCGGTCAGGGTGCCGACCACCGGCGTCACCCCGGAGGCGGGCGGGTCGCCGACACCGAAGCTCTCGCTGCGCACGTCGATGATGCCCAGCCCCCCACCCGCGGCCGGGCTGCGGACCGCGATGTCGCTGAGCCAGTAGGCGTGATCCGCGGTGGTGCCGTCTTGGGTGAAGTCCATGGAGGGGTTGCGCACGTAGGTGACGTGCGGCGGATCGCGGTCCACCCGGGCACTCCCCAGGAAGTCGGCGGCGGGCTGGTACTGGTCGTTGGCGGCCAGGGTGAGGTGCTCGGCGGGCGTGAACAGGTCGAAGGTGTAGCGATAGCCCAGGTTCCCCAGCGTCAGCTGCTGGAGCACCGGCCCGGGCGTGGGCACCAGCTCATCGGTCGAGGCGTTCCAGATCAGAATCGGGAGGTTGCGGAGCGAGCCGAGCATGGCGTTGGTGTTGGTCGAGGCGCCCCCTGTGGGCGGCAGCGGCGGAACCCAGACTCCCAGCCCCGGCGGCCCCACGGTGGGCTGCGCCCGGGCGAAGAGGTCGGGAAACTGGGTGCCGAGCTTGTAGGTGCCATAGCCGCCCATGGAGTAGCCGGTGATGACGGTGAGGTCGGGGTCGAGCCGATAGCGCGAGGCGACGTCGGCCCAGACCTCGAAGGTGTCGGCACCGGCGACGTCGTAGTACCAGCCGTCGAGCCCAGGGCCGGACGGGGTGATCACGATCGAGCCCGGAGCGCGGGTGCCGAACTGGGACTGGTTGCGGCTGCCCAGGTACTGGTTGTAGGTGGCGCTGAGACTGTGCAACTGCAACGTCATGCCGAACCCGGCGGGCCCGTGCGCCGGTGGCACATAGATGGCGTACGGCTGCAGATTGCCGCGCAACTCGCCCTGGCAGGCCGCCGCCGAACTGCAGGCGGTGGCGTAGTCGGTGCCCTGCCGGGACTCGAAATGGCTCTGGAGGATGCGGTCCATGGGCCCGGTGACGGGCACGCCGCTGTCGTCGGTGGTGCCGGCGGTCAGCCGGGAGAAGTCGACGTTGGCCGTGTCGGCGCTGAGGTTGTGCGCCCCCAGAGCGGTGGCCTGGCCCTGGTCGCGCCACCAGGCGGGCTTGGCCAGGACGCCGAGGACGTCGGTGACCGACGGAATTGGCTCGTTGGTCCGGAAGGCCAGGTTGAAGAACGCCGCCGAGGTCGGGAGGAGGCCGCCGCCGCCCGGCGCCGTCGCGGTGGCGGCCAGGCCGGGGATCAGGTACCGGCCCGCGGCCACGTCCCAGAGCCCGACGCCGGCGGACACCGGCACGATGCCGGTGCCCGGGTTGTAGTCGGCGTGCGGCAGCCGGATCTCGAACTGCCGCCGGGTCATGTCGACGGTGACGCTGATGGGCTGGGCAGGGGGGAGGCCATCGAGGTCGGCGGTGGTGCCGTGGGCGGTGAGGACGTGCGCCTGCGTGGCGGTGGCGTTGGCTCCGTGGGGGACCGGACGCGGCAGCCCGGGCGCGCCGATGGCGATGCTGATACCGACCAGGGAGGGGTCCAGCAGGGTGTTGAGGGTCACCCGGAAGGCGGTGGCGTCCGCCAGCGGCCGGATGCGGAACTCGACCAGGTCGGCCGCGTTGCCGGCGTACCTGGGGTCCCTGGGGTAGGTGTAGGTGCCACCGGGCAGGGCGAAGATGTCGCCCGACTCGGCGTGGCCCCCGGGGGCGCGGCGCTGGTCGCCGGGGTCGGGCAGGCCGGCGGCGCCATGGTCGTCGTAGAGGAAGTCCTGGTAGAGGTACTCCCCACCGCGATAGGCGGAGGCGCCGCTGATCAGGATCGAGGGCGCCGTCCAGATGCCGGCGTTGGTCAGCTGGGGGGCGACGGCGGGCGGCGCGTAGAGGATGTCCGGGCCAGGGCGATGACCGGTGGCCGGCGCCGGCAGGGAGGCGGTGCGGGGCGTCGCCGCGGCCGCGGGCACACCGGCCCCGAGGCCGGCGAGCATGGCCGTCAGGACGGCACCAAGCCCGAGGGCTCCGCGCGCGGCCCAGCGGGCCTGCCCCCGGCGACCATCGTCGGCGCCGGCTCTCCGGTGCTCGCTCATCCCCTGTCCCAGCCACGACCCGGCCGCCCGCGACCGGTGCAGTGGACCGCGCCGGGACTGTTGGCCGGTCTCATTACCGGCGCAGGCCATCGAAGCAGAGCGCCACGATGGCGTCGGCGACGGCCGCCGGCGGCCGGCCCCGACCGGGGCGGTACCACTCGACCACCGAGTTCGACATGCCGAAGATCAGCCGGGTGAGCAGGCCGCCGTCGAGGTCCTCGCGCACGTCACCCTCGGCGACCGCCGCCGCCACCAGCGCCTCCACCGCCTGGTCGAACTCGCGCCGTCGGCTCAGCACCCGGCGCTCCACCGGGGTGTTGCCCCGCACCCGCAGAAGGACCGTCACCGCGTCCAGGCGGCTCAGCGTGATCCCCACGGTGCTGCGGATGACGTGCTCCAGCCGCTCCACCGCCCGGCCGCTGGTGGCAGCGGGCTCGGCGAGGACGCCGAACAAAGCCTGCAGCGCCCCGCTGACTGCCTCGTCGAGAAGCTGCTCCTTGCCCGCGATGTGGTGGTACAGGCTCGACTTCTGGATCCGCAGGGCGGCCGCGACGTCGGCCATCGAGGTCCCGTCGTAGCCGCGCTCCTTGAAGACCCGCACCGCGGCCTGGACCACGGTGGCGCGGTCGTAGGGCTCGCGGACGGCCAGGGCGGGGCGCGCCACCGGTGCGGCTCAGACCCGCTCGAGGAGCGTGGCGATGCCCTGTCCGACGCCGATGCACATGGTGGCGGCGGCGCGGGTGCCGGGCTCGCGGCGCCGCAACTGGTGGGTCAGCGTGGTGGCGATGCGGGCGCCCGAGCAGCCGATGGGGTGACCCAGGGCGATGGCCCCGCCCAGCGGGTTGACCCGGTCGGCGGCCACCGGCAGCTCGCGCAGGCAGGCCAGCGCCTGGGCGGCGAAGGCCTCGTTGAGCTCCACGACGTCGAGGTCCTCCAGCACCCAGCCGGCACGCTCCAGGGCCCTGCGCATCGCCGGCACCGGCCCGATGCCCATCCGCGCCGGCTCCACCCCGGCGACCGCGTGGGCCACCACCCGCGCCACCGGCGTCAGCCCGAATCGCTCCAGCCCGGCCTCGGTGGCCAGCAGCACCACGGCGGCGCCGTCGTTGAGCGGGCTGCTGTTGCCCGCGGTCACGGTGCCGCCGTCGACGAAGACCGGGGGCAGCCTGCGCAGCGACTCGAGGGTGGCGTCGGCACGCGGCGACTCGTCGCGGTCAATGGTGATCTGGTCCTTCCTGACACGAACCGTGACGGGCACGATCTCCCCGTCGAACCGGCCTGCGCGCTGCGCGGCCACCGCCTTGCGGTGGGACTCGAGCGCGAAGGCGTCCTGTTCCTCGCGGCTGATGCCGAACTCGCCGGCCAGCACCTCGGCCGTCTCGCCCATCGAGATGGTGTGCTCGGCGGGCATTCGCGGGTTGGTGAGCCGCCAGCCGATGGTGGTGTCGACGACCTGCTGCTCGCGCGGGAACGCCGAGTCCGGCTTGGGCATGACAAAAGGCGCGCGGGTCATCGACTCCACGCCGCCGGCGACGGCCACCTCGCCGTTGCCCGCGGCCAGCGTGCTGGCGGCGCTGTTGAGCGCCTGCAGGCCGGAACCGCAGAGCCGGTTGAGGGTGACGCCGGTGACGCTGAGAGGCAGCCCGGCGAGGATGGCGGCCATGCGCGCCACGTTGCGGTTGTCCTCTCCGGCCTGGTTGGTGGCGCCCAGGTAGACGTCCTCGATGGCCTCGTGGGGCACCGACGGGTTGCGCTCCAGAAGCGCGCGGAGCACGGTGGCGGCGAGGTCGTCGGCCCGCGCCGGTGCCAGCCCTCCGCGATAGCGGCCGACCGCGGTCCTGCAGCCGTCGACGACGTACACGTTCACCATGTGGCGCCTCCCCTAGCCATCGAAGTCGAGCACGAGTGCGTCGGACGCGGGGTGCGACTGGCAGGCGAGGATGTAGCCGTCCTCGACCTCGGAATCCTCGAGCGCCCAGTGACGGTCCATCTGCACCTCGCCCGAGACCAGCCGCGCCCGGCAGGTCCCGCAGACGCCGCCCCGGCAGGCGAAGGGGGCGTCGTCGCGCACGCGCAGGGCGGCGTCGAGCACCTTGCCGGAGCGCGGCATGCTGAAGGACGTCGACCGGCCGTCGAGCACCACGGTGACCGCGGCCGTCCCGGCGCCGCCCGCAGGCTCGGTGGCGGCCCTGATGGGCGTCACCCCGTCGCCCTCGGCATGGAACAGCTCGGTGTGGATGTGGCGTGCCTCCGCGCCGCGACCGAGCAGGGTGGCGCGCGCCTCGCGCACCATGGCGGCGGGGCCGCAGAGGAACCACTCGTCCACTGCGTCCGGCGGGATCAGCACGTCGAGGAGGCGACCCAGCCGCTCGGCGTCGATGCGCCCGCTGAAGAGGTCGACCGGCTGCTCCTCCCGCGACAGGACGTGGTGGAGCGCGAGGCGGTCGGGGTAGCGGTTCTTGAGGTCCTCGAGCTCCTCGAGGAACATGATGCTGCGGCTGCACCGGTTGCCGTAGACGACTGTGAAGCGGCTCCGGGGCTCCGCCGCCAGCATGGTGGAGACGATCGAGAGGACGGGGGTGATCCCGCTGCCGGCCGCCACCGCGACCATGGAGCGGGCCCCGGTGGGATCGACGGGGATGCCGAAACGGCCTGCCGGCGTCATCACCTCCATGGTGTCGCCGGCCCGGAGCATGGTGTGGGCGTGGGCCGAGAAGACGCCGCCCGGAAGGCGCTTGACGGCGACGGTCAGCGGACCACCCTCGGGCGTGCAGATGGAGTAGCTGCGCCGCTCCTCATCGCCGGCGGCGGCGCAGCGCAGTGTCAGGTGCTGGCCCGCCGTGAAGGTGTACTCCTCGCGCAGGTGCTCGGGCACCAGGAAGGTGATCGACACGCTGTCCTCGGTGAGCGGCTCGACGGCGGCGACGCGCAGCTCGTGGAAAACCGCATGCCGGCGCGCGGACGCGGGCGCGGCGGTGGCCGTCATCAGTGCGGCTTGAAGTGGTCGAAGGGCTCCCGGCAGGCCACGCAGCGGCGCAGCGACTTGCACGGCGTCGAGCCGAAGTGGCTGAGCTCCTCGGTATGCGCCAAGCCGCACTGCGGGCAGGCGACAGTCAGCGGCAGTGCTCGGACTCCTGGCGTCCTGACGCGGTCCGGCGGCGCGATCCCGTACTCGCGAAGCTTCTCCCTGCCGGCCGGCGACATCCAGTCGGTGCTCCAGGCCGGCGACAGCACCGTCCGGACCACAACGTCGGTGCAGCCCTCGGCGCGCAGCGCCGCCTCGATGTCGGCGCGGATCACATCCATGGCGGGGCAGCCGGAGTAGGTCGGCGTGATGTCCACCTCGACGCGCCCGCCGATCACCCGCAGGTCGCGGAGGATGCCGAGATCGTCGATGGTGATCACCGGGATCTCGGGATCCGGCACCGCCGCCACCGCGGCGCGGAGGGAGGCGGAGGTGGAGGTCACCACGTCGCTCCGGGGTGCGACCGATGGAGGTGCTGCATCGTCGCCAGCAACATGCCGAAGCTCTCGGTGTGAATGCCGCGACGGCCGCCGGTGGGGTGCCAGGTGGTCTGCGGGACTGCCAGGGTGGCCTCGTCGATCACGGCGGTCACCGATGTCTCCCAGCCGGCGCGCAGGCTGGTGGGCTCGGCGGCCACGCCCGAGGCGATGAGCTCGGCGGGCACCGCGTCAGCCTCGAACAGCTCGCCGGCATACGGCCAGAGCGCGTCCAGGGCGTTCTGCATGCGGCGGTGGCTCTCGGCCGTGCCGTCGCCGAGGCGCAGCGTCCAGAGCCTGGCGTGATCGAGGTGGTAGGCCACCTCCTTGACCCCCTTGGCGGCCACGCCGGCCAGCACCGGATCGGTTGACGACTGCAGGCGGGTGAGCAGAGCGTGCTGCCAGGTCGAGTAGAGGAGCTGCCGCGCCATGGTGTGAGCGAAGTCGCGATTGGGCTGCTCGACCAGCTGGCAGTTGACGAAGTCGCGCTCATCGCGCATGTAGGCCAGGGCGTCCTCGTCGCGGGCCGCCCCCTCGGCCTGGCCCGCATGGGTCAGCAGGCTGCGCGCCTGGCCGAGGAGGTCGAGGGCGATGTTGGTCAGGGCCACGTCCTCCTCCAGCTCCGGCGCGTGCGCCGACCACTCACCGAGGCGCTGCGCCAGCACCAGGCAGTCGTCACCCAGCCCCAGCGCGTAGCGCACCAGTGGAGGCGCGGCGGCCACGGTCACAGGTGCTCGACCTCGGCGGGCAGCGTGTAGAAGGTGGGATGCCGGTAGGCCTTGTCGGCCGCCGGGTCGAAGAATGCGTCCTTCTCGTCCGGCGACGAGGCGGTGATGGACGCGGACGGCACCACCCAGATGCTGACCCCCTCCTGCCGCCGGGTGTAGACGTCGCGGGCGTTGCGGAGCGCCATCTCCGCGTCGGCGGCGTGGAGGCTGCCGGCGTGGTTGTGCGCCAGGCCGCGGCGGGCGCGCACGAACACCTCCCAGAGCGGCCAGTCGTGGCTGCCGGTCATGCCGCCGGCTCCGCGCGGGCCGCATGGCGGGTGGCATGGGCGCTGGCCGCGTCGCGCACCCAGGCGCCCTCCTCGTGAGCCCGCCTGCGATTCTCGAGGCGCTGCCGGTTGCACGGGCCGTCGCCGCGCACCACCCGCTCGAACTCGGACCAGTCGATGGGGCCGGAGTCGAAGTGGCCGCGCTCGGCGTTCCAGCGGATCTCCGGGTCGGGCAGGGACAGTTCCAGCACCCGGGCCTGCTCGACGGTCATGTCGATGAAGCGCTGGCGCAGCTCGTCGTTGCTCTGGCGCTTGATCCGCCACGCCATCGACTGCGCGCTGTGGGGCGAGGCCTCGTCCGGCGGCCCGAACATCATGATCGACGGCCACCACCAGCGGTTGACGGCGTCCTGGGCCATGTCGTGCTGTGCGGGCGCCCCGTGCGACAGGGTGTGGAGCAGCTCGAACCCCTGCCGCTGGTGGAACGACTCCTCCTTGCAGATGCGCACCATGGCGCGGGCGTAGGGGCCGTAGGAGCAGCGGCAGAGCGGGATCTGATTCATGATCGCGGCGCCGTCGACCAGCCAGCCGATGGCGCCCACGTCGGCGAAGGTCAGCGTCGGGTAGTTGAAGATGCTGCTGTACTTCTGCCGGCCGGTCTGGAGCATGTCGAGCAGGTCGGCGCGCTCCACCCCCAGGGTCTCGGCGGCGCCGTAGAGGTAGAGGCCATGGCCCGCCTCGTCCTGGACCTTGGCCATGAGGATGGCCTTGCGGCGCAGCGAGGGGGCGCGGGTGATCCAGTTGGCCTCGGGCTGCATGCCGATGATCTCGGAGTGCGCGTGCTGCGCGATCTGGCGGATCAGCGTCCGGCGGTAGGCGTCGGGCATCCAGTCGCGGGGCTCGATGCGCTGCTCGTCCTCGACCAGCTGCTGGAAGCGCGCCGCCAGGGTGGCGTCGCCGTCGGCGGTGGAGTGCGGCGCCGCCATGCTGGTACGGGACGGAGCGTCCACGGACTGGTCGTACATCAAGGGCCCGCCAGTGATCAGCCGAACGGTCGGTTGGTAATTCTACGAGGCGGGGACGGTCCGGTCAAGCTCGCCGGCCGGCGGCGGCGGGGGCCGCGTGTGATACTCGGCGCCGTGGTGGAGCCGCCCGATCCTGACGCCGCCGTCGATCTTGCCCGCCGCAGCGCGGCCGCGATGCTCGCCGGTGACGCCGCCTCGCGCGGCCTGGGCATCGCGATCACCGGCGTCGCGCCCGGCCGGGCCACGGCGCGGATGACGGTCACCCCGGCCATGGTCAACGGCCACGGCATCGCGCACGGAGGCTATGTCTTCCTGGTCGCGGACACCGCCTTCGCCTTCGCCTGCAACACCGACGGACGCACCACCGTGGCCGCCGCCGCCGAGGTGACCTTCATCGCGCCCGGCCGTGCCGGCGACGTCCTCACCGCGGTGGCGGCAGAGCGGCTGCTCCACGGTCGTAGCGGCATCTACGACGTCACCGTCACCCGCGAGGACGGCACTGTGGTGGCCGAGTTCCGCGGCCACAGCCGCACGTTGCGGCCGGGGTCCTGAGCGTCACACGGTCGGCGGCCGCTCTGGCGAGAGTGGACTCTCCTCGGTCTTCATCGCCGCTGACTCGCGCGCAGATGCGGTAGAGCGTCGAGCGCCGGAAGCGGCACCGCACTCTCGTTCTCGCCGGGATCGGTGCGCGCGAGGACCGCGATGGCCGGCTTGGTGGCGCTCGCGTTGGCGGGCAGGTGCGGCACGCCGGGTGGGATGTAGACGAAGTCTCCCTGGCTCGCCACGCAGTGCTCTCCAAGCTCGGCGCCATACCACAGCACCAACTCACCCTCGACGACGTACGCCGCCGACTCGTGCGCCGCGTGGAGGTGCGCCCGTCCCGATGCTCCCGGCGGCAGGGTCGCGAGCTCCAGGCAGAGGGCGCGCGAACCGGCGGACACCGCCGAGACACCTGCGGCGTACCGCACCCCGGTAATTCCCTCTGCGTCCCCTCCGGCCCGAATGAGTATGCAGCGGTCTGTCATGGCGAACCCTCCTCCACGTCAAGGCGATACGCGCGGGCGTGCCAGCTCGCCTCCGGCGGCAGCGACCGGCCGGTGAACATCACGCCGATCTCGATGTCCAACTCGGGGGCGCGGCGAAAGCCGAGCCCCTCGTACATATGGGTGGCGGCAGTCATGAAGGACGCCGTGTGCAACCCGATGGCACGGCAGCCTCGCTCCCGGGCACGGCGGAGGCACTCGCGTCCGAGCGCCTCGCCAATCCGTCTCCGCCGCAGATCGCCGCGGACCGCGAGCGTCCGGATCGAGCCCCAACCCGCCGGCCAGCGTTCCAGCGCAGAGAGGGCGGCGTCCGGGTAGAAGCACACCGTCCCGGCGAGCTCGCCGCCGCATTCAGCGACGAGCAGCTCCGAATCGGCAATCCGGCTGCGGACGTTGACGATCTCGCCCAGATACCTGTCCCAGGCATCCGCCGTGAAATGCGGGCGGTAGGCGCCATAGACCTCGGCGAGCAACGACACAACCGCGTCGAGCTCTCCGGCTCGAGCGACACGCACGCGGGCGCCTGACCCGGTCAGGCCGCTCGACGGCTCCATCTCGGCGTCTCCTCCCATACTCCCGGCGGGAGTATTGATATACTCCCGCCGGGAGTACGTGTCAAGTGCCGAAGCTGTCGACCACCTCGTACCTCATCCTGGGGCTGCTGGCGCTCCGGCGCTGGTCGACCTACGAGCTCGCGCAGCAGATGCAGCGGAGCATCCCGTACTACTGGCCTCGCGCCGAGAGCCATATCTACGAAGAGCCAAAGAAGCTCGTCGCGCACGGGCTGGCGACGGCGAGGCGCGAGTACGCCGGCCGTCGGCCGCGTACCGTCTACGGGATCACGGGCGCTGGGCGCCGGGCTCTCCGGCGCTGGCTCGGCGAGCCTGGCCGGGCGCCCCTTGTCGAGTTCGAGGGGCTGGTCAAGGTCCTGTTTGCCGAGCAAGGCACCAAGGAGCAGCTGCTCGCCACGCTCCGGTCGGTCCGCGCCGAAGCCGAACACACTCGGGAGCATCACGCGGCGCTGGCGGCCGACCTGGCCATGACCGGCGGGCCGTTCCCCGATCGCCTCCACGTGAACACCCTGGTTTTCAAGTTCATCTGGGACCAGGTGGAGACACTGGCCCGCTGGGCCGACTGGGCCGAACACGAGGTCGGCGGGTGGCCCGAGGACGTCTCGCGGCCCGCGGAGGCCAGGATCGTGACCGTCCTTCGTGAGGCCGCCGCCACCTCGACGTCGGCTTCGCCGGAGGGGCAGGGTGAGCCGCTCGCGAAGGGCCGGCCTCGCCAAGGCGGACCCCGGACGACATGAACGTCACAGAGTTGGCGGATGACCGATCAGCGACGCGCAAACGCCGGCAGACCAAACCGCGAGAATTGGCGGCGCGCGCGCTGGCCTGGCGGGAGCGTGACCGCCTGCGGCTCGAGCTCGCCGGCCACCTTGTGCTACGGGACCGGCCGATCCGTCGCTGCGAAGTGCGCGCAGAGGGCGTCGACCAACGGCACCATCTTCGGACGATCAGGCTGAACGGTCGCCAGGATCTCGTGGTCGCGCAGCCCCGCGGCGGTGACCGGCCCGATGGCGGCAACGACTGTCCCTTCGTTGAGCCAGTGGACGAGGTGACCACCGACACCTTCCGCGTCGGCCACCGCGAAGAGGTTGTGGATCTGCGAGGCGCTGGTGACCATCACGGCATCGACTGTCCCGGCAGCCAGCGCGGACAGCAGATGCCGCATGGGCTGGACGTCGGCCGGCAAGGCCCATGCGTAGGTGGCCACACCGGTCACGTCGGCCCCACGGCCGGCCAGTGTGTCTCGAAGTCTGGTGTTCACCGCTCCGTACTCGACCACGAGCGCGACCTTGCCGGACAGGTCGGCGTCGATCAGCTGGACAACCTCGGCCGTGGTGTGGGGCTCAGCCGTTCGGCGGTCCACCCGGATTCCCTGGTGCAGCAGCGCCGCCAGGGGCTTGGGACCTCGGGCCACGACGATCGCTGCCGAGAGTTGTTCCCGCAGCGCCTCGTCGCACCCGGCCTCGACGGCCGCGTCGAGGAGTGCGGCGGCTCCGACGCCCGTCTGAAAGACCACGAGGTCGACCGCGCGAGTAACCACGTTCTGGACCGCGGTGAGCACGTGGCTGCGATTCTCCGCAGGCACCTCCCGCAGAGACGGCGCAAGGAGCGGGGTACCGCCCCGGCGCCGGATCAGCGCGGCGAACTCCTCGCGCCGCCGAGTCTCCAGCAGGGCGACGGTGCGTCCTGTCAGCAGGTTGCTCATGCGAGCCTCATGATGCGCTCGGTGCGGTCTCCCCGGTACGGTCGAACGCACGTACGCTCCCGCCCGTGAGCAAACGCCTCGAGCCCACCCACCGGGCGACGGCGGGTGGGGTACGATCGAGCGTCGACGGGCCACAGATCACGAGCTGTCCAGCACAAGGAGACGCCGATGTTCGCTGTCGTGACGACCGTGGAGCTACCCGAGGGTGGCACGATCGAGCAGGGGAGGCAACAGCTGCAGAGCGAGGTTGTCCCGAGGCTCAAGGGCTCGCCCGGGTTTGTGTCGGCAATTTTCCTCTCGCCACGGTCGGGCCGCGAAGGCCTCAGCGTGGTGGTCTACGACTCGGAGGCAAACGCCAACGCCGCGATGGAGAGAATGGAGCCACCGGCACCGGTGAAACTGATCAGCACTGAGGTCCGCGAGGTGGCGCTCAGCGCCTGAGAAGGGACCCGGCCTGAGCCGATGCTGATCAGGCGCCGCCCCCCCCCCGGCGTGGCTATCGCCCGGTGAACAGGGGTGCCCGCTTGGCGATGAAGGCGCCGATACCCTCCCGGTAGTCGGCGGTGCGCGAGGCGCGCGTCTGTGCCTGCGCCTCGGCCTCCAACACGCCGGCCAGGTCCACATCGCCGGCAGCCGCCGCGCCGACCAGCCGCTTCGACTCCACCAAGGCCAGCGTCGGACCCGCGGCCACGGCGCGCGCCGCCTCCAGGGTGCGCCGGACCAGGTCCGATCCCGCCATGCTGCGCTCGACCAGCCCCCACTCGGCGGCTTCGCGACCGCTCAGCATCCGGCCGGTGTAGATCAACTCAAGGGTGCGCCCGGGGCCGATGCGCCGCGTCCAGGCAAGGTGCACGCCGCTGTCGACCACCGCGCCGATGCGGCTGAACGGCGAGCCCAGCCGGGCGTCGTCGGCGGCGTACACCACATCGCACGCCATCGCCAGCCCCATCCCTGTGCCCAGGCAGGCGCCGTGCACCGCCGCGAAGGTCGGCACCGGCAGCTCGGCCAGCCCGAGCATCAGCGGATTGAAGAGCTCGCACAGGATGGCGCCACCATCCTCGTTGGCCGGGTCGGCGCCGCTCAGGTCGCGACCGGAGCAGAAGGCCCTGCCGCTGCCGCGGATGACGAGCGCTCGCGCCCCCTGGCCCTGCACCTCGTCGAGCGCCAGCCGGAGGTCGCCCACCATGGCGGCATCCATGGCGTTCATCCGGTCCGGTCTGTTGAGGACGATCTCGGCACAATCATCGTGAAAAGTGAGCTCCACGGTGCCACCGGGCAGGGTGCGCGACTCACTCATCGTACGGCCTCCTCTCCCTGGCGACGAGGATCTTCAGGGTGCTGGCGCAGACGGTCACGCCGTTCTGGTTGTGGATGTCCCAGCGGAAGGTGACCAGGCCGGAGGCGTCGTCGCGATCCTCCTTGGCCAGCACCTCGATCTCCAGATGGATGGTGTCGCCGATCCACGTCGGGCGCGGGTAGCGCAGCTTGTCGCTGCCGTAGTTGGCCAGGATGGTGGTGGCGTCGGCGGGCACGCCCAGCCCCGTGCCCATGGCAAAGACCATGATCCCGGGCGCCACCCGCCGGCCGAACATGGAGCGCTCCGCAGCCACCTTGTCGATGTGCGGGTAGAACCAGTCACCGGTGATGCTGCACCACATCACGATATCGGTCTCGGTGATGGTGCGGCCGCGGGTGCGCTGGGTGTGGCCGACCGCGAGCTCGTCGTAGGTCCGGTAGAGCAGATGGCGGTCCATGGGTCCTCCCCCGACGACGCTGTCCACCTCAGCGGGAGTCGGGGACGCCGACGCTGAGCAGAAGAGCGGGCTCCTCGACGGCGTCGATCACCAGCCGGGTGAACGTCGCCGCCGTGATCCCGTCGACGATGCGGTGGTCGAAGGTGAGCGAGAGATTGCCGACGGTGCGCACCACCACGGCGCCGTCGCGAACCACCGGACGAGGCTGCGCGCGGTGCACGGCGAGCAGCGCCGCCTCCGGGGCGTTGAGGATGGGGGTCGCCATGAGCCCGCCCCACCGGCCCGGGCTGCTGATGGTGAAGGTGGAGCCGCGCAGCTGCTCCGGACGAAGCGTCCCCGCCCGCGCCGCGGCGGCCAGCTCGGCGATGGCGGCGTGCACCTGCTGCACGGAGAGCCGATCGGCGGCGTGGATGACCGGCACCAGCAGCCCCTCGTCGGTGTCGGTGGCGATGCCGATGTTGACCTCGCCGCGCATGACCACATCCTGTGCCGCCTCGTCGAGGGTGCTGTTGACGATGGGCATGCGCCGCAACGCGGCGCACACACCCAGGACGATGAAGGGCAGGTAGCTGAGCCGGACCCCGTCGCGCTGGGCAAGGCGCTCGCGGAGCGCGTCGAGCCGGTCGAACTCGGCCTCCTCCACGAAGGTCACGGTGGGGACGGCGAGGGCGCGCACGAGGTGACCGGCCACCCGCCGCCGGATGCCGCTCAGGGGGACCCGCCGGTCGGAGGCGACGGCGGCCGCGACGGACGCCGGCGCGTCCAGCGTCGCATCCGGTGCGGCGGCGATCGGCGCGGCGGTGCTCCCCACCGCCCGCATCACGTCGGCGTCGGTGATCCGCCCGCGCGGCCCGGTGGCCGTGACGTCTCCGAGATCGACCCCGAGCTCGCGCGCCTGGCGCCGCGTCGAGGGCAGTGCGGGCGCGCGGCGCGGGAGCTGGGCCGCCGCGGGTGAGGTCGGGGACGCCGGCGCCGCCGCCTCCGTGACGGGTGACGCGGGCGCGGCGACCCCGTCCTCCACGCTGACCAGCACGGTGCCGACCGGAACGGTCATGCCGGCCTCGACATGGAGGCGGTGGACGGTTCCGGCGAACTGTGACGGAATCTCGACGGAGGCCTTGTCGGTCATGACCTCGACCAGCGGGGTGTCCTCCTCGACCCGGTCACCCTCGGCGACCAGCCAGGTGACCACGTCCCCCTCCGTGACCCCCTCGCCCAGGTCGGGCAGGCGCAGCTCGCGGAGCACGCTCAGTACTCCAGGGCGCGACGGGCGGCAGCCACCACCAGCGAGGCGTCGGGCATGTAGTCGGCCTCGTTGGCCATGAGCGGGAAGGGCACGTCGAGGCCGCCGACGCGCTGCACCGGCGCCAGCAGCTCGAGCAGCAGGTTCTCATGCACCAGCGCCGAGACCTCGGCCCCCATGCCGCCGAAGCGCGGCGCCTCGTGGACCACCACACAGCGACCGGTGCGCCGCACCGAGTCGAGGATCGCCGCCTCGTCGAGCGGGTAGAGCGAGCGGAGGTCGAGCACCTCGGCGCCGACGCCGTCGGCTTCGAGGTGTCGCGCGGCGTCGAGCGCGATGGGCACGCCGCCTCCGTAGGTGACGATGGTGAGATCGTCGCCGGCGCGGCGGATGGCGGCGCCACCCAGCTCGGCGTCGAGACAGGGGTCGTCGACGTCCACCTCCTCGCGCTCGCTGCGGTAGATGCGCTTGGGCTCCATGACGATCACGGGATCGTCGCAGCGGATCGCCGCCAGCAGCAGCCGGCGCGCGTCGCCGGGCGTTGAGGGGCAGACCACGCGCAGCCCCGGCACATGGCAGAAGAGCATCTCCGGGGAGTCGCTGTGGTTGTCCGGAGCCCGGTTGCCGCCACCGAAGGGGAGACGCACGACCATGGGGACGGAGGCCTCGCCGTTGGTCCGCCAGCGCATCCGCGCCGCGTTGACCACCAGCTGCTCGAAGGCGGGGTAGACAAAGGCGTCGAACTGGATCTCGACCACCGGCCGCAGCCCGTACATGGCGGCGCCGATGCCCACACCGCAGAAGCCGGCCTCGCTGATGGGCGTGTCGACGACCCGGTCGGGGCCGAAGCGATCGAGCAGACCGGCGGTGGCGCGGAAGACGCCTCCCGTCCGGCCGACGTCCTCGCCCAGGACCACCACGGTCTCGTCCCGGGCCATCTCGGTGGTCAGCGCGCTGGTGATCGCCTCCACCAGGGTCAGCGCGGTCATCGCGGGGTGGCCGTCCCCGGGCGCCCCCGGTCCTCGAGGATGGAGTCGAGGTGCCGCAGCGTCGTCGCCGGTGCGGCGGCGTAGGTGGTCTGGACCACGGTCTGGGGCGGCGGCGGCGCGTCCGCCTCGACGGCCGCCATGGCGTCGCCGATCAGCGTGCGGGCGCGGACGCGATACGCCTCCTCGAGCCCGGGATCGGCCAGGTCGTTGAACTCCAGCCAGCGGCGGAAGCGGGTCACGGGCTCGATCCGGCGCCACTCCTCGGCATCGGCGCCGTCGCGGTAGAGGCTGGGATCGTCGGCGGTGCCGTGCGGGCCGACGCGGTAGCAGACCGCCTCCACGAACGAGGGGCCGCCGCCGGCGCGGGCCCGCTCCACCGCCTCCCGGCAGGCGAGGTGGACGGCGAGGACGTCGAAGCCGTCGACGCGCACCGCGGGCATCCCGTAGGCAGCGGCCTTGGTGGCCAGGTGGTCAACGCGGGTCTGGGCGCTCAGCGGCGTGCTGAGTGCCCACTGGTTGTTGGTGCACACGAAGACCGTCCCGGCGCCGAGGACGGCGGCACAGTTCATGCCCTCGTGGAAGTCGCCCTCGCTGGTGGCGCCGTCGCCGAAGAAGGCCATGCTGACCGCGTCGTCGCCGCGCAGCCGGGCGGCCCAGGCGGCGCCGACGGCATGCGGAAGGTGGGTGGCGATGGGCACGCAGAGCGGTGCGACGTGGTACGCCCGGGGCCCGCGCAGGCCGCGGGCGTCACCCCGCCAGAGGCGCAGGTAATCGCCGGGGTCCTGGCCGCGGAGAACGCCGAGACATGCCTGCCGGTAGCTGGGGAAGAGCCAGTCCTGGTCCCGGGTGGCGCTGACGGCACCAACCTGGATGGCCTCCTCGCCCCAGTACGTGGGGTAGGTGCCGATGCGCCCCTGGCGCTGGTAGGCCACGGAGCGCTCGTCGTAGACACGGAGCAGCACCATGCGCCAGAGGAGGTCGTGAAGCTGCTCACGGTCGAGGCCGAGGCGGCCAAGATGGCCGGGCGTTCCCTTGAAGATGCCGGCGACGGCAGGGTCGCGGAGCAGGGCGGGCTCGTCGGCGAGCTGCTCGAAGGGCTGATCGGCGTCCGTCCGGGCCCGCGGGCCGGGGGCGACGGAGGTCATTCGGGGCACTCCCAGGGGTCCGGCGAGGGGCTCATCGCCGCGACAGGCTGTCTCCGGAATCGTACCCTTCCCGACCGAATGCTCCAAGCAGGTGCCCCACCACGCGACAAAACACGCTCGGGAGGCGTGGGTTCGTCACCTAACGTCCAGTCCGCCATCTTGTCCGCTCGCGCTGCCGAGACGATCCCGCCGGCAGGCGCCCACCGCCACCGGGAGACGCTTTGGACCTGAGCCGCTACGCCGCCTTTCCCAGCCTCGAGGTCGACGCCCCCGAGGACCGGGTGCTGCGCATCACCATGCGCGCCGAGGGGAAACTCAACGCCGCCTCCCCCGAGATGCACCGCGACCTCGCCGCCATCTGGCCGGCCATCGACCAGCACCCCGAGGTGCGCGCCGTCGTGGTGCGCGGTGCCGGCGGGGTCTTCAGCGCCGGCGGCAGCTTCGACCTCATCGAGTCGATGGTTGACGACTTCGCCGTCCGCGTCCGCGTCCTCCGCGAGGCGCGCGATCTCGTCTACAACGTCATCAACTGCAGCAAGCCCGTGGTCAGCGCCATCCGCGGGCCCGCGGTGGGAGCCGGGCTGGTGGTCGGGCTGCTGGCCGACGTCTCCATCGCCGCTGAGGACGCCCGCATCATCGACGGCCATACCCGCCTGGGGGTGGCCGCCGGCGACCACGCCGCCATCGTCTGGCCGCTGCTCTGCGGCATGGCCAAGGCCAAGTACCACCTGCTCACCTGCGAGCCGCTCAGCGGTGTCGAGGCTGAACGGATCGGGCTGGTGGCGCTGTGCGTCCCCGACGCCGAGGTCGAGGACCGGGCGCTGTCGGTGGCGAGGCGCCTGGCCGCCGGCTCCCCCACCGCCATCCGGTGGACCAAGCTGGCGCTCAACAACTGGCTACGCCTGGCCGGGCCCGCCTTCGACGCCTCGCTCGCCTACGAGTTCATGGGCTTCGCCGGCCCCGACGTGCGCGAGGGGGTGGCCTCGCTCCGCGAGAAGCGGGCGCCTCGATTCGACGGACCCGCCCCGGAGTGAGCCGGCCTCGCCACCGCCGCCGGGCGGACCGGGGGGCCTCGCCAGCAGCCGCGCCGCCTCGCGCTCGTCGCCGGCTGCCTCCTCCTCGTGGTTGCCCAGGAACGCCGCCGCCATGACGCCCATGGAGATGGCGCAGAAGGTCGCCAGCGGGACCGTCGCCGGCCAGCCGAGGTCGTAGGTCAGGCCGACCCAGAGCACCACGCCGAAGGTGCCGGCGAGGTTGATGCCGGGCCCGATCCAGACCCAGGGGCTCCGCCCCGGGCGATAGATGCCGGTGCGGTGCTCGACGCGGTGGATCAGGTCGACAAGCGCTGTGCTCACCCCCTGGGGATACCCGCCGGGCCCGGCGGCGAAGGAGCTACCGTGACGACTTGTGGAAACGCCGGCTGACGGCCTGCTGATGA
>JRHI01000200.1_pt1 | contig 67286 bp, 60 predicted proteins | sample 215371 | NCBI WGS metagenome assembly JRHI01 (sample SAMN02929681, study PRJNA255918) | sediment metagenome | biome: cave system; feature: Ice Cave; material: Sediment; isolation source: sediment from deep within a dark volcanic ice cave with no known source of... ... | reverse complement strand
ATTCAAGTCCTGCATATAGCTATCGTAGGGCACACCTGCGACAAAATCATTCGCCACCAGCCAGATCGTGACGAGCTTGGGCGCAGTCGGAAGTGCGATAGGTAGTTCCTCACTCAAGGCTTCGTGCAGATGAATACCACTTACACCCAGATTAATGATATGAGAACCCTTGGGTAGACGAGCGGCGAGCAGTGGCACATAGCCCTGTGAACCCGGCTCATTACTGCCCACACCGACCGCATCAGACGCCCCCAATGCGACATATGTTAATGGGCCAGCCACGATTTGTTGACCTGAAACAGGCTGTGTAGCTGTGAGCGTCACTGCTGGCTTGGAAGTCGTGTTACCCGTTCCAGAGGCAGCACATGCCGACAAAAAGAGGAGTAGCATCATGCTCACTAGGAAGAGGTAATGTCTGTATCTTGTGTTTGTGTGTACTTGCATGTTGGCTATGTTTTCAGTGCTGTGAAAGAGAGTATCATGCTCCTATTGTATCACAGATGGAGAAATATTCATGTGCAAAATTTTCCGCTTTTGGCACGACGCAGTGTATTACTCTTGTGGAGCCACTCCGATGCTCAGGGATCATGGAGTCATACACGACATGACCTATGGTATACTGAGAGAGACATGCGAGTGTGCTTACAAGAAGAAAGAAGGTACACAAGTGTGTTACCAAGAGAAGAGCCACAAGCGTATGACCGAGCGTTAAACTTGAAAGCATTCTGCCAACGAGCCTGTCGGCTCTAGCGCTACGCGCTCAGGTAGAATGCAAGGAAGTAATCGCTCATGGGAGATGAAGTCGCCGAAATACTTCCGAATTTGCTGCCCGAAGCAGAATATGTGAGTGAAAAGAATATCGAAGTGGACCGCTCAACGCTCAAGGCCGATCTGGTCTACGACATTCTCTATACGGGGTTACCGCATATTCTGGATGTGGAGTTGCAAACGGAAGGTGATAGCGAGATACCGCTGCGGATGGCCCAATACCATATCGGCTTACTGGCAAAGCACAAAAAGCCCGTCATCTCGTTGATCGTCTATCCATTCGAGACCAGCATTCCAGAGCCACCATTCCGCGAGATGAGTGGCAGCAGAGTCCTTCTGACGATGGAATATCAAGTTGTGCTTCTGTGGAAAATGGAGGCATTGCCCTTTCTCCAACGTCATGTGGTGTGCATGTATACACTACTACCAGCCATGAAAGGCATTACTGCTCCCATGCTCCTGCAAGCACTCGAGGAGATGAAGCAACACTACACAAAGTCGAAACTCGGCGATCATGTAGTGCGGTTCCAGAAGATTCTACGCAGATCAACCACCATTTCAGAACAAGACAGAAAGATTGTGGAGGCAACATTGAACATCTACGAATACGATAGTCTGATGGATGACAGTCCTAAAGTACTGCAAAGCCTAGCGAAAGGTGAGGTACAAGGTGTCCGGAAAATGGTCATAGAGGCCGTAGAGGACAAGTACCCCTCATTGGTAGGGCTAGCTCAAGAGAAAGTGTTGCTCATTCAGCAACCAGCTTCACTGCGCCAACTGGTGAAGCTCATTTACCATACACCTGATGAACAAACTGCCCGTTGGCTTTTAAGCACCTTTACAGGCCAATAAGAAGTCCCTCATCATGTGGTAGGCCCCCCATTCATAGCGCTCGTCGTTCGGCATGGTCAACATCGGAGGAATTGACCATGCCGAACGACGGGCGCTATGAATGGGGGGCCTACAACGTTTCAGCTTATGCGTTGACCATTGCGGGATCATATTCGCCTTCGCCGACATCGACGAAGTCGCGGGCAGTCACGTTACGGCCTTTGGGCAGGACACGCCAGAAGACTCCGTGTAGCGCTTCCCAATTGTCTAGAATAGAAATGGCACGTTTGCTGCGCGTCTTCTCGGCATGCCAACCAACGACGATACGCAATGCTTCTAGTTCGCTATCATTGCTGATACGTTCTAGCTCTACCATCTCATTATTGTAGCGTGTTTGGAAGGTGCCGTTTTCGTCAAACACATACGCGACTCCAGACGACATGCCTGCACCAAAGTTTTGGCCGGTCTCACCAAGCACGACTACCATACCATTCGTCATATATTCGCAGGCATGATCCCCCACGCCTTCGACAACAGCCAAAGCACCGCTATTGCGAACGGCGAAGCGTTCTCCAGCGCGGCCAGCCGCGAACAGTTGCCCACCAGTTGCACCATACAGGACGGTATTGCCCATAATAATGTTTTCATGTGCAACAAAGGTTGCATCACTCGATGGTGCAATGATAATGTGTCCACCCGTCATGCTCTTGCCAACATAATCATTCGCTTCACCGTGCAGAATGAGGCGCATACCCGGCACACAATAGGCGCCGAAGCTCTGGCCCGCAGAGCCTTGGAAGGTACTCGTAACACTGACCCCCGGTAGCCCTTTATTTCCATAACGGCGTGCAATCTCACCAGCGAGGCCAGCCCCAACGGAGCGATCATAGTTATGGATGGTGTACTGCATCAGCACGCTGTGCTCACCTGCGAGTGCCGGTTCTGCGTCAGCGAGCAGTTGTTCCGCGACTTTCGATTGTGGCAAGCTGCGATGGGCGGCACGTGAAGAGATCTCTGGCAAAGATACAAGCAGTGAGCCGAGGTCTATGCCAGCATCTTCTTTGCATTCGAGCAAGTCTGCACGACCCACCAGATCATCCAGACGTGCGATGCCCAGACTCGCCAACCATTCACGCACCTCTTCGGCAACCAATGTCAGGTAGTTGATGATGTGTTGTGGTTGACCTGTGAACTTGGCACGCAGGTCCTCGCGCTGCGTCGCAATGCCCGTCGGACAGGTGTTGAGATGACACTGACGCGCCATATCGCACCCAAGCGAAACCAGGGCTGCTGTCCCAAAACCGAACTCTTCCGCACCCAGCATCGCACCAACAATCACATCGCGCCCCGTCTTTAAGCCACCATCGACGCGCACCTTCACACGCTTGCGTAAACCATTGCGCATCAGGACCTGCTGTGTTTCCGCTAGACCACGCTCCCACGGCATACCAGCATGCTTAATGGATTGGAGCGGCGAAGCTCCTGTGCCACCGTCATGACCACTGATCAATACGTAGTCTGCATAGGCTTTGGCAACACCAGCGGCGATGGTTCCTACGCCTATGCTCGACACCAGTTTCACGCCAACATGTGCTTGCGGGTTGACTTGGTGCAGATCATAAATGAGTTGCGCGATATCCTCGATGCTGTAGATATCATGATGTGGTGGCGGCGAGATGAGCGATACCCCTGGCTCCGTGTGGCGCAACTTCGCAATAAAAGGCGTGACCTTGATTGGAGGCAGTTGACCACCTTCGCCGGGTTTGGACCCCTGCGCCATCTTGATTTCGATCTCTTCGGCTCGTACCAGATATTCCGTCGTGACACCAAAGCGTGCCGATGCAACTTGCTTGATCTTGCTACTCACTGGATAGCCATTGAGCGTCTCATGGTACCATGCTGGGTCCTCGCCGCCTTCGCCCGTATTATTGCGACACCCAATGCTATTCATAGCAGCTGCAATCGTACGATGCGTCTCAGGGCTGAGTGCGCCAACAGACATAGCAGAGATGACAAAACGTGTGCGGATAGACTCCATCGACTCAACCTGCTCCAATGGAATCGGTTGCGTCGCTTTGAACGAGAGCAGGTCACGCAACGTCGTGGAGGGTCGGTTATAGACAAGGGCCGTAAACTGTCGATAATCGTCGATATTCCCACTCAAGGCCGCCTTTTGCAAGGCACGTATAATCAACGGGTTATAGGCATGATATTCAGCATCGCGGCGGAAGCGATAGCGTCCCTGGTCAGTCAACTTGCGTCGTCGTCCAGATTGCTCTACTGTTTCGCTGCTCTGCCGCAGTGTCTCGCAATGCGTGATAATCTGTTGCGCAACCTGCGCATAGCTGATCTTGCCAGGATGCGCTGCAGAACCTGCGAAGCACCGTTCCACAAAGGCTGGCTCTAGGCCGATGACCTCAAATTGACTGGCACCAATGATATTACGGATGGTTGAAATACCCATACGCGCCATGATTTTGCGGAGTCCATCTTCAACAACATGGATATAGCGTTCAACTGCTTGTGCCTGCGTCAAATGTTCAAGCTTACGCTCGCCAGCCAGAGCACGCACACTAGTTAATGCTAACGTCGGTACAACCGCCTCAGCACCATAGCCAAGCAACAGGGCAATCTGGTGAATATCCCAAGTAGTATCGGTCTCGCAGATCAATGAGGTAGACATGCGCAAGCCGCGTTGAATGAGCGTGCGATGTACAGCCCCCACTGCGGCCAGCATAGGCAGAGCTGCGCACACAGGTGTTGCATCCTGATCACTGAGAATAAGGAGCGTCGCACCATTCGCCACTGCTTCTGCGGCAGCATCCTCTAAACGATCTAGGGCTGCTTCCAGTGCATGCACACCAATCGTAGTATCAAAGGTAGTACTGATGGTCTGTGTGCGAAAATGCGAATCTTTGAGATTGCGCAGAAGTGCGAGTTGTTGCTCAGTCAAGATAGGCGTATCAAGTTGCAACAGAGTTGCATGAAGGGGTGTTTCCGTCAACAAACTCTGGCTACGCCCCATATACGACTCAAGCGACATCACCATACGCTCACGCAACGGATCAATGGGAGGATTGGTGACCTGGGCAAAACGCTGATGGAAATGATCAGAAAAGCCTCGTGCCTGCTGCGATAGTACAGCGAGTGGTGCATCATCGCCCATACTCCATATCGGTTCTTTATTATCCTGGAGCATGGGACGCAGTATCATCTCAACATCCTCGTGGGTATAGCCAAAGAGTTGTTGGCGCGAGAAGAGATTCTCCGCCACAATAACTTCATCGCTTGCTACTATCTGCTGAGAGAGCGTGCTAAGGCGTATCATGTATTCATCCAGCCACTGCTGATAAGGATGTTGCTGTGCCAGCGTTTCTTTAATCTCACCATCATGTAAAACCACATGTCGTTCAAGATCAACAGCAATCATCTCACCCGGTCCCAGCCGTCCCTTCTCGACGATATCATGCTCAGCGATAGGCACCACACCGGCTTCCGACGCAACAATGAGCAATCCGTGCGCAGTCAGCATATAACGTGCCGGACGTAGGCCATTGCGATCAAGTGCGGCTCCCACTATTGTGCCATCGCTAAACGTAAGAGCGGCAGGGCCATCCCAAGGCTCCATTAGACCCGCGTGATATTCACACCACGCCCGTTGCGCTGCATCCATCTCTGGATCGTTTTCCCACGCCGGCGGAATCAGCATCTGCATACTGTGCAGAACATTCCGTCCACTATGGGTAAGCAGTTCCAAGGCATTGTCTAAACGAGCGGAATCACTTGACTCTGTATCAATAACCTTGGTCAGATCACGTGCTTTTTCTCCCCACAGTGGCGATGCGAAGGTACTTTCACGCCCACACATCCAGTTCTGATTCCCCTGAATAGTGTTAATTTCTCCATTATGCGCCAGCAAACGCATTGGTTGCGCTAAAGGCCACGCTGGCAGGGTGTTCGTGCTGTAGCGCTGATGGAATACTGCCATAGCACTGGTATAGCGCCTATCTGCCAAGTCAAGATAGAAACGCGCGAGATCGTCTGGAGCCAGCAAACCCTTGTAAATAAGCGTCTGATGGGAGAGTGACACAATGTAGCAGTCTGCAATCTGTGCTTTGCGCAAACGTTTTTCAATCAGGCGACGAGCATAATACAGATCGCGTTCGTATTGTTCGTGTGAGAGCTCAGCCGGACGTGCTAGCAGGACTTGCGCGATACTCGGTGCAACCTGCCTAGCTTTCGTCCCAAGAACAGTGTAGTCCAGCGGTGGATTACGCCATGTGAGGAAGGTCAAGCCAACTTCGATCAGCGTCTCTTCTATCAAACGCCGACATGTATTATAGGTGGACGCCATAAATACTTCCTTCCCGACCGACTGAGCGAAGCTAGAACCCAGTTCGTTGTCGGTCGGAATATGGATTGTGGTCCCTACGCACTCTTGCGCTGGCAAGAAGATCATACCCACCGCGAGATCAGCAGGGTGCTCAATCTCAATATGCTGTGCCTGAAGTTCCTGGTACAGTAACAGACGGGGGATCTGCGTCATAATGCCAGCACCATCATACGTCTCTGCGTCGGCATCCTGTGCGCCACGATGAGTGAGACGCGCCAGAGCTTCAAGAGCAGTCTTGACCAGGAAATGGGTTGGCTCACCAGAGACCTGCGCCAGAAACCCCGTGCCGCATGCATCATGTTCCCAGCGGGCGTCGTAAAGAGGATAGGAAGGATGAAGACCTGCCTGCGCAAAGTCTGGCGTGTCATCTTTGTGCATTGTGTACATAACTGAGTTGCTCTCCCAAAGAATACGATCCGCACAATACATCAGGCGCCTACGCTGGAGCCAAGGAGGGTGTGACGAACAAACATCGTTCATCTCGATATTTTTTGTAGCTAAAGATAGCTCTACTACATCTATCGGTTTGGGATGGAAGACGTGAAGAAGTAAACTTGCAGCGGCGGTGAGCAAGAGAGAGCGCCGTAGCTCACTCAAAGTTGGACAGGAGACATTACCTGTCTGAAAATTATAGCACATTCCTACACAGGGAAACAAGTTTCAAGTTAACATAAAGAATGTGTAGATATGTAATATCTATCCACACTTTTGCCGTTTAGTTTAGTGTATGGCATGATGAAACGATTGTGCGAAGAAGCCAAAGGCGATCACGAGGATGAGGATAAGCACAATAATGATGGCGGCGGTGAGCAATTGGCGCGTTATATTATTCGCCTGTGGCTTATCTGGTTGATAATGTGTTGGCTTGACTAAGTTCAGGTGGCTAAGGTCGTGCAACATCTCATGCATCGATTGATAGCGTTTGTGAGGATCACGACGAATGGCATGCATGACGACCGTTGCTAATGCTTCTGGGACATGAGGATTAAACTGCAACAACGGCGGTGGATCAAGCGAAACATGCTGATTCATAACCGCGAAGACATTTTCACCTTCAAACGGAGTATGCCCACACAACATCTCATAGAGAATGATGCCGACCGCGTAGATATCAGAGGCAGCAGTACCACGTTCACCTTTGAGTTGTTCAGGTGACATGTAATCCGGCGTGCCAACAGTTCCTGTTAGTCCACGCCACGTCACACGTCGTGCACCTTCCAGTAAAGCTATTCCAAAATCAATAATCTTAATATTGCCATCATCCATCACCATAATGTTTTCGGGCTTAATATCGCGGTGAAACACGCCATGCTCGTGACAATAGGCAAGTGCCTCACAGATTTGCTCAGCAATTCGTATCGCCTCAGACGTTGGAAGCAGCTCAGGAGCTTTGTCTTCAAGCACTGCACGCAAAGTACGGCCTTGAATATATTCCATCACCAGATAGTGATCGCTACGCTCCTCGTCGAGGTTTAACATCTGCTGAACATGGGGATGATGAATGCGGCTACCAACTTCAGCTTCGCGCTTATAGCGTTCAAAGACTGCCACATTGCCCATCAGGTCATCATTGAGGAACTTGAGCACAACCTTTTGTTGCGTATTCAGGTCACACGCAAGATACACACGGCTCATACCGCCATGCCCTAACATTTTTACGATTTCGTAGTGATCTATCTTCGTCCCTGGTGTGTATGATATGACCATAATCCTCGTCTGCGCTTCTGTGTTCAGACAATATCATCCCGCACCTTCAGTATAGCACACAAAAGGCATATCTCACCAGAGACAATTTCAACATAGTTCATTGATGACACCTAGTTAAGCTTGTAACCACATGTCACCAATGAAGTATGAATGCTATTCTGTTGTTCTTAATAAAGCCGTTCCTACGACTCACCCAAACTTCCATCGACGGAGGGCGTCGTAGAGGCCCCATTCATGGCACCCGTCGTCGGCATGTAGGATGTCGGATGTCGGCGACGTGGACCATGCCGACGACGGGCGCGATCAATCAGGCCCCTACTGGCCGCCAGCACTCACGGAAATGTCGTTCTTCTCCTTATGATCCTCTGGATGGAGGATAGGCACGCCAGTACGTACCTGTTGAATATACAGGAAGGCAAAACCGATGACTAACCAAGCGAGACTAAAGGCCAGTGCAATAATAGTATCACGCTGCGTAGCGCCACCTCCTATGATGCTGTAGTAGATGACGCCGACCAGCATCAAAACATTGAGAAGCGCACCCAGCGCAGGCGCAATGGTGGTGTTGAAGACGTTTTTACCCACAACACCCATGAATGCTACGATACAAACGAGGCAGGTCATACCATACAATAGGAATGTGCCGATGTTAGAAACAAGTGTGATCTGCGTCAAATTATCAACATTCAGCACACCATAGGCCCCTATAACCGCCGAGAGGATTGTTAAGACGATTACGCCAACGTGAGGCGTGCGATATTTGCCATGCAGGAAACCAAAGACGGCTGGCAGCTCAGTGTCTTTGCCCATCGCATAGGTCACGCGTACACCAGTGTTCAGGCAGGAAAGAGAGGTCCCAATCAAGGCAATGACCACGGTGACAGCTAGGATCGTAGCAAAGGCAAAGCCGTTCCCACCTAACATCGCATTACCAATGATCGTTGCCATATCGCCGATTGGTGCGACAGAACCATTGGCAGCAGCAAAACCACTAATCAGAGTTTTGCCAGTACCGGTCGTGTAGCCTGAGTTGATGAAGAAGTTTGCCGCGAAGTACTCGAAAAAGTAGAAGATCACGGCCTGAATCACCAATGAGAGTAAAACGCCTCTTGGAATATCACGACCTGGATTCTTCGCTTCAGCCGCCAGCGCTGTGGCCGACTCGAAACCCACTACAAGCAGAATTGCAATCGTAGACTGGAAGATGAGTCCACTCAGATCGTGCGGTGTAATGACACTCAAGGCACTCGGATGAAGGTAATGAACCGCAGGATGGGAAGCACGATACGCGATAGCCAGCACCGAGAACGTAACAAGTGAAAGAATCTGAATGACGTTAATGATAATGTTTGCTACGGTTGCTCCGACCACACCAATGTACGCGATAGTGCCAACGATTGCCGCAAACACCACACAGACAATAATCTCTTGCCATGCTGCACCAAAGCTAGGATCAAACGTCTGGATGATATAGGTGATGACCAAGCCCATGAAAGCCACCATCACACCGGGGTAGATCCAATAATAAAGGTGCGAGGCCCAACCAACCACAAATTTTGCTAGGCGAGCAAACTTAAAGTGGCGATGCTCTTCTTGTTGCAATACAGAGATTTCCGCAAAGTAGTAGGAGCTACCTGCGCCCGCTTCGGGGTATCTTTTTGCGAGAGCCGCATAGGCAACAGCCGTCAGCATAGCAATGGCTGTTGCGACAAATACTGAGGCCCACATGTTCAACGCCGATGCAGGCGCTGCCTGAATCTGATAGGTGGTCCAGAGGAAAGCACCGGGGGCAATAAGTGCCATCGCGTTAATCGTGATACCGGTCAAGCCAAGGGTTGGCTTCATTCCGCCAGTATCAATGTCACTGGAGACATCGGTTGCCATGGAGTAATCTCCTTTTGTGTTTTTCAAAACACAGTCAAGACGCATGGCATCATTACCACGTAAAGAGGAGACTTCGTTGCTCGTGGCCGAGAGGCAGAGGCGCAATCATTGCGTGCTCATACATTCTCTTTGCATATAGTATAGGAAATAAGTGTTAGCGAAAGATACATACAAAATATGAGAAACCTATGGGTAGATTTTGTGCATCATGCACAAAATCACAACTAGGAGACAAAAAAATTGAGGAATATCTCTTTTTTCTTGATAAAATTTTGAGTTCGTTCATCGTCAGTAATGTGCAAACTATCTATCATTGCGTCCCTCATCACATATTGTGTTACAATACCAATAAGGTGAGGCACGACGATGAGCCAGAACAATACGTCCCTGTCGGACGCAAACGCGCATTTGAAAGGGACGGACACATGGCAGAATTTGATACGCGCAGTGAGCGCGACGCCCCACTACGCCAAGACATTCATCAACTTGGTGATGCCCTCGGCAAAGCGATACAACGCTACGGCGAGCAATATGTATTCGAGATGGTCGAGCAACTGCGCCTCAAGTGTAGAACCTTGCGCGACTATGCTGAATACCTCACACAGGCGCCACCGGTAGAAGCCGCCCACATTCATGCCCAGATCACCGCGCTTGACGACGAAATTACACACCTTGTCGCGGCCTGCGATCTGGATACTGCCCTTGGTGTCATTCGTGCATTTACTGTCTATTTTCACCTAGTCAACACAGCCGAGCAGTACCATCGTGTACGCCGCCGCCACATCACCGAACTCCAGACACCAGAGAAGCTTCCTCATGGCTCACTTGCCGCCCTTGTTCATCTTTTTGAACAACACGAGTTAGACGATACAACTATTCAGGGTCTGCTCAATCAGCTCTCTATCGAATTGGTCTTCACTGCACATCCAACAGAGGCCACGCGTCGCAGCTTGATTACAAAATCTCGTCGCATCACAGAACTACTAGAGGCGCATGCTTCCATTGAGACAATGACGGTGCGCCAGAGAGAACGCTGGCGGCACGAACTCGATAGCATCATTGACTTGCTCTGGCGCACCGATGCCGTACGGCAGGTGCGCCCCCAGCCACTGGACGAAATCAAAATGGGCATCTACTACCTCGACGAGGTGCTCTATGATGCCCTACCCGACCTATACATTGAGTTTGAGGGATTGCTCAAAAGGCATCACCCACAGCTCACTATTCCATCTTTCTTGCGCCTCGGCTCTTGGATTGGCGGAGACCAGGATGGCAATCCCTTTGTCGGCCCTGACACACTCCTTACCGCGCTTGAATTGCAAAGAAAACATATCATCGACCGCTATCGTGGGACGCTTGCAGACCTGGCCCAGGACTATTCGCAATCGCTGACACACTCACACATCACCCCTGAGCTACAAGTGTCGATTGAGCAAGACGCCCAACGCTTACCAGGCTATAACTCCGAACTTGGAGCACAAACTACACTGGAACCCTATCGCCGCAAACTCTCCTTCGTGTGGAAACGCCTGGAAGCGACCATTGCTCCTCCCTCCATCATCGCAAGCTCCCCACTCTCCGCGCTACGGCCACAAAGTGATGCAGCACTGCCAGTAGCCTATCATAATATCGAAGAGCTACTGGCCGATCTTGAGTTAGTACGTACCAGTTTGCTCCAAGATGGAGAGGAGGAGCTTGCCCAAGGACAATTGAGCAGGCTGATACGGCAGGTCTCTCTCTTCGGCTTCTACTTTGCTGGACTCGATGTGCGTCAGCATAGTACACGCCACGCCTCCGCCCTTGCCGAGCTACTACAGGTGACGGGATTACATCGGGGTGACTACACGGAACTTGATGAGCCAGAACGAATGCACATACTTGAGGACTTACTTCGTGATCCACGCATTCTCTTTCGTGCTGATCTCAAGCTGAGCCATGAAACACAGCATATTCTAGACACCTTCCGCACGATTCGCTTAGCACGTGAAGTGTATGGTCCACGGGCCATCTCTTGCTATATCATCAGCATGGCACATAGTGTCAGTGACTTGTTAGAAGTGCAATTCTTCTGTAAAGAGGTGGGTATCTATGACCTACCGATTGTGCCGCTCTTTGAAACCATTGATGATCTCCGTGCTTGTACATGTATCTTGGAGCAGGCATTCGCGCATCCGCATTACAGCAGCTATCTCACGCGTTGTCAGAAGCAACAACAGGTCATGCTCGGCTACTCTGACAGCAGTAAAGACGGTGGTATTCTCACCTCTAGCTGGGAACTCTATCAGGCGCAAAGTCAACTCACAGAACTGGGGAAACGTTTCAGAGTCGGTATTACCATCTTTCACGGGCGTGGCGGAGCGATTGGGCGTGGTGGCGGTCCCATTTACGAGGCAATCCTTGGGCAACCGCCAGGGACCGTTAATGGCCGTTTACGCATCACCGAGCAGGGTGAGATGCTCTCCTTCAAATATGGTTTGTACGAGATCGCGCTCCGCAACATGGAGCTCGTCGTAGCTGGTGTAGTGCAAGCGAGCATCCCAGCAGAAATAGTGCATACACCTCATACACCAGAAACATGGGTCGCGGTTATGGAACGTCTATCAGCAAGTGCCCACGCCCATTATCGCGCTCTAATCTATGACGACCCATCCTTCCTGCGCTTCTTTGAGCAAGCAACACCCATACAAGAGCTAGGCTGGCTCAACATTGGCTCACGTCCAGTGCGGCGCACGAAAAGTAATGCTATCGAAGAACTACGTGCCATTCCCTGGGTCTTTGCCTGGATGCAAAGTCGCCACGTATTGCCAAGTTGGTACGGTGTTGGCAGTGCCCTTGAAGCTTATATACATGACAACGCTGAACACCTAGCACTTCTACAACATATGTATCAAGCTTGGCCCTTCCTACGTGCCTTTCTGGACAACCTGCAAATGACGCTCTCGAAAGCGGATATGCACATTGCACAACACTACGCCACACTCGTTGACGACTCCACATTACAGCAACAGATGTCACGTATCATCCGCGAAGAATACGAGCGTACTCGCACTCTGGTCCTAAAAATCGTAGGTGGCAAAGCTCTCCTCGACAATACCAAAGTATTGCAAGAATCTATCCGCAGGCGCAACCCCTACGTACACCCTTTAAGCTACTTCCAAGTGGAGCTCTTGCGGCAACTCCGCGCCCTCGGTGGCCCCCTTATGCTCAGTCCCGAAGAGCAAGAGCAAGCCAGCGCTGAGGACAAAGAACGCGCTCAATTGACTTACGCGGTACTCCTAACGATAAATGGCATTGCAGCGGGTGTGAGAAATACGGGTTAATATCATGTGTGCTATAGAGACACAAGAAAGGTGAGCAAATGAACATTCTCTACGAAATGCTTTGCAACCGCATTCGTGAGAAGTGCCAACATGATGGCTGGTATGGACCTGAATTGCGCACCCTACGTTACGCCCTTCTCGTAGAAATGATCAGAGATGCGTAACATTCGCATATGCCCCAGCGACAGAGCAACAACTATAATTGACCGAAACTACGCTTGGATTTTCACTTCCACCTCTATTGAGAACGCTTTATGCAACGCTTGCGAATGGCGACTTCGGTCCCGACTACGGGCTTCATGGCGCCATAGGTGGATGTGAACCAACGATTGTTGATATGTATCTTTGGCGAAAAGAGTATGCCAGCCTGATTGATCTCGCCTTCTATGCAGGTGCGCGGGAGTTGAATCCAGAGAAATATCTTGAACTTCCTCATCATCTCTGGCCTGAACAATTGCTGCCTCTGAGTGACCAAGGATGTGCGCGAGAAACGTGTGTGGACGGCAAGACAGGTCGTCTCTTTATGGTCGCTCCATTCTCCAACGAAACCTACGGTATAAGCTACCTAGCTCCTTCTATAGAAGATTGGTTAGAAACTTGGCTTCGAGCAACCACCCCTCTCCACATACCGTCGTGATTGGGAAAAGTAAAGGCTTGCCCATTTGTTGTTTACAGCTATATCATGTTGCTACTCGGCTATGAGCACACACGTCACAGTATACACGTTCTATAATGATAGAGGGCAAAATCTATTTGCCATTTCCTGCACTGTGAACCCATGTAAGGAGTTTTTTTGTGGCTGACCTGATACAACCAACGGATGATCCATCGAACAAAGCAGAAGCGTTAGCGTGGGGGAAAAGCTATCTCATGTGCCCACCTGATTACTTTGGCGTTCTCTATGAAATAAATCCCTGGATGCATACCGAGATTGCACCGGACAAAGACTTGGCACAAGAGCAATGGCATAACCTAGTTGCGAATATACAGCGTGCGGGGGCAACCGTTCAGATGATGGAAGCAGTAGATATGCTGCCCGACCTCGTTTTTACCGCGAATGCAGGGCTGGTTGACGGCAAGTGCTTCATCCCTAGCCAATTCAAGTATCCAGAGCGACGGCCCGAAGTGGATTATAACAATGCATGGTTTCGCGCCCATGGTTTTGAAATTGCCCAGTTCTCTGAGGACCCAACCCACTTCTTTGAGGGTTGTGGAGATGCCTTCATTATTTGTGGCGAGCTTGTGACCGGCTATGGTTTCCGCACCGAACTTGCGGCACACGCGGAGCTAGGAAAAACACTCGGTGTGCCAGTTCACTCCATTCATTTGATCGACCCGCGTCTGTATCACCTGGATATTAGCTTCTGCCCGCTTGATGATCGCCATGCCATTATTGCGCCCGACATGTGGGACAAGAGCAGTTACGAGGATATCAAACAGCTTGTACCAGAGCTACTCGTGTTAGAGATAGACGAAGCGCTAGCCTTCTGTGCGAACGCAGTCGTGGTGAATAAGACGGTGATTATGCCCAACTGCACACCTCGTATCGCACATATCCTCCAAAAATGGGGCTATGAGATTTGTGTCTCACCCGTCAGTGAGTTCTTAAAAGCTGGTGGCGGCGTACGTTGCCTAACACTGGCCCTTGATGTCGCTTATCCGAAAAGCTACCTAGAAAATTAAGTAGGAAGACCACAGCAGGAGCAAGAAAGGGTGTTGGCAACTACCAACACCCTTTCTTGCTCCTGCTGTGGTCTTCCTTAATCTGTGTAACCTCCTACGTATTGATTAGTGGCACACAGATTCTGGGTGGGGCCCCCACAAATCACGTGTATACATTGTTCACCAGCACACATACTCGGCCAAGTATGTCTCTGGCTGAAACCTTCAGTAAATAATCCTAGAATACAATGTACACAATTGGAGAAAGAAAAGATTATGGAACACAATGAACAGCCATCGAAAGATGCTACCAGCCGCCGTTCCTTTTTGAGCAAGGGACTCGTGGTAGGAGGCGCAGGAACTCTCGGAACAGGGCTATTGAGCACCGGATTACTCGCTACGAATTTCGCTCATGCAGCAGGATCAACAAGTTCCTCCGTGACAAAGGGCGATGTGGCTATTCTCAGATTTCTGGCAGCCGCCGAGATTATTGAGACCGACCTATGGCAACAATACAACGAACTCGGTGGCATCCAAGATAGTGAAGTGCCGGGAGGGAGCGGAAGTGCTCCCTACATCGCTGCCCTCAGCGTGCTAGATGGAGATATGTCCCAGTATATCCACGACAATACCGAAGATGAGTTTACCCATTTCACATTCATTAACGCATATCTACAGTCAATCGGCGCGAACCCCGTCAATCTAGACAAGTTCCGCACATTGCCGAGTAGTAAAGCGACAGGTGCGCAACAAATCGGGCGGCTCACCAACCTCATGCAGCTTACCGTGGATACCAGTTGGTGGACGAAGTACCGCAGTCGCACGAAGAATCCCGATTTCGGTGATTCGTTCGCTCAAGCCATCCCTGGTTTGGCGAAAGGGCAGTTCCCAGCAATTCCCCGGTCCGATGCTGATCTGGCCCCTGCTAACCACATCCAAGCGATTGCCAACACAGCAGGCTTCCATTTCGGCTTTATTGAGCAAGGGGGCACCAGCCTCTACCCATCACTGGCTCAGCGAGTCACCAACGCAGTAGTGTTGCGCATCTTGCTTAGTATCGGACCAACCGAGATGGCGCACTTCCAGACGTGGCACGACAAAGCAGGCAATGCACCTGCCCTGACCGACCCCACCAATGGGTTGGTGTTTCCGAACCTCAATGCCGCTCCTTTTGGTGGAGAGGATTTCCAGACCAACCTGATTATGCCTGAGCCAACCATTTTCCTCAGTCGCAAGTTCCCGCCTGTCTCAATCATTCGCCCGACCGAGACAAAGGGCGCGGCCATGGGCGCGGCCAAGGCTCTTACGGACGATGGACTGTTCATCGGCCAATCGAAGGAGTTCTTTGCCGCCCTACACGCGCTGGCACAGCAAGCAGACGCGGCCCAACGCGGCTATTAAATACTCTCAACGCACTATTGAGCATGGGCATCGCGCCATTGGTGCGATGCCCTTGCTCAATAGTGTAGTATTTACATTACCTCTGTTCTGCCTTCAGCAAACCAACTCCGAACTCTGCCTGTTTGGGAAGTGATCTACCAAAGACCTCTTGTTGTCCCTCAGCAGTTGTAATGAGTCGTTGTACTTCGGCAGCGCGGTAGCGACGTGGTAGCGACGGCTGATTCGATGACAACTACTGCAACACACATGCCGCAACAGCGCTGACGATGGGAGTGGCAAACGACGTTCCCGACTAGTATGCCCATTTATTATTCACTACCGTCTGGTATGGATTGAGGCTATTTGCCTCAAGTGCTGGATAACGGGTTGTGAAGTACATTCCATGTAGTGCGTCAACCATATCATTGTTAACAGAGGCGAGGGTGGGAACATCTCCACTATACGTCGCGATGCTATTACTGTGCAGGGGAAGTTGCGGATAATTGCTGTAAAGAGCTGCCTGATCCTCATAGATCTTCCAAGTGGTATGCAGGAATGACGGAGATAAGTCGTGAACAAGGTCGTCCAAAATACACTCGATTTGCGCAATCGCTGCTCCATAGCGCTTACTAGCTGCTGCGGTATTCCCTTGTAGCACTGCAAGCTGTCCCAAAAGATGTTGGCCGCGATAGACCTGCTCTTGCAAATTATGGTGCAGAGCTAATGAGGTTGCTTGCCGACACAACACTACCGCCTCTCGTAGCAGTGTCGATTGGTGTTCCTTTTCGTGCTGCGCTTTCAATATGAGTGAGCCAACGAGGAGAAGGACAGCGTCAACAGAGCGCGAGAGCAAGCCATGTGTATCGAAATATTCTTTGAGAGCAGATGCCTCTTTATAGGCTCTCTCGTATTCTTTCAGAGCCAGCAACAGTTCGGCCCGCTGTAGTTGTGTTGCCAGAACGTAATGGTCAAAGCCCCCACGAGCAAATAGCTCCGGTGCTTCATTAAGCGCTCCTAACGCTTCCTTTGGCCTACCAGAGACCTCCAGCACTTTCGCATATTCACACAGCGCCTCACCAGTATCCAACGATACTCCGAGTTGGCGTGACAGTGCAACGGATTCGGTCGTATACTGATATGCTTCTTGAATCCTAACCAGTTTCACTAAACAATCGGCCAGATTGCGCTTGACAATTACCAGCAGCATAGGATCATCTGTATGCTCCTGTGTCAAACGATCATGTACATGATAGTAACGGCGCAACGCCGAACCATAATAGCTTTGAGCTGTTGGCGGAGCGCTTCGTCCTTGATCGCATTGCCAACTGCGGCGTGATCGGTGAAGTTTTCAGTCTGCGACCGAATGTAAGCATACCACTCATCCAGGCTGAGGTCACGCAGTTGCTGCAAAATTGGCTGTTTTCCATATCAGACAAAGCCCCCAAGCGGTATATGTAACCAAACCATACCCTACCATGTTAAAGTTGATATTGTCAATGGAGAAAAGCCGTCGTAGGGACCAGCTTTTCTCCATTGACAGCATAGCCCATTCCTGCTATGCTTAGAAGGAAGACAAATTACACAGTCTGATCCCGCGTTGAGCGAACAGAGTATGTGAGCAGCAACCAACAGCGATCCGAAGCAGAGTGGAAGTTCGGAAGGGATCTGCTCTCACAGAACGCCTTCGTGAGCGGCTGACCGAAGAAAGCCCACACCACAAGCAGGGCAAGTAGGAACAGGTGGTTGGTTCCCACGCAGCAGCTTAACCGACAAAAAGTGGTTTTGCTCTACAGAGAGCAAGACAATCAGGGTGGCACCACGGGTGTGTCTAGCATAAACAATACCGACTGCTAGCACTCTCGTCCCTTCAATGTTCAGGAAGGGACGAGGGTTTTTTATTGCCCCGCTCTTCCAACAATTTATTCGTTGAAGGAGCTTTGTACGATGACAAAACTATGGCAAAAAGGCTATCGCGTCAACGAGCAGGTTGAACGCTTTGAAGCAGCCCAAAACAGCATGCTTGATAGTCGCCTCATTCGTCACGATGTGTGGGGATCACTCGCACACATTGCCATGCTACAGCATATTGGCGTCCTCACAGAAGCCGAGCACGAGATACTCAAAAAGGCGTTATGTGATATTTTAGCATTAGAGGCACGCGACGAGTTCATTGTCCGTCCCGCCGATGAGGATGTGCATACTAGTATTGAGAACTTCCTCAGTTCAGTGGCTGGTAACGCTGGCAAAAAGATCCACATGGCGCGTTCGCGTAACGATCAGGTGCTAGTCGATCTACGTCTCTATGGCAAAGAGCAGTTGCACATTGTGGCTGCAAAGTTGTCTACGCTCATCGCCACATTACTCGACTTCGCCCAATCTCACCTCGACATACCCATGCCAGGCTATACACATATGCAGCGTGCCATGCTCTCCTCGGTTGGTCTCTGGGCTGCCAGTTTTGCAGAGGCCCTCCTTGATGATGAGCGGTTGTTAGCGACTGCCTATGTGCTAAACGACCAATCGCCGCTTGGCTCGGCAGCAGGCTATGGCGTCCCTTTGCCGATTGATCGCCAGCTTTCGGCTGACCTGCTCGGCTTCTCACGTGTGCAGAATAATGTGATTTACGTGCAAAATAGTCGCGGCAAAATCGAAGCCGCTATAGTGCAGGCACTCAGTCAGATCATGCTCGACCTAAGTAAATTCGCGCAAGATGTGTTGCTCTTCACCACCGCCGAGTATGGTTTCTTTCAGGTGCCACAGGAGTTGTGTACAGGCAGTAGCATCATGCCACAAAAGCGCAATCTGGGTATCATGGAACTCGTACGGGCACGCACGCAAACGATGTTTGCCCTGCAACAGCAGATTCTCGGTATCGTGAGCGGCCTCCCCACAGGCTATAACATGGATTATCAGGAGACAAAACGCCCCTTTATGGAAGCACTAGACCTTGTTCAAGAAAGTCTGGATATCACCGCGTTGGTCGTGGGAAACCTTACCGTCAACACCGAGCAACTGCTGGCCGCTTGCACCTTCGAGCTATTCGCTGCGGACCGCGCCTATGAACTCGCCGCTGCCTCCAATATCCCATTCCGTGATGCCTACCGTATTGTTGGAGCGGAGGTCACGGCCCAGCTTGATCGACACATTCCGTTTCCGGTCGAGAGCCACGCACAACTACTTGAACGCTTACAGGCGCGTCAGCATCTGGGTGGCTCTGGCAACAGCGGATTACCACAAGTACAGCAACAGCTTCAAACACTACAAGCGACCTGGAAGGAACGTGCCGTCACCTTCAAGGATACTATACAAAACCTAGTCGGGCCATGCAATGCACGGCCTATAGAGGAAGGATACTAATATGCCAACCGTCGTCCTCGCCTATTCAGGCGGTTTAGATACCTCGGTCGCCATTCGTTGGATTCAAGAAAAGTATAATCTGGATGTCATTGCCTTGACCATCGACGTAGGCAATGCACGCGACCTGCCCGCTATCGCAGATCGTGCGCGTTATATCGGAGCCGTTAAAGCGCTCATCGTGGATGGGCGTGCTGACTTCGTACGCTACTTCGTATGGCCCGCCCTGCAAGCTGGCGCCATCTATGAAGGGCAATATCCATTGGCAACCGCGCTGGCGCGTCCATTAATTGGCCGCCTGCTAGTCGAGGTGGCACGTGCCGAGGGAGCAGTCGCCGTCGCACACGGTTGCACCGGCAAAGGCAACGATCAGGTTCGCTTCGACGTCGCTATTAACACCCTTGCTCCTGATCTCAAAATCATCGCTCCTGTGCGCGAATGGAGCATGACCCGTGACAACGAAATAGCGTACGCAGCAGAGCACAACATCCCTATTCAAGTCACGAACGCTAGCCCCTACTCGGTTGACCAGAACTTATGGGGACGTAGCGTCGAATGTGGCATTCTCGAAGACCCCTGGGCCGAGCCGCCAGAGGAAGTCTACGACTGGACTAGCAACCCCGATGCTGCGGGTGCAGCCGAACCAACCTACGTTGAGATCACCTTTCAGCATGGCATACCCATTGCCCTCAATAGTGAAGAGCAAGACGGCGTCACACTGATCGAGACACTCAATCAGCTCGCAGGCAAGAGCGGCATTGGGCGTATCGACCATATCGAAAACCGACTCGTAGGCATCAAGTCGCGTGAGGTCTATGAAGCCCCCGCAGCTACGGTACTACATGCCGCCCATCAAGCGCTAGAAAGCCTAACCCTCAGCCGCGATCAAGCCCGCTTCAAAGAAAGTGTGGTAGGTGAATATGCACGCCTCATCTACAACGGACAATGGTACAGTGCATTACACCAGGACCTAGCCACCTATGTACAAAGCACACAACGTTTTGTCAGTGGTACAGTGCGTGTCAAGCTCTCTCGCGGACACTGTGCAATTGTCGGGCGCAAATCAGAGCACTCGCTCTATAGCCATAGTCTAGCAACCTACGATACTGGTGATCAGTTCGACCACAATGCCGCCCTCGGCTTTATCAAGCTCTGGGGCCTACCCCTCACGACCCAGGCCCAGGCGCAATTGCTCCCCTCCATCGGAATAGAGGGCAACCTTTTGGGTTCCATCGGTGAGAAAGCACAAATCAGCACTAAAAAAACCGAGTAATCACGAATGTCGTAGGGGCCTGATTGATCGCGCCCGCAGGCATCAACCTATGCGAATTGATGGGGTTGTATGACGGAGAGACCGTTCGTGCCCGTAGGGGCGGGGGAGGCGTGGCGGGATGAGTGGGGACCCTTGGGTCGCCCTGATGTGCGCAGAGGATCCGTCCTGCCCGTTTTCCCGTGAGGGAGGGCGACCAAGGGTCCCCACTCATCCCGCCACGCCTCCCCCGCCCCTACGGGCACGAGGAACATCTCCGCTTCGTCAAGCCCATCCTTTTTTAGGTTGATGCGTATGGGGCCCCAATTCATGGCGCCCGTCGTGGGCATCGACAACATTGGAGGAATTGACTGCTCCCAAGACGGGTGCGATAAATCAGGCCCCTACGACGGACTCGGTCATATCAAGCTGCCCCTACCACAAACTCCTATCCACCTCCTAAATACTAACCATTGTGGCGTTTATTGACATATAGGCATATATAGATGAGAATACGTACTAATGAGATATGCTGCAAATAGCAAGCAAGCAAACGAATAAAGGTAACTATAATAAATGAATATCATTCGACAGCAACGTCATTCTCTATCGGGCAAATCTAAGCTAAGGATGCTCATTACCTTAGTTCTCCTCTCTCTGCTCGTGTCAATCGCGATCTGGGTACATAGTCTACTCTCATCCAATGCAAACAGCAGGGATATACAGCAATTAAATACACAGGCAGCTCGTCTGCAACAAACAAACACCACCAACCAATACGAGAATTTGGCACAAGCACCCATTGCAACTCAAAAGTATATGAATGCTCTGCTCATCAATGACTATCACACGATGTGGATGATGCTACAACCACAAATACAGGCACAATGGACCAATGAACAAACCTTCTCCAGCTATGAAAAAACGCGTTTCAAGGATTATACCCTACAACATTTTACTCTTGGCAAAGCAAAAGCACATTCCTTGTGGGTCAATCCTGAAACTATGCAACAATTTACGTCAGTCATCGAACTGCCCGTATCACTAAAACTGAAGCTCAAGAGTGTGACCTCTTCAGCGACAGCATTGCCACCGGAGGACGTACATCCTGATAAGGTCTTTCAAAATCTTCCATTCATCATACAATACGTTCAAAACGGGGACGGGAAAAGCAGCCATCCGTGGGTGCTAGCAAGCGGGCCGACAGACCTGGAAGCGCCTATCTTACCACCTACTACACCCGTAATCAGAACAGCGCAAGTACCTATTCTGATGTATCATCATATTTCCCCCATTCCTACAACAAATGTGCTTGACCTAAGTTTAACCGTAACACCTACCATTTTCAGTAAGCAGTTAGACTATCTCAAAAACCAGGGCTACCATAGTATTACCCTTAACCAGCTCCTCAATAACCTCTACTATGGGACGCCATTGCCAACCAAACCCATCATTTTGACCTTTGATGATGGCTACGCAGATAACTACCAGTACGCGTACCCACTGTTGCTGCAACACGACTATAGCGGCACGTTCTACATCATCACGGGCAAAGTCAATTGGGATGGGCAAATGACATGGAGCCAGTTACGAGAGATGCTTGCCCATGGCATGCAGATGGGATCACATACTATTCACCACGTAGACATCGGCCAAGTCTTGCTCAACTCGCGTGACGAGGCACAACAGGAACTTCAAATATCTCAGAGCACCATGCAACAGAAGCTCGGTATTGTCATACAGCATTTTTGTTATCCCGCTGGTGAACCCTTCAAACACGGGAGTTGGATCTTGCGACAAGCCGTTATGAGCCTGCTCGCAGAGGACGGCTATACCGACGCCACGACCGATCCAGGTATGACAGGGATTGTGCAACAAAGCCAATACCCCTTCATCCTACTGCGCACACGCGTTGATGGACGTGAGTCCCTCGCAGATTTCGAGCAAAGCTTCCATTGATAAGAATACGTGTGCTCTACAAAAAACTGGCATGCTAGTTTTTTGTAGAGCACACGTATTCTTATCAATGGATATCCCCACCATATTGACAGATATTGATAAAACAGGTAAAACTATGCTGATAGAACCTATAACACTTTTTTATTCTCTCTTTTACTCTTAATAAGGAAATCACTGCATGGATGCCTCGAACACAAAAGTGCAACCGCGTACTTTTTTTACCAAATTCTTTCTCACGAAAAAAAATATCTCATTGTTCATACTCTCCGTTGTTTCATTGCTGACCTTGGGTAGTACTCTTGCCTCGTCTGCCTCTATGTCTCCCATGCTCACGCATGCAATGACGGGACACGCGAAAGTGCCCCATCCAGCAACGCCTATCACGCTCTCCGCAACAGAGCAGAACGCACACATGACGCTTGCCGTTGCAACTCAATACATGGATGCATTTCTCATCCATGATTATGTCACGATGTGGTCATTGTTACATCCCACAATACAGGCAAAATGGCCCAATCAAGCTGCTTTTAGCACCTTCTGGCAAAAGCGTTTTCAAAACTATATCCTCCAGAGCTATACGCTTGGGTCGGTACAATCCCTCTCGTACTGGATAGACACTGAAACCTTACGACAATACAATAACCTGGAGAAACTCACTGTCTCCTTGCATATTCGCGCAAACTATCCACAGACCCTCTTTGCGTTGCTTCCACCGGAGAACCTGCACCCAGAAACACTCTATCAGAATATGCCCTTCATCGTGCAACCAGTGGCTAGTGGGCACTGGACAGTGCTCGTGGGTGGGCCTGCTGATACTGAAGCACCTTTGTTGCCTCCAGCCATGCCTATGATGAGTAGTGTTAACGTTCCTATATTGATGTATCACCATATTTCTGATAGTGCGCCCCAGCCTAATCCACGTCTTTGGACGGTCACTATCGAGAACTTCAGTCAGCAAATGGATTACCTGCAAGTGCATGGCTATCACAGTATCACCTTTAATCAGCTATTCAATGCTCTCTATTACGGTGGACCTTTGCCCAACAAGCCCGTTATCCTGACCTTCGATGATGGCTTGGAGGACTCCTATACGAATGCATATCCCATCCTGTTTGCGCACCATTTCAGTGGCATGTTCTATATTGTCAGTGGGAAAGTTGGTTGGGATGGTCAGATGATATGGAATCAGCTACGCAAAATGCTAGCACACGGCATGCAAATGGGCGCACATACCATTCACCATGTGAATTTGGCGAGTGTGCTGCTCTGGTCCCCCGATCAAGCACAACAAGAGTTAGAGATTCCACCTCTGGTCATGCAAAAGCAACTTGGCATCGTCATTCAGCACTTTTGCTATCCCTATGGAGAACCATTTTACCTCGGTCACGTCGCGCAACAACAAGACGTGATCAAAATGTTAGCAGCTAATGGCTATATTGATGCTACCGTCGCTGTCGGCGTCTACTCTGGTATCACACAAACCAGCACATCACCTTTTACACTCCCACGTGTGCCCGTCTTTGGCTTTGAGAGCCTCTGGAGCTTTAGCACAAGTCTACCATGGGTATGAGATCATTCTTGCTATGCAATCAGAAGCACCACGCTAGAATGGACAGGAAGGGTGACCGTCTGACTCACCCTATTGCCGTAAAGATCACCATAATGGGAATTAGTGGGGAGAGTTGGGAGAGTAATGGTATAGCTATTTGCAGAACTGGGATTGACGACTGTCAGCCCATGCGAATAGGAACGCCAGTACACCTGCTGCTGTAGCGACATATCTGCAAGTGGCGTCCCTATCTGGGCGGTATACTCCTGATACCAGAGTGCCACTCCATATTGCTGGTAGCCAGAAATGGAGAGATATGCAGCATGGTACTTGCACATCAGATACGAAGCCAAGGCCCACTGAATTTCCGTTTGTCCCACGGAAGAAAACTGGTTGTTGCTATAATACGGTTTGCCCTGCGCCTGTAGATTCGCGATCAGCGACATGTGCAAAACCCATTCCTCATCTGTCAGATAACTGTGTCCTTGGTCTGTGAAGCCAGCTTCCTCGAACAAGCCATCTACATTGTTGACTACTTGGGGTAATAGCGCCTGATTTGCTACTACAGAACCCAGGCTCATATTAGGAATCAAGGCTAATGGGTGAGACAATGCATGCAGTGCATTCCGCATATGCGAGAGCCAGAAGAAAATATTCGTATTCCAGGCTGAATCGCTATCTTGCCCGCTATACAATTGTATCCAGGTACCATTTTTATAGACACCGCAGGCATGATACCAATTACCAAGATCAACATTATCTGCTGCAATACCATCATAACCTGCATTCGCTGCTGGCACCGCGTAGGTCTGTATCTGCCAATCAATCACTGCTGGATTTGAGAAATCCAAAGGTACAGTATTGGGTTCGCCAAACTTATAGGCTGGCGTCTTTCCATCGCACTGATACAGTACCCAATCAGGATGATTGGTCTGCCACCATGCAAGATCATGGTTCTGCATTAGATTACTAAATGTGCCACTATCCCGATCAAAAAGCATATAATAGCTCAAAAATATATCAGGATTCCCATTGCGCCATGCCGTTATAGCATAAGGACTGGCTCCCCACACAAAATCATAATGGTTCGCTACCGAAGTTGGATCATCAATATTATAATCAAACGGCTGAAAGACATGAATATTGTCCCAGGTATCAATAAAAGTAGTAGCCTGAGCACTATTCTTCTGCCTCGCCATTGCATAGGCTGGTCGTGTTCCGACAAGAACCATACTGCCAGAAAGAAGCAGCAGTACAATCAATAGTATGACAACGCGCCATGAAATAGAGATTTTTCCCATAAGCTGAGTCTCCGGTGAACACCTGACAATGTCATTAACTTAAACGTGACCTGTACAGGGATTTCCGTACACAAGCTATCCCTTTTGTTGATTGTACCGCAACTTACACCTAAATGCACATTGGCCCCACTCCACTCCTCACGTTCTCTGCTCCCTACTGTTATTGATCGTGATGTTCTTCAGCAAGGGGATGCAGTATCTCTGCTGTGCTATTTTGTGCTGTGTCTTCATGCGTCGCTAGTGGTGGTGTCGGTTGCTCAGCGTCGCTAGAGGGTGGTGTTGGCTGGTCGGTAACATCGGTACGCCCTTCGGCTGGTGGTGTCGCGCTGGTTTGATTTTGTGGTACTGGCACGCTAACGGTCCCATTATCAGCATTGTTCTCATAGGTACCATTATGCGTGTTCTGTGGCAACTGATTTTCTTGCTCCTGCTGCCCAGAGCGTAAGTGTGTCAATTTGTCTTCAAGAGTATGTAGATGTGAGTGAGAGTCGTGCAACTGCGTTTGCGCTTTGGCAAGCTTCGTCTCGGCTTTCTGTACTGCTTTTTTGGCTTCCTCCAGCTTGAGCATGAGTTTCGCCTCTTGTTTGGCTTGTTGCTTACGTTGCTTTTTGGTATTCTCTTGTACTGGGGCTGCTTTCTCTTGGGTCAATGTTTTTGTCATAATTTTCCTCTCTTCGTTAAATAGTAGTCGTAGATCAGACAGTGTAGCGTACCACTTACGCTAAGGGATAGGTCCATGATACAAATACGAGTAATTGGCGGTTTTCATCTCACGTCATGGAATGTATGCGTGCTATTATAGCACATAAAGGTAGACAGTAGACACACCTTTCTGCAAAAAAATGACGTGCAGCCGAAAGGGAGATAGGGAACATATAATTGACAGCATGCATGCTACCCGTTATAATCTGTAAGATATTCCAACGTGGAGGACAAGGAAGGATTTTTCATGAAACGTACTTGGCAACCAAAGCGCATTCCGCGCAAACGCGAACATGGCTTTATGAAACGGATGGCAACACGCAACGGGCGTCGCGTGCTCAAGGCTCGCCGCGCCAAAGGGCGCTGGAGCCTGACCGTCTAACGGCGTGGCACTTCAGCGTGCATTACGCCTACGCAAAAATAGCGAGTTTCAGCGAGTGAGGCAGCAGGGACGGAGTATCTCCTCTCGGCTGCTTATCATCGCATGGAATCCTAATGGCTTGACAGAGGTGCATATTGGCTTTGTCGTCAGTAAGCGCATCTCTAAGCACGCAGTTTTACGTAATTACATAAAGCGGTTACTGACTGAAGCAATTCGTCCCTTTTTATCTGAACTTTCTAGCGGCTTAGACGTAGTAATTAGTGCGAGGACTACTATCATTGATGCCGACCTCCTTACTCTTGTGCAGGATGTCGGAATGCTCCTACGTCGAGCAAAATTGCTCAAGTCTGTGCATACAGATACTAAGTAATTATAATAGACAAAAGGTCATGACCGTGAAATATATCGCATTAGCACTTATACGTCTTTATCAGCACACGCTGTCGGTGGTCCTGCCTTCATCGTGTCGATTTACCCCCTCGTGTTCACATTATGGATACGAGGCAATTGAACGTTTTGGCTTTTTCCGTGGTGGCTGGATGACCATCAAGCGCATCGGGCGCTGTCATCCCTTCTATCATGGCAATCTCTACGATCCAGTTCCAGAGCGCCTGGCAGACTAGATCGGGGAAGGCAGGAGAACTCTTGTGGGTCAGATAGGCTATCTATTCAACCTGATTTTTACATTTCCCATTTTCAATGGTCTCGTGCTACTGTACCATATCTTTGGTGACTTTGGCGTATCGATCATTGTCTTGACGCTGATTATCAAGCTCGTCTTGTTTCCGCTCACGTTGCAGCAGCTCAAGTCCATGAAGGCAACACAGGCCCTGCAACCGAAAATGGCAGAAATCAAAAAGAAGTATGCCAATAATCAGCAGGAGCAGGCTGTGGCGATGCAGGCACTCTATAAAGAATATGGAGTCAATCCCCTTGCAGGGTGTTTGCCTCTGCTCATCCAGTTACCTGTGTTGTATGGCCTGTTTTATGCGCTCAGTGACGTTTTTAGAACAAATACGCATACTGTGGCTGCCATCAATGCGAACCTGTATCCGTTTGTGCCACACTTCACAACCTATCCAGATGTCTACCTGAATTGGTTCACGTTCTTGGGTCCCAATTTCCACATCTCGTTAGCAATCGCAGACCCAACACATATTCTGCCCATTCTTGCGGGGTTGGCGACTTTCATTCAGTTGCGTATGTCACAGCCCAAGACAACTACACCTGCGGCAGCGAATGATCCAACTGCACAATCGACAAAGATGATGCAGTACTTCATGCCACTCATCACTGTATTCTTTGGGTGGACCTTCCCTGCTGGCTTGGCACTCTACTGGACTGTTTCATCAGTCTTCCAAGCGGTACAACAGTACTTTGTTACAGGTTTTGGCGCACTCCTGATCACGCCAAATTTCTCGCTTAGTGGTAGTGGCTCTAATGCATCAGCAAATGGCAATGTGAAGCTAACAAAGCAGCGTCCCCTCTACGGCGACAAAGTAGTTGATAGCAGCATTGAGACGGTGGCTGCCACAGATGACGGGCAGACCGAAAACGATGACGAAAGTGATGGACCAATTGGCAGTCAACTGCGCACGCCACGCTCATCAACTGCACGCAGGCGTAGCAGTAATAATAGTGCATCTGCACGGCGTCGTAGTAGTAATAATGCACGTAAGCGCAACGTATCACGCAGCTAGTAGGGACTCAGAGAAGATCGCATGAAAGGGAGGCAACGAAAATCGTGGATAGCATAGAGGCTAGTGGTAAAAGTGTCGATGAGGCAGTACAACAAGCATTGGCACGTATGGGAAAACGCCGCGACGAAGTAGACATCGTTGTGCTACAAGAACCAAACCGAGGCATTGTTGGGCTTGGCAGCAGAGAAGCCCGTGTGCGTGTTTCCACTCGTGCTAATGTCACCTCCAGAGGTGCCATAATCACCCCTGAGATGGCTGATGCAATCCTTGGCCCCGATAATCCTGAACGGCCGTTGCCCGAAGAGGACGAACTCTACGACGACGCGTTTGAAGATGAAGAAGAGTTCGACGACGACGAGGAATACGAGGACGAGCTAGAGGGGAATGGCTCTCTTCCTTTTGACGCAGCTACCAAAACGCCATTTCCAGCTATTTCAGATGCTGCAAATATTGCCGCCGTCGAAGGCGAAATGCAAGACGTTGAATCTCCCTCGCGTGAAGATGTCGAGATTACTGTTGATGTACTACAACATATTTTGCGCTACATGAATATTCAAGCCACTGTACAGGTACGCTCTACGAGTCCCTTAACCCTCAATATTCAAGGCATCAACGAAAACTTGGGCCTACTCATCGGGCGCAGAGGTGAGACACTGGCGGCCTTACAGTTGCTTGTGAGCTTGATCGTCGGCCACCGCACCAAACATCGCATGCGTATTATCATCGATGCGGAAAACTACCGCGAACGGCGCGAAGAAAATCTGCGCTCACTAGCTCTGCGTGTCGCTCAACAGGTGCGCAATTATCGCCGCGCCATCGCATTAGAGGCAATGCCACCCCATGAACGACGAATCGTACACATAGCCCTTTCCGATAGTAAAGATATCAGCACCGAAAGCATCGGTGAAGGTGAAGAGCGGCGCGTCGTTATCTCCCTCAAACGTTCCGGACGCTAAAACATGGTAGGGGCGCAATGAATTGCGCCCCTACCATGTTAGCCCAAGGAGTATTATCATGCAGAATCCTCCCCAATTCCTCACCATCGGCCATATCACTCGCGATCTCTTATCTGATGGCGCATTCTCACTCGGCGGCACCGTGTCTTTTGCCGCCCTCACCGCCTATCGTTTAGGATTAGTGGCGGCAGTGGTCTCTTGTGCTGACCCTGAGTGGGCCACGTTACTCCCCTTCTATCTTCCGGGTATCTCGCTCCACGTTCGTTCCTCAGAGCATACCACCACCTTCGAGAATCACTACGTAGAGGGCTTCCGCACACAATACCTGTATGCCAGAGGCGATGCATTACAGCCTAAAGATATACCGCTAGCTTGGCGATCTGCTCCCATCGTCCTGTTTGGTCCGTTGGCACAAGAGATAGATAGTGACCTCATAAGCCTGTTTCCGCACCGAGAGGGAACCATCATTGCGGCCACGCCACAAGGCTGGCTGCGCCGCTGGGACGCCGCTGGGCATATCTGGCCCGCGCCATGGCATAATGCCGAACATATATTACCCATGCTCGATGTACTCATCCTCAGCCACGATGATCTACTCCCTTTTGCGGATGGCAACCGCACCGAAGCCGACGCCATCCTCACACGCTGGAGCATGCACGTTCCCCTGCTCGTTGCTACCGATGGGCGTCACGGTGCAACCCTCTTCCGCAATGGCAACACACAACATTTTCCCGCCTACCCCATCGACGAGGTAGACCCCACTGGAGCAGGCGATGTCTTCGCTGCCGCCTTCTTGACCTATCTTCATAGATATCAGGACCCTGAACGCGCCGTAGATTTTGCCAACTGTGTCGCCTCCTTCTCCATCGAACAACAAGGCACACGAGGCATCCCCACAGTAGAGAGAGTCGAAGAGAGGATGAAAACACGTTCGTAGATTGAGACTCTTGTAGAGAATATTCCTCATCTCAGCCTCATTTTTCGCATGTACAATGAAAATGAGACGAGTGTTCTTACCTATGACCTGTTAGGAGTTTTTATGCGAATTTTAGTTGCGGAAGATAATCCCTCATTGGGACCAAATTTGAAAAAAAGTCTTGAGAAGTATCATTATGCTGTTGATCTGGCAACCACTGGCGAAGATGCCGTTTCATTAGGTCTCGGTATCCCTTATGACCTTCTCATCCTAGATATCTTATTGCCGACGCTCAATGGCTTTGAAGTGTGCCGACAACTGCGAGACCATAAAAGAACCTATCCCATTCTCATGCTCACTGCTCTTGGTGAGGTAGATCAGCGTGTGACTGGCCTCAATCTGGGTGCGGATGACTATCTAGTCAAACCATTTGCATTCAGCGAATTGGAAGCACGCGTGCGAGCATTACTCCGGCGCGAAAGTGCCGCGAAGACATCTGTGTTGTCTTTTCTCGATGTTGTCCTCGATACGACGACCCATGAGGTCACGCGAGGAGGGCGTACTATCGCGCTTTCGAGCAAAGAGTACAACCTTTTAGAATTCTTCATGCGCCATCCTCGGCAGGTCTTGAGCCGAACTATGATAGCAGAACATGTCTGGGATCTTGATGCAGAACTTTTTTCAAATGTGATTGATGTTTATATTCGCTATGTACGGAACAAACTCTGTGCAGAGGGAGAACCTGATGTGATTCACACCATTCGTGGTTCCGGCTATCAGCTCAAGGAGCCAGATCAATGAAGAGGTTTTTCCGCTATCTCCGTCTTCCCGGCGTCCGTCTCCAACTGATGTTATGGTACACTGCTGTCTTTGCGGTGTTGATTTTCTTCTCAGATACGATTCTCTACACTCAGCTTCAAACATCGTTAGTAGCCAATCTTGACTCCTCGCTTCGTGTACAAGCACAACAAATCAGTAATGGTGTTACGGCTAACGCCGATGGCACGATCACTATTCAAGATACAACAGGCGATCTACCAGAATTAGCAATGACTCCAGACTCAGGAGCGAGTAATGTAGAGCAGCAAGGAAATCATAGCGATGTTACATTCGGCTCACTTGTGCGTATTCTCGACGCCAAAGGTCATCTTGTACGTGGAACCTCTGCTTCGACCGCACTCATTATTCCTCCCGTCAGCATTACCCAGGCAATGCAAGGAACACCGTGGCAAGGAAATGTGTCCACTCGTAATGGGCAACAGGTCCGTCTCTATAGTATGGAGCTAACCGAGAATGGGGTACCCTTTGCCATTATACAAGTCGGAGAATCGCTGGCACAACTGCAGGCCGCATTGCGCAGCGTCGCGCTAGAATTAGTGGCCATCGCGCCATTTATCTTGCTACTTGGTGCTCTCGGTAGTTACTGGTTAGCCGCTCGTGCCTTCATTCCCATTGATCGCCTCACTCGCACAACGCAGCATATCCAGGCCGGTGATCTTCACCAGAGAGTGCCTGTACCACACACCCACGATGAAGTACATCGCCTAGCAACAACCCTCAATGAGATGATTCGTCGCCTTGAGGCGGCGTTTAGGCGGCAACGTCGCTTTGTCGCGGATGCGTCTCATGAACTGCGCACGCCTGTCGCCGTTATTCGTAGTATGACGGACCTCGCGTTATTAGAGGAACTGACTCTGCAGGAATACAAAGAGTTGTTAGGCAATATCAATATCGAGACCGAACGGCTCGGTCATCTTATCAGTAATCTTCTTGCCCTTGCACGTGCCGACGAAGGAAAAATGTCTCTTGAGCTAGAACCGGTACGGCTCGATCAACTGGTACGTGCGGTTGCGACAAATGCAGAAGTGTTAGCAGCAGAGCATGCTATCACGCTTGAGGTACAAGCTGCGGAACCAATAAGTATCCTTGGCGATGAAGCACGCCTGATTCAAGTAGTTATGAACTTGTTGGACAATGCCATCGTATACACAGATGCAGGTGGGCTGGTAACGATCGACGTGGCAAGAAAAGATGCCAGTAGTGCTTGCCTCACTATTCATGACACAGGCATAGGTATTGCTGCGGAGCACATCCCGCATATCTTTGAGCGCTTTTACCGTGTTGATCCTGCCCGTGTACGGGCAGACGGAAACAGTAGTGGCTTAGGACTTGCTATTGTTGAGTGGATTATTCATGCCCATCACGGTACGATTACTGTCGAGAGCCAGCCAGGGCAAGGATCAACGTTTTGCGTCACCTTGCCTCTGGCTCCAACGAAACCCGTACAGACTGGCTCTCTTACACGGGAGAAATCGAAAGCTGTTGAAAGATGACCGTGCCATCATCAATACCACGTAGTCCAACGGTCCCATTGGCAAAGGTTGAAAGGGTCGCTTGCCCAACTGGAGAGCCATTGACGAGCAATGTTACTCTCTGGCCTTTCATGATGACCTGCAACTGATTTGCCACATGCATTCCTCCATGGATAGCGGTGTTGCGCGTAAAAGGAAGAACGATGTGGTTAACATCATTAACGACAACGGTGAGTGTGAAACGTCCAAGCGCATCAATGCCGAAAAAGTAATAGTTTTTAGGGGCAGTGTGATGAAATGCAATGCCAAAGGCATGGTTTTGTGCGCCGCTTGTCTGCTGTACGAGCACCGTAGCAGACATATCTGTCAGCGGTGAAGTGGGGGCAAGACAAATGTATGCCTGTCCACCTTGAGGGCGTATCGTCAATCCATCACTAGCAAACGTACAGGTAGGAGTCGTTGCCCAGCCAGCACCTTGTTGCGTAAGTGCATTACTATAGATCGTTTTTGTTGGGTTGGGTGAGGGATACGGTTGCGTAATAGCTGTCGAACCTGTCGCCTTGATAGGTGGCGGGGGTGTTGTCACCAATGCGCCACACCCGACGAGCCAGAGAGCTAGTATACTGAACATTCCCGGCACCAGTAGTCGCTTAAAAAAGCGTTGCATATCTTTCTCCTTGTTAGGTAGGAACAAAGCACTTTTCTTCCCTCACCTTTTATGAGGATGCATCTCTCTGGCACTATAGATGTCCACAATGATAAGACCATGAGAATACCCGGAGTGTGTTCTCATGGTCTTATCATTTCTGTTCTCCATACTTTTTCTTATTAAAGAATGGAAGTGAATGTGGTAGGGACCAGCTTTAGCGCGTCCGCGGCCCGATTTATCGGACGAGATTGGGAAAAACTTATAGTTATTGAGCGCGTCGCACAAAACTCGCTCAATAAATTGAGCATGGACGCGCTCAAGCTGGTCCCTACGACGATTTTGCAATAGCCCTGATTAAGAAGGATGAAACATGATTGCCGGAAAAATAATTGACCTGCGACCAGTGTGTGTAAGCGATCTTACACTTCTGCGTCAATGGGAACATGACCCACAGATTAACCGTTGGATGGCAACTACTGCTACTGCTCTTGATGCTCGTGAAAGTTATGAACAGGAGTTTGAGCGCTTGTTGCGTACACCCCGCGTCAAACTCCTGGCGGTGCAGAAGAAACCAGCAACAGTCGTCGGCTTTGTTCGCCTCAATGACCTGGACTTCACTGCACGCAAAGCGATGATACGTCTCTTTATTGCACCCGATATGCACGAACAAGGGTATGGAACCGACGCGTTACGCACAGTAATAAGCTTTTGTTTTCAGGAGCTAGGATTGCATCGGGTTGGGTTAGTTGTGCGTGCGGACAATACGCGCGCTATCAAAGTATACAAAGGTTTGAGCTTTGCTCTCGAGGGGTGTGAGCGTGATGCAGTGTGGAGCGAGGGGTGCTGGGTCGATTTTCTCCATATGGGATTACTGGCTCACGAATGGCGTGAGGAGCTCGAATAGTATGCGTACGTGGCTTCGTTTTCTGTCTTTACTCAAACCGTATCGTGGGCGTTTGGGCATCACGTTTCTCGGTACTTTGGCGCGTCCACTCTTGAATGCCGCAAAAATCTACTTGCTCAAACTGATTGTTGATAATCTCGTGCAGCATCCCACAGGCACCATCGTGCTCATCATTTGTGGTGGCTACTTAGCTATTGCACTTGCAAAAGGTGTTGCTAGCTATATTGACCAATACTTTGGTGCCTATGTTGGGGGACGTGTGGTGATTGATCTGCGCCAAATGCTATTCAATCGTCTTCTACGACTCTCTCTGCATTATCATGGCAGTCACCGCGTGGGCGAGAGTATCAGCCGCCTCGTCAATGACGTTGGGGCTGTCGAAGATGTACTCGTGGCAGGCATTACAGATGGTGCAACACAGGTACTTACCGTTCTCATTTTTGCCGCGATGCTCTTCTACTTGGACCCCTTCCTGGCCCTCATCTCACTGTTGGTACTGCCGATTCTGTTTGCAACGCTCTTGCTCTATGCGCGGCGAAGTAGGTCTGCCTCTCGTGAGGTACGTATACGCATTGCGGAACTGACCTCAGCTGCCGAGGAGTCTTTATCAGCTATTGGATTAGTCAAGTCTTTTGTGCGTTTCGCATACGAGGAAGGACGGTTGCATGTACGTGGTGAGCATCACTGGAAAGCACGCTTGGAGGTAGCTCGTCAGAAGGCACTTTTCATTCCGCTCAGCGATATTGTCGCGACGGTAGGAACCGTGTTGGTGATCTACTTTGGTGCACAAGCTCTCGCTTCCGGTACACTGACCGTTGGTGGGCTGGTCATCTTTCTTGCCTACCTGGGGCAACTCTACAACCCTCTCCTCAGTTTGAGTCGATTGGGCAACAGCATGCAAGGGGGTCTGGCAGCTGCGGAGCGCGTGGCGGGACTATTGGATTTACCAGAGAGCGACAACGAACCGTATGCCGCCACACTTCCCTGGCATACATCTTTACTTCAGGCAAAGAGTCCCGCCATCGTCTTTGACCATGTCTCTTTTGCGTATACGCCTGGACAACCCGTTTTACAGGATTTCTCTTTGACGATTCCTCGTGGCTCGATTGTTGCCCTAGTTGGAGCGAGTGGAGGTGGTAAATCGACAGCCGTTGCCTTATTGCAACGTCTGTATGAGCCAGAGAGTGGAAGGATTTGTGTTTTTGGGCATGACATACGAGAGCTTGATACGCTTGAGTTGCGGCAACAGATGGCAGTTGTGCCACAGGAAATCTCTCTGTTTATGGGAAGTCTCAAAGAGAATATTGTCTATGGACGTTTGGAGGCGGATGAAAAAGTGATTATCCGTGCGGCACAGCAAGCGGGTATTCTGGATATGAAGCTTGCCGATGGTCTGAATACGAGAATTGGCCCACGTGGTACAAAGCTCTCTGGTGGGCAACGCCAACGTGTTGCGATTGCTCGTGCGCTTGTGCGTGAGGCTCCCATTCTCATCTTCGATGAAGCAACATCCGCGCTAGATACTTTATCAGAAGAGCGCATCCGTACCACACTGGAGACCCTACGTGAGCAACATACGATTCTGCTCGTCGCTCATCGTCTCTCCACGGTGCGTTCAGCAGACCTGATTGTCGTAATGGAACAGGGCCATGCTGTCGAGTCTGGTACTCATGATGATCTTATGAGACGTGGAGGCGTCTATGCAACTCTGGTGCAGGGGCAGTATCACACCGATATTGCGAAGCAGACAACGACCATTTTGCCCCGTCTTTAATGCGTACAAATTTCTCATCGTTCTTCTCATCGTCCTCTCACCCATGGAACCTATGCTTGAAGTGTGCCGATGATACAGCAGCGACACAAATTTCAAAGGAAAGGAGAACAAAGCTATGGCTGAAGCAGTAGGTCTCGAAAGCGAAAGCGTCGAAACCCCAGAGTCTGATGGTCCTGGTGGTCCTGATACGCAGCAGGATGGCAATTTTGAAGGCAACTACTAAATTGCCTGGATGCTGATAGAACCGAGGGCGAGAGGAAGTTATTTCTCTCGCCCTCGGTTCTTTTAGGAAGATGCTCATGAGTCAGCAACATCACCAATGGTCTCGGCGTTAATAGAAGCAGCACTTACTGGTGGCGGAACAGATAACATGGCTATTATCGCTATATCTTTATCTGACGAAGAGATATAGCGAGTAGCTCTAGCACATCTCTCATTCTTGGTCGCGGAGGCAGTGCTCGCCAAAGAGAGCACCGGGTAAGGATTCACCCTGATCTCCAGCAACACCATTTTCCCAGGTGGATTGGGTATGACATAACAGTTGCGTGGGAAAAGTTTCCCCAACTAATGCTCCGCCACAGGTGCCGCAACGTGGAATATCGTGTGGCCCGATTGCAAAGTTTGGGAGACCCAGCAGCAAACAGCCCTCTCCATGAGACATCTCAAACACATTTATAGGATCAGAGGAAGAACTATCCATATCTTTTTTCCTTCTTTGAATACGATAGTATCGTTATATGAATGTATGGATCACAGATGAAACATAACGGAGCACAATGAGAAGGCCATGAGAGTTAAGGGAAGACAGATGCTTAAAGCATACCCATACAAGGGAACTATGCTCTAAGCATCTGTTTTCTCTCAATAAATATACTAATTGTATGTTATAGTTGGGCAAGGTGCATACTTTCGTTAGTCAATGCACAAAGAAAGTTTTCGCTATGCCATCTCGTCCAACAAACATATCCGTTTCGCCTCAGCGTCTAAATAGCGATTTCTGGAAGTTCTAGGTAGGACAAACTATCTCTAGCCTGGGCAGCTCTTTCACGAGTTTTGCTTTACCATTGCTCGTCTTCAAGCTCACCAACTCCCCCGTAAACCTTGCTATTTCAGGCGCAATAAGCGTCATTCCCTATTTGCTCTTTGGGCTGCTCATTGGAGCCTGGATTGACCGTATAGATCGCAAACGATGGATGGTTATGACGGATATTGGTCGCGCAGTGATGATCGCTACTATACCTCTGCTGGCATTAGTTGGACTACTCGCGGTCTGGTGGATGTATGTCGTTATCTTTATCAATACGACACTGGCTATGAGCTTCGATGCCGCCAATTTCGCAGCTATCCCTAGTCTAGTTTCCCAGGACAATGTAGTAACAGCCAACGGACGTATTCAGGCCAGTTACTCAACCGCCAGCGTGCTCGGCCCGTTGCTAGCTGGTGTCCTACTTACTATACTCCCCGTGGCACAACTATTATTCTTTGACGCATGCTCGTTTCTGCTGTCGGCGGGTTCGCTATTCCTCATTACAACCAGCTTCAATAACAAGGAGAACACACATAAAACAACAAGCATCGCGCAGGATATTCGTGAAGGGCTGTCCTATGTACTGCATCATCCCATCTTGCGCTGGCTGACGTTGATGCTCCTGTTTATCAACTTCGTCACTCCCACGGTGAATGTGCAATTGATCACATTTGCCAAACAATGGTTACGAGCCAGCGATACACAGGTAGGACTACTCTTCTCAGCTGGAAGCGTAGGCATCATCATTGCATCGTTACTAGTAGGTCTGCTTCACAAACGCTGGTCATTCAGTACACTACTTTTGAGCATGTTCGTGATACAAGGGCCATTTATACTCATCCTCGCATCTACGCACAACTACTGGCTCACATTAGTGCTATGGATGTTTTTTACCGCTACAAATGCACTATTCAATATTACCTCATATAGCATGGGGCAGGCAATCATTCCCAACCACCTGCTAGGGCGCGCCATCACCTTTATTAGAATCTTAACTTGGCCTACCGCAGCAATCGGATTTCTCATCGGAGGCGTAGCTATCGAGCGCACTCATAGTATCACACTCGTCTACGCTGTGATTGGCGTACTGACATTCGTGATAGCTATAGCGTTTTGGTTCACACCATTGCGGATGGCTCAACGGTACGTTCTTCAACGTGGGGAGGAGCGTTGATACCCGTAGGGGCGAGAGCGGTTGGGAAGTGGGGCCCAACTTCCTTTGCTCACGCCTCCACGAAGGCCCTCAGGAATGATTTTCTCCCGCAGTGGAAATGGTGGCGAGTGCCTGTGTTACATCCTCAAGTAAGTCCTGCGTGTCTTCACATCCAACACTCAAGCGAATGAAACCTTCAGGGATGGCATCGCCTCCCCAGCGTGCTCGCTGTTCCGCAGTGGTGTGAACACCGCCAAAACTCGTTGCCTGCAAGATCAAGTGGCATGCCTCTAGGAAGTGCTCCGCCTGGGCTTTTCCTTCAAGCACAAAGCTAACAATGGGGCCATAGTGCTTCATTTGTCGTGTGGCAAGAGGATGGGCAGGATCTTGTGGGAGCCCAGGATAGCGAACCGACTTCACCTCTGGTCGAGACGCGAGCAACTGGGCAATTTCCAAGGCGTTCTGGCTCTGTCGTTGCAGACGCATATCCAGCGTGGCGAGAGAGCGATGTGCCAGCCAGACTTCCATCGGACCTGGCACCGCTCCCTGCTGGTTCCGAAAGGCATGCAGTCGCTCTGCCCATCCAGGCTCTCTTGTGGCCACATGGCCAAGCAGGAGATCACCGTGGCCGGTGAGCGCTTTGCTATCGCTGGAGATAGAGAAGTCTGCACCAGAGGCGAGGGGTTGTTGACCAAGAACGGTAGCAGTGGTATTGTCCACTGCCACCAATGCCCCATGATGGTGAGAGGCCTCAATGAGGATCGCAAGATCACAGACATCCAGACCTGGATTACTGGGCGTTTCCAGCCAGAGAAGGGTTGCTTCATCCAGCAACTCAAGCTGCGCGTTGCTAGCTGTTGGGGCCAGACGAACCTGGATACCGAGCGCAGCAAAGTATCCTTCTGCAAGCATCCGTGCGGTGTAATAGCCATCAGATGGCATGACCAGGACACTGCCAGGGCGAAGCACGCAGCCAAAGACAGCCGTGATGGCAGCCATGCCAGAGGCAAAGATGACGGCTGTTCCTCCTTCCAATTCACTGAGAGCCTGCTCAAAGTGCGTCCAGGTGGGATTGTGATAGCGACCGTAGCTGTAAGGGGAAGAAGATGGATCACCAATCAGGTGATAGGGAGCGGCAAAGGTCGGCCCTGGCAGGAATGGTTCGCCCTGAGCAAAACCAGGCAGACCCGCTCGAATGACACGAGTTCCATCACGCATCGTCAGTTTCTCCTTTTTTACAAGATGTTGATGAGACTCATTGTACTCACAACAGCGAAAGAATACCACAGCCAATATGATGAACGCGCAAAAGCCATGCTCATGAGATGCCGAGTGCGGTAAGCACTAACATTGCAGGTATTTCGTGCATCTTCCCTACCAGGAGAACGGGTACGCCATCGCTGTTCTCGCTCAAGACGAGCAAGCCCATGTCTCATCTTGACGACCCGTTCGCACGGGGATTATTCGATCCTATGTCGGCATATTATTGTGCCTTGGCAGCTTGAAGAAAGGCTTTGACCAGTGGATGAACCATCTTCCGAAATGCAGAACGTTCCGGTTGAAAGAGCGAATGAAAAATGGGTGATGATCGATCTCGACAATGCGGGCATCCCCATCAGCATCCACTCCAGTCACATACATTCCACCTTGCTCAAGTGCAGGCCAGAATTGCACATTTGGGCCATAGTTACAGGTGCCGTATTGTTCAGTCACTTCATACGTTCCGTAGATGGCCGCAACGCGTGACCCTGACGTCAAAAGACTGGTTGTGATGAGTGCAGTGTGTGAGCAAGCCAGCGGAGTAATCAGTTGGATTGAGGCATCGGGATTTGATTCAGCATTATCTGCTTCGAGCATTCCCAGAACATTTCTCGCATACTCGATGATCATATACTGACATCCGCCGCACGTTCCTAAGGTAGGAACATGATACTCACGAGCATATCTGAGAGCTTGGAGCGCTCCATCCATGCTTGCATAGGGAGTATTAGGAACAAACCAGGATGCTTGATATCCAGCCAACGTTTGCTCGGTATCGTGCTCCAGTTGAGGAGTCGCGAGCCACGTCGCCTCGAATGGATAGGCCAGATCTTTTGAGGCAAGTTCGAGCGCCTGGGGAATAGCGGCATGAGCCTCAACCGCTGGGTCAAATTCGCCAATCAGTCCAATAGGTATCATGTTTTCTCATCCTTTCTCTCTGTAGAGAAATATGATTTGGCATCTCATCTTCACTTCGCCGTTTGATGCATAACATAATGAGCTGGCTCTCAAAACGAATTGAACAAGGCTCTCTGGCACTCTTCAAAGAGATCGGATTGAGCAACCGACAGAATGCATGTAGGCGATGGTATTGTCTCTGTCAAATCACAACAAGCACCAATTTTATCACAGCCAGTGATCGAGCGCACCATTCTTCTGAACGATGTGCAAACCGTCCTTTTCTGCTATACTAAAAGACCCACCAGCAAAAACCACTGTGAGACTTGCTCAGCGATCTCACTGCCATAGTGGACGGGAAAAGCCAACCAGACCCACAATTTCGTACAAACCGTCTATATACCCGTTTGACGGCAACGGAAGTACTTCACCAGTTGATCAGAACATTCGGCTACCGTGATGATGAGTTGCCCACTCTCTTTGGATAGGCTTGTCTTTACGCAATAATCGGGATGGTGTCATCAACGGCCCTTCCGTCACCTTAAAAACCTACACCTAAAAGACTCTGTTGACGAATGCAAGAAAGACTGGAATGATAGAATAAGAGGAAAAGTCAGCGAAAAGCCAAGCAGTAAGGAGCAGAACCATGTCGATGTACCCGCAAGAAATCGGAGACATTCCAGCCGAAACGGTGCGCATAGTGCAGGCCGTGTGTCCCAAGGGAACCCTGGCCACACACCTGCGTGATGCGTTGGGAGAACTGTATCAGGATGAGCAATTTGCGTCGCTCTATCCGGTCTGGGGCCAGCCCGCGTATGCGCCGTGGAGATTGGCTCTGGTGACGGTGCTCCAATACAGCGAGAATCTCACCGATCAACAAGCGGCCAATGCGGTGCGCGAGCGCATTGACTGGAAATATGCTCTAGGATTGGAACTGAGCGATGCTGGGTTTGATTACTCGTTGTTGTCGGCTTTTCGTACGCGTCTGATAGAGGAGCAAGCAGAGACGCTGTTGTTGGATCGGCTGGTAGAGATGTGCAAACAGCACGGCTGGCTGAAGGAGGGAGGCAAACAACGCACAGACTCCACCCATGTGTTGGCATGGGTCCGTTCGCTCTCCAATCTGGAATGCGTGGGAGAAACGCTACGCGCCACCCTCGATGATCTCGCGGCTCTGGCTCCTGAGTGGCTCGTGCAACAGATCAGTTCAGATTGGTTCGAGCGGTACAGCCATCGCGTTGAGAACTATCGCTTGCCCAAAGCGGAAAACCAAGGCAGCACCCTGGCCCAGCAGATTGGAGCGGATGGAGTGCATCTACTCGCAGCTCTGGAGCAAGCAGATGCGCCTGCTGAGCTGAAGGAGATCGCAAGCGTCCAGATGCTCAGAGAGGTTTGGCAGCAGTATTACGACCTGTCGGATGGGGAGACCAAATGGCGAGCAGGGCCGCAAGCCAGCGGGAGCAAAGAGATCATCCGTTCGCCCTATGATCCGCAGGCTCAGGCCAGCAAAAAACGCGACATGATCTGGTTCGGCTACAAAGTCCATCTGACTGAAACCTGTACCTTGGATGCGGATGCAAGACACGCCATTCTCACTTTGCTCGCTTGGCTGACCACTCCCAACTGCAGGGTCTGGCTTGCGCTTAACGTCTTTTCGATCCGGGATGTCATTCGTCAACAGAGTCCTAAAAGCCTCATCCGTCCCCAACCCCACCGATGAGACACCGTACAAAAAATGACATCCACCCACAGACACATCCCCTCGACGCATCCCCCAAAAATATGATAGAGTGAATGCAGCGAAAACGCTACACACATTTAGCGCGTATTGGAGTTGCACGCAATGACAACACACGACAACGCCGTCGTTCGGCTCAAACGTACCCCCCTGTATGAAACGCATCGCGCACTAGGCTCACGCATTGTTGAGTTTAGTGGTTGGGAGATGCCTGTACAATATAGCTCAATTCTAGAAGAGCATCAAGCGGTACGCACACATGCCGGGCTGTTCGACGTCAGTCATATGGGCGAGTTCAAGGTTGAGGGTACCGACGCCTTGGCCTTCCTGCAACATCTCGTGCCAAACGACGTTTCGCGCCTCGCACTTCAGCAAGCACTCTATACCCAACTCTGTTTACCCAACGGCAATGTTCTTGATGACCTGCTGATCTACCACCTAGCAGAGCAAGAATATATGCTTGTAGTAAACGCGGGCAATATCGATAAAGACTTGGCTTGGGTGAAAGAGCAGGCGAAACACTATCAGGATGTGCGAGTTATCAACCAGTCCGATACAACTGCACTCCTGGCACTGCAAGGACCTGCCGCGCTTGCTATTCTGCAACCGCTCACAGAGGTCAATCTCTCAAACATACGCTACTACCGTAGTGAACCTGGACAGGTTGCAGACATCACATGTCTCATTTCGCGCACAGGCTACACTGGCGAAGACGGCGTCGAACTCTACTGCGCCTCTATTGATGCGGTCAAGCTCTGGAATACGCTGCTTGAGGCTGGCAAATCCCACGGGATTCTTCCGGCTGGCCTGGGAGCTCGTGACACCTTGCGCCTAGAAGCTGCACTATGCCTCTATGGTCACGAACTGGACGAGCAGACAAATCCAATTGAGGCACGTCTTGATTGGACGCTTAAACTAGGCAAGGGTGCTTTCATCGGACGAGAAGCGTTACAGAAAATAAAGGAGCAAGGACCACAACGGCTCCTTGTTGGCATCGAGATGCAAGAGCGCGGTATAGCACGAGGCGGCTACAATGTGTATAGTGGCGAAAATGGTGAGCAGTGCATTGGCACACTGACCAGCGGCGCACCGGGACCGACTGTGAAAAAAAATATTGCCCTGGGCTATGTCGAAGCACAACACGCCAACATTGGACAGCCCGTCCAGATCGACATTCGCGGCAAACGCCTTGCCGCACAGATCGTCGCCTTACCATTTTACAAACGAAGGGGATCGTCGTAGGGGCCTCATTTATGGCGCCCGTCGTTGGGKGCGCAGTGCTTGGCGATATGGGCCATTACCACGAGCGGGCGCGATCAATCAGGCCCCTACGACGGGCACAATTACCTGAAAGGAACACAACCACATGGCAAGCCTAAACCATCCAGCCAACCTGAAATATAGCAAAACCGACGAATGGGTCCTCGTTGAAGGAGACAACGCCACCGTTGGCATTAGCGATTATGCCCAGGACCAGCTTGGCGATATCGTCTACGTCGAATTGACTTGCGTGGAAGGACAGAACTTAGCCTTTGAGGGACACTTTGGCGATATCGAATCGGTCAAAGCGACCTCAGAGCTTATTTCGCCTCTCAGTGGCGAAGTTGTCAAAATCAACCCCGCCTTACGCGACCATCCCGAACTCATCAACGACGACCCCTATAAAGAAGGATGGATGTATGTGGTCAAGATGGCCAATCCTGCGGAACTGAACGACTTGATGAGCGTCGATCAATATTTGCAATACATCCAGAGCCGCTAACTCCTTCACGACGGCGTCGTCGTAGAGACCAGCTTCAGCGCGTCCGTCGTGGACATAGTCAACACCACCGACACGCTCAACGGCCACGACGGACGCGCTGAAGCTGGTCCCTACGACGATCATGGGATATAATGAAGGACAAATCATACAACAGCGGCACCCCTCGTGGGCGCCCTCTCATTGTAGGGGCCAGATTTATCGCGCCCTCGAACGGGAGTTTTTATATGGGTTACGTACCAAACACCCCGGAAGAGCAACTGGCAATGTTAGAGCACATGGGCCTCTCCTCTATGGAAGACCTACTCGTCACTGTACCCCAGGAAGTACGGCTACAACGTTCGCTCGATCTGCCATCCTCTCTTTCCGAACCAGACCTGAAACGGCTGCTCACTACCATGGCGGCCAAAAATAAAAACCTAGATACAACTATCTCATTTCTGGGCGCAGGCACATACGATCACGCTATTCCCAGCGTCGTGCCACACCTGCAACGTCGTTCAGAATTCGTCACTTCATACACACCCTATCAGGCTGAAGTTAGCCAGGGCATGCTACAAGCCATTTACGAATTCCAGACCATGGTCTGTCAGATCACTGGCCTGGACATCGCCAATGCCTCGCTCTACGATGGTTCAACCGCATTGGTCGAAGCTGCTTTGCTCGCATTAGGACCAGGTGGGCGTGGCGAAGTCGTGATTTCGACAGGCGTTGACCCACAATATCGCCGGGTCCTGCATACCTATGCCTTTGCACGTGGTTTTGAGATCAAAGAGGTACCCACCTCCAATGGCATTACAGAACTAGCAGCGCTGGATGCAGCCGTTGGTCCCAAAACCGCTGCTGTCGTGGTGCAACAACCAAATTTCTTTGGCTGCATCGAACCCGTGTACGATATCGAACGCATTGCCCATAAAGGGAAAGCGCTCTTCGTAACCACTATTACTGAACCCGCCTCGCTCAGTGTCCTTGCACCTCCAGGAGCATATGGAGCCGATATCGCAGTTGGCGAGTTGATGAGCCTTGGCAACACCATGAGTTATGGCGCACCCGCCCTTGGTTTCATGGCCGCCAAACAGAAATTTATGCGCTTGCTCCCTGGACGACTGGTGGGGCAGACAGTTGAGGAGGGTGATAAGAAGCAAACGGGCTATGTGCTCACCTTACAGACACGTGAACAACATATTCGGCGTGAACGTGCCACCTCAAATATCTGTACCAATCAATCTTTGCTGGCAGTTGGCACCACCATCTTTCTCGCGGCATTAGGCAAACAAGGTTTTCAGGAGCTTGGCACATTGTGTATACAAAAAGCGCATTATGCTTTCCGTCAGATCAGCACGCTCCCTGGCTACAGTGCCGCCTTTAGCAGCCCATTCTTTGACGAGTTCGTGATTAAGCTACCCATCTCTGCCGCGAAATTGCAGCAGCGTCTTATCCAGGCAGATATCATTAGTGGCTATCCATTACATGAAAGCTATCCTGGTATGGATAACCATATGCTCTTTTGTGTGACGGAGACACGCATACGTGAAGACATAGACCGCTTGGTTGCAGTGCTGAAGGAGGTGCAGGCATGAGCGTAGAAAATCTGATTTTTGAGAAGGGCGCTCCTGGTCGCCGTGCCGCTACAATGCCTGCTATGGATGTACCTACAGAACCGCTCACAGACCTGCTACCAGCCAACCTGTTACGTGAGATCCCTGCGCCGCTACCAGAGATCAGCGAGATAGAGGTTGTGCGGCACTATACGCACCTATCACAGCGCAATTTTGGCGTCGATACGGGCTTCTACCCGCTCGGCTCGTGTACCATGAAATATAATCCCAAGCTCAACGAGGATATGGCGGCCTTACCCGGTTTTGCCCATATTCACCCACTCCAGCCAGAGAGCACGGTCCAGGGCGCCATTCAACTCATCTACGAGTTGGAGCTGTATCTTGCGGAAATCGCTGGCATGGCACGCGTCACCTTGCAGCCCTCCGCTGGTGCCCATGGTGAGCTAACGGGCATGATGCTGATCAAAGCCTATCATCAGAGCAGAGGTGAAGGGCGTCGTAATCTCGTCTTAATCCCTGACAACGCGCATGGCACCAATCCAGCCAGTGCGACCCTTGCAGACTACAAGGCGGTAGAGGTCAAGAGCGATGCACAGACGGGCGGTATCGACATGGAGCACCTACAAGCCTTGCTCGAAGCTAACGGCCCCAATATCGCTGCTATCATGATGACCAACCCGAATACGCTGGGCCTCTTCGACTCCAACATAGCAGAGATTGCCAAGAGGGTTCACGATGTCGGTGGACAACTCTACTATGATGGAGCCAATGCCAATGCCGTGCTTGGTATCACGCGCCCCGGCGACATGGGCTTTGACGTTGTACACTTCAACCTGCATAAAACATGTAGCACACCACACGGCGGCGGTGGTCCTGGTGCCGGCCCCATCGGTGTCAATGCACACCTAGTGCCCTTCTTGCCGGGTCCCATGCCAGCAAAAAATGAGCAGGGATATTATTGGGAAGATGGTGGTCCGCAGTCTATCGGCAAAGTACGCGCCAACGTGGGCAACTTTGGTGTACTGGTCCGTGCCTACACCTACATCCGCACCTACGGGCCGGATGGTCTCAAGCATGTCTCACAAAGCGCCATTCTCAACGCCAACTATCTCAAGCACGAGCTATCGTCGGACTATGAGATCGCCTATCCACAGATTTGCCAACACGAGTTTGTGGCAACGGCACAAAAGCAGAAGGAGGAGAACGGTGTAACGGCACTCGACATCGCCAAACGCCTGCTCGACTTTGGCATGTACGCGCCCACGATCTACTTCCCGCTCATCGTCCACGAAGCTATGATGATCGAGCCGACCGAGACCGAGACCCGCGAGACGCTCGATTACTTTGTCAGCGTCATGCACCAGATCGCCGCGGAAGCGCGTACCAATCCCGAAGTTGTCACAACCGCGCCCCACACCACCGTAATTGGGCGCCTCGACCAAGCCCTAGCCGCCCGCAAACCCAACCTGCGCTGGACATCAGGGCAAGAGGTAACGCATTGAGCAAATCGTGGTAGGGGCGCAATTCATTGCGCCCTCGTGCCTCTACCTATTCATCTTGATCTAGGGTAATCTGCAAAATCTAAAAAGTGAGGTAGGTATATGAATGGAGTGCAAGCAATTCTTGCAACATTAGGATACATTTTATCGTCAGATGGTAGCCAAGTTTTGATGATACATCGCAATAAGCGACTAGATGATATACATTTTGGGAAGTACAATGGATTGGGTGGAAAATTAGCACGAGATGAGAATATTATCAGTGGCATGCGCCGCGAAATACTAGAGGAATCTGGCATCATAGTTGACCATCTCATTTTACGTGGAACGATCTCCTGGCCCGGTTTTGGGAAGAACGGCGAAGATTGGTTTGGCTTTATCTTTTTAATTGATAGTTGGCATGGTGAAGTCCATTCAGGTAACCATGAAGGAACTCTCGAATGGGTGCCAATCAATTCAATGCTCACGCTACCCCTGTGGCCCAGCGATCACAATTTCTTACCAATGGTCTTTGACGATGATTACCATCCTTTTCATGGCAGTATGCCATTTTGCAATGGCGAAATGGTCAGTTGGAGCTATGAGAGATTGAATGTGCCCTCTTCTTAAAACAATGTCAATAACTCTATTGAAGATTACAACAGGGATGGGGCTACTGCCAAGTCGGGAAGACTCAGCACTCAAACTCCAAATTAAACCATCGTCCTAATCGTCGAATAATGGTACACTAATGACAAGTGAAGGAAAAGGAGCGAAAAATACGTGCATGCTGAGAGTAAGAAAGAGCCATGATAGAAGCATTGAAAGAAGCATTTAACGAAGTAGCACAGCTTTCTGAGGACGAGCAAAAACGCATCGTAGAGATTGTAAGAAAGGAAATAGCTTCAGAAAAGCATTGGCAAACTCTTTTTCGTGACCCCAGATCTGAATATGCTCTTAAAGACATGGTAGCCGAGGCACTTGCAGAGGATACAGCCGGAGAAACAGAGGAGATTACTGGCGATAGCTTTCTCTCATGAATAGGTCAGGTCTTCACTATCGTGCTCTTGCCGTCCGTAAACCAGAGGAGGTAGTCTGTTCTGGATTGGTTCCCATGCCGATTATGATAAGATACTTTCTCGTTTGTAGCACAAGTCCACATTTCCACTAGCAAAAATCAGAGAGAATTTTGTCAGAGCCACCTAAACGAGGGTTAATTCTGTCTCTCTTCAAGAATATCCTTCGAGGATAGAGACAACAGAAGCGAGAAAGGACAAGAACCACTATGAGCAATTGGGATGGCCAAGTCAACGATTGGAACAATCAGATCATTCAAGAGTTTCGTGCCAATGGAGGAAAGGTTGGTAAAATCTATGAAGGAGCATCCTTGCTCCTGCTCACCACAACAGGGAAGAAGAGCGGAAAACCGCGCACGACGCCACTAGGATACAAACTCGATGGGGATCGATTCGTTGTGGTCGCATCCTTCATGAGCGCTCCGAAACACCCTGACTGGTACTTCAATCTCGCAGCTCATCCACAGGTTACTGTTGAAGTTGGGAACGAGACCTTCAACGCCATCGCCACCACTGTAGAAGGTTCAGAGCGAGAGCGACTGGTGGAGCAGTGGCCACTAGCCAAAGAGCATCAGGCCAAGACGACGCGTGAGATCCCGCTCGTTGCATTGCAATGCGTGAGGTGAGGGACTGTTTCTTCGTCCCTACTGCCCGCAAAAAATGACGTTCACCCACGTGTCAAGATAATGCATTGAAGCATCTCCCTCCGTACCTGACGAATGTGTGTTTCGTGCTACTTCTGGGAGAGTATACGCTGCGCAAAGGACACCACATCAGCGATGACGTCGGCACGGTTCGTCTCATTAAAGATCTCGTGCAGCGCCCCAGAGTAAATATGCTCCTCAAAGCGGGACCCGCGCAGGTGTTCAATCACAGGGCGTGTGGCAGCAAGAGGAATCAGTGGGTCCAGCTCACCATGAATCCACAACAGCGGGAGGGTCCCATACGATGGCCCGGAGAGGACCAGCGCAGCTAGTTCGTCGCTATAGCGCTGCCCATACCGTCCCGCAATCATCCCGCCCATTGAGTGTCCGATGAGTATAACCGGAAGGCCGCGGTACTTCTCCGAGGCGTGCTGCGTGACCATGTGCAGATCGGTCACCACCTCCTCGAAGTCCTCAATCAGCGCATTTTCGCCCGATGACTGTCCGTGCCCCTGGTGGTCAGGCCCGACGACTGCCGCTCCAGCTTGGCGCAGCCCCTCAGCAACGTGGTTATAGCGACCGATATGTTCGCCATACCCATGCGCCAGCACCGCCAGCCACTGCGCGTGCTCGTTGGGCCACTCCCGAACGGTAATGTGCCCACGTTGGCCGTCGATTGTCCACTGCATTGTTTCTGTCATGTCAAAACTCCTTTGCGTTTTCCAATGGTATTATCAGTTTGTTTATTTTCCCAATTCTGTAAACATATAGCAATTGTAGCGAACAGCGCGTTCAAGGTCGGAGAGGCGGACATGCTCGTTGGGAGCATGGGCGCCGCTACCCCAATAAGCAGGGTTGCCAGGAGCACATAGGCCGGGTAGTCCGACATGGCGACGCAAGCCACCTAAGAGGGGCAAGGTGCCACCGACGATGGGCACAATCACGGCGGGTTTGCCCGCGAATGCGTGGGCAATGGCGGCGATGCGTTGCACGAGCGGTGTGTCGATGGGCGTCATAACGGGTTCGGCGGCACCAAGGGAGCTTACTTGAATATCATCGTAGCCTTGGGTGCGTAGGTGGATGCGTAGCTTTTCTAGGATATCGTGTGGGTCCTGGTTGGGCACGAGGCGAAAATCCATCTTAGCCATAGCTTTGGCTGGCAACACGGTTTTCACGCCTTCACCTGTGTAGCCACTGAGCAAGCCAGCAATATTGCTGGTTGGCGTGAAGGATGAGCGTTCGCGTAGGGCTGCGCCACGTAACCCATCAACGAAGCCCGCAATCTGATACATTTGCATCAACTGCTCGTCCATGTCCATTTGATCGGCGATGGCATCTTTCTCAGCCTGAGAGGGTGTGCGTACGGCATCGTAAAAGCCAGGAATACGTACATGACCTTCTGGCGTTCGTATTGACGCTAGCGCCTGGACGAGTCGCCACGCGGCGCTTGGTAGCATAGAGGCTGTGCCGGAATGTGCGTCGCGCCCTATAGCCTGTACCTCAAGTTGTATGTAGAGCAAGCCCTTGGTGCCAAGGTTCAGTATGGGACGTCCATTATCATCAAAGCCGGAGCCTTCCCATAGGCAACCATCGGCCTGCAGGTGCTGCGCGTATTTCTCGGCGATAGCTTCAAAATGAGGGCTGCCAACCTCTTCCTCGCCTTCGATGATCCAGCGAATACTAATTGGCAATGCAGTATCGGTCGCAAGCAGCGCTTTTATGGCTGCCAAGCGTGTTGCGATCTCGCCTTTGTTATCAGATACACCACGTGCATACAGATTGCCATCGCGCACGGTGGGCGTGAATGCGGGTGAATGCCACAGGTCAAGCGGTTCGGCTGGTTGCACATCGTAGTGATTGTAGAGCAGCAATGTATATGGGCTACGCCCGCGCAACTCTCCGTAAATAGCAGGAGGTGCGCCTTCTACCTCAAAACGTTGTGTGTGAAAGCCAACTCCTTGTAACAGCGATTCCATCAAAGTGGACATCTCGGCGATACCCACACCCTGCGCTACTATACTCGGCTGCTGGCATAGTTGCTCAAGCAGTGCCTGTGCCTCGCCTGCGTGCTGTTCAAGATAGGTGGTATACGTACTCATATGTGTGTTGTCCTTCCTGGTTGACCAATATGTATGAATACATCCTATAACAAAAATAAGCGATGTGCGACATGGGCAGCGCCCATGTCGCGCATCGCTTATTTTCGTTCTCACCCTCCCAATCTCTCTAAGAAACTAGCGACGGTGCGAATACCTTTGTAGAATTGGTCAAGCGAGTACTTCTCGTTGGGAGCGTGTAGGTTGTCATCGGGCAGGCCGAAGCCCATCAACACAACGGGAGCATGCAGCACATCATTGAATAGGGCAGCTATGGGAATGGAGCCACCTTCGCGGATGAAGACGGGTTCTTTGCCATAGACCTCTTTCAAGGCAGCGGTTGCCGCTTCGATAGCAGGGCTATCGGCAGAGACGAGCACACCTTCTCCGCCGTGTACGTTGTGTACTGTTACCTGCACATCGGGGGGGGCATATTCCTTGACAGCACGCTCAAACAGTGGCAAGACTTCGCCCGATTTCAGGTCGGCAGGCAGACGCAGGCTGATCTTTGCCTTGGCAACGGCGGGAATGACGGTCTTGGCACCCTCTCCAACGAAGCCGCCGGAGATGCCGTGTACCTCAAGCGTGGGACGTGCCCAGATGCGTTCCATAGGAGGATATTCTAGCTCGCCTGAAAGTTGTGCTACACCCATTTCGTGCAACAACGCCTCGTTTATATGGAGCGGGTCCTCATGCCAAAACTGCTTTTCGGTTGCGGTTGGTTTGCGCAGTTTATCATACAGCCCTGGAATGTGAATATGACCATCAGCATCTTTTAAGCGGCTAATGATGATGGCAAGGGCATGCAGTGGATTGGGTGCCACACCACCATACGAGCCGGAGTGTAGGTCACTCTTCGCACCGCGTACCTCAACCTCGGTATAAATGATGCCACGCAAGCCGGAGATGAGTGCCGGAATGTCCTTTGAGGGCATGTGTGTATCACAGATAAAGGTTGCGTCACAGCGCAGGCGCTCTGGGTAGGTTTTGACATAGTGTTCAACCGACTCGCCGCCAGCCTCTTCCTCTCCTTCGATCAACATCCGCACGTTCACTGGTAAGGTGCCATTGACGGTCATGAGCGACTCTAAGGCATTCATCACCAGCATTGTTTGACCCTTATCGTCACAGGCACCACGACAATACAGATTGCCATTGCGGACTGTTGGCTCGAACGGGGGTGAGTCCCATAGATCGACAGGATCAACGGGCTGCACATCGTAGTGACCGTAGATAAGCAGTGTTGGCTTTCCTGCTGCCTGCAACCACTCTCCATATACGAGGGGATGACCCTGGGTCTGGATAACCTGGACCTGCTCAAAGCCAATCCTGTTTAACTGTTTCGCTGCATACTCAGCCGCACGCTGAATATCGCCCTTATGCTCTGGTAACGTGCTAATACTAGGAATACGGAGCCAGCCCTTCAAATCTTCGAGAAAGCGCTCCTCATTGTTTGCGATATAGGCTTCTACTTGCTGTTTCATAGCTCATCCTTTCGCTTCACAAATACATCGTGTACCTGTGGTAGGGACCAGCTTTAGCGCGTCCGTGCTCAAGCTGGTCCCTACCACGGTGCAACTCATTGGTATGCATGTTCGATATATGCTATGGTAGCAGGGGATGCAACGCTTGTCTAGGGGGGATTTGCACATTGTGCAGCCCCTACTATTTTTGTGATGCAGCTATGCGCCCAATCTTGTTGCTGGTATACTCAGCGAACCAGAGATTGCCGTCAGGGCCAGTCGTGATGCCTACAGGTGAGCTATTAGCAGTAGTGGGCAAGGGAAACTCGGTAATGATGCCACTGGGAGTAATACGCCCGATCTTGTTACCAACAAATTCGGTGAACCAGAGATTGCCGTCAGGGCCAGTCGTGATGCCTACAGGTTGGCTAGTAGCAGTGGGCAAGGGAAACTCGGTAACGGTGCCACTAAGGCTAATATGCCCAATCTTGTTGCCACTAAGTTCAGTGAACCAGAGATTGCCATCAGGGCCAGTCGTGATGCCTACAGGTGAGCTAGTAGCAGTGGGCAAGGGAAACTCGGTAACGGTGCCACTGGGAGTAATACGCCCGATCTTGTTGCCAGCATACTCGGTGAACCAGAGATTGCCATCAGGACCGGCTACGATAAACCAAGGAACGCTGTTCGCAGTAGTCAGAGGAAACTCAGTAATGGTACCACTAGGAGTAATGCGCCCAATCTTATTGCCGGAATATTCGGTGAACCAGAGATTGCCATCGCGGCCAGTGGTGATGACTATAGGTTGGCTATTAGGAGTGAGCAGAGGAAACTCAGTGATAGTGCCATTAGGAGTAATACGTCCGATCTTGTTACCGCTATATTCGGCGAACCAGAGATTGCCATCGCGGCCAGTGGTGATAAACCAAGGTGTGCTGCTGGCAGTGGGCACAGGAAACTCGGTGATGGCGCCACTCATATCAGTAAGATGGCTGCCGCTATTGATACGCCCAATTCTGTTACCACTACTCTCCGTGAACCAGAGATTACCATCAGGGCCAGTTACGATGTCTATAGGTACACTACCGACATTGGGTAGTGGAAACTCATCCAAGTTGCCCTTGGTTATATTAAAGAAGGTCTTCTGTATGACCCAACTGCCATTCTCATTCAGCAGTCGGACGGTGTCATGTTCGATTTTTGTATGAGCAAAGATGAGTGTTGCACTTGCGGTTGCTGACATGCCATTCTCGCTCACATTGGTGAACGTACAGTCAGTCAGGCCTCCTTGATTGCTGTAGTCTTGTTGTCTTCCTGCTGCCCATGTCTGTTCAGGACCAAGCCGACTTTTGAGCGCTGTTGCGAACTGATTATAAGCTGTTGTGTAGTCGCCATTCTTCAATGCAGAACAGGTTGTGGTAAGCGCCTTAGCAGGTGTCGAACGGTTGATGTACACAAAGATACCCCAGATTCCTAGAAGCAAGAGCAGCACAGCTGCCGCCACTATTACGATCCACCAAGGGAATGGCTTTGGTGCTGGTGGTGGTGCGGCTACTCCAAATTTCACGGTCGGCCCTTCGCTGAAATTATCATCAGGGTTAGCGACATCTACTATATTCAGGTGAAAGGTGTAATCGCCGACGGGAGCGTTTGGTGGGACAGTGATTTGCACAATATATTGCTGGCTGCCAGCGCTGGCGATGTCGCGCTCACTCTCTCCGAGTATCTTCAACCACAGATTGGCAGTTTCCAATTGGGAGACCACCTTTGCCCGACTGTGGATGACTTGATTGGTCGTGTTAGAAACGAGAAATGAAATCTGTCCCTGCCGATTGTTATCAAGGGAGATCGTATTGGTTGTTGTGGTAATGGCGAATGGGCCTGACATAATTCGATCCTCCTCACACTACTGTAGCTCAAGTTGGCACGCAGGAGTATTCCCGGCGTTGGTGCATTCGATAATCAGTGTTCCGTGTGCTTTTCCTGGATAGACTTTCAGATTGTCTTGTGTCATAGCATTGGTGCCCATCAAAGATTGTTGCACGGTCAACGTCTGTTCCTGGGAAAGCGAAACCATTGCCTGCGCTCCTTGTATAAGTTGTAGCTTGACCGCCCGTAGCGTGAAGGATGATTGCTTAATGGCAAACATGCACATCTGTCCTACAATGACGACGAGTTTGCCTTTCCCAAGGCAACTAGCGGGTGTAGGACTGATATCGGCAAGCGTTAACGGCTGTGGCTTGGCTAAGGCGCCACCGAGACTAGACACCCATGCCGGTTTCTGGAATGTCTGGTTGTCGTTATGCCCAGCTCCAAGATTAATGCCAACAACAAAGAGTATACCAACCAGGAACAAGAGAGCAATAAAGACTTTTTGACTGCTCATGTATGTATGCTCCTTAGCTTGCGAGTTCGTAGGTGACGTAGGCCGGTTTCTCCGACTCGATGATGCGTTCGATCATCAATCGATATGGTTCTGCTTGTTTAGGTACAAGCACACGAATATGGAATGGTCTGGGTTGTCCAACCGCACCCGCCACCTGCTCCTCTATTGCAAAACCTTGTATGCCGGTTGCTGTTTCCAGGAAGCGCAGCAATCCCTTGGCTGTACCGCGCCATTGTGACAGGAACATTGCCGCCGCTACCAATTCACGCAGTCGTCCCATACCACTGGGTAAAGGAGGAACTGAGGTCGTGAACTCTTCAGGCACCTCTAGTAAGAAGCGCTCCAGATCGACCCATCCCGCTAGGAAAGGCACAAACTCATCGGGCGTTCTGTATGGATCGAAGAATGCCTCAAGCTGATTCAGCACAGCTTCGTCTGTCGCGGGCAGTGCTTCCATCAGATCCAATAAGGCGAACAGCGGTGTCCCTTGCTGGACTGTGCGCTGAAAAATTCCTGGTAGCAATTGCTCGATCTCAGTTCGCTTCATCTTCACTCATCACTTTGATCTCGTGCTCGCCGGATACAAACAACCAGGTTGCCGGTAACGTCACGCGATCAGAAAATTCTTTGCGCGACGACGAAGCATACGTTATTTTACCATCATCACTGCGAGCAATATCTCGGAACGTACCTTTTGCTCCACCTGCCATCACGCGTTGTTTCTCTGGCTCCTTTGGATCTGTCGCCAAGGCGAGCACCGGCAGGAAGCGGCCCCGGTCTCGTTGTGGAAGACCACAATCTACATCAGGTTCCTGCCAGGGAGTCGTGCGAGCTTGCAGATCGAGTTGCAACACGCCGGTACGGTGAGAGGCAACGAGCACCTTTGTTGCGGTAAAGGCGATTGCTCGCACAGTTCCGCCACTCCAGTTTTTCCCGAAACCTTGCCATCCCTCCTGTGGGTTCTCGGCGCCGAGCAGTTCCCAAGTGAAGCAACCCTTGCCAGGATCGTCTCCACCGGGCGAGGCCGCTCCTGCCCACAGAAAGAGACGTGCGTTATCTTGCTGTATCGCCAACTTGCGGATATCCTCGCGCAACCCGATCTGGCGGAAGGTGTTGGACGCCCCGCCAGTGCTAGAGAGATAGACGCCACTGGCGTTCTGTGAAGCTACGGCAACGTTTATATTCCCGCGCACGTCTGTTATGGCAACCACAGCATAAAAGCCTAGCGCCTGATTTGTCCGCTCTACTAGCACTTGCACGAGACTGCCGTCTGGCTGCATCGAGAGTTCAAACAGCCCGGTGCTAGTGGCGATCAGCAACAGCGGTGCGTCTCCGCGCAATGTCCAGGCCAAGTCTTGCACTTGTAGCGCCACTGATTTGGCAGGTGTGGCATCCCACGTCTCGGCACAGTCCCACGATATATGGAGGCGCGAGCCGCCATTGTTGGGCACACTCGTAGCAACAGCTATCAGCCCTGGACGACTTGGATGACCTTTCACAATGGTAATCAACTCGCCATCGAAGCGTCCGGCTGACTCCCAGCCTTCACCGTCGTTCAATGAACGGAACAGGATGCTGCCACTCCCGACATACCACGTGTGGAGTTGTGTGGTATCTGCGGCAATCGTTGCCACATTGTCCTGGGGAACCTCATCTACCATCAGTTGCACCTGATCTACCCAGCGTACGCCTGGTTCCTTTAATGCCACATCGTAGATATCCGAGGCCCGCAGAGCCTGTCCAAAGCGCCAGCCAGTCGAGTTAAAGCGTGTCGGCAATGGATTGATGGTCTGGTACAAACGCTCAAGGACACGCTGCATGACCGCCTGTGCATCTTCTTCGCGCCGTACCACAATTCGTGCGGCTGCTCGCACCGTCTTATAGTGTGCCCAATTGACCAAACAGGTTGTTCCGAGTGGGCGGCGCTCATCTAGCACCTGCTGCACACGAAGACGAGTATCTTCAGTCTGGTGTGTCTTGAGTACATCCATTGTCACCTGGTTGCCAGGTGTCTCTTCTGGAAGAACAGGGACGAGCAATACTTCTACAGTGCCAGGAGCGGCATAGGTCCATAATGCGGCTCGTGTGAGCGCTTTCGCCCGTGCAATCGCCTGTGAGTTATACGCGAGCAACTCGAAGTCGCGGGCAGTGACTGCACGTTGCAAAGCATACAATTGCTGTGGTCCACGCACCAGTGCATTGTCCAGTGTTTCTGCCGCGTGTCCGCCCGTTGCGGGACTGGGGTTCGTGACTTGGACGCCGGTGATAGCATCCTTGAGTTGTGTCAATGTATTCGCCTCGACATTTCCCTCTGTTCCACCGCCACGCCGATACCATAAGCGTATCGTTCTCCCGACACCTGGAATAGCCGCTAACGCCTGAGGCGTATCTTCCAGTTTTCCGTCCGCTTGCACAAGACGTGCAGCAGGCGCGAAGAGAAGCATGCCTGACATACGATCAGCAACATAAACATAGGGATCATCGCTCACATTTGTAAAGTTTTCTACTTCGCGCCACACGCGATAGATCTTGCCTGTATAGGTAATTGCCGGGACACGCTCACCTAGCTCGGCGGCAGTGGCTTCGACGCCGACAACAAGGTCTCGTTCATCGCCCGTTGGGGCCACAATTGGCGGGCGTTGTGCCTTGATGACGAGAGCGGGTAAGCCGTTTCCTGTGCCAGCCAACTCTCCTTCTATGAGATCACAATGGTGAGCCAATACCTCTACCTGAGTTGCACCTTGAGCAATAGTCTCGTCCGTCGCTGTCGTAAAGATCAGTGCATCGCTTGTGCTGCCGGAGCGGTTCAGCGTCACGCGTGTTCCTCTAGGAATCAGCAGCGTTTGATCTTCTGCCTTTGCCCGACTAAACACGAGGCGCACGCTGGCCGCAGCGGGTGGTTGCAGACGTGTGCCAATCAGCCGCAGAAACTCGATATACATCTTGTCGGGTACACGATTTAAGCGGTAAATCATCGTCTCAGTGAGATGTGCGAACAATTCTAGTAACACCATGCCTGGGTCACTCGGTGAAAGATCTGTCCACTGAGGACATGACTGCTTGATACGAAGGCGGGCTTCCTCCACGAGTTGGCGGAAGTCGCGATTGTCCAGGTTGGGTGATGGCAGTGGCATTAGCGCTCCCCTCCTGAAAGGCTGAAAGAAAAAATAGCTGCGTCCGTTTGCCGCGTGGCGCGTATTTGGTATTCAAGACTAATGATGAGTTGTTCTGGCTTCTCGGCGTTTCGCTCTGCATCTATGCGTAATATGTCGATGCGTGGCTCCCAGAGATTGAGCGCTTGCCGCACATAGTGAATAGCTAAACCGGCAGTCGTCTCATCATTGGGCGAGAATACTAATCTGTGTAGCTGGCAGCCATACTCCGGTCGCATGACACGTTCACCCGGTATCGTGGACAGCAAGAGCAGAATCGCCTGCCGTACGGAGTCACGATCATCAACCATAGCGATACTTCCGCGTGGTGAGAGGCCCAATCCTGTCGTTCCTTCTGCTATGTCGAGGTCAGGATGAATAAAGCGCCAAGCGCGGTAGCGAGGTGTGTTCATGGCAGCACCGTCACAAGTTCCTGACCGGGCGTGCGCACAGTATATTTCACCACACCTGGTGGTGTCCCGTCTGTTAGGCCGGTCACAGTATCCAAACAGACGCGCTGGCCTTGAATATGCAGAAAGTCAGAATAGCCCTCCTCCACTTTGAGCGTCGTGGTACACGGCTTAATCGTCGCACCGATATTCGGGCAACCGACGATGGGTCTGTTTTCTGGATTATTGTCTACCAGCACCTTGCGCTGCTCGACAGTCACGAGGTCCTGGGTCGGGAGAATATTGACAATGCCTAACTCGTGTTTGCAGGTAAGTACGGCGTCCTCAGTCAGCCATTTCATCAGCTTATCCTCTTTCAAAGTCGATATTCTTACCGCGTATGACTATCCTTTGTCCCGGTGCTTCGATCTCCAGATCAACCGCCGCATGCACTCGTACTTTTTGCGGTGAGAGTTCGCAGTAGCTGCCACCGCTATTCTCCAAGCGAATAGTATGCTGGCTATCGTCTAGCTGGATACGTTGCCCACCTGGAGTAAGCAGGGTGTAGCGTCGCACCGCACCGCCATCAATGCCTACATCCGGCGGTGCCTGGGTGCCATAGAGACCGCCAAGCACGACTCCCTGGCCTGGATCTTCGTGTGCAAAGAGCACCAACACGGAATCGCCAATATCCGGCAACGTCATAAACCCTTTGCCTGCGCCCGCACCCGCACTCAGTACACCCATCCAATCGGTCTCGACGTTGCCATAGGTTGGCAGCGAGACGCGGATACGTCCTAATTTCGCTGGATCGTCAATCTGCGTGACCACACCCGGTGCGGCTATACTGCTGCGTGCTCGCGGATGCTGGAGAGGAGGAGCGCTGGACAGTTCGGAAACAAAGCCCTTCCGCGCATCGATAAGATGTGTGACTGCCGACAGAATGTAGCGTCCTGCAACCGTGTCGGCAACGCCTGACACTTCCACTGGTGTGCCCGCTTGCAGGCGTGTGTCACCTTGCGCCACCCCCCAGAGTGTTATCTCTCGTGCTGTCCGCAAGTCCAACTCTGCCTGCGCTATGCCTTCTGCGTGGTCATTGTTGGGCGTTCCTTCATCAACGAGTTCGCGTGTACCACTTCCGCCAACACGAGCGGGTGTGATCTCAGCTGCTATTGCACGTCCTACTCGTGCATGTGCTGCCTGCCCCTGGTGCGTTTCTATGCGGGATGTATCCCACCCCGATGCTGCCACTGAGCGGTATGCTGCATCCGTATTCATCTCAATACGTGCCTCCAGCAGTGCCTCACCGAGGGAAAGGGGCACTGCTTCACCAAGACCTTGTAGGGTCAACACATGCAACACATTTCCTCGTACCGTTAGGTATAGTCCACAGCGCTCCGCCACTTCCTGCAGGAGTTCAAAATCTGATTGCCGATGCTGAATCAACCTCGGCCAGAGTGGTCCTGCTTCTGCTGCCTGTACGATCAGCCCCAGATCAGCCACCAGTTCCTGCGCTAAGTCACGGAGAGTTACCTGTACATGTACCTTCACTGTTTGCTTTTTCCGTAGCTGATGCAGGAGATCGTATCCGCGCACACGTATCTCGCGTTGTCGCGTCGGAGCGTAGCTATGCTCGATGGCAGTCACCTGACCCACAAACAGTGGCTCCTGTTGACCAGTCACCAGCACGCGCAATGCTGTCCCTGGTAGCAGTCGTGCCGCGCCTGCTAAGGAACCGGGCGGGTCAGAAAAGGTCAGTTCACAGAGCGTTGGTAGTGATAAACGCTGTTGGACGCGTACTTCTGCCAGCGCCTGTACGTCTTCGGGAGCAAGAGCTACTCCCTCAGCCTCCACCACTACCTCTGGTACAGATAAGAGATGGTTCATGCAACACCTCCTGAACCTTGCCCTAGTACTGAGAGTGGTGGAATACGCAATACGAAGCCTGCTGGTATGTGCAGAGGGTCCTCAAGGTTATTGAACGAGGCGAGTAGGCGCCACAGTGCAGGTATCTCTATTGCTGATTGGCCTGGATAGTAACGAGCAGCAATCTCATCAAGACGCTCACCGGCGTTGACGACATGGCCTTGCACGCGCTCCGCAGGCACACTATCCGGCGCCACCTCCAAATCTGCCGGAGTAGGGACCAACTTGAGCGCCTCCGCGTCCGGCCCGCCCGAAACCGTCTCCTTCAATGGCTCGTTTACGCGCCAGAGCCGCATGCTCAGCCACGAGCGCTGTGGTGCTCCATCGGCGGTGAACTGCTCTAGATATTCAGACACCGCTACCACAACGCCGGGCATATTCCAGGATTTGCCCCACACAAAACGAACCAACGGTGGACGGCGCGAGCCATTGGTGCTGCGTGTGTTCTCTGCCAGATTCCATAGTGGTCCTGTGAGGTTGCGTACATCATTGGTTTCAATGGAGGAGCCTACCAGAGAGACATCAAAGAGGAGGTGCAGCTCTAGTTCTGTCCTGCCACCTCCTGTGTAGAGCAGTGGATCATCCTGTAGAGCCGCTCCGGTGAACTGCCCTCCAATTGAGCGACGCGGTAGCACTCCTGCCACTCGGCGTATCACGAGGCTATCAGGATTCAGTAAACATCCCAGACGCTCATTGGTTTCCTCTAACAAAAAAGCTACACGTTCCATGAGTTGCCTCGCTGCTCCTCATTTAGTCGTTGCTGTCGTTCCCAGGCCCGCCATGTCATGTCCCAATCCTGGCTGTCGGGCGTCACCTGCTCAGGCAGCGACGGCCAGCGTGTCTGTGGAGGCTGGTTTGTCTCATTGGGTTGCTGTGAGCGATGGTCATATGCTGGTGTATGTATTGGTGCCCCAAAATGGTGCTCGGCTTGCTGATGAGGGCGCATGGGTAGACTTGTCTGTAATGGAGAGCCATCCACCGCCAATGAGAAACTGGGCCATCTAGCGCGTGACATCGTAGGATATGATTGACCGCTCTGATCTCCACGCCTGTCGGCCCCTACCACAATGTCGTAGGGGCCAGATTGATCGCGCCCGTCGTGGGCATGGTCAACGTCGGTGACATGGTCCATGGGTGCGACGGGCGCGATCAATCTGGCCCCTACGACGGGCGGGTGTTCAACGTCGCCGACATGGGTCGTGGGTGCGACGGACAGGGGTTCAATGTCAGCAATGGTGCGTGTGGGCGCGATCAATCGGGCCCCTACGACGGGCGGGTGTTCAATATCGCCGACATGGTTCATGGGGACGGCGGGCGCCATGAATGGGGCCCCTACGGCGGGTGTGGGTTCAATGTCGCCAACGGGTGCGATGGTGGAGGCGGGCATCATGAATGAGGTCCCTACGACACCGTCGTAGGGACCAGCTTCAGCGCGTCCGCCCTCGTCGTCGGCATGGTTAATATCGTCGATATGGTTCGTGGGGACGGAGGGCCTCATGAATGAGGCCCCTACGACGGATGGGGGGTCAATGTCGCCAACATGCTTCATGGGTGCAACGGGCGCCATGAATGAGGCCCCTACCCGTGCTAGCCAATGGGCTGGCGGTCGATCAGGCGCAACACGTGCCAGCCAGTGTGCCGGAGGATTGTCAGCGCCTGTGCTTTCCATGTCGGACATAGGGGGCGCGATCAATCGGGTCCCTCCTTCGTCGAAAGCATCAGTCGAGCTTTCTATAACGGCTCCTGCTGTATGCGCTTGGTTTTGCTGGGTTGGGCCTTGCTCGTCTCCTACCTGCTTGAACACAATATCTGCCCAACGCTGCAATAGGTGCGCCAGTGGACGCAAAATGAAGAACTGTACACCCTGCATTTTCATTTAGGCTCTTTGGAGTGTCTCATAGACGAATGTCAACGACTCGATGGCTACCTCGCGATTCAAGGCATCCAGAGGAGCGCCACGCCACTCTGAAGGCCAAGCGTTGATGATGTCCCAGCGCATCACCTCACTGACTCCATCGCTATCTAGAATGAGGATAGAAACATTTTTGCGCTCAACTCTTCCAGCCACTACGCTCATGAGCCAGTCCCAAAGTTCATGGGAGGCGGTCAACCCATAGCGTAACGTAACGTCAGCATATTCCACTGGGCCGGGAATGCAATGCACCACTTGACTTGTACCACCTTCTCGATATTTGATGACCTGAACCTTCACCCCAAGGCCACTACAAGCCGTGAAATGTCCTTCGGTTACTCCCTGAATCACCAATTTAAAGTTGTAGGCACGGTAGGGATCATTAAATGTGCCCGGTTGTGCTCCGGGTTGCGCTGCCCCTGGTGCCACATTAGCTGCTTCAGGCATTGGAACCTCCCATAGTTTCCGTTTCACTTCCACCAGCATACTGGCTGACGCGGAAAACGATGAACTCCGCCGGTTTGACGGGGGCGATGCCGATGAGTGTCATTACTATACCGGCGTCAATGACATCTGATGGATTTGTTTCTTCATCGCACTTTACAAAGAATGCTTCCTGCGGCGTGCGACCCATTAATGCTCCATCGCGCCACAGACGAGTCAGAAAAGCCGAAATGTCGCGTCGTATCGATTTCCATAAGGTTCTGTCGTTCGGTTCAAAGACAATCCAGCGTGTGCTCGTGGCAATCGATTCCTCAATCATGTTGAACAGGCGTCGTACATTCAGATAGCGCCATTCGCTACTGCCGTCAGCAACCGTGCGTGCGCCCCAGACGCGAATTCCCTCGCGTGCGAATAGGCGGATACAGTTGACTCCGCTTTGATTCAAGACACCCTGTTCCTCGCGTGTGAGCAGATAGGTGAGGTTGAGCGCACCCCGCACAGCTTCGTTAGCCGGTGCTTTATGCACACCGCGTGTGGCGTCTGTTCGCGCCCAGATGCCGGCGATGTGACCAGCAGGAGGCACATCTACCAAGTCATTTGGTGAGAGTGGATCGCGTACCGTAATCCAGGGGAAATAAAATGCGGCATAGCCACTGTCAGACTGTCGCGCTCGCAATCCTGTGGTATCTTTGGTGTTGCCAGTCTTACCTGCACCTCCGCCCTCTGTTGCTGCGGCGGCTTTTGCGGTAGCAACCTGCGTCAGTAGCGTGATATCTGCTACTTTCTCGGTCGAGTCCAGGATGCCAACGCGGTCTTTGAGTTTCTCGCAATGTGCGAGCACTGCTTCATACGATGCGGCATCAGTATAGCCTGGTGCTGCTACAATGGCAACCTCATCGACCAGTTCTAATAGGTCTAGTCCTGCGCGTTTGGGTCCTCCTGTGATTGATCCACCTTTGCCCACATTGACTACGAAGCAACGACTACCTCCATTCAGGAAGAAGCCGTAGACGGCATGCGAGAGCGGCGTACTTTTGCTGCCATCCGGCGCGAAAATGCGTGTGAACTGCGACCAGTTGTTGATGGCTACTGCCTCGTTAACGCGTTGGTTTGGGTCGGGAGCCTCCCCCACAAAACCGGCGGTGCTTGTGCCAACCGCCTGAATCGGTCTTGCTCCTCCTGAGACCTCCTCAATGTAAATGTCCGGTGCGTTATAGATTGGCATACTATGTCTCACCTTTCAAATGAGTCGAAGCGTATCGTCAATGGTTGTCGATCCGAAGTAGGTTGCTCTACGGCAACGCTCTGCACACGTCCCCTTGCTTTCACTAGTAGTTGGATGCTGCGTGGCTCTCCTGGCACAGTAGAAAAGTAGAATCGTCCGTTCGTGTCAGTGTGGTCGTGTAACTGGAGGGCAGGCAACTCCACACTTGCTCCCATGATGGGTATGTCATCAGGTCCCAGCACCAACCCGTACAAGCTGATGACTGGTGCTCCACGAACCACGAGTGTCCCACGTACCAACTTGGTAGTTGGTTCTGGGCGCTCAATATACAGGGGAACACAAAGTGTAAACGTTGGACGAGGAGCGATACCTAAAGCTGTCCACATGGTGGCGGGTAATTCGGCTAGATCAAGCTCGTATTCACGCTTCTCCATCACTGCCAGAGCAAGTTTTCCCAGGAGGCTATGGGCCTCCACATTGTCCTTTGCCCAGGTAGTCACTAAGTAGCGTAGGGCCATGCGCGGTGCAGGATATCGGTTCATCCACGCGGCGGGGGGATCGGCTAATGTGAGCAAATAAAGGCTTACGCCCTGTTTGCCATCTAACTGACCGGGCGGGTCTAAGACAACATCAACGTCCGTCACCACGTTCTTTACCCACGCCAGTAGCTCCCTATCCGCTTGATCAATCACAGTAAACCCCCTTACCGTTTGCATAGTATAGTGAGCGAGAGCGAGCGAACTGTAGGGCAGGGTGTTCAGCTTTGATGATCCTCTCAAACTTGCAACAGCCCTAGCATCATCAAGGATATACCCGACAGTCAAAGTCTATTGATAAGCTATATCCATTCTACCATATATCTCCTATGTGTCAAGGGTAGAAGCGGCTTGACTGTTTTCCTCCTCTTCAGCTATAATCAAGTCGAGAAGTTGGTAACTACATCAAGAAAGGGCATGGCATCTACGCGCCTACCTTATTAGAGCGGTGTATGATGCTGTGATGTATAATAGATGGAGCGTTTACGCACCCCATTCCTCATTATTGCGCTTGCCTTGAGTCTTATTGTCGTATTGGTTGAGGCCGGTACGGCTCTTCCGGGTGTGTTGCGCAGCAGCGCATCGCCCGTCAGTAGCTTCCAACAATTGCCGCCAGAGGTCACAACTGCGACTGCTAAACTCAATAGTGACCAGTTGCATATGATAGATCAGTTGAGCAACCAGAATCGCCCTCCTGGATTGAGCATCCCCGCTCTGGCCCTCCTGGATAGCATCGTGCTTTTTACTATTATCCTGACAGGTGCTGCCTTATTCATTCCAGAGCGTGTACAGGGGAGAATACAGGGCATTGCGACACTGCTATTCTCGCTTGTGCTGATCGGCATTGCTTTTGTACAAATATTCGTTGTGATCGGTATACTGACTCTTATGATTTCGCTCCTCTTGTCTATTCCTTTCGGCACCATCGTCTATCTCATCATTTATGGGTCCTTTAACCGGGGTGCCGCTGATATTGTGCTTAGTCTGCTCATGCTCCTCAAACTCGGTTTTGCTGTCAGTCTGCTCATAGCCCAACAGCGCTTTCTGCAGAGCACAGGTCTCGTTTTACTAATTGTCACTTCCCTACTCTGCAATGTCATTGTCACCATTCTGCTTGGTCTTGTGCCGGGCATCCTTGTGAGCATTACTGACGCCATTGGTGCTATTGTCGTCGCTATCATCGCCGTCATCTGGGCCGTTATCTTGCTCATCGGCTCCATCATCTCCATTATCAAGATTCTGCGTATTGATCGTGCTTTGCCAGCGCCCAAATAGAACTGCTGGTTGTACTCTATCAAACTTCAATGGATGGGGGGCGTAGGGGCCTGATTGATCGCACCCGTCTCGACGATTGACCATGTTGGTGACATTGACCGTTGCCGAGACGGGCGCGATCAATCAGGCCCCTACGCCCCCCATCCATTGAACATTGGTAAAGTAGTTTAAGCACTAGAACTCGTGCGTCGAAAAACAAAACGTACACCGCCACCAGCGCCAACTTCAATGCCGCTACCAAGCAGAACAACTTTTCCGTCGGCACTGATTTCAGCGTGTATCTCAAACTCATCAAAATGGAACTTGCCCAGTGTGTCGGGTGTGTTCTCCAAAACCTTGCCCATTTGTTGCACAAACAGATTGACATTCACCGCCAGCTCATTCACTTTGAGCTGTTGTGCGCCGCCTCGTACTCCTGTGGAAACCTCGCCAGTTGCAACCCACATCGTGTCAGCGTCTGTTGTTGTCTGCTCCGTTGTCTTCTTGGACATATGATAAGCTCCTTTTATTTCATTTCACGATTTTAATGGATGGTGGGGCATAGAGCGCATATGCCAGCCCTAAAGGGTTGCGCTGCTCACTCCACAATTGCCGTCTAATGAGCAAGAGGGTTTCGCCGATGGGTTTGCCTACCAGCAGATGGGTATAAAGTGCTTCGCTAAACGCTGCCCCAAACCAATCGGGTACAAGGAAATCGGTTGCCAGGACGCCACGTGCTCCCCTTTCCCATAACTGCCTTGCCCAGGAAGACGTATATAATGGGTTGACCTGACCTGTTAGACAAGCGTTCAGTATGATAAATGGGTGATGCTTCAACTCGAAATTGCCTACGACCAGATCGATCATTGACAGCGAAAACTCATTGGAGATTTTGAGAAAGGATTGCTCGATAGGGTCTTTTTCATAGGCATGGCAAGCAAAATGGAGTACTTGTAGCTTTTTGTTCAAGAAACGGTTGAGATAGCTTAATTCCGCGTCGCGGCTGTTGATTACCAATCCTCGCAACGAGGTGAGTTGAATATGTTTTCCTTTATGAAGCTTCTTGAGTGCGGGAATCTCCTGCTGTGCCACAAAAGGCAACTTATCATAGGCTATTAATCCAATAGAAGGACGTGATGACTCAGTTGTGGGTGATACGAACGCCCCGCGCCGTTTCTCTTGAATAATCAGGCGCGAAAGTATATAGCGCATGCCCCAGAAATTGGAAGCATTAATAGGTGTGGTGATTGGACCATCATAGAGCAATTCCCAGGGAACGAAAAAATCCTTCGAGACAATCTGCACCACAGTTCCTGCTAGCAATGCTTCACGGATGATTTTCTGTGCTTCTATGTCTGAGAAGACACGCTGAAACGCATAATTTCCCATACGAGCTAATTCTGTTAATGATGCTTCGTATGTTTCATCCTTGCCGAAGTCACTGGTGACACGTTGAATTGCTGCTTGTAACAATATATTAAGATTTTGTACATCATGTGGTTTAAGATGAATAGGAATACGATATGGGATTCTTGTACCTGTGTCAGCGAATACATAGCCTACATATTCATCGCCATCTCCAAGTATCGTGATTTGTATATGCACTGCTGAAATATCTAATGGTGGCAATGCTGCTGTTTGTGTGAGCGTCATAACTACTCCTCAGAAAGAGTTTGAGCAAGTTGAGGCTGCTCTACACTCTCAAATTCAAGTCGTATCATGTGTAACCATTGCCATTCGCGATAGAAATTGATAGTTAAAGTAACCTTGCCCTCTGTGTTTGCCCTAAATGGAAAGCGTACAAGCTGAGGTTCTGCATTTGTGGGGATATAGCGCAATTGTTGATACCATCCTCCAGGTGGGAGATCAATATCCTTATCCGCATGTAGCATTATATCAAATGGAATCGATGCGGTAGGGTTCTCTACACTAACATTGAAACGCCCACCAATAAATCCCTTTGGCCTGTTCTGAGAAATACCTGCTTCAGCAAAATACGTTTTACCAACAAAAGCACGGTCATCGCTTTCAAGTTGAGTACGAGCAATGGCGAAGAGCTTGAGTTGTGTTTCCTGCGTTTTTGGCATCTTTTTACCAGAGAAAAGCCGCGTTAATATGTTATGTATACCTCTAAATGGCATCATTTTCTCATGAGTGACAGATTGTAAGAGAACCTGAGTCCCAGGAGGCGGCAATAGCATCGTAGGAGGCACTAATGGCACGGAGGAAGGCGGCAATTGCTGTGTTGGTGGTACTTGAGGCA
>JRHI01000199.1_pt1 | contig 67326 bp, 45 predicted proteins | sample 215371 | NCBI WGS metagenome assembly JRHI01 (sample SAMN02929681, study PRJNA255918) | sediment metagenome | biome: cave system; feature: Ice Cave; material: Sediment; isolation source: sediment from deep within a dark volcanic ice cave with no known source of... ... | reverse complement strand
GTCAGCCCCGCTTAGATGGTGTGGCAGGAGTGATCATTGCGCTTCTTATCCTGGCGACAGCCATACAAATTGGCGCAGATGCCAGCCATGAGCTGCTCGAGCACAACCTCGATCCAGCGTTGCTTGAGCGTGTGCGTGTCGTGACGAGCCGTGTGCCGGAGGTCTGTGCTGTTATCGCTATCACGGGGCGTGCACACGGCAGCGACATATTGATAGAACTGAGCATCGAGGTGGATCCACTGATGACGGTAGTACAAGCTTCTGCGATTGCTGAGTGTGTGCGCGGCACCATCTATACCGAGATGCCCGAAGTGGGTGATGCAGTCATTGAGTTACATACCGATCACCTTGCTCGCCTGCGTCGACAATTGCGCTGAGCCTATCCTCTATCCCTTTCCCAAAAACATTATCGCTGATTTTCAGCGGTATTCGCTCCAAAATAGCGCGTGTTCATCCAACCATGCCCAGACAACTCACCTTCAAGCAAGTGATACAATAACAGCAAACTATAAACTACAATACCAATTACTCCATAGTAGAGAGGTCCTATCACCCATGGAACTTGCAAACATTCAGCAATCTCTCTCCGCCGCAAACCTCGACGGCTGGCTCTTTTATGATTTTCGCAAATCAAACCCCATTGCCTACAATGTCCTGTCGCTCCCTAAAAATGAACCATATACACGCCGCTGGTTCTATTTCGTGCCCGCCCACGGCACACCCACCGCCCTGGTCAGCGCCGTCGAGTCCCACGTTTTGCGCCCATTGCCAGGCACAAAACGCGTATTCCGCACATGGCAAGAAACGCGTGCATACCTCAAGGAACTCCTTCGCCCAGGCATGCGCGTTGCCATGGAATACTCTCCGCTGAACGCCATACCCTACATGTCGCGCGTCGACGCTGGCACCGTCGACTTGATCCGCTCGTACGGCGTAGAGGTAGTCAGTTCGGCAAACATAGCGCAGCGTTTCGAGGCTCAGTTGACCGCTGAACAGCTAGACTCCCACCGCGAGGCCGGGCGCCGCATCATCGCCGTCAAGGACGCTCTCTTCAAAGAGCTTGGCGAAAAGCTGCTTGCAGGACACCCCCTCGATGAATACAGCGTGCAGCAGCGCTTCTTTTCCCTTTTGCAACAGGCAGGAACCGTCCCAGATCTCCCGCACGTGGCGGTCAACGCCAATGCCAGCAACCCTCACTACGAATCCACCGCCAGCAATCACAGCCCCATCCAGCGCGGAGACCTGATCCTCTTCGACTTCTGGGCGCACCTGCCCATTCCTAACGCAGTCTACGCCGACTACACCTGGATGGCCTTCGCAGGCACCAGCGAAGAGATCCCACTCCACCAGCATGAAGTTTTCGAGATCGTCAAAAGGGCAAGAGACGCCGCCATCGCCTTCGTGCGCCAGCGCCTGGCCGAGAACCAGCCGATCGAGGGTAGACAGGTAGACGACATTACCCGCGCAGTCATAGCCGAGGCTGGCTACGCCGACTACTTCATCCACCGTACCGGACACAGCATCGGCACCTCCGTTCACGCCAACGGCGCGAACCTCGACAACTACGAAACCCAGGATGACCGCGTCCTCATCCCGCACACCTGCTGCTCCGTCGAGCCAGGTATCTATCTCCCAGAATTCGGCATCCGTAGCGAAGTAAACCTGCTCATCCTCGAACACACCGCCGAAATCACAGGAATCCCCCCCCAGCAAGAAATCACCCCCTTGCTGTAGGAACCGCACGTACCAGGGCAGGGGCAAGCCCTGCCCCTACATTTCCTCTGACGGTGGCGTTAAAATGTACGGGCAGGGCTTGCCCCTGCCCTGCGCCCTCCTGCCCTGCGCCCTCCTGCCCTGCGCGCCCTCCTGCCCTGGTGACGTAAGCACATCACGCTGAATTAGCTCGTTTTGCGCCACTGTGTGACCTTCCTCTCATTTCTATCTCGCCCCGAATACACTCAACAATCCTTACGTTCGCGCATATGGGGTGCGGCACCGTCTCTTACCATGATCTCCCTGCCGCTATCGTCTCCTTGGCACGCTCTCCCTACTACCTACAACTCTCTCATACCCTACACGTATATAAGATAACTCACCTGATACCTTAATCAAGAGATAAGACAACGGTCGCACCCGACAGCGACCTTACGACGGAGGAACAACTATGGGCAATGAATGGGAACAGGATCCACAACCACAATCACAACCTGGCACGGGTCAACCCAACCAGGATGATAGAGATAAACGCATAGAAGACATCAAACGCACCCTGGTGCAGGGAGCGAACGAGGCACAAACCCGTATCAAACGTGTCGCGGAAAAAGCCACCGAATACTGGCAGCAGGCGCAGACCGCCCCGACACCGCGCCAGGCCTCAACTGAAGAAGAACAGCGCATCCGCCAGCTCGCCAACTCGTGGAGTTCCGAGAACTGGCGCGTCGCCCGTGAACTCGGCACCTATATGGACATTATCTCCTCGGGAGCTGACGAAGTGTGGGAAGTCACCCTGCAAACGCGCTGGGAAACACGTACTATGGAAGTTGTCACGGAACCCTACACCGGGCGTCAACTTGGCAAGGCTCAACCCCTACTGCCCGTCTGGGATTATGAACTTCCCGCAGTCACCGGCCTGAAAGCTCCCGCCAGCCGCACGCGCCTGGAGGGCCTGGATGAAGTCGTTGCCTGTACAAACTGCAATGGGACAGGACGGGCCCTTTGCGCCACCTGCGCTGGCCGCGGCTGGTATGTCTGTCCCGAGTGCCGTGGCCGCATCAAGAAACGCTGTAGCACCTGTCGTGGGCGCGGCTATGTCGCCGATTGGGTAGAAACCAAAAAGAAGCCTTTCTTTAAGAAACAGGCCGAAAACCTGGCCTCTTCAGTCAATGAAAAAGTAGCGGATGTCTTTGACGGCATTCGTCAGCAGGGAGTGCCGATCCCCAACCCGGTAGATACCGACCCTGCCAACAAAGGCAAGACAGTCCCCTGCCCCGACTGCGTCAATGGCGAAGTTGATTGCTCCTGCGGCAACGGGAAGCGCATCTGCGAAACTTGCCAGGGCGCGAAATCGACTTTTTGCGCAACCTGTAGCGGCACTGGGAAAGTAGTACGCCATCGCGAGATTGCCCGCCACTTTGATTTGGACACTCGGACCAGGTTCGTGGGCAACAGCCCCATCCCCGAGCGCTACCTTGCCACTGCCGGTGGAGAGGTAGTCTACAATACCGAGGTCAACGAGACCCTGCATCCTGAAGCTGCCCCCGAAGGAGTACCAATGGATGCCTGGCATGCAACCGTTGAAATGGCCCAGGAAGAAAGCGCAAACCAGGAGAAACGTGGCACCGAGACTCCCCTTGGCGGCACTCGAGCCAGCTTGCAGGTACTCGAACTTGTGCGCATTCCCTATACCAGGGTTGATTATCGCTACGGCAACCAGGACTACACCTTCTTTGTTTATGATGGCAATGGACAGGAGAAGTTCTACGCCGATCGCTATCCCGCGCGCTGGGACCGCATCGAGCGCCTCGTTCGCGCCATTTCGGTGGATCTGATGACGCCAACCCAGCAGGACAATATGCTGCAGAACCAGCATGCCTCTGGCTATCGCGTCCACATAGAAGTCCCACCCTACACCGTCACAGAAGACGAAGAAGAAAACATCTAACTCGTCACCCCCTCAATGAAAAAGACTGGAACAGCCCCGCGTCTGCTCCAGTCTTTTTCATTGATCCTTGAAAGCCGTCTCCCCCTTGCCCTCTATGTTAATATAGAGGGCAAGGGGGAGACGTATGTGAAAACTTCAACTGAACCTGCAAACCAGGTAAATACCGCCACTCCTATCTCTGATGATTCAACAGAGCAAACATCTTCAACCTCACAAACTCGCTTGTCCTCTCTTCGTAAGATTTGTTCTGAAGTCGTCGCGCCTTTTCTTGCAATCCGCTTGCTTTTGTTTATCGTAGGTATAGTCACGATCTATTATGTTATGCCCCTCACGAAGAACTACCCCCCCGTTCCGTTCGGTGCCCGTATGCTTCGCCTTCCTGATATGCTGTATCTCATGTGGAATCACTACGATAGTGGTTTCTATCTCGATATCGCTAAAGGTGGCTATTGGGGAGCAAATACTCTGCATCATATGAGTACCTGGGCCTTTTTCCCACTCTATCCCCTGCTCATGCGCCTCTTTGCACTACCATTTGGAGCGAATGATGACGTATTGCGTATCGCAGGGGTCTTTATTTCTAACAGCGCTGCATTGATTGCCGCAATCTATCTTTACAAATTGACGACGAAAGAATTGGGCCACAAGAGTGCTGCACGCGCTGTTTTGTACCTGGCGCTCTTCCCAATGAGTTTCTTCCTCTCCGCAATCTATACCGAAGCGCTTTTTCTGGCCCTGGCAATCAGCTGCATCTACTACGCTCGCTTGCATCGCTGGTGGTTAGCCGGATTATTAGGAGGATTGGCGGCCCTTACACGCCTTCAAGGTGTACTCCTGCTCATTGTTGTAGGTTGGGAATACCTGCAATGTATGACCCTCTCTCCTCAATCCGTAGCATCTCAGACACCAATTAGTGGACGATTTGCTCTCATAGAGCAGTGGATACGTCCACGACTTGTTAACTTCTGGCAGGCACTGCTTCGCTGGCGCACCTGGCTTGATTTCGTCTGTTTAGCGTTCATACCATCTGGATTGGCGCTCTTTTCAATCTATGCCAAATGGAAAGTTGGAGCTTTTACTGCCTTCTCAATGTCAGAAAAATATGGGTGGCACCGGGAATTTACTAACCCGCTTCCCGTTCTCATCAATTACATACACCATCCTCAAGCGGTCGGCCCTTACAATTGGGACTTCTACAGCCTCAACTTAATCATGGTCTGCGCCTTTTTCCCCTTACTGATACCGATATTTCGCAAGTTACCCAGCATCTATGGCATCCTCACGGTAGTTCTTCTAGTGATACCTCTGACTTCAGGGCGACTGACAAGCGTTCCTCGCTACTACCTCGTGGTCTTTCCTGTTTATATGATCCTGGCATGGTGGAGTTGCAGAGGTAGCCAGCAACAGCAAGAGCGGAAGCATACCTTCATTGTTACCTCATTCGCGATCTTGCTTTCCTTAGGCATGGTAATGTTTACTCTTGGCGTGTATTCTTTAGCATAGCAAGAGTCTCCTACCACGGTTACAAATACAAAGCGCCATTCGTTGATTAGGAGCAAGATTGTTTTATATCAACGAGTAAATTTGATAGGAGTTATCCTTGTCCAATATACCTGAGGTCCGACCCTCGGTAGAATTGCCGCCTGAGGTACATGTTGTTGCTTCACGACCAGAACATCGCTGGCGAATCTCCCTTTGGCAAATTGTGCGCTTCAGTATCGTAGGGGTCATCAATACTAGTATTGACATACTGACACTCAATATTCTCCTCTGGCGCTTCCCAACACATAATGCGAATCTTTTACTGTTATATAATTCTATCGCGTACATATTCGGAGCGCTCAATAGTTTTGCGTTGAATAAGTATTGGACGTTTAAGCATAAGCAAGCCATCTCGAGTAGTGAACTTTTACGCTTCGCTTTCGTCAACATCGTAGGCATTCTCTGCAATGATCTCATCATTTGGAGTGTGGCAAACTTTCTACATCCGTTTATAGCAAATACCCTGCTCTGGGCCAATGTATCCAAGGGGTGCGCTATTATTGGTACGGCAGCAGTATCTTATTTCGGTATGCGACTTCTGGTCTTCACAAAGCGAGACCTTTCTTCACCCGCTCTTACTGCGGCAGGAAGAACAACAGAAGACTTTGCGGGTAAGCATAACACGACATGTAATGACTTTCATCAAGTGCGGTCAGAGCTAAATGGAGCTAAGATTAGTATTAAACACAGTCTTTCGGTGATAATGCCAGCACATAACGAAGAGTCGGTAATTGCCGCAACTGTCCATGATGTAATCGATGCTTTGTCAACATGGCTGGAGGATTTCGAGGTCATTGTGATCAATGACGGCAGTAAAGATCGCACAAGAGCTATCGTCGAAGATTTCACCACTACTGATCCACGTGTACGCCTTATCAATCATCCTGTGAACCTGGGCTATGGAGCAGCACTTGTAAGTGGTTTTGAGTCAATCACCAAAGATCTCGTCTTTTTTATGGACTCAGACGGGCAATTCGATATTTGCGATTTAACACATTTCTTTCCCTTCATAGATGAATATAACGCTGTGCTAGGCTATCGTATTGATCGCCAGGATACATGGGTCCGCAAACTCAACGCCTGGGGCTGGAAAATGCTAGTACGTTTCGTCTTCGGGCTGCATGTACGTGATGTAGATTGTGCTTTTAAGCTGTATTGGGCAAAATTCTTCCACGAGCATCGGCTTGAATCCCGCGGAGCAATGATTAATACCGAAATTCTGTATAAGTTTACTCGTGCGGGCTATACCTATACCCAGGTTGGCGTACGCCATTTACCCCGGCATGGTGGAAAAGCCACGGGAGCTAAACCGGCGGTGATCGCTCGTGCTTTTCGTGAAATGTTTGTTTATGCTCGCAAATGGCACCGTGAAGAGCACGGGTAGTTCAAAAGCCCAAAGAAACAACCTGAATGGTAGTCGCGCCGCAGAGTGTGACTGTTCTGACTGCCCAAACGCTTTACGTTTGATATAAGGGTGATATCTTGATGCCGCAAACAAGCAACGACTTACAACAAATCAACGTCGATGATACCACTGGCAAGCTAAAAGTGAACAACAAGCTCTCGCAACGATGGGCCGCTTTTGCTAAACCGTTTTCCTCAAATTGGCTACTTTGCCCTTTATTATTTTGTATAGCTATGGGCTTCAATCTATATCGTTTGGGTGTGCCAGGCATCTGGTTCGATGAAGCCTTCTCCATCGAATTGGCCCGCCAACCTTTGCCCCTCTTATTGCATATCATCTTTGGCTTAGAACCCAACATGGAACTCTACTACCTATTCTTACATAGTTGGCTAGGTCTTACTACATTATTTGGGCTTCATCCGACAGAGGCCGTAGTACGTTTTCCATCTGCCATCTTTTCGGCATCAAGCACCGTCGTTGTATTTTTGCTTGGACGACGCTTCCTGGGACTTTTGGCGAGCCTGATTAGTGCTGTGCTTTATCTGCTTAACGATTTACAACTGGTCTTCGCACAGCAAGCTCGCTCATATAGCCTACAACTCTTGCTAATCTGTCTTGCCTGGTATGCTTTATTAGCAGCTCTGACTGGCGCCTCTCATCAGAAGCGGTGGTGGATATGCTTTATTATTGCTACCACGCTAGCAATCTACGCCCACCTGTTCAGCCTCATTATTGTATTCGCACAACTTTGCGCTTTCGGTGCCCTATTATTCTTGCCTGATCCCTGGCGTGAAAAGGTAAAGAGTCAAACATTCTCTTTGCTCATAAGTCTTATCATTATTGGCTTATTGATAATTCCTGTGCTACTTGTCAGTCTACAAGGACCTAAAACTGGCTGGCTACCTATACCACATAGCAGAGAGATTTTTAATCTGTTCCTCGCCATTAGCGGCTATAGCAAGATGTACCTGCTCATGCTCGCTGCCGCTTGTTTGATCGCCCTGGTTGCAGCTATCGGATCATACCTGTCAGAATCCGCAAAGGTAGGCTCTTGGGGACACCAGCGTTTCCCATCATTCTATCCTCTTTTCACTCGTCGTGAAAACCACCAGCAGTATCTACCAATCGGGCTGGCCCTTCTCTGCTGGCTGGTTGTGCCAGTTGCCGTGAGCTACCTGGTATCGCAAGGATCGGTACGTTTCTTTTTGATGCGCTATCTAGTGACGATTGTGCCGCCGCTTTTACTGCTTGTAGGTATGGGCCTCAGTTCGTTACGATGGCAGACACTCAAGCTCGTACTTGCCCTTGTCATATGTGCTGTTGCATTGTATGCTGTCCCTTACTACTATAGAAGTGCTCAAGTAGAAGACTGGAATAGTACCTCGTTTTGGGTAGAGCAGCACTATCAGGCTGGCGATGGATTAGTCTGTTATGATAATGCCGAGCAACAGGGTTGCCAGATTTCGGTTGAGTACTATCTTCACGCTTATCCGGGTGCAGCACATTTTACCGAAGATACTCCTGGCGCATTCTCCTGGACAGCTTTTAGTTCCATGAATCCAGATGCAGCAGTTGACCCCACAGTTCTGGCAGCATACGCCACAAAGCATCCCCATATCTTTTTCATTGTTGGACGTTTGCCTGATAACAAGTCTGCAGCACGAGCGCAACAAGCCCAAAATTGGTTAGATACACACTATCACTTAACCGACCAGATCGTTACACGTACTGTAACCGTACGTATATATGCAACAACTGCGACAACTGCGACAAATTCCCTGCCATAAAAAACCTGCTTGAGCACCAACGCGACTAAAATGTACGGGTGGGGCTTGCCCCCACCCTGATAATTCCCACGGAGGGCTTGGAAAACCGTAAGCCATCTAGGCTCAAATGTATCAGCCAAAGGTGAAACACCTGATACTCTTGTTACTCTTGAAAAACAGTGAGCCACCTTAACTCAAAAGTATCAGATACAAGTGAAACACTTGAAACAGTAAGCCATCTTGGCTTAAACATATCAATTGCAAGAGTAACACCTAAAACCCTTGTTACTCTTGATACTCTTGAACCAGCAAAGTCTGTGAATTATCAAAGAGAAGGCAAACTCCCCCCCGTCTCTGTCTCAAGCACTAAAATGTACGGGTGGGGCTTGCCCCCACCCTGAGAATTCCAGGGAGGCTTGCCCCCACCCTGAGAATTCCAGGGAGGCTTGCTTGAAACCGTGAGCCATCTTAACTCAAATATATCAGATACACCTGAAACACTTGAAACACTAAGCGGACTCAACTCAAATGTATCAGCAACAACTGCTACATTTGTAACAAGTGCGACAAATGCGACAAATGCGACAAACAGCAATCCGTAGGGGTGACCTTGATGGTCGCACGCAAAACGAAAATAGGTAACACAATGTCGAATACAACCGAACTCTCAAATACCAAGCGCGCCCTGCTAGAAAAATACCTACGTGGTGACGTTCCTCAAGCCAAAAAAGACGGCGAGATCATTTCCCGGCGTACCGATACCGGCGCCGGCGCAGCCCCATTGTCATTTGCGCAGCAACAAATGTGGGTCCTCAGCCAGTTCATCCCCGGCATCCCTGTTTATAATGAAGGGGTCACCGTTCACCTCCCTGGCCTGCTCGACGTGGCCGCGCTTGAACGAAGTTTGAACGAGCTTATTCAACGTCACGAGTCCTGGCGTACCAGCTTTCCCCTGCTGGCTGGACAGCCCGTCCAGGTCATCCAACAGTCTTTTACGCTTCCACTCCCGCAACTAGACCTGCAACACCTTTCACCAGTAGAGCGCGAGGCCGAGGCATTACGCTTGGCGACAGAGGATGCCAAACAACCCTTTGATCTCGCTCGCGGTCCCTTGCTGCGTGCCCTGCTGATTCGCCTGGACGACGCCGAACACCGCCTGTACGTGACATTGCACCATATTATTTTCGATGGAACCTCCGTCTATCAAGTATTCCTGCCCGAACTGCGCCTGCTCTACGAGGCATTCTCAGCCGGTCTGTCCTCGCCACTGCCCGAACTACCGATCCAGTATGCCGACTTTGCCGCCTGGCAGCGTGCATGGTTACAGGGAAAAGTGCTTGAAGATCAGCTTGCCTATTGGAAGACGCAGCTCGCACATGCGCCCGCCCTGCTCGAGCTGCCCACCGATCATCCACGCCCGCAGGTCCCCACCTATCGCGGGGCTGTCCAATCCTTCATCATTCCCAAACACCTGGTCGATGCCCTCAAAGATTTGAGTAACAAGGAGGGCGTTACCCTGTACGTGACCCTGTTGGCGGCCTTCAATACCTTGCTCTACCGCTATACCGCTCAAGAGGACATCCTCGTCGGCACGGTTACAGCCGGGCGCAAGCTCGCGCAGGTGGAGAAGTTGATGGGTGTTTTCATCAACACCCTGGTCTTGCGCACCGACCTCGCGGGTGACCCAAACGTGCGCGAACTGCTCAAACGGGTGCAGGAGGTAACGCTTGCAGCGCAGGATCACCAGGATGTCCCTTTCGAATACCTGGTGAAGGAATTGCAGCCCGAGCGCGATCAGGGGCAGAACCCGTTGTTCCAGGCATTGCTCTTGCTCGAACCGCCACAGGCTATCCTCCCGTCTGGCTGGTCTCTTGCGCATATGGATGTCAATACCGATACCGCCAAATTCGATCTCTCCCTCATCCTCGATGATCGGTCTGACGGGCTGCTCTGTCGCTTCGAGTACAGTACCGACCTCTTCGAGGCCGCGACCATCTCTCGTATGCAGGGACACTGGCGCACGTTATTGGCAGGTATCGTGGCGGCTCCCAATCGGCGCTTATCGCAGTTGCCACTTTTAACAGATGCCGAGCAGCAGCAGCTCCTGCTGGACTGGAATGCTACCCAGGTGGCCTACCCAGCTGATCGCTGCGTTCACCAACTCTTTGAGGACCAGGTGCAGCGTACTCCCAATGCGGTGGCCCTGGTCTTTGCAGATCAAGAGGTCACCTATCGCGATCTGAATTCGCAGGCTAACCAGCTTGCACATCATTTGCGGCAGCTAGGGGTGCGCTCTGAGACACCGGTGGGTCTCTGCATGGACCGCTCGCTTGAGATGGTCGTGGGGCTGCTCGGCATACTCAAAGCTGGCGGTGCCTACGTGCCGCTCGATCCCGCCTATCCCAGCGAACGGCTCGCGTTTATGCTCCAGGATACCATGGCCAGCGTGCTCTTGACGCAGGAACGCTATCGTGATTTGCTCCCAGCACAAGGGATAGCGCTGCTCTGCCTCGATACAGCGTGGAAGCACATTGCCCAGGAGTCGAGCGAAAACCTGGACTGCGAGGCAACGGCCATGAACCTGGCCTACGTGATGTATACGTCCGGCTCGACCGGTAGGCCAAAGGGCGTCGAGATACAGCATCGCAGTATTAACCGCCTCGTCTTTGGTACGAATTATGCTCGCCTGGATGCGTCGCAAACGATCCTGCACATGGCCCCCATCTCCTTCGACGCCTCGACATTCGAAGTCTGGGGAGCGCTGCTGCATGGCGCACGCTGCGTTCTTTTCCCCGAGCGCATCCCTACCCCGCAGAGTATCGGCGCGACGATCCACAAGCACAATGTGAATACCGTGTGGTTGACAGCCTCACTCTTCAACGCCGTCATCGATGAAGCGCCTGACGCCTTGAGCGGTGTTGAGCAGCTACTCACGGGCGGCGAAGCTCTCTCTGTCACACATATCCGCCGCGCGCTTGAGAAGCTGCCAGAAACGCAGTTGATCAACGGCTACGGTCCTCACGAAAGCACGACCTTTGCCTGCTGTTATCCCATCCCTCGCCAGCTTGATGAGAAGCTGCGCTCTATTCCCATCGGACGCCCAATCGGCAATACGCGCGTCTACGTTCTTGATCGCCACGCGAACCCTGTTCCCATAGGCGTGCCTGGAGAATTGCATATCGGCGGCGCTGGCCTGGCAAGAGGCTACCTGAACCGTCCCGAACTGACAGACGAGAAGTTCATATGCGATCCCTTTAGTGACGAGCTGGGGGCGCGCTTGTACAGGACTGGTGATCTCGTGCGCTATCTGCCGGATGGCACCATTGAGTTCCTCGGACGGCTTGATCAGCAGATCAAGCTGCGCGGCTTCCGCATCGAACCAGGGGAGATCGAGGTGGTGCTTGGCCATCATCCTGCTGTGCGAGAAGCGCTGGTGCTGGTCAACGAGGGCAGCCGCAAGGAGAAGCGCCTGGTAGCCTATATTGTCCAGCAGCAGGATCGACCCGCCAAACAACTCACAGCCGGTGAACTGCGCGACTTCTTAAAAGAGCAGTTTCCCGCGTACATGGTACCCTCCGATTATGTGTTTATCGAGGCTATACCGATCACGCCCAATGGCAAAGTTGATCGGCGAGCGCTGCCTGCACCCTCGCGCAACGTGCAGACTGTGGAAGAAGAATCTTTTACCACGCCGCTGCTGACGGTGCATCACCAGCTCATTCGCATCTGGGAGGACCTCCTGGCTGTCCACCCAATCGGCATCAGGGACAACTTCTTCGAGCTTGGCGGACATTCTTTACTTGCAGCTCGGCTGGTCGATACCATCGAGCATGTCTTCGGCAAAAAGTTACCTCTGGCCACTTTCTTCGCGGGAGCAACGATTGAGCACCTGGCGGATGCCCTGCTGGGAGAGCAGGCGACTCGCCCGCGCACTCCCGTAGTAGCTGTGCAGGCTGCTGGAACGCGCAGGCCATTCTTCTTCTTGCACGGCGACTGGTTCGGCGGTGGTTTCTACTGTTTGAATTTGTCGCGTCACCTGGGTCCAGAGCAGCCATTTTATGTACTCGAACCCTACAATTTCGCGGGCCTTGTAGTACCGCCCACGTTCGAAGAGATGGCAGCTGCACATATAGAGTCGCTGCGTACTGTGCAACCGCAAGGCCCATATGTGCTGGGGGGCTTCTGTAATGGCGGCCTGATGGCGTATGAGATAGCCCGGCAGCTTCACGAGCAGGGAGAGACTGTTGATCTACTGGTAATGATTGATCCAGCGACTCCTGCTCCTCATAAGGCGGTGCGCGGCACTATCAGTCGTCTTGGCAAGCTATTACACGCCGGTCAGGAGAAGCCATTAGACTGGTTCCTGCTCTATATCTACTCACGTATACCCTCCTACAGGATAAAAGTGCAAGATTCCATGCGCTCACTGAAGCATGATCAAAATGGGCAGAAGCGCCCCAGCAACAAACATAGCTCCCTCTTTACAAAGTTTGCTACAATGATTCCACCGGCAGAGGCGCTGCGCCATCAATGGTCGGGTATCTATCGCTGGATCGCCGCGGGTTACGAACCTGGCCATTATCCGGGTAAACTCACGCTCTTCTGGTCGAGCGAATCGTTCTCCCATACTGTGAATTGGCGTGCAGTCACGGGAGCAAAGGATGTTGTAGACTATGTTTTTCCTGGTACGCATATGAGCTGTAAAAACGAAAACCTGCACGTTTTGGCGGAACGTTTAAGAACCTGTCTCGACGAAGCGCAGGTGCCCGGGTAAGTGATGAATGCTGCACCTTCATGGAATATTCCTCCTGAACACATCGCTCTGCAGGGCGATGAAGTTCATGTATGGCGTGTTGACCTGGCCCTGCCGGCAGAGCGAGTGCATGCCTTAGAGCAGACGCTTGCTGCCGACGAACAGCAGCGGGCAAGTCGCTTTCACTTCTTGCAGGATCGAAACCACTTTATTGTTGCGCGCGGGCTACTGCGGGCTATTCTTGCTCGCTACCTGGCCAGTGATCCGCGCGCAGTGCATTTCTCTGTGAACCAGTATGGCAAGCCAGCGCTCGCCGGGGAAAGCGGGAATGCCCCATTGTTCTTCAATGTGACCCATTCACATTTGATGGCCCTGTATGCCGTCACCTCTATAGGAGAGGTTGGCATAGACCTGGAGTACATCAAAAGGCATGTAGAGATACTTCAGCTTGCCGAGCGTTTCTTTTCGCCCCGTGAAGTGGCTATGTTGCGTACAGTCCCCAGCCAGTTACAATATGAAGCTTTTTTCAACTGCTGGACGCGTAAGGAGTCCTACATCAAGGCACGAGGTATGGGGCTGTCGCTCGACCTGCAGTTGTTTGATGTTTCACTCGCGCCAGGAATGCCAGCTGTGCTACTGGATAGTAGAGAGGTTGGCCAGGATGCTGCTCGCTGGTCACTCTACGATCTTTCTCCTGGCTTGGGATATAAAGCTGCCCTTGCTGTTGCAGGGCATCCTCTTCGTCTCACGTTTTGGCAGTGGCCAGAACCAGGGACGTGACTTTCATCATCCTGAAAGCTCTTATCTGTTATATTTCCTGTGCTTCTTGCAATTTCTGCAGCTTGCGTTTCGTCAATCCACCTTCGCTGGACAAGATCGCATCTGCTGCCGGATTCTCGAGGAACAACTCCTCCAGCACGTGCCCATCAAAAGCGTGGGGTAGTGGTAAATCCATTGCGCGCAGCAATGTCGGTACGAGATCATAAATTTCGGCATTGGGAGCCTTAAAACCGCGTTTAAATGGAGCGCCATACGCGTACAGAACACCATCTGTATGATGTGAGCCAAAGGACTTACCGAGGTCTTCCCATAAAGATCTATTTCCTAGCTCTACTCGGAAGGTAACGCCATCATGGGGCAAGAGCAGTAGGTGCGGTTCGTTCAGAACATGGGGGCCGCTGCCATACACTTCATTCGTGTGAATGGCCTTGATGAGTGGCTTGCCATTTTTGGGATTTACCAGGCGTTTGAGATCAGCACATAGTTCTGCGATCTGCTCTTCTGTAATAGCAGGATTTAAGAAGATATCTGCGAACCCGCCCGGAAAACCAGAGAGAGATGGTACAAATGCCTGTGTCCTCTGCCAATCGATATTTTCAAGGGTCGGGCGGTTCAAGCCATCTGGGGCAAAGTTTGAAGCGAACCAGAGACCTGACGCCTTGAGCGTTCGTTTGATTTTTCTTCCAACTGAACGCAGCCCCAGGCGTAGGGCTAGGCGCCGTAGTTGAACAGCAAGATTCGTCCAACGACGACTCCGCTCATAGGTTGAGGCTTTGAAATGAAGCAGACCTTTACTATAGAGGTATTCGTTTATATCAAAATAACTGCTGTGTCCACTAAATCCGTGGTCAGAGACGACAAAGAGGCTGTCCTCTGGTTCGAGTAAACCCAGGATCTGCCCGAGGGCATCATCTAACATTTTGAAATACTCATTTGTCCGTGGATGAAGGGCACTTACCTCTTCCCAGTATGGATGCTGCAAGCGGTCCGCACCGATGAAGGCCAAATAACAGAAATCCCAGGGCTTCTCTTGCAGCATATACATGATGAGTTTCACGCGCTGCTCGGTCATCTGTAATACGGCGTCGGTCAACTTTCCCACGTTACCGGAGATATTCAAGCGCTCGCGATAGCCGACATCTAAATCAATTTGGTACCCTGGCGCCACATGAAAGATTTCGTCTTTGAAGGAAGTGGGATAGGTGAAGTCTACCTCGGTATTTGGCACCGTATATCCGCTCACCATAATTCCGTTGACTGCCTCTGGCGCGTAGGTCGTGGGGACATTGATAACCAAGACCTTTTTTCCATATTCGCTCAGAATATTCCAGATCGCTTTGCCGCTTTTCCGGCGTGTTAGGACATGCGTTTTGCGGTTATCTCGGTGTTCCCAATCTTCTACATAAGTCCAGAAATCGTAGACTCCATGACCTGCCGGTTTCAAGCCTGTTGAAAGAGAGGTCCATGCGGGTGGAGTGAGTGGCGGATACTTTGATTCGAGTACTGCCTCACAGCCTTCCGTATATAATTTATGAAAATTAGGAAGTTCACCGCGCTCGATCAGCGGATGCAAAATATTAAAAGTCAGCCCATCGACCCCAAAGATGACTGTTCGCAAAGGTCACCTCACCTCTTCTGTATTTTTACTCGCCATTATTCCATCCCATAAGAACAGTATGTACTAGTAAGAACAGTATGTACTAGTATAAATAGTAATCTGTTGATATTCAATACTGTTTAATAGAAGGTTGGGCATACAGGGAAAGGAAATATTAGTGATACCGTTTGGTCTATTGTGCGCGATTAGTATAGCGGTCCTCTGTTTCAATACGAGTTTATTCCTTTCAGAATGGATACTGGATACTGGATACTCCCTCGATATCTCGTCTACTCGTGGGAAGTATACTCCTAAGCAAGCGCTAAAGCGACAGAACAGAAGTTAAGAACGGGTTACAATCTTCTTTTGCAGGTAAATATTTCTCAACTATTGCATCTATAGCTCATGCATAATATATATGATGTAACAAGAAAAGACCCGGTTACCCTCGTTGTTCTAAGTCAAAGAGGTCTTTTTGTTGATTATCCTTTTGGAAGGTCTAAATGCACTAACAAAAGTCTTCGATCACTGTCTGGTTTCTGCCAATCGTGGCTATGTTGCAGGAAGATACTTCGCTTTTCTCTAAACTCTTGACAAGGCAATAACAATATGCTATATTCTGTATAGCAATTAGCAATGAAGATTTCTATCTTTCATTAGCTTGTGCTAAGATAATTCTAGAGTTTACCTTTTGTTATTGGGCGCGTTCTATTACCTGTTGGTTGGAGGAATATCGCTATGTTTTCGCGCCAAAGCCCTGCTCGACAGTCACATCTGCTTCTCTTGAGCGCTCTCATCGTTGTAGTTGTCTCTTTATTTTTTACCCTGTCTGCCCATGCAGCCAAAGCCGTGTCACCGCATATTGATGTGACGACGTTGAATAGCGAGATCGACCCCGCCTCGTTGAGTTTCCTTAAACACGCGATTACGACTGCAGAAAACGATGGGTCGCAGGCTCTCGTCATCGAGGTCAATACGCCTGGTGGTGATCTCGCGTCGATGAAATCCATGACCGAGGCTGAGCTGGGTAGTACGGTGCCGATTATTACGTATGTTACACCGACAGGTGGTTTTGCCGCTTCCGCTGGAGCTTTTGTCACTCTTGCCGCTCCAGTCGCCGCGATGGCGCCAACGACCCGTATAGGCGCATCCAGTCCTATCGCAAGTACAGGCGCCGATATCGGGAGCACCCTCAAAGCGAAATTAGAAAACGACCTTACCACCTCGATCACGAGCATTCAGAAGCGCTACGGGCGTAACTACTCATTTGCAACTCTCATGGTTACCCAGGCCGCCTCGTATGATGATGTCACGGCGTATAAGGATCACCTGATCGATTACAGGGCGACAAGCCTTGCTGATCTCCTCAATCAGGTTGATGGACACCAGGTAATACTTGCTTCTGGCACTGTCCAGTTGCATGTTGCAGGTCTTAGTGAGCAAACAATAGAGCCAGGTCCTTATGACTACTTCTATGCTCTTCTGCTCGATCCGAACGTGATCTTTCTGCTCTTCATCGTGGCTATGATCGGCATCTACCTTGAAGTTTCTCATCCAGGAGCTATTCTGCCCGGCGTAACAGGTGGCATCGCCCTTGTACTCTTCCTCTTTGCGGTTGGCTCGCTCTCTCCCAACTGGGCCGGTTTAGCGTTGATGGTGCTGGCGTTTGTGTTGCTGGTACTGGACTTGCGCCTGCCTACGCACGGAGTGCTGACAATTGGCGCTATCATCTCACTCGTCTTCGGGGCTTTACTCTTTTTCAATAGTGGCGGCCCATATGATGGGCCAAAGGTAAATCCGCTCGTAGTCTATGCTATGGCCGTGGTGATAGGACTCATAAGTTTCGCCTTGATCGCACTGGTGGTGCGAGCGCGACGGCGACCTGTTACCTCCGGCGTTGAAGGTATGATTGGCGCAAAGGCTGTGGCCTTGACCCCACTTTTACCCGAAGGGCGCGTACGTTATGGTGGTGAGGATTGGGCTGCTGTCCTGGATGATTCTGCTACCTCCGTGGATGCTGGCTCCGAAGTGCGAGTGGTCTCCGTCGAAGGTTTGCGCCTGCGCGTTCAACCGGTGCGTTACCATCAACCTGCTTTAGATGTTGATACACCTACTCACACCTCTCTTGAATAATGTTTTCTCATGAAGGAGGATTTTCATGGATCCCATTCTTTTAATCGTGATTTCCGCGATTGTCCTGGTTTTAGTGCTTTTTTCCCTCTCTGGGCTGCGTGTGGTGCAACAGTACGAGCGCGGCGTGATCTTTATTCTTGGACGATTGACGGGCGCTAAAGGCCCGGGCGTGTTCTGGGTTCCACCCGTCATTACCCGTATGATAAGGGTCGACTTGCGTATCGTCACTCTGACCGTGCCACCGCAGGAAGTGATTACACGCGATAACGTGACCATCAAAGTGGCGGCAGTGCTCTACTTCTACGTGGTCGATCCGAACGCGGCCGTCGTCAATGTGGTGAACTATATCCAGGCAACGACACAGATTGGACAGACGACGCTGCGAAACGTCCTGGGCCAGTCGGAACTGGATGAATTATTGGCGCAGCGTACCAAGATCAACCGGGATTTGCAGACCATTATCGATGAGCACACAGAGCGCTGGGGTGTCAAAGTGACTGCCGTAGAGATCAAAGATATCGAACTCCCGCAAACCATGCAGCGCGCTATGGCGAAGCAGGCCGAGGCAGAGCGAGAGAAGCGTGCCAAAATCATTCATGCCCAGGGTGAATTACAGGCTTCGTCTCAACTCGCGCAGGCCGCGAATGTCATTAGCTCAGAGCCGGGCGCTCTCCAGCTGCGCTATCTCCAGACGCTGACGGAGATAGCCGTTGAAAAGAACTCGACGATCATCTTCCCGCTCCCCCTTGATCTTGTTGAGCCGATACTGGCTACGTTGAAGCGCGTGTCCGCGGCTGCTGAGAATGGCGACGGCCCTCACCCTCAGAATATTCCGCCCTACGTACCACCTTCTCCACAGTCTCAGCGGGTCTAAATCCATTGAGCGAGACGTGAACGTTTGCTATAGCGATGTATCACAGGTAGAAAGAAAGGGACGCCACCCTATTTCAGGATAGCGTCCCTTTCTTTCTGCCTGCAGCTTAGTAGCTTAATGAGAATTATTCTCTATCTGTTTGCTGCGCAAGTACTCAGCACAGGTGCGATAGGTTTCCTCTGAGATCAGGCCCTTGGACATGTAGTGATTCAGCATGATATCCAGTTTCAAAATACTGATCAGGTTGAAACCATGACGTCGCAGTCGCTCAGCTGCTCCATGCTCCCGGTCAATCAACACGATCACATCCTTCACCTTCAAACCGTTTTCTTCCAGTAGCGCTGCTGTTTCCAGGATGCTACTTCCCCTGGTAATCAGGTCGTCAATGATGAGCGTGGTGTCACCAGGGGTAAAACGGCCCTCTATTCCGCGTTTCCCTGTACCCTCAGGTCGGCTGCGAGCGTAAATAAGTGGGATGTTCGTTTCCAGTGAGTACGCCGAAGCCAATAGTAGCCCTCCTACCGGTACTCCAGCAACGATGCCAAAGGGATGAACTCGCGGACGACGCAAAGATTGAGCCAGGCTGATTTCTTGTTGCATCAGTTTGCTGGCAACTCGTAATGCGGTTGGGTTGCTGATAAGTACCTTGGGGTTCACAAATACGGGTGAGCTAACTGCGGACTCGCTCACAGTGAAGTTTCCGAACTGTACTGCTCCAAGATCGAACAGCATTTGTGCCAGCCACAGGTTGTCTAGAGACTGCTCTTTCATGGGAGGAGGCACCGCCTTCTTTCTTTTCTTTTTACGTCCCTTTCTTCGTAAAGAAGGGCCTGCCATTTCAGTATACCATATCACGCCCGCGTAGCCAACACTATCGAAATTCGTTTTGCTTTGAACCCCGCTTGCATGAAATGCCGCGATATGATACGCTAGCCTCGCTCTAAAAATAGTATGTATAGAGCGATAGCGTTATAGACCCCAGGTGAGAAACGACAAATGCCAATAGCGAGTGTCATACAGGTAGGAAAATCATTCGGTGCGGAACGCATTTTTAGCGGTGTAAGCTTTCAAATCAATGAAGATGATCGTATCGGACTTGTAGGTCCCAATGGTGCCGGCAAATCGACGTTACTCAATATTTTAGCGGGACGCGAGGAGGCAGACGAGGGCGTGATTGCGGTAGCCCGACACACGCGTATTGGTTATCTTCTGCAGGTCACAGACTTTCAGGCCGAGAATACACTGCGCGAGGAGATGCTCACCGTCTTCGCGGAGGTGCGCCAGTGGGAGTATGAAATAAACGAGCTTGGCCAGGCATTGGCAAGCCCGGCGGCCATTGCTGAGACAGCCCTCCATGAACAACTGCTGCAGCGCTATGCCGAATTGCAGGCGCGCTTCGAGCATGCTGGTGGTTACACCTATGAAAATCGTGTTGACCAGGTGCTTGATGGCCTGGGCTTCACACGTGAACAGCAAGAATCACCCGTTCTACAGCTCAGCGGTGGACAGCAGACGCGGACTGCCCTGGGAAAACTGCTTTTGCAAGAGCCTGATCTTCTTTTGCTGGATGAGCCGACCAACCATCTTGACCTGACGGCCCTGGAGTGGTTGGAGACATATCTCGCTGGCTGGAAGGGCGCGATGGTTGTTGTAGCCCACGATCGCTACTTTCTGGATAAGATTGTTTCACGTACTATTGAAATGGCCTTTGGGCGCATTGAAGAATACCCGGGTAACTATACAAAATATCTTCATTTGCGCGAGGAGCGCATGGAACGCCGCTCGCGCAAATATGAGGCGCAACAGGCACATATCGCCCATACGGAGGATTTTATTCGCCGCTACAAGGCCGGTCAGCGCAGCCGTGAAGCGCGAGGTCGTCAAAAACTGCTTGATCGTATGGATCGTGTCGAACGCCCCAAGGATTTTCCCGAGATGCGTTTCGAGTTTACCTCGGTTGTCGATAGTGGACTGGTAGTGATTTCGACGCAAAAGCTGGCTGCAGGCTATATAGATGAAGTGAAACAGCGCACCGAGCTGGTCAGGGTGGCCGACCTGGAGCTGTTGCGTGGCGATCGTGTTGGCCTGCTTGGGCCAAATGGCTCTGGCAAGACCACTCTCCTGCGCACGATCATTGGTGAGCTATCGCCCGTGGGTGGGCGCGTTTATGTAGGTCATAATGTACGCATAGGGTATTATTCACAGACCCATGCCGGTCTCAACGCAGGGCGGAATATCATTGACGAAATTCGCCAGGTGAGTGTCTTGAGTGAAGAAGGGGCGCGTACCTTTCTTGGACGTTTCCTCTTTTCTGGCGATGACGTTTTTAAACCTATTGGGAGCTTGAGCGGCGGAGAGCGAAGCCGGGTGGCCCTGGCGAAACTGACGCTTCAGGGGTCCAACCTGCTGATCTTAGATGAGCCTACGAATCACCTTGATCTACAGTCGCGCCAATTTCTTGAAGAAGTTTTAGGGGAATTTGAGGGAACGCTGCTCTTTGTCTCGCACGACCGCTATTTTATCGATAGCCTGGCAACTAAGGTGTGGGTTATCGAAGATGGGGTCTTGATTCCTTACATGGGGAACTATACCGAATACCGCACGCGAAAGCAGCCAATTGTGCTGGATATTCCCACCTCCCCTATCTCATCCCGTACGAAGAATGAGGACAATGCGACAAATGGCTCTGCAACAGCAGCGAGAACCGCTCCGCTTTCCGCTAGAGCAAAGGGAAAGAGAAGTGGGAAGGTCAAGGAACGGACAGTGGAAGATGTGGAGCGTGAAATTGAGAAGGCTGAAGCGCGCGTAAAGACCGTAGAAGAAGCGTTATCCCAGGCCGCGTTCAACGCCGATGCAGCGCAACTAACGCAACTTGCCACCGAATACGAACAGACCAGGATGTATGTAGATGAGCTTCTTGTTGAGTGGGAGCGGTTGGCGGAAACGGTAAGCGAATAACCCTGTTATTTTTTCTTCCTCCTTACGCCGAATATCAACCCGGCGATCAAGCTTAATAGACCTATGAGCACTGGTATCGCTGCTGCCGCCGCGAGCCAGGTGCCAAAAAAGAGCAGGGGCACCAGGAGTGCATGGTTATTGAGTATCATGACATAAACGCGGCCTGTCCCAATTTTTGTTACTCCGCCCAATATGACTCCCGTTGCCAGGATAGCCGTGGCTATTCCACTAATAAGCAGGGTCACTAGGAAACGGACAAAGCCGTAGAGGAAACTTCCGCGGGCAGCATTGATACACAGAATTGCCAGTCCCAGGCTTTGCAAGATCAGGGCCACGCTGATTGGCAATGTAGGTTTGAGGATTGGCAGTCCCACGCCAACAACGCCCAGCATCAGACCCAAAAATTGTAGGCCCAAGTCGATGAAGAAAGAGGCTGCTCCCCCCTGTTTTGGTGGGGGATGTATCAATAGTTTTTTACTGTTCCCCTTGCTCTGATAGGCGGCCATCTGACCCATAATGCTCATTTTTATAGAATAGGTTTCGGGGTTGTTGGGATCAAGTTCAAGTGAATGTTCGATGGCTTGTAAAGCTATCTGGTATTGAGCGGTGTTTGACAGCAGAGCGGCCCGCATACTCCACGCCAGGGCATCGTTGGTATCTATCTTCAACACTTGATCGACAACCTCAAGGGCTTCTTGAAAGCGCCCAACAGTGCCGAGCAGCTGCCCTTTGAGAACAAGTGCCGTAACGTTGTTTGGCGCAATTTGCAGGGCCTGCTCGACAGTGTTGAATGCTTCTACCGGATTCTGCAACTTAATCCATTGACGTGCCTGCATCAGGAGGTTGGCGCATTGTTGGTCCGCTTCTGAGAGCATAAGTAGGCCAGAGGTTGTCGGTGACATCTGCGCTGTAGCAACTGCGCTTTGAAACGCCTGATTCATGATCATATCTGTAGGTGCTGTTTGTCGAGGTGCAGAGGGGCGCGCAGGGGATACCCCAGGCGAAAATGCAGCAGGAGGCTGTTCACCTGGTACGTAAGGAAGCTGTCCGCTTTGCGGTGCGACTGCTGCTGGCATCTCTCCGACCAGAACAGTGGGTGTTCGCTCTTGTCCAAAAAGTTGTGGGCGTTGTTGTTCGCCGAGTGAGCTACAGAGAAACGCAGTGAGACGTTGAAGGGTAGTCTGCTTGCTAGCTGGATCGTTTGCGGGACCGCAGAAACCTAAAATCATGCGATAGGCAAATATCCCCAGCGTTTTTTCCCCAGCTTCAGGTGCAATCTCGTTCCCACGGCAAGAGCAAAGAATCAAGCGATCATTGGTTTGTTGCAGAGCATTGAGGATGGTTGCACCAAGCAGTGGTCTGCTGTCGTAAGGAGACTGGCGATGTCTGCTCCAAAACTGACCCGTCTGGAAATAGTCGAACATGAACACGACGTGAGCCGCGCGGCTCCGTCCCATTGATTGCTGTGCTAAGTTTGGAAGGTGGATCCCTGTGTTGGGCTGTTGATAGCGTGTATTTGAGAGCGCCAGGTATCCCTCGCCATGTATTTCATCCAGGAAGGCGTGTCCGGCAAAGTAAACGAAGACAAGGTCTCCCGGCCCGGCTACGTTCACGCATAAATAAGTGATGAGCGTCTCGACCAGTTCGCGTGTAGCATATGCGCCCTGTACAAGTTGTACATCAGAGGGTGCCCAGTTTCCACCTTGTGTGTTTACCAACCATTGCGCAATCGCTCGTGCATCAGTTTCGGCATATTGCAGTGGTCGAAAAGCACTATCCTGATAGGAATTTACCCCAATGACAAGTCCCAGGCGTCTGCCCATAGGCTTGCTCCTTAAATAGCGTTCTATTCACCCACAAATAACTTTGCTATTGTACGATACATGGTAGTCCCTCCTGCAATAAATCAGCTTCAACAAGTACTTTTTGGAGGGATGTGAACGTGAGCCACACCCATTGTTGTGATATACTCGGGGAAACGTTCTTTTTGCTGTGGCAGGAGCATAACTGAGATGCCGCGGATAATTGGGATAACTGGCAACATTGCATGTGGCAAAACCGCTGTTGGGCACATGCTGCTTGAACTTGGAGCCGAGCGTTACATCGATGCAGATGCCGTGGTTCATAAGCTCTACCAGGCTGACCAACCTATTGCGATAAAGGTGGGAGAGGTCTTTGGTGCGGCTGCCATTGCACCCGATGGAAGTGTTGACCGCAAAGCACTGGGCAGTATTGTTTTTCATGACGTTGACGCGATGCGGAGACTCGAGGCAATCGTTCACCCGGCTGTAAGTATCGCCCTGGTGAGCGAACTAGACGCAGTGAGTAGTTCGGGGATCGCCATTATTGATGCAGTGAAACTGTTGGAAGGTGGCTCAGGAGCTTTTTGCCAGAGCAAGTGGCTGGTTGTTTGTACGGAAGAGCAGGAACTGGCACGATTGATGACACGGAATGCCTTCAGTGAAGCAGATGCAAAGGCGCGCATTCTTGCACAACCCTCTATCGCAAGTAAGCGTGCCATGGTGGATGAAGTGATCGATAACAGTGGAACTTTAGAAGAGACACGCTGCCAGGTCTCTGCGGCATTTGAACGTTTTTGCACGCGTTTCCCCGCGTAAGCCCAGCATGTTCAATCTCAACATTGCTTTTTACCTGCAAAAATGTTACATTGCACTTTTACTAAGAGCGCTCCAGTGTAATGTAGCTAAACTGCGTTTTTATGGCAATCAACCTGATACGGTCTGTATTTCATGAAAAGTAAAATAGAGCATCTTTCCGTTGCGCATAAACTGGCTCCTCATATTACTTGATACTACACTGAAGGTTTAAAATGTAATAGCGTTTATTGATTGTCGAAGAGGTGATTTCCATGTCATCCCAAACATCTAGTGCCACTCCACCTACTGTAAGGACGAACCCATCAGGACGTGGTGCACGTCGCCTGGTCGCCATCTTACTGATTATCTCAACGGTATTGACCTCTGCTTACGTGGCTCTCTCGCTCTATATCGCTACACAGTTGGTCTATATACCGCAAAAACAGCTGTATGCCACGCCAGCCTCACTGGGTCTGAAGTTTCAATATGTTACCTTCCCCAGTAGAGATGACCATATTCAACTGCGCGGCTGGTTCATCCCCGGCGTCCTCCCAAACGGCAATTTGACGGCACAGCGCACGATCATTATAGTGCATGGTACGCGCACCAATCGCGCCGATAAAGCTGCTGGCCTGCTCAATCTCAGTGGTGCAATTGCTAAAGATGGTTTTGCTGTGCTTGCCTTCGACATGCGCGGCTCTGGCGAGTCGCCTCCCGCACCACTCTCACTCGGCTACTTTGAACAGCGCGATGTCCTCGGAGCCGTAGATTTCTTGAAGGCTGGCTCACTTCCTTATCCCGAACTAGGGCGTCCAAGGGCCATAGGCGGTTGGGGCGTCTCGATGGGAGCGGCCACGCTTATTATGGCAGCAGCGCAAGAGCCAGCCATTCGTGCTGTTGTGTCGGACTGCGCTTATGCCGATATCATTCCCCTCCTGGAGCGCCAGATTCCCCTGGGTGGCCATCTCCCTCAGCTGTTCACCCCTGGCGCTCTCCTTAGCACGCAGGCGCTCTATGGCGTGAACTTCTATGCCGATCGTCCGGTTGACTTTGTGGCCCAGATCGCGCCGCACCACATACTCTTCATCCACGGTGCCGCCGATAAATACATTCCCCCGTCGAATATGGATATGCTGGCTGCAGCCTCCCGTTCTGTTCCTAACGCCAATGTACAAACATGGTCTGTGCCTGGTGCTGGCCACGCTCAATCCTTCAACACATTGGGAAAAGTGTATGTTGATCGCATCATCGCCTTTTATACCGCTGCCCTTGGATCTGATAGTGGGGCAGCCTGAGGCGATTACAAAGGGGAATAGTATGTCTTCATTTTCTTCAGGCTCTTCGTCTACTGACTCCAAACAGTCAATGCAAAGTCTATCATCACCCCAGGTGAACAGTGCGTTACGTGAGACGCTTATTGGCTTTGTTCCCCTGGTGCTGCTAGTAGTGATAGTTGCGATCGCCCTGGCTGTTACTGCCCTGGTGCGCCAGTTTTTCGCCTCGTCGGGATTTTTCGCGCAGCAACAAGCGGCGGTAATCACCCTGGTTGTTGGCCTGATCATTGCTTTAGTAGTCTACGTGGTTGCTATCGTACTTACGTTAAGGCGCGTAGCAAGGTGGCAACTGCAAGGTGCAGCAAGACCGTCTCGCGCTGCCCTCTGGTCCCTGGCGATCACGGCCCTGATTGTGCTTGTGCCTGTCCTGCTAGCATTAGTGCTCCCACAGAATCCTGCTCCGTGATCAATTTTTATTGCGAACTTGCGCTACCATTGTTTGGTCTGAAAGAGGCCGTGCATGGCCTCTTTCAGACCTATCATTTTCCCTTTTCTCAGAAGATAGGGCGTCGTATAATTTGCAACAGGATTAGGGATAGTGGTAAAACTACGAACAGTAGAAGGAAAATAGTGAGATGACCACTTCAGATACCCAGCGGATACGCATCCTGTTCGACCAGCGTGTGCCCATGAGTGACGGCATAACACTCTCTGCTGACATCTACCTTCCGGTAGGAGAGACAGCAGAAACGGCAAAATGGTCGGTTGTATTGCTGCGTACCCCCTATTTGAAAGCAGATGTTCACATCCTTGAGCGTGCGCACTATTTCACAGGGCATGGATATGTGTATGTCGCACTGGATGTACGCGGACGTGGGGACTCTGATGGTCAGTTCGTTCCCTACGTCAACGATGGTCAGGATGGCTACGATACAATAGAGTGGCTCGCTGTGCAGCCGTGGTCAGATGGCAACATAGGTACTGAAGGCAGTTCATATCCAGGCTGCATCCAATGGTTGACAGCGCTTCATCAGCCTCCTCACCTGCGTGCGATGGTTGTCCGCGTCACACCTTCAGATCCATTTGTCGAGACGCCAACGGGACTGCCCTCGCCGATGCACCTCTGCTGGTTACACTTTGTCAGTGGGCGCACCAACCAGTTGATGGAGGCTGTGGATTGGTCAGAGGTCTATAGGCATCTTCCACTCCTGACAATGGACGAGCGAGCAGGACGCTACAACAAACACTGGCGCGCAGATATAGAGCACGCGCAACTGGACGAGTTCTGGCAGCCCCTTTGTTACCAGGACAAGTTTGAGCGCGTAGGTGTACCGGTCTTGCACATTTCAGGCTGGTATGATGACGAACAGATTGGCACTCCGCTGAACTATATCGGCATGACTACACGTGCAGCCACTCCTGCGGCGCGTGCCAACCAGCGTTTAATCATGGGCCCGTGGGGACACCAGGTAAATAGTGTCGCCAGGCTTGGGGAAGTTGACTTTGGCCCACAATCACTGATTGACCTGCGCACTGAAGAGATGCACTGGTTCGATCACTGGCTCAAAGGTTCTACAGAGAACGCGAGTGCTGAAAAAAGCGAGGCTCCCGTTCGTATCTTTGTTATGGGGACAAACCAGTGGCGAGATGAACAGGAATGGCCTCTGGCGCGCACTCAATGGACTCCGTATTATCTCCACAGCAGAGGCAGTGCCAACAGTCGCTTTGGAGATGGATCGCTTACGCCAACCAAACCAGGCTCAGGTGAGCGAGCGGATAGTTATCGCTATGATCCCAGCCGACCAGTGCCTTTCATTACTGATCCCACCTCATCGCAAGTTGGCGGCCCCGATGACTACGCGTCCATCGAACGACGCGACGATGTTCTGGTCTACGTGACCCCACCTCTAGAGGAAGATACGGAGGTCACCGGTCCTATCCGTGTAGATCTCTACGCCTCCTCCTCGGCGCTGGACGCCGACTTTATGGCAAAGTTGGTAGATATTTGGCCAACGGGTTTCACGCAGCGCCTCAGTGACGGCATGGTACGCGCTCGTTTCCGTGAAGGCATGGACCGTCCATCCTTGATCGAACCAGGGCACATTTACCACTACTCTATAGACTGTTGGAACACCGCGCATGTCTTCAAAGCGGGTCACCGCATCGGACTGGAGATCAGTTCCAGCGCCTTCCCGAAATTCGACCGCAATCTCAATACAGGTGCACCTCTGGGTCAATCGTTCTTAATGGCGGTAGCGGAGCACCCATCGGCGGTGGTATTGCCGATTATACCTTCAGGAGGAACTCAAAGTTAGGAGTCGCCCTGCTTGACAACCTTCCCTTTCATGCATGAAGATACATATGTGATTATTATAGTAGCCCATGCGTACGATCGCTTTCTTCCATGCATTGCCAGAGGGAAATGACATATGACCACAACCAAACGACGAACAGGAAATGAAGCGCAGTCCGAAACAATCCAGCAACCTGCCGCAATAGCGCATCCTGAGCGAAATCTAGGCATGCCGTTGGATATGGAATGGGTGAGCAGAGTTCACATCAACCGCAGCGCGGTCGAACGGCGCGCTGCTACGATGAGCACGCGGCGCACCGTCAAGAAAGAGTGGCAGGCAGCATGGCTACTACGCGCCATCACCTGTATCGACCTCACCACCCTGGCAGGTGACGATACTCCTGGTAACGTGCTGCGTCTTTGTGCCAAGGCTCGCCAACCTGTGCGCCAGGAGATACTACAGGGTCTGGGTGTCAACGGTTTGAATGTGCAGGTTGGAGCGGTTTGTGTCTATCATAACCTGGTGCCGGTCGCGGTCGAAGCCCTGCGCGGTTCGGATATTCCCGTGGCGGCCGTTTCGACAGGCTTTCCCGCTGGTCAGAACCCTATGGAGCAAAAACTGGCAGAGATTAATGCATCGGTGAAGGCAGGAGCAGCAGAGATTGATATCGTTATTTCACGCGCTCACGTGCTCACAGGCAACTGGCAGGCACTCTATGATGAAGTTCGCGCCTTTCGACTGGCCTGTGGCGATGCTCATATGAAGACCATCCTTGCCACGTATGAACTTGCCACCTTGCGCAACGTCGGTATGGCCAGCCTGGTCTGTATGATGGCGGGCGCAGACTTTATCAAAACTTCAACCGGTAAGGAACCTGTCAACGCCATACTTCCCGTTGGTATCGTCATGGTGCGTGCCATCCGCGATTATTACGAGCAGACTGGCTATAAAGTCGGCTTCAAACCGGCGGGCGGCATTCGCAGCGCCAAAGAAGCGCTCGATTGGTTGATTTTGATGAAAGAAGAGTTAGGGAACGATTGGTTACACAGCACGCTCTTCCGTATAGGTGCCAGCGGCCTGCTCTCTGATATAGAACGACAGCTTTCGTATTTTGTCACCGGTCACTATGCGGCGGCACACTATAACCCGATGGTGTAGGTCGAGAGAGGCTCAGTATGAACGTGATGGACATTTTTGCAACCATGGAGTATGGACCTGCTCCAGAGTCGGCTGCCCCAGCCTTGCAGTGGATCAAGGAGCGCCAACCCTTTGGCCTCTTTATCAACAATCAGTGGGTGACTCCCGCCAGCGGCCAGTATATCGACAGCATCAACCCTGCCAATGGGAAACCCCTGGCACAGGTTGCCGCTGCTAATAGCACCGATGTCGATGCAGCCGTAGCTGCCGCCCGTACGGCATTTGAAACCTGGGGCAAAACGCCAGGCCATGTGCGCGCTCGCTATATGTATGCCATCGCGCGTCACATTCAGAAACACGCGCGCCTGCTGGCGGTGCTTGAAGCGCTGGACAATGGCAAATCTATCCGTGAGACGCGCGACCTGGATATCCCGCTCGTTGCGCGCCATTTTTACTATCATGCCGGTTGGGCGCAGTTGATGTCCTCGGAACTGCCTGGCTATGAGCCTGTCGGAGTCGTCGGACAGATCATTCCCTGGAACTTTCCCCTGCTTATGATGGCATGGAAGATAGCCCCGGCCCTGGCGATGGGGAATACAGTAGTATTGAAGCCGGCCCGTTACACTTCACTGACCGCCCTCAAATTCGCTGAAATTATGCAGGAGGTCGGGCTTCCCGCTGGAGTGGTCAACATCCTGACGGGCGAAGCATCCCAGGTTGGCGAGGCGCTACTGCGCCATCCCGACGTCAATAAAATCGCCTTTACCGGCTCGACCGATGTAGGGCGCAGTATTCGCCGCGCTACCGCTGGTTCAGGCAAAAAGCTCTCGCTTGAGTTGGGCGGCAAATCGCCCTTTATCGTTTTTGATGACGCCGACCTGGATAGCGTGGTGGAGGGTGTGGTTGACGCTATCTGGTTCAACCAGGGGCAGGTGTGTTGTGCTGGTTCGCGCTTGCTTGTGCAGGAAGACATCGCCGATACTTTAATCAATAAACTGCGTGTCCGTATGGAGAAACTTCGTCTGGGCGACCCGCTGGATAAAGCGGTGGATATGGGGGCGATTGTCTCTCCTGGACAACTCAAGGAGATCCAGCGACTGGTCGCACAGGGCGTCGAGGAAGGTGCCGTCATGTGGCAGCCCTCGTGGGCTTGCCCGACAGAGGGCTATTTCTACCCTCCAACGTTTTTTACCAATGTTGCTCCCGCGACAAGCATTGCCCAGGTGGAGATCTTCGGTCCGGTGCTTGTATCGATGACTTTCCGCACTCCCGTTGAAGCGGTTGCCCTCGCCAACAATACCCGCTATGGGCTGGCGGCCAGCGTATGGAGCGAGAACATCAACCTGGCCCTGGATATTGCACCTAGGCTGAAGGCAGGCAGCGTATGGATCAACTGCACGAATATGTTTGATGCCTCAAGTGGCTTTGGCGGGTACCGTGAAAGCGGCTTCGGTCGCGAAGGTGGCAAAGAGGGACTATACGAATATGTACAACCTGCGTGGGAAGCTCAAGGGAAAGCGCAGCATGCCGTAGTTACCAACGGAGCAGCCACATCAGGCGAAAAAATGTTCGAGGGAATGCAGTCAATCGCTCCCGAGGATGATGACGTGCAGACAAATGGGCACAGTGCCTGGCCTGCCAATGGTGGAAACGGCACTACCGGTTTGCTGCCGCCCATTGATCGCACTCCTAAACTGTTTATCAAAGGCAAGCAGGTGCGGCCAGATTCCGGCTATAGCCGCGCTATCGTCGATCCGCAGCAACGCGTTATTGGCCAGGTAGGTGAGGGCAATCGCAAAGATATCCGTAACGCGGTTGAAGCTGCTCATGCAGCTAGCGGTTGGACCAACGGCACGACGCATAATCGCGCGCAAATCCTCTATTACATCGCGGAAAACCTGGCAATACGTGAAAACGAATTTGCACGGCGCATTGCGCAGCAGACAGGACGACCCCTGGCGGACGCCTCCAGCGAGGTGGAAGTAGCTATCTCGCGTCTCTTCAGTTATGCTGCCTGGGCCGACAAGTTTGAAGGTGTCGTCCACCGTCCACCGCTACGCGGCGTCGTCCTGGCGATGAACGAAGCCATCGGTGTAATCGGTATTGCTTGTCCCGACGAGTACCCTTTGCTAGGTTTTATCTCGCTGGTCGCTCCCGCCATCGCCATGGGTAACGCTGTGGTTGTGATTCCTTCGCAGCAGTTTCCCCTCAGCGCTACCGACTGCTATCAGGTTCTCGAGACCTCTGATCTCCCTGCTGGCGTGGTGAATATCATTACAGGCGATCGCGACGCCCTTTGCCAGGTATTGGCCGATCATGACGATGTAGATGCAATGTGGTACTTTGGCTCGGCTGAGGGTAGCAAACTCGTTGAACTGGCCTCTGCTGGCAATATGAAGCGCACATGGGTCAACTATGGATACGGGCGCAACTGGCTGGAGACGGAGCAGGGTGAGGGCCAGGAGTTTTTGCGTGAGTCTACTCAAGTGAAGAATATTTGGGTACCTTACGGGGAATAAGGCAAGCGATGCCGCACATTTGCAATAGCGATCAGTGCAGTCGTTATTGCTCTTTTCTGATCAAGCGAGTAGTATGCACCAGGAGTGGCAATGAGCCATTATCTGGCGGAAAAATGCTGCTAATCGTATCAATCAACAGCAGCATCTGTATGTTTCGACGACCATGCTGAAACACCTAGCCATGCCAACGTAAGAAAGAGCATGACAGCGGTGATATTGCCAAAGAATGATGGGATCGAGGTGATACATTGGCAGAGCAGGTTCACGAGAGCGAAGATGATCAGGAGAGCACTCGTAGGAGTGAGGGTGCCATATCTGCGTGGCAAGGCCAGACCCAAAATCAAGTTGCCAATGATGAGTGTGCCCCCTGAGAGGCTGAAGTGGCCCCACCATGCGAGCGTGTCAATCGTAGGAATGTGGAGTTGAACCAATGCTTTATTCACCAACGCAATACCATTAGCCATAGGAATATGGGCAGCGGAGATATGTGGAGTGGAACCTGGAAAAAGCCTTTGGAGAATCGGGCCTCCCAAGCTGTTCAAGCTTGAAATAATTGTATTGAGCTCATTCTGCGTCTCTGTTGCCGGTCCATTGATTGTTGTAGCAATCATGTTCGCTAGATTGAGTAAGAACGGTACGATAATCCAATCAAGCGCGACCGTACCAATGATCAAAAGTAATCCACCGAGTACGAGCAGGTTGCTGCCGACAAAGCCGAAGCCGCTGATCTGGTCTGATACTGATGCAAACGTGGAGAGACCAATGAGCAGAATGAGGGTGCCCACGACGATGAGGCCAAGAGAGAGACGCCAGGAAGAACTCAAAACATCCATAGTTTGTGCATTGACGATCTCGCCTGATGCTGCAAGGAGGCTCCCGATGATCATGAGCGTTGCACCAAACCGCGCTTTCCGCTGAAGAAACATGGACGGCTCTCCTTCTGCTTAATCGTTGCCGTTCTATCGAAGACCTGTGTAATACCCCTTTAGAAGAGAACACGGAAATAAATGCATCATCGTGTCACGGTTTTCTAAGCTCAATTTTGTACATTTCCTCAAGGGAGTGTCTTGCCTAAACATATCACAAAACGCACCTACTGACAAAATACTATGTCTCTATGTGTTATAGTGCGTCTTTGTTGGTCAGAAAAAGAGTACTTTTTGGTGATACAAGATACTTTCGTTCTCTATAACCGTGCGATAATATATAAAAGATGTGTTATTGTACGAGTACTCGTCTTAAAAACTTGTGCGCTAGGGTTTCCCATGCTATACTTCATGGGCGTCGGTCGAGAAAATGACTAATCATTCTGGAAGCAGGGAGCTATTGTCGATGGAGCCTCGAAACCGTCCTCAATCAGCAGGTCAACAGCCTTCACAACCTGGCCTGAGAGGGCAAGGTGATAGCGCATCGGAGAACCCACCAGGGGGAACTCTTCAGCTATACTCAATTAATGAACTGGCTCGTTGTTGTTCTGAAGAGACAAATAAATTCTTACGGCAGACTGTTTCCAATGATCGCTACTGCCTGGAATTGTTTCGTCGTGCCATTGTAAAACGAGATGATGATGCCTGGGCTTGTATTTATCAACAATATGCGCCACTTGTGCTCACGTGGGTAACGCAACATCAGAGCGTGGCACCAATTTTGGGGCAGGATGGCAGTGCTCCACTTGTCAATGCTGCCTTTGCAAAATTTTCCCAGGCGCTCACTCCCGCTAAAATGGCGAACTTCGATTCGCTTGCCGCTATCTTGAAATACCTCAAAATGTGCGTGCACAGTGTCGTTGCTGACGAAGTGCGCTCGCGGCAGTCCCGACAATACGAAGAGGCGCTGGAGTTAATTGATCACGAACCAGCCTCCGATGATCCTGCCGATGATGTTGTTTCAAATATTTCAGCTCAGGGTCTCTGGCAGGTCATTCAAGAAGAACTCAATGGTGAGGATGAGCGCATATTGATCTATCTTGCCTATATTCATGGCATGAAACCAAGTGAGATAAGTAGTCAAAACCGTCGGCTCTTTCCCACTGTGGATGACGTCTATCGCATCAAACGCAATGTACTGGAGCGTTTACGTCGTAATCGTCGTTTACAATTGCTCTTCAAACATCAGAATCTCTAAGTTGCAATGCAAAAAAAGCAATAAAGCTCGTTTATTGGTGTAAAGAGGACATGAAAATTCTCTGGGTAGAGCGCAATGTGCTGGTAGCACTGGGGAGAGTTATCGACACATTGTAAGGAAATCTACTCTTAGGCCTAGTTACTTATGTGATCTAAAGGAAACGCTCATGGAGTGTAGTGAACCCGGCGCTATTCGTGATGAAGAACTGTTTGCGTATCTCGCGGGAGAAAAGGTACGCCCGAAGGTTGAACAGCATCTTGCACGTTGTCAACGCTGTACAGCCCAATTGGCAGCCTTTGAACGATTAGAACTTGCGCTAACCAGCAAACTTTACCGGTTTGATTGTCCACCTAGCCAGGTGCTTGGCGAATACCAGTTGGGATTGCTCAGTAAAGAACTTACTGCCGCGGTCGATAACCACCTGGGTATGTGCACGCTTTGTGCGACAGAGGTGGCAACACTCGCAGGATTTCTTGCGAACGAGCAGCTACTCGCCAAGCCTGTAGCCGTTCCAGGTATAGCTGTTCAAACCTCCTCCCCAAATAATAATCATCGTTCTGCAGCGGATGCGAAAAGTGTCATAGAGCGCTTGCAAAACAAGGCAAACGAGGCACATGCAGGTGTACGACGTATCGTCGCGACCCTCTTGCCTCCACAACCACGCCTGGCCTTTCAACGCGATACAGCACAGGCCGCACTCTGGCCGCGCAGCTATACAGTGGAAGGCGTCAATATCTCGATCCAGGTGGAACGAGAGGCAAGCCGTAGAGACTCTTTACAACTCATTGGCTTTGTGACTCGCAAAGGTGAAGCCATACAGGCGCTCCAGGGAACGCAGGTGCAACTACTATTACAGGATGTTAGTATGTCTTCTACGGAATATGCGCAAAATATCGATGAATTGGGTAACTTTATCTTTTCAGCGCTTGTTTCGGGAACATACAAGTTGGAATTGCAATTACCTGATAGTACCATCGTGATCGAACAATTTCCGGTTACTCCGCAAGATTGACAGCGGGGTTACCAGTATATCTATCTTGTTAAACGTCTGAAGTGTTTCATAGTAACTCATTGTGATTTATGATGTGTTAAATACGTCTAAACATATGGAATCAAGCGGTTAACAAGCGATGTAAGGGCGATCCTGCTGGTCGCCCGACTTGCATTGGTCGATCAGCCCGCACAAAAAGCTGTCCGTTTTCATTTGTCGGAAACATTGCCACTGTCAGGAACCCCATAGCTAAAGCTAGGGGCTTGTAGTGGTTCTTCACCGGATCGCTGCACGCTCACCTGACCAGACTCAGCTTTGAAACACAAGCTACGTTAGGGGCGAAATTAGGTACGTTGGGATGCGCGGCCAGTCTCAACCTCTACGGTAACAGGTTAAACATCTGTACGAAGGGTGAAGGAAGTGCTTGTTACGTGAAACCGCCCACTAACATTGTCGAGGCCAACATTACCTGCGTGAGCAGAGGCTCATACGAGCAAAAGGAACCGTCTTGAGTAACGTGTTTGTCTTGGATACCACTAGACAGCCAGTCGACCCGGTGCATCCTGGCAGAGCCAGGATACTCCTCACGACAGGGAAGGCAGCGGTGTTCAGAAGGTATCCATTCACGATCATTCTGAAGGGTGCAGGAGCCCAGCCTGAAGTTTCGCCTCTGCGTCTCAAGATCGATCCCGGGTCACAAGTAACTGGGCTCGCCATCGTCAACGATGCCTCGGGTGAGTGGTGTTTGCGGCTGAACTCACTCACCGGGGACAAGAGATCAAGAAGCGTCTTGCTCATAGGCGCGCCTCACGTCGGAGTCGCAGGCAGCGCCATACCCGCTACAGGAAGCCGCGCTTTGACAATCGACGCAACAAGAAGAAGGGGTGGATTGCTCCATCTCTTGAGAGTCGAGTGTGCAACGTCATCACCTGGGTGAAGCGATTCCTGCGTATCTGTCCCCTTGCCGCTCTCTCACAAGAACTGGTCACGTTCGATATGCAGCAGCTGGAAAACCCTGACATAGCGGGAGCGGAGTACCAACAGGGGACATTGCAAGGATATGAGGTGCGTGAATACTTGCTCGAGAAGTGGAACCGCATGTGCGCGTATTGTGGCCAAAGGGATGTCCCGTTGCAAGTTGAGCACATTTGCCCTCGTGCCAAGCATGGCAGCAATAGGATCAGCAATCTCACGCTTGCCTGTGAGCTTTGTAACACCAAGAAGGGCACTCAGGAGATCCAGGTCTTCTTGGCAAGGCAGCCTGAGGTGTTGAAACGCATCATGGCACAGGCGAAAGCGCCGCTGAGAGATGCGGCAGCGGTGAATGTCACGCGTTGGGCTTTGAGTGAGCGACTCAGCGTCTTGGGCGTACCGCTGGAGAGGGGAACAGGCGGTAGAACGAAGTACAACCGTGTCACACGCGGACTAGAGAAAGCTCACTGGCTTGATGCTGCCTGTGTAGGTGCAAGCACACCTGACCACTTGTCGATCAGAGGGATCGTGCCATTGCTCATCACTGCAAATGGACACGGATGCAGACAGATGTGCTTGATGGACAAACATGGCTTCCCACGCACTGGCCCTAAGCAAGCCAAAGTGGTCAAGGGTTTCCAGACAGGGGATATGGTCAAAGCGGTGGTGACGAAAGGTGTCAATATCGGAACGTATGTTGGGCGTGTGGCAGTTCGTGCTACTGGCTCTTTCAATATCACGATCAAACAGGGCAAAACGGTACAAGGGATTAATCATCGTTCTTGTGCCGCCCTGCACAAATGTGATGGCTATAGTTACAGGTAAGGGAGACCCAACTGCCCCTGCTCCAAATAAGGAACGCTTGCTTCCTCCCCATAGCTGAAGCCAGGGGTATCCGCAAGCGGAGGTCTGATGACGCCTCAAGAACTGCTAGCCAAACTTCTTCTCAAGAACGAGAAAGAAGGGAGGCGCATGCTGCAGACAGACATACATATCTTTGATGGCCCCTCCCTTGCTCTCCTGGTTGAACTCATCAAACGTGAAGCGGACCGCCAATGGAATAATGACGCGCAGGTATCATTTATGCTGGCCGGTTATATTCTCGCAATTGGCGATCTTACAAACAACAAAGCATATCACGCTCTGGGATTGATGGCGCGCGGCGATGCATTACGCCGTATGGATCGCGATCAGGACTCGCTGCCTTTTTTCGATGCCTCTGGGGAGGAGTTCAAAGAGGTTGGGGACGAGGTTGGCTGGGCTCGTACGCGTATCGGACGGATCAGCGCCTGTTTGCAACTGAATCGTACCAGCGAGGCATTGCGCGATGCCACCGCAGCTCGTGAAGTCTTCATGCGCCATGGGAAACTTCTTCGTGCTGGGCAGATCGATGTCAATGCTGCTATCGTCAACTACGAACTAGGTCAATATGACCAGGCGCTGCGGCTCTTCGACCGCGCCATTGAAACCTACTCTTTGCAAGGCGAAGGTGTTGAACTCAATATTGCGCGGGCGCGGGGTAACAAAGCTATTACCCTGGCAGCCCAGGGCAAATTTCGCGAAGCTGTTGCGCTGCATGAACAGGCGCGCGGCACTTTTGCAGCTTACGGCGGACAGGAAGTCGCGGTAGCGCGTGAAGAGCTTAATATTGCCCAGATCTTTGCTTCTCAGGGGCACTACAGCCAGGCGCTGCTGCTCTTTAGTCGCAGCCGTACGATTTTTCTACAGCATAACCTGCAATTTCAGGCTGCGGAGGTCGCCCAGCAAATTTGTCTCTGCCTGGTACGTTTGAATCGTGCTCGTGAAGCCTTTGAACTCGCTAGCGAAACAGTGACTTTCTTCCGTTCATCGTCAGGGCATCGCCACAACCTGGCGTACTCTCTCATGTATCAGGCAGAGGCGGCCACACTTGAAGGGAACTATGGCGATGCTGATGTGATGCTTCAAGAAGCCAGCATCATTCTGGAAGAAGGAGGCTTTATGGCGCTGGCATCTATTGTGCGACTGCAGCAGGCCGAACTCTACTTTGCCGGTGGACAACTCGAAGACAGCCAGCGGGAGGCTCAGCATGTCGCGGACGCCTTTGCCGAGCAGGAGGCGCTGCCACAATTAGCGCGCACGGCCTTGTTGCAGGCGCGTATCGCCGCTAGCACTGGCGATATCAACACTGCTCAATATCTTTGTGATCACGCTCTGGACATTGCCCAGGGACAGGGTCTGCTCGACCTTAAATATCGCTGCGATTACCTGCTTGGACAAATTGCAGAACGGCGCTCGGACCTGGAAGCTGCTGCCCGTTACTACGATCGAGCTGTGCAGGGTATCGACGAAGTGCAGAACCACCTGGTGCTGGATGAGCGCACTAGCTTCCTCGAAGATAAAGGGAATATCTACCAGCGCGCCATCATTCTCGCTTTGAAGCGGGACAATAAAGACCAGGCTCTCATCTACGTTGAAAAGGCCAAATCGCGCGTCATTGGTGATTACCTGCGCAACAATATCGATATTCGCCTGCGAGCAGGAGATAAGGCGGGAGAGGCCATCCTTGAAGACCTGGCAAAGCTGCGTGAAGAGCAGGCCTGGTATAGCTCGATTGTCTATGAGGCTGAAAATGAGACGAATCTGAGTGATACGGCCATTATGCGTATACGCGCGATTGCACCTGAGCAGGCGCGCAAAGAGATGCAACTGCGCGAACGTCGTATTGAACACTTGCTGGAACAGATGCAACTGCGTCTGGCGGGAGACCTGGTAGCTCGACAGCGCTCAAGCTGGACCAATAGCATTGTCACAACACTCTGGCCCAAGCTCGAACAGGACACCACGATGTTGGAATACTACATTGCCGAGCAGGACCTCTACATTTTTCAACTCACGCGCAAAGGCATCGATGTACATATTGTGCAGGATGCCGTCCCGCAATTAGAGCGCCTTCAATCTCTCTGGCGTGTGAATCTCGACCTTGCCGCCCGGGCTGCCGGTACGCAAGACCAGGCACAATCCTTCGTGGGCCTGGAAGATAACTCCCTGGGTTTACTGCAAAAACTCTATGACTTGCTGCTCAGACCAGTATCTCATGTGCTCGATAGTTGCGAACACCTGATCGTTGTGCCATATGGGATACTGCACTACCTTCCTTTTCACTGTCTCTTTGACGGAACGCAGTTTGTCGTAGAGCGCCTGAACGTTTCATACCTGCCAGCCGCCGCACTGTGGGAAATTTGCCGCCAACGTGGAGAACGTATCGAGACCAAAAAGGCACGCCTGAGTGACTCACTCGTGCTGGGTATCTCTGATAACGGCCGCCTGCAATTTGCCGTGCAGGAGGCGGAGGTAGTTGCTAAACAATTGGGGGCGCGCCCGATGCTGGACAATGCCGCTACTGCCTCTCTGCTTTGGCAATTTGGAGCGCGCAGCCCGATCGTGCACATTGCCGCTCACGGGCTTTTTCGCCTTGATGCCCCTAACTTCTCGCATATCAAGCTGGCCGATCGCCAACTGAGCACTATCGAAGTCTTTAATCTCGATCTCTCGTGCTGCTCACTTGTGACGCTCAGTGCCTGTGAGACGGGTCGCGCCGTCGTCGGTGGCGTTGATGAAGTAATCGGCCTTGGCAGGGGTTTCCTTTACGCTGGTGCCGCCTCCCTATTGCCAACGCTCTGGAAGGTGGATGATGCCAGCAGTGCGGAACTGATGGAGATGTTCTATCAGGCTCTCCTGGGGGAGTATAGCAAGACAGCAGCATTGGCAGGGGCCCAGCGGGCTTTTCTCGCCCACGCTCGAACATCTTCACGGCCCTATCGCGTCCACCCATACTTCTGGGCTGCTTTCCACCTGATAGGTGACCCTGGCCCGCTGCTATAGATAGTAAAGGAGCATCCCAATGAAATACCTTGCCCCTGCATATATTTATACCTCGGAAGGCTTACAGGCCAATAAACGTATGGCAGTTTCTGACGATGGCATCATTGACTCAATTACTGATCTGGAATCTCAATCCATGGAGCCTTCTGAAGTAGAAATCCTTCCTGGCGTAGCTCTACTTCCAGGTTTTGTCAATGTGCATAGCCATGTCTTTCAACGCGCCTTGCGCGGTCATACTCATCGCCCCCTTTCGCAAAAAGACACTTTCTGGACGTGGCGCAACGCCATGTATGCCGAAGCGCAGCGATTGACCCCCGAAACTCTCTATACGCTGGCGCTACAAACCTATCGCGAAATGCTGGCAGCTGGCTATACCAGCGTCGGCGAATTTCACTATGTACATCACCAATCGGGTGGACAACCTTACGCGGAACCCAATGCCATGTCTGAAGCGATCCTGGAGGCTGGCCGCGCGGTCGGTATACGGGTTGTATTGCTCATGACCGCCTACGCGCAAGCGGGTTTCCAGCAACCACCAGAGGAAGGCCAGCGGCGTTTCTGCGACGCCTCGGTCGAGGCATATCTTGCGCGTGTCGAGGCGTTACGCAGCAAGGGTGTATCAATCGGAGTTGCCCCTCACTCAGTACGCGCGGTACCCGAAAACTGGTTTCGATCCATAGCTGACTACAGCCGCACTCATCACCTACCACTGCACGTCCACGCCGACGAACAGATTGGCGAGATGGAGCAGTGCAAAGCAGCGTTTGGTTGCACTCCTATTGAACTGCTGGAGCGTTTCGGTGCGTTGAGCTCGCAGACCATTATCATTCATGCCACTCATGCCAGCGAGGTGGAGCTTGGCTTGTTAGCCAAATATAAGAGTGCTGTCTGTGTCTGTCCTACTACAGAAGGTGATCTTGGAGATGGCATCGCTCCCTACGCAGGGATGCTGGACGCGAACATTCCCTTGTGCATTGGTTCCGATAGCAATACGCGTCTTGACCCGATTGAAGAACTGCGTTGGGCGGAATACTCTGCTCGCATGCGCTACCAGCGCCGTCGCGTCCTCGTCGCCCACGAAATGGCCTCCCCCGGACCACTTCTGCTTGACTATGGTACCCGTCTTGGAGCTAGCTCTTTGGGTCTACATACAGGAGTTATAGCCCCGGGGATGTCGGCTGACTTTATTGGCGTCGCTGTGAACCACCCGGCAATGGCAGGATGGAATAGCAATGACTTTTTAGATGCCCTCTTTTTTGGGGCCTCATCTGAAGTGATTACACAGACGTGGGTACGGGGAAGTAAAGTGTACGAGAACAGGCAATAAGCACAAAAGGGCATCCAGCTCTGCCGGACGCCCTTTTGTGCTTATTGCCTAACCTCTTGGGGTTAAACCCTGAATTCTTCCTCTTATCGGTCTCTCCTCTGGCTTCGGTTCGAGGAATGGCTTTTCCTCGATCAGCCTGAGGGCCTGCGCGATGGCCCGCTCTAACTGCGGATCAACATCTTTGACGTAATCTTGTGGCGCAATGTCAACCTCGATGTCTGGGTCTGTACCGTAGTTCTCTACATTCCACCCCACATCCTTAAACCAGAAGGCGTGTTCGGGCTGCGTCGTGCGCGTTCCATCGACGAGGTCATGATTATGGGAGATGCCAATGACACCGCCCCAGGTACGCATGCCAACCAGGGGGCCAAGTCCCATCAGTTTGAAGCAATGGCTAAAAATGTCACCGTCTGAACCAGCCTGCTCATTCGTGAGGGCCACCATGGGTCCGCGTGGTGACTCAAAGGGATACGGCTCAGGCTGGCCCCAGCGCGAAAAAACATAGCCAACGCGGCGCCGTGCCAGTTTTTCCAGCAGTAATCCAGAGACGTTGCCTCCGTCATTCCAGCGCACATCGACAAGGAGCGCCGGGTAGTCATATTCGGCAAGGTAGCAGCGGTGGAATTTCGCATAGCCATCCGCACCCATATCGGGAATATGAATATAGCCAACCTGCCCATTTGAAAGCCTATGCACCACCTGGCGATTCTTCTCTACCCATTCCCGATAGCGGGCTTCCTTCTCACTGGAAAGCGCCTTCACGGTAATCACCCGCGTCTCTTTGGTCTCCGCTGACTCGATCGTAAGTTGCACTTCGTTCTTAGCCTGGGAGACCAGGAGTTCTTGCGGGCTACGGTTAGGGCTGACACGCTGCCCGTTGATGGCTAATACCGCGTCACCGGTGGCAACGTTAATGCCTGGCATATTGAGCGGCGAAGTTGCGTTGCTATCCCAGGTATCTCCCTGCACTATACGCCCTATTCTGTAGCGTTCAAATTCGCTGTCAAACAGCCAATCAACTCCCAGGAAACCCTGTCGATAGTACGGCCCTTGCCGGTGATCACCCCCAATTTCGTAGGCGTGAGAAGTGCCCAACTCTCCCTGCAATTCCCAGAAGAGATCCGATAGTTCTGCACGTGAACTGACGCGCTCTACGAGGGGGGCATACTGGTCATAGATGGTCTGCCAATCTACTCCTGACATATTTTCGACCCAGAAATGTTCCCGTTGCAAACGCCAGGCCTCGGCAAACATTTGCCTCCATTCGGCGGTAGGTTGTACTGAAACCTTGATCCGGTTCAGTTCGAGCCAGCCGCTTTCGCGTCCAGGCTCACTGCTATCCGACTTGGGAGCTTTTTCTCCCGCTTTCAAGGCGCGCAAGCGACGATGCGAGGAATACACCAACGTCTTCCCGTCACGTGAAATATCAAAGCTGCTCACACCGTCTAGCAACCCTTCGTATTTGTGTGTCTCAAAATCATAACCATATATAGCCCCCTTTGGTTCGTGGGAATCGCGGGAGCCTGTTGGTGTATGCATCAACCCTTCGATAGGAAACAAGAGGAAGAGCGCCTTGCCCTTGATGCCCAGTACGCTCTTGAAACGGCCCTCCGGAACCGGAAATGGCAGCACTCGTGAAGTGATTCCTTCCAGGTTTATGATCAATGACGGCTTTGTATCCTCGGAATCCTCCTCCTGCGCACTATTCTCCTTTTTTGTTGTCTCTTCCGCCTCATCTTCCGCCTTTTTCGGTATATCTTCCTCGCTGCTGTACGCATGTTTCTTGGAGCCGTTTCCCTCTTTTTCCTTTTCTTTGGTAAGAGGAGCCTTTGGAACTGGAATAAATGGAGAAGGAAGGTCTTTTCTTAACATGATGGCGTAAGGTTTTATGCCGCGTGGAAAGCTCAGATCAAAGTGGAGGTTGTCTTTCACCGGATTGAATATGCGTCTGCCCAGGAAGTAGAGGTACTTGCCTTCCGGGTCAAAAAAGGGTGAGGTATCTCTGAGAACGGGTTCAGTTGCGAAGTGCGTCTCGCCTGTTTCCAGGTTGCAGAGCTTGATTACCGCTGTTTGATTTGAATTGTAGAAGCTGTACGCTAACCAGTTCCCATCGGGAGACCATGCTGCTCCAGAAATGCGTTCGTAATCACTTTTATCGGCGACTATCGACTTAGCAGATTCAAGATCCACCACAATCAATTCATTGCGGTGGTTGGTAATGGCCACCACGTCATCTAACGGTGAAACCACCATAGTGAAGGCTCGCCCAAACTCGATCTCTGTCAGCGTTTTCGGCTCGCTTGCATCTTTGGGATCAAAGACAACCAGTGCCTCTCGACCAATGCTGTCACTAATAGCCACCAGCCGTTTGCCATCGTTAAGCCACTCTAACATGCGATAGCGCACACCATCTGGCTCACCATGTTGTATGACAGGGCCTTCCCAATTGCCCATAGTAAAGGCTTTCCCTCGTGTTGTGATCGCAGTTGCATAGCCATTGGGATGTAATGCATAGGAATCGAGATAGCTACTAGCTGAAACGAATTTACGGCTGAGCTGTGTGCGCAAACTAGGTAGCTCGACCTCGATACGCCGCACGCTCTCAATTGCTGGATCGAAGAGGTACAGATCGGCGCCCGCGTGGTACACCATGCGTTGTCCATCGCTCGCAAGATTGCGAGCATAGAAATCCTGCAGATCTGTATGGCTTCGTACATCTTTTCCCTCGGGGGTACACGAATAAATATTGCCTATACCTTCGTGGTCTGAAAGAAAGTAGATGCGCTCACCAACCCAGCAAGGGGCAGCGATATTGCCGTTGATCTGGAGCAGGCGTTGAAAGATTCCACTGCCTTTCGCGTCACACCATAAATGCCCGGCGGTGCCGCCCCGGTAACGCTTCCATCTTGCCGGTTCACGAATATTGCGACCAAGCACGACTCCACCTTCTGGTCCATAAGAAATCGCATTGGCCATACCCAGGGGCAGTTGCCGCGGCTGGCCACCTTTAGGACTGATAGCGTAAATGACATGGAATTGACCCGTATATTGGCCGGCGTTACTTGCATAAAGTATCTCATCGCCCGCTGGTGACCACCCTAACACTCGGCAATCGGCTGCTTGATAGGTCAGTCGTTGAGCCGGACCTCCAAGCGCGGGCATAACATATATTTCGCTTGGTCCCTCTTCCTGACCAACAAAGGCAAGGAGTTGACCATCGGGAGAAAAACGGGGATAGCTGATTTCATCTACCGCAGCCGTCAAGCGTTCAGCTCGGCCTCCGTTGTCTGTAATCAGCCAGAGATCATCCTCGGAAACGAACACAATGCGATTCCGGTAAATATGTGGAAAGCGAATATATCCCTGGGGCATAGTGGCTCCTTTATATGATGAGCAATCTACATACGCTTCTTTCATTATCTATATGAAAAGCGCAATTTATACAGTTGCCTTACTTCTAGTGGTGAAATATATTGTAACACAGCTATTGTAAATGTGTCGAGAACAATGCAGAAGCCGAAAAAGCCGAAGCTATTGGTGTAGCACGCAAGTCATTCCCTCTTGCCATAATGTTCTGATTATGATACCCTCTCCTTGCAATAATTCAATAACAACCTGTAAGGAGAGATACTTCTATGACTCAAACTGTGAATGGAAACAAAAGTACGCAGTCAAGGCAAAATAGACCCGGGCAGAGACAGCAGGAGCGCCTCATGCGCCAGACTCGCCGCCAGCGCCGCCAACGCATATGGATCAGCGTTTTAGTGGCAGTAGTGGTGATCGCCGCGGCTGGCCTGGCTTTCTGGCAATACCAGCGTTATACCGCTCAACAGGCCACTGCAAGCCCAACAAAGAAGACTACCTCTGTCCAGGTTGGCCCTAAATGTTCCACTGCATCTGCTATCCCGGCCATCTATGATTCAACTCCGAAAGCTGGCCCAACCAATCCTCCTCCCGTAACGGGAACATCGGCTACAAACTCTGATGGACTACAATGTCTCGATCTCAAAGTTGGCAGCGGCAAAGTAGCGCAGCAGGGAGGTACTGTCTCTGTTGAGTATACAGGCTGGATGGCGAGCAATGGTCAAAAGTTTGATAGCTCCTATGATCATGGTGCTCAACCTTTTTCTGTCACCCCACTTGGCCAGGCAAGTGTAATTCAAGGTTGGAATGAGGGGCTGGTTGGAATGAAAGCTGGTGGCATTCGCCGTCTCATCATTCCCAGTTCTCTCGCCTATGGCCCACAAGGAAACCAGGGTATTCCACCCAATGCGACCTTGATTTTTGACGTGACCGTCCTGAGTGTATAGTAGCCCCCAAGCAAGGGCCTGGAGATGTTTCTCAGGCCCTTTTGTTCTTTTGTCGCCTGAGATGGTTAAGGGACATAGAGTGTTGGCAAGAAATTGCCTCTCAAGGGGTGGCATCATCTGCCATCTTCTCCAGGCGCCCGATATCCTTCAGCGTGATGTGTCCAGCGTGTTGGGTTATTAACCCATCATTGGCCCAGCGAATAAGCGTGGCTGTAATAGTTTCTCGCCACACACCCAGCATGGATGCAAGGTCTTTATGATAGACGGGAACATCCGGTTCTGCATTATTCAAGGTTTTCGTAGCGCTAGTCAACTCCAGGAGGGTCCACGCCAGCTTTTTCTCCAGTGGTTCAAAAGCCAGCCGCGCCATGTGTCGCTGTTGTGTCAATAGTCGTTGTGCCAGGTGTATAGTCACGGCTCGTAACAACGCGGGATTATCGTTCACCAACGAGGTGAATGCTTTTCTTGGTATGATATCTATTTGACTCTGCAAAACTGCTTCAAAATTACTCTCGCGTTCGGGGATATCAAGTAATGCTTCTTCTCCGAATAGATCTCCAGGAGCAACCAGCCCCACCGTCAGGCTGCGTCCCTCTCCATGATCTATACAGAGCCGTCCGTAGCCTTCAATTAACAGCATGACCTCTTCAGCTGGCTGGTCTGCCTGGTACAGCACCTTTCCACGTGGCAGATTGATACGGCGCGCGATAGAGCTTAAGCCAGGAACAAGCATAGCGCTCGCCTGACAAACATCTCTAGCGAGGGCAAGTGAAAGGCCGGGTAAATCTGAAATCACTTGTAGAACCAGCGTCAATAGCTGTCCCAGCATGATACCCAGGCTCAGCCGTATGGCAAATTGTGCTTCAGTCTCATGATGGTAATAGAAGTGTCGTATCTGCCAGGGAATCAGGCGGTCTCGAAAGTGGAGTGCACGCAAGCGGCGTGTTTTTCCCAACCAATGGAATGTGGGGTTGGCTAGCCCGGAAAAAGATGAAATATGATTAATTTGAAAAGTCTTTGCCAAACTCATTATAGGCTCTTTCACCATTCACTTTCTCCCTTCATATTACTTGAATTGCTGAGGAACTTCAATGTACATAGGTGCTTTGTAACCCTTCCTGGCCAGCAGCATGACAGTTAAGACGATTGCGATATCTCCCTGTGAGAAATCACTTGTATTGATCTTACTACATTCATGCCTTTCGGCCACAGTTTGTAACAACTTGTTAGCTGAAACCGAGGCCTTGGCAAGATGGAACACTCATTAAAACGGTAAAAAGAGCAAAACAGGTTGTAATTTGCCCTTGACATTTGGATTTTTGGTGGGTATACTTCTAACAATTTGAAAACAGTTTCCCATTGTTCCACTCCGTGGAAAGGACTGCATATTCTCATGAACAGATTGCATCGGGTACAAACACGAATACTTATGATATTGCAGGCAGGATGCCTGTTCCATCCCATCGATGGACCCGGTGTTGATTTACCGAAGTATTATTCTTCCTCATCCCTTTGATTCAGGGGTGAGGAATTTTTTTGACCTGTTGGTCTCCGATATAGTCATAGATGACAACGGCGTCATACAGCGACTCTTTAGCGACCTCAGTGAAAAGCATAGCTAACCTGAAATAGCCAGGAAGTAAAGGATGACCTATCAACCTGTCGTCATCACGTTTTAATAGCTTAATATTGGAGGTTACATGCAGCAAGTTATAATTAATCCTCAAAACGATACCAGGCAGATGCATAATAATACAACGATGATTAGTGGTAATTTCAAAAAGAAGGACATTGTTTCTCTAGATCAATTTTCCACCGAGGATTTGCGCATTCTTTTTACCTTGACCAATCAGATGAAACAGATTGTCGTTAATCATGAACCTTCAGACCTGCTGGCGGGTCACATGGTATCTCTGCTCTTCTTTGAACCCTCCAGCAGAACCTTTGGTTCATTTGCGGCAGCGGTGAAAAGGCTTGGTGGGCAGACACTTGACATTCAAAGTCCCGAAATAGTCTCGTCCGTAGCCAAAGGAGAGACGTTTGAAGATACTATTCGCACCTTTGAAGCGTACTCTGATGCGATTGTGCTGCGCCATAAAATAGCCGGTTCAGCAAAATTAGCGGCGGAAACCGCCAGCTCTATCCCTGTCATTAATGCGGGTGACGGCAACAATGAGCACCCAACCCAGACGCTGCTTGATCTGTACACGTTGTACGATCAATTGGGCCGACTCAATAACCTGACCTGTCTAATTGCCGGTGATCCTCTCAATAGCCGTGTCATCCATTCGCTGATACGAGGGCTATCGCTCTTCAATAACAATATTGTATACCTGTTGTCTCCTCCACAACTGCAACTCACAAGGGATGATTTCTTATTCTGGAGTGCACGAGGTATAAGAATCATTGAGATTACCAGTGAGAAAGATATTCCGGGCGACTGCCACTTCTGGTATTGGACACGCATCCAGCAGGAACGCTTTGCCTCTCGTGAAGAATATCATGATGTGATGAAAAAGCAGTTTATCGTCACACCAAAACTTCTGAACGATTATGCAAATAAGGATATGATTCTGCTGGACCCGCTGCCACGGGTAGGGACGATAGATCCGGCGGTGGATGCAGATAAACGCGCGCAGTATTTCAGGTCTCAAATTAGGAATGGCCTGTATACACGCATGGCCCTGATGGCACTGTTACTTGGAATGGCATAGAAGAAAACGTAAAATCTCTCGGCTTGACTCCTCGTAGCCTGCCGCGGCGAGGAATCAGGCCGAGAGAACCGAATAGTTACAAAGTAAGAGGATGAAACATGCAACAGTATGTTATAGATCGCAACTTTTCTGGCGGAGACTGTTCCAGGCATGAAGCAATTCTTGCCGGAGAATGCCTGAAACCTGTGCAGGGGAGTTTGCTTTTAGAAGATGGGACAATGTTTGAAGGCACCTCGTTTGGATATGAGAGAGCGAGTGCGGGTGAGGTTGTCTTTAGCACAGGAATGGTCGGTTATCCTGAATCACTGACCGATCCCTCCTTTGCCGGTCAAATCCTGACCTTGACCTATCCGATCATTGGTAACTATGGTATACCAGACCGTTCGATGTGGGAAGATGATAAAATACATGTCTCCGGATTGATCATTTCGAATTATATTGATACACCTTCGCATGTACAGAGTACCATGAACCTGGGTACGTGGCTTAGGGAGGAAAAAATACCCGCCTTAGAGATCAAAGATACGCGTTTATTGACAAAGCATATTCGCACCCATGGCACAATGCTGGGCAAGATTGTTTTTGATGAGTATATTCCTTTTTATGACCCCTATAGTGACAACCTGGTTGCGCAAATCTCAACTGAGGAGGTTCTAGAAGAGGGCAGTGGGGATACTACGATTGTGATGATCGACTGCGGTGCAAAGCACAATTTGGTACGTAGCCTGCTTGCAAGAAACGTGCGAGTTCTCACCGTACCCTGGGATTATGATCTCTTTTCACAGGCGCATAGATTGCATTTTGATGGCATCATCATCTCCAGTGGGCCTGGCAATCCGAAAATGGTGCATAAGACTATCCAAACCATTCGGACAGCCCTGGAATATCAAGTTCCCACGCTTGGTATTTGCCTGGGTCATCAATTGCTAGCACTTGCGGCGGGCGGTGATACCTATAAACTGAAATTTGGGCACAGGAGTCAAAACCAGCCCTGCCTCCAACATGAGACCAGGCGCTGCTACATTACAACACAGAATCATGGTTTTGCCGTCAGTGAGCTACCAACGGATTTTTCTCCCTGGTTCGTCAACGCCAATGATGGCAGCAATGAAGGCATGAAGCATACTCGGTATCCCTTTCTCTCGGTACAATTCCATCCAGAGGCCGCGCCAGGCCCAGAGGATACCAAGTGGGTTTTCGACTACTTTCTGGAAAGAATAGGGCGGAGGTAAGGGTGCTAACGAACGTGCAATCGCTACGTAAAGTGCTGGTGCTGGGGGCTGGTGCCCTGAAAATTGGACAAGCTGGCGAGTTTGACTATTCCGGTTCCCAGGCCCTCAAAGCCTTACGGGAAGAGGGCATCTTCACCGTCTTAGTCAACCCCAATATCGCCACCATTCAGACTTCGAAAGAGCTGGCAGACCAGGTCTATTTCTTACCGATAACAGCCTTTTTCGTCGAGAAAATTATTGAAAAAGAACGCCCTGACGGCATTCTGCTCTCCTTTGGAGGGCAAACGGCATTGAATTGCGGCATTGAATTGTTTCATAAGGGGGTTCTGGAAAAATACCATGTACCAATTCTGGGCACCCCCATCTCGGCGATTATCCTCACCGAGGATCGCGAGGCTTTTGCGCAGCACCTGCACAGCATCAACATTCCCACACCTGAGAGCAGGAGCGCGGAAACCCTTGCAGAGGCCATTCATATCGGTACAGAGATCGGTTTTCCCATCATGGTGCGAGCTGGTTATGCACTGGGTGGCCAGGGTTCCGGTATCGCCCGGCATGTCGAGGAATTGGAACACATTGTCAGCGGTGCCTTAGCCTTTGCTCCCCAGGTACTTATCGAGCAATATCTGCATCACTTCAAGGAAGTGGAGTACGAAGTGGTGAGAGATAGCTGCGACAATTGTATCACTGTCTGTAACATGGAGAATATGGATCCACTGGGTATCCACACGGGCGAGTCCATTGTGGTCGCTCCCAGTCAGACACTCAGCAATGCCGAATATCATACACTGCGCACGGCTTCTATCAAAATTGTGCGCAGTCTGGGCATTGTCGGGGAATGCAACGTGCAGTTTGCCTTTGATCCCAAAACCCTGGCTTACTATGTGATTGAAGTCAATGCCCGACTCTCGCGCAGTTCAGCCCTGGCCAGCAAAGCCACTGGCTATCCATTGGCCTATGTCGCGGCCAAGCTAGCCCTTGGCTACGGACTGATAGACCTCTCCAATAAAGTCACGGGCGTCACCCGGGCGTGTTTTGAACCCAGCCTGGATTACCTGGTGGTAAAAATTCCTCGCTGGGATTTAGAGAAATTCAAAGGCGTGGATGAGACCATCGGCACTGGCATGAAATCTGTTGGGGAGGTCATGGGTATTGGCCGCACATTCGAAGAAGCCTTTCAAAAAGCCATCCGCATGTTAGACCTGGATTTTGAAGGCGTAACCTCGAATAAAGTCTTTGCCCCGGGCGAAAACGTGGCTGATATCATCAGCAAATATCTCTACATACCTACCCCTAAACGCATGTTTGCCCTGGCAATGGCGATGCTTGATACTATCACTGTTGAAAAAATCGCTGATATTACCGGCATTGATCCCTGGTTTCTCCAGCGCATTAAACATATCGTAGATGTAGAGCAGAAGCTGCAAGCCGACCAGGACCTTTCCACGTCCCGGTTGCTGGCACTCAAACAGATGGGGATGTCAGATAAGCGTATTGGAGAGCTGACTGGCAAAACAGAGTTGCAGATACGCGCAATGCGCAAACAATACGGTGTAGTGCCATCTGTGTTCCAGATCGATACTCTTGCTGGAGAGTTTCCCTCGGACACCAATTATCTTTACATGACCTACAATGGGCAGCACCATGATGTATTGCCTAATGGTGATGAGGGTGTGATTGTGCTGGGATCCGGCCCCTATCGTATTGGCTCATCCGTGGAGTTTGATTGGACGAGCGTCAGTGCCGTGCAAGCACTCAAAAAGCATCACAAACGCTCCATCGTGATTAACTGTAACCCCGAAACGGTTTCAACTGACTATGACATCTCTGATCGGCTGTATTTTGAGGAACTCACCTTTGAGCGTATTGCCGACATTTGTGAATTTGAATCTCCCCACGGGGTAATCGTCTCAGTGGGCGGGCAGACTCCAAACAATCGTGTCAAGGCATTGCAGAGTTTTGGTATACCTATCTTAGGGACGAATGCCATACATATCGACCAGGCAGAAGATCGCAATAAATTCTCTAAACTGCTGGACAAGCTTGGCATTAACCAGCCGGAATGGAACAGCTTCGTCAACATTGCTGAACTGACCCGCTTTGCTGAACAAGTGGGATATCCGGTGCTTGTACGACCATCCTACGTCCTCTCAGGGAGTGCTATGAACATCTGCTATACTTCAGAGGATTTGGAGCAGTATGCGAAAGAAGCGGCGGCGGTTTCGCCGGAGCATCCCGTCACTGTGACCAAGTTTTTTGAGAAGGTCAAAGAGATCGAACTGGACGCGGTAGCCCAATATGGGCAGATTAAAGCCATGATGATCTCCGAACACATCGAAAACGCGGGTGTACATTCCGGTGACGCGACTATAGTGCTACCGCCCCAGGATATCAATACCGAAACTCAGAGCAAGATAGAAGAGGTCGGCCGATCCATCGCCAGAGCTTTAGAGATCACGGGGCCTTTTAACGTTCAATTTCTCGCCAAAGACAATCAGGTCTATGTCATCGAGGTCAATCTGAGGGCTTCGCGTACCTTCCCATTCATCTCAAAAGTCACGGGAGTCAACTTGATCGAAATCTTTGTTGATGCCCTCTTTGAGCGGGAGGTTCTGGCAGTGACTATGCCCACGCTTCACTTTACCGCGGTCAAAGCACCGCAGTTCTCATTTTCACGATTGACGGGAGCCGATCCGGCTCTGCGTGTGGAGATGGCTTCAACGGGTGAGGTAGCCTGCTTCGGCGAGGACGTGGAAGAAGCCTATCTCAAAGCCATTCTTGCCACCGGCGGAGGTATTCCCAAAACAGGTATCTTTATCAGCCTCGGTGGCGATGATAAAAAGGCCCGTTTCCTGGAGAGTGCTACACTCCTGGGCACTCTGGGCATACCGTTATATGCCACGGAAAAAACTTGTGAATTTTTACATGTCCACGGCGTCAACGCGACTATGCTCTACAAAATACATGAGCGCAGATCTCCTAATGTGCTAAGCTACTTCCGCGACAATAAGATTGATCTTGCAATCAATATCGTGGATGCGCACGTGAAGAAGGCGCTCGACGATGACTATGCTATGCGTCGTTACGCTGTCGATCACAATATTCCCCTGTTTACCAAGATTAAACAGGCACGCCTGTTTGTGCGGGCTATAATGCAGAAAGATATTGATACCATTCCAATCAGAGCCTGGAACGAGTACTACTGATCCGGCATACATTGCTAAAGTTCTAGCGCTGCTACGACCTGCCTGAAAGGCATAAGAAAGTTTAAATACTAATGTCGGGATCAGTAAATAAAGAGGTTTATTATGTCATTGCAACGCTTTACGCAGAGGATGGAGAAGATGGATACTGACATCCTGATTATTGGCTCGGGTGGATCAGGACTGCGAGCAGCTATTGCTGCCACTGAGCGAGGGGCAAAGGTAATAGTTGTAGCCAAGGAGCTTTTACGGGATGCTCATACCAGCTGGGCAATGGGCGGTCTCAATGTGGCTATGAAAGCACCGGCAACACCACAGATACACTTCAAGGACACCATTAACGGTGGGTGGTTTATCAATAATTATAAGCTGGTAAAGATATTTTCAGAAGAAATGCCTGATCGCATACATGATTTAGAACAGTATGGCGTAAGATTTGATCGTTTACCAGATGGTTCGTATTTTACCTGGGCAGGTGGTAAGCATACCGCTCCTTTAAATTTATGTGCTGGAGATTATACAGGCCGTGAGATGATGCAAGGATTATTGGCAGAGATTGATCGACTTACCATTCCATATCTGGAATATCATTACGTGACGAGATTGATCAAGCAAAGTGATCGCGTGGTAGGTGCGTTTCTGATGGATATGAAAACAGGAGAGTACAAAATTGTGCAAGCCAGAGCCACGATTGTGGCAACGGGTGGTGGGGGACATATGTATCAGATCAATACCAATGCACCCAGCAATACGGGTGAGGGGTATGCATGGGCATTAGATGTGGGAGCGGAACTTGTTGATATGGAAATGATCCAGTTTCATCCAACAGGCATGGCCTATCCACCGGAAAAGCGCGGAAAACTTGTGACTGAGAAGGTGAGAGGTGGTGGTATTAGCAAGGGTCTGCTCAAAAATAAAGTAGGAGAACGCTTCATGGAACGTTACCAGCCTGAACGTCTTGAACTGGCTGGCCGCGATGAAGTAACAAGAGCTATTTTTCAAGAAATCCAGGAAGGCAGAGGTACAAATCATGGAGCGGTCTACCTGGATATTACCCACTGGGAAGACGGTGAAGCCGAAAGAATTGTTCCAGATGTCTTTGCCGAACATATGGAAATAGGCGTTGATATACGCAAACAGATGATGGAGATAACGCCCTCTATGCATCATATGATGGGCGGTTTTGTGATCAACGAGTGGGGTGAAACCAATGTAGCGGGTCTCTACGCTATCGGTGAGGTAACCGCTAGCATTCATGGCGCGAATCGATTGGGTGGTAACTCATTGGCAGAAGGTCAAGTTTTTGGCAGGAGAGCTGGTATACATGCTGCTGCATATAGTAAAAATGCTCAGACAGCATACATTGCGCAGCAGCTGCTTGATGCAGAAGTCAGCCGCATTGAAGCCTTCCTCCAACGAAAGGATGGAGCGCAAGCCTCCGCTATTTTGCAAGAAATCAAGTCCATTATGTGGCATAAGGTTGGCATTATCAGAGACGCCGAAAAGCTCATGTTGGCCCAGCAAGAGATTAAAAAGCTGCAAGACGAAGCTCACTCCTTGTGTGCGGAGGACAAAAGCCAGGTGCAATCCTGCCTGGAAATACAGGATATGTTGAAGACGGCGGAAGTAATTATCCTGGCTGCATTGCAAAGACAAGAGAGTAGAGGAGCGCATTACCGGTCTGATTATCCACAATTGGACCCGGCGTGGGAGAAAAACATCCGTGTGTACAAGGACCAGGAGGGGAAACTGGTAACGAAAGTTGTTTCTCCGGTGAAAGAGTAGGTCAAGCGGCACGAGGTTCAGTATGACTTCAACCCTTATCGGATCAATAGTTCTTCCTGATCAGATTATACAGGGAACGCTGTATATTGCCGATGGGACAATCATGAGGATAGAGGAAGGTTTCCCTAAAATCACGGAGGATATCTTTGATTTTCGCGGCAGGTATATTCTTCCAGGTTTAATTGAAGTGCATGGGCATCTGCGTGAACCTGGGTTTGAACACAAAGAAGATATTCCTCATGGCACACGGGCTGCCCTTGCTGGCGGCTATACAACGGTATTTGACATGCCCAACACAAAACCTCCCACCACGACTGTTGCTCGTGTTGAAGCCCAGATCAAGAGGTATAGTGGTAGGTCGTATACCGATTTTGCCATCAACATGGGTGCCTCTGTCAATGATATTGATGAACTACATAAAATTGATACCGGGATGATTACAGGTGTAAAAATATTTACCGCCGGTCATGCAACCACGCCAACAACCATACCACATCTCAGCGATGTTGCCCGGATTTTTGAGATTTTAGGGGCAAGAAAGATCATGGCACTGCTCCACGCGGAAAATCAAGAACTGGTAAACTATTTTACTCATCACTATCGCGAGACCTTAGCGAGAAACGATCCTGCGGTATGGAGTGATGCCAGAAATGCCTCGGTTGTCCTGACCTCTGCTCTTGAAATGATTGCGCTTGCAAAACACTTTGGCGTTAAGCTCTATCTCTTACATTTATCCACTTCAGAAGAGTTTGCGGCGGTGGAGTTTGGCCGGAAAATCGGGGTAGATGTGTATGGTGAAATAGCCGCCTATCAGCTTGTCTTTACAACCAACGATTACGAAAAATACGGCAATTTGATCAACGTAGCCCCAGCGCTCCGTGGCCCTTCCGAGCACGAAAAGTTCTGGAAACTTCTACGCGCTGGAAAAATCGATACGGTCATTTCTGAACATACGCCTCATATGCTTGAAGAAAAGCAAAAAGAGAGCGTGTGGGAGGTGGCATCGGGTATGCCTGCCATGCAGGAAACGCTGCCAGCTTTACTCAGTAATTGGGTCAAGCAATTTGGCGACGATACGCTTGAAGAAGGGCTTATGCGTATTGCCCGGGTCACCTCACAAAACATTGCGTCAATCTTTGATTTTGCACAGAAAGGCGGCCTGGTGGTTGATAAAGATGCCGATATGGTCGTTGTAGATACTACACAGACATGGAAAGTGAACAAAGCAGATCTCTTTACTAAAAATCAGTGGTCTGCTTACGAGGGAATGAAGCTGATTGGCAGGCCCGTAGCAACATTCCTACGAGGAAACCTGGTCTATCAGGATGGTAAGATAAGGGGTGATGCTCAAGGTCAACGAGTTGCCAGGTCATCGGTGGTAGAAAGAGAAAGGTGGCATCAATGAATGATCCAACGATTATGCAGATGTTTGCCGATGTTGGAGCTATTATCAGCGACAGTCACTTCGTGTACAGCTCGGGTCGGCATAGCTCTGTCTATATCAACAAAGATGCGCTATACCTGCACACACAAGCGATAGCAACTCTCTGCCAGATGATGGTGCGTCCTTTTAACGCCAATCAGATCGATGTTGTGGTAGGCCCTGTGCTGGGCGGCATTGTGCTTTCCCAATGGGTCGCTCACTTTCTTAACGCGAACCGCTCATCAGGTGAAACGCTGGCCATATACGCGGAGAAAGAGGAGGATGGCCCTGATAAAAAGTTTCTCCTGCGACGTGGCTATGACAAGTATATCCCTGGAAAAAATGTGCTGGTTGTCGAAGATGTGCTGACAACGGGAGGCTCAGCTCATAGTGTGATTGAACTGGTGCGTATGCATGGCGGGAATGTTGTAGGCTTGAGTGCGCTCTGCAATCGCGGAGGTGTACAACCTCAAGATGTGGGTGATGTAGCTATTCATACGCTCATTACGGTAACGCTTGAGACCTTTACAGAAACAGCATGTCCTTTTTGCCAGCAACACATACCAATTAACACCGAGTTAGGCAAGGGCAGGGCATTCCTGGCAAGGCAGAAATCGCTATAGTTAGAGGAAAATATGATCAAGCAACCAACACCTTCAACGGCTACGTTTATCTCTAAGCTAGAGCAGCGTTGGCGGCAAGGCAACTTTGTATGTGTCGGCTTAGACTCTGACTACGACCGCATCCCTGCAGCTGTGAAAAGCAAGGGTTCCGTTGAAGAAGCGCTGTTTATCTTCAACCGGGACATTATCGATGCCACTCATGATCTCGTCTGCGCTTATAAACCCAACTCAGCCTTTTACGAAGCCCAGGGAGATCAAGGGCTTCGAGCATTGCGCAGAACGGTAGAGTACATTAGGGAAACGTATCCTCACATTCCTGTTATCCTGGATGCCAAGCGGGCTGATATTGGCAGTACCAACCTTGGATATGTGCAGATGGCTTTTGACATCATAGGCGTCGATGCAATTACTGTACATCCATATCTCGGCAAAGAAGCCCTCGCGCCTTTTCTTGCCAGCAAAGAGAAAGGCATTATTGTGCTCGTCAAAACATCAAACCCTGGTGCTGGTGAATTTCAAGATCTGCCTGTTGGGGATGTGCACGAACCACTGTATCAAGTGGTAGCTCGCCATGTAGCGAATGCCTGGAACATGCACGGGAATTGTGCAATTGTCGTTGGAGCGACCTATCCAGCCGAGTTAGAGAAAGTACGAGCAATAGTAGGGGATATGCCGATCCTCATCCCCGGTATTGGAGCACAAGGCGGCGAAATTGCAGCGATAGTGTCTGCTGGAAAAAACAGCCGAGGCTGGGGAATGATTATCAGCGCATCGCGCAGTATTATCTTTTCCTCAAAAGGGGATGATTTTGCGCGAGCTGCCAGGGAGGCAACTGAACAGTTGAGAACGGAAATTAACAAGTATAGATAATTTCACTTTCCTGCAAAAACGTGAAAGATTATGCTTCACGTCCCGCTATACTCTGCATTCAGTGGCGCAACAATCTCCTCTGCTAGCCTGTGCACGATGTTTTCGGGATAAGGCGCTGCCAGGTTTAAAATGATATGCGTTGCACCTGTCTCAATAAAGGGTCGTATTACATCACTTGTTTCGCTTAAATTATTGTAGTTCACCCTCTCCTGAATAGAACGTTCGATGGTGTTGGGATCGCGCCCAACAGCGGCACAATGTCCTTCGAGAACCTCAATTTTGTGACGGAACATATCGACTGGACCACCGACGAAATTCCAGATATTTGCGTATTGGGCTACTATGCGCAGTGTCAACTGTTCGCCACTGCCACCGATTACAAAGGGTGGATAGGGTTTCTGGATAGGTTTTGGTTCGCAACGTGCATCCTTGAGTTGATAGTATTTGCCCTCAAAATTGGCGACTGTTTCCGTCCATAGCAGTTTGATCACCTCACAAGCTTCTCCCATACGCCGGATGCGCTCTCCTGTTGTATACAGCGGTATGCCATACATCGCGTGTTCTTGCTCGTTCCATCCTGCTCCAATACCGAAGTCTAGACGGCCATTTGAAATGATGTCGACGGCAGTTGCAATGTTGGCAAGAATAGCGGGATGGCGGTACGTATTGCCAGTTACCATCAATCCAAGGCGCAGGCGCTCGGTACGGGCTGCTAAAGCGCCGAGCAGTGTCCAGCCCTCCAGTTGTGGACCTGTGAGATCGGGTCCGAGGGGGATGAAGTGGTCAAAGGCCCAGGCGTGTTCAATCTCTGGAATGCTATCTGCCTCAAGCCAGACACGTAGGATATCCTCGTATGTTGTAAATTGGGGAGCCGTCTTGATACCGAAGCGAAGCTGCTTTTTTGTTGACATATACTCTATTTCCCTCTTTTCTTATGGCAATTACCTTTCCAGGTTAGAAGGCCCCTGGCTTGAACCAAGGGGATGAATGGCCTGCCACCCGCAGGCGGAAAAACACTCGACAGGCGTTCTCACCAGTTCTATTGCACGTTTTCAACAGAAGAGCGTTTCGGTGGGTTCCCTGGCACAGGGCCAGGGGGAAAAATGCTACCGCGTCAAGAAACCGTGCCATGCGATACAGAGGTCTGTGAGTAACGCCCGCCCTTGTGCATGAAACCGAACGAACGGTGTGGGACGACACACCAGCGTCATTCCAGAAGCCCATGGCTACAAGCCATGGGGAGTCGTCACTTGTTCCTTTTTACGCCGCACGTACTACAGCCGCCACCACCTCCACCACTTTTTGCCCCACAGCTACAGCTTCCGCTGCCACAGCCGCCACCGCCAGTTTTAGCTCCGCTGCTACAACTCCCACAACCCCCACTTCCACATCCACCACCGCCTCCACCACTTTTGTTAAGACTGCAGCTCCCACAACCACCTCTGCCCTCTACTTTCTGCTCTACCAACTGCGCCACTGGCCCCTGTGACTGCTTCGCCTGGTTTACCGGTAACTGGATGGTGACGCCGCTCTCCAGCATAACCTCGACCGACTCTTGCGGTACATTGACCGAGACGACCTTACCAGGCCCACTGGGTGTATTGAACAGCGCGCCAACCTGTGGCATCGACTGCTTCGCCTGAATATAGTTATCGTTCTCATAAGAGAGACAGCATAACAGGCGCCCGCAGACCCCCGATATCTTCGAAGGATTCAGCGGTAAGCCCTGCTCCTTCGCCATCTTGATCGAGATAACGCCAAAGTCAGCGATCCACGAGCTACAGCAGAGGGTTTTCCCGCATGGTCCCAAACCTCCTTGTAGCTTGGCCTGGTCGCGTGCCCCGATCTGGCGTAGTTCGATACGCGTGTGAAAGGCCGAGGCCAGGTCACGCACCAGTGTGCGAAAGTCAACGCGTTCATCGGCTGTAAAATAAAAGGTCAGCCGACTGCCATCAAAGGTGTACTCCGCCTCGACCAGCTTCATGGGCAAAGCGTGCTGTGTCACTCGCTCCGCACACTTGACCAGCGCATCCTTCTCCTTGCTCTTAAAGGAGAGCATCATGCGTAATTCGTCTTCGGTCGCCAGGCGCAATACCGGCTTGAGTGGATCGCTCAAGTCACCTTCAGCTATCTTCTTCGCCGCAATGACCACGCGTCCAGCCTCTACTCCCCGCACCGTTTCAACAATCACATACTGGCCTGTGTTATACCCTTGCCCCTGTGGGTCAAAGTAATAGATACGCCCTGCAGGGCGAAAACGAATACCAGTAATGACAACAACGTTCTCACTAAGTGTTGCTGGTACCATGACTCAATTTATCTTTACTAGCCATTGGAAAAGCGCGGCTTCATCGCCGCGTCATTTTTACATTTCATTGGTCAGCAGGATCGCTTCCGCTACTTCACGCATGGATTTGCGGTTGTTCATACTCGCCTTCTGAATCTTACGAAAGGCTTCCTGCTCGCTCAATCCCTGTTTTTCCATGAGCAGACCCTTGGCCCGCTCCACAACTTTTCGTGTCTCCAGTTGCTCGGTCAGGGTGCGCGACTTCTCTTCGAGCGAGCGAAATTCATTATAGCGAGCCAGCGCCACTTCAATCGCGGGAGTAACTTCGCTCTCGCGCAGTGGCTTGACGATATAATTCACCACACCGGCCTCTTTGGCGCGTTCAACCAGCGGCAGGTCGCCAAAGGCGGTGAGCAACAACACTGGTGCAATCTTCTCCTGGGTGAGCGTCTCGGCGGCTGCGATGCCGTCCATGTCAGGCATTCTGATATCCATAATGACCAGGTCTGGCCGTATCTCACGCGCGAGGTTGACGGCGCTCAGTCCATCGCCCGCCTCACCTACCACAAGATAGCCCTGCTTGGTCAATACATCTTTAAGATCCATGCGCTGAATTGTCTCGTCGTCAGCGATTATAACTCGTGTTGGCATATGTATCACCTCGTTTTATCCTCATCCAGACCCGAGGTCGCACTTCTACGATGTTTGAAACCACAACCACCGCTTTACGCCTGGGTACTTAGATAAGAAGAGTATAACATATTACATAACATGAGTCGAGATTTCTCTCGAAACTGTTGAAGCTGTTTCACGCTGCATATGAAACATCCGCTTTTCCCTCGATCATCTGAGCTATCAGTCGTGTGTCACGCACTATGCCTTGCAGTTGTTCGTCAGTAATCGATTGACGGCCATCGCAGAGCGCACTGCTAGGATCGGGGTGTACTTCGAGAATCAACCCATCCGCTCCCGCGGCGATAGCAGCACGTGACATACTGCACACGAGTTCGCGTCGTCCTGTGGCATGGCTGGGATCGACAATCACCGGAAGATGCGTCAATTCATGGAGCAGCGGTACACAGGAGAGGTCAAGCACGTTGCGCGTCTGGGGATCGAAGCTGCGAATACCTCGCTCGCAGAGAATGACGTTGAGATTCCCCGCGGTAACGATGTATTCCGCGGCCAGCAGCCACTCGTCAATGGTTGCCGACAGCCCGCGCTTGAGCATGACAGGACGCGCTTGACTATTGCGCCCCGCAGCCAATAAGAGGGGGAAGTTCTGCATATTGCGGCTGCCTATCTGCAAGATATCCGCGTAGTGTGCCACCGTCTCCACTAATCCCGGCTCCATCACCTCGGTAATCACCGGCAGACCCGTCACTTCCCTGGCCTCCGCCAGCAACTGCAAGCCCTCGAGACCCAGTCCCTGAAACTGGTAGGGAGACGTGCGTGGTTTGAAGGCCCCGCCGCGCAATACTTGCGCGCCCGCTGCCTTCACCGCCTTTGCTGTAACCAGCAGCTGCTCCCTGTTTTCGACGGCGCATGGCCCAGCAATGATTACGGGTGAGGTCGCTCCACCGATCGTTACGGCTTCTGCACCGGAGAGCGCACCAACAAGAATACTGCTCCCCTCTGGCTTGAAGCTCCTGTTAACCAGCTTGTAGGGAGTCTTCACCGCTATGACACGCTCGACCGCTCCCTGCTGGCGCAGGAGGGTGTCAGCCTGCACATCTAACTTGCTGCCATCCAGTATGATAACCTCGCATCCATCGATAATGCTCGGCATAATTGGCTGCTGGTGCTGTGTCATGCGACCCAACAGTGCCAGCAACTGGGCGCGTTCCTCGCTGCTGGCCAGGCTGCGAATACTGATAATCATCTTACGAGTCCTCTCTGTCTTCCTAACTTATGAAAAAAACTACGCATAAACGAAACTACGAAACAAACAAACAAAAAAGCAGAGGTATTATCCTCTGCTTGTTCCAGCATGCTGGTGAATGTTTTGCTCAGCCCAAAGGGCCCACCATCATGCTGGAGGGCTAAACCAATAATAAAAACTATATTGGGCGTTTACGTTTTTTGTTGTACAATCGCTGAGCATGTCATGAATTCCAGTTTTACTGTTTTCCCGGCTAAGACGCCGATCGTTCTCTAGTTGGATTATAAAGGGTAGTGTATGGCTGTGTCAAGGGTATAACAAAAAGTCAGCCTGAAATTTCAGATTGACTTTTTGTTGTTCGTCTACTTCTTCTTCGCGCGCCTCTGTTTGGAGCGGAACTCCTGGTACAAATTGTCATTCGCACCCTTCACACCCTGCTTCAGCGAGGGTGGAATATTCCTGCCACCGTCTTCTGTACTTTGATTTTTATTGGACGATGCGCTGCTCCCACGCCTGTTCTGCTGCGAGGAAGCAGATCCACCCATCATGGCGGAGAAATTGCGAGGAATCAGGTCGAAACGCGCCAATGCGACCAGGATAATCACCAGCGTCCCCAAAAACACCAGTGTTGACGTGCTAATGGTTATATTGCCACCAAAAAGATTGAATTTGGTCAGTACCGCTTCGAGGTGGTATGCGCGCAAGAACTGTGTTTCAAAGATGCCGATAAAATTCGCGGCAAGCAGATAAAGCCCCATGCCTATCAGATAGCGCGTCTTAAAGAGGCTCTTGGGTTTGCTCGGTGCCGCGCTTTTACTGCTGGCACTTTCCCTCTTCACCTCTGGCTTTTTGGCCTCGCTTGTTGCCTTCGTGACAGCAGTCTTGTTGCGTGTCGCGCGTGCTATCCTGGCCTGCGCCTGGTCAGTCTCTCGAGTCTCCTGAGTCTCCTGCGGCTCTTCCGTTTGCGTGCGCTTGCCCACTGTCGAGAAGAAAGCAGGCATCCTGCGTTTAGGTGCTGCCACCGGTGCATTTTGCGCCTCAACTTCGGCACGACTTTCCTCAAGAGTGGGGCTGCTTTCCTCCAGGCGCTCGTTCCCCTCACCATCTTGCGAGGTCACAAGCACAGGGCGGTTCCGACCTGCACGCGCGGAACGTTTGCTGCTAGAAGTAGATTGACGGTCAGAATCCTGTGTCATTGCTGTCCTCCAGAATGGTTTTCGTTAGATCGTAATTGCGTCTGATCACTATAGAAATTTTCTTCCTGCTGTTCCCCAGGTACAAGATACTGCGTACCCACTGGACTGTTCTGCCCTGAGCCTGTAACGCTGCTATTCTGCGATTGCGCGGAAGATGGCGGTTGATTCCCACCAGGCGTTACAGGCCCTACCAGGGCGGGCGGATTATTGGGCGCCTGCGCGGGTGGCATTGGCGACATCAAGGGATAGGAGGGCGCGGGCTGCATGTATGGGCCTGAATGCTGTTGTTGCTGCATCGGTTGCAGCTGCGCAGGCTGTGCGAGTATTGGTGGTGCCGCTGCTTCTAACGCTCCCAGTCCCGCGCGCGCAATCTCATCGTCTCGCCCAGGTGCATTGCCACCGCTGACGCCGATACCGCCAACTGTGGCTCCGCCGATGCGAATGGGCCACCCACCGGCCGCCATAATAAACTTTCCATGTGACATCTCAGCCATACTTGAAGCAAAACCAGGAATGCCCGCGCCCCATTGGGCTACCGCGTCCGTAGACTGATTAAACATCACAGCGGTGCAAGCCTTGGCAATACTGATATTGCCCGTTGCCCAACCATAGGGAGACATCATCCTTTCGAAGAGCACAAGATGCCCCCCCGCATCGACAATGGCGATACTGACCGGGCTTCGTAACTCCCTGGCACGCTGCTTGCTCGTTTCCAATATTTTACGCGCAATGTCTATCGACAGATTCACGCACGTTGCTCCTTTTGCGAAGACGCATACATGTAAGAAAAGCGCCTCCCAATAATTTCTCAAAAAACCTGATGAGGTGTTTCTGCAAGTATAGCGTATTGGACAGGTCCCTACAAGCCCCGCCCCCGCCGCGTCCTAAAATGTACGGGCAGGGCTTGCCCCTGCCCTGCTTGCCCCTGCCCGGCTTGCCCCTGCCCTGCTTGCCCCTGCCCTGAAGCCCTCTGCGTCACAATCACATCTTCCCCTCCCTTGCTGCCCCCTCTCCTCCACAATCACATCCGCTACATGTGTAACATCCGTAACAACCGCGACAAACAGCAAGCAGCATTCTCAAGAGCATACCCACCGGGGTACCGTCCCTCAAGAGACGATATCCCCGTGGGTATCATTGAATTAGCCGTTTCCAACAGCGGTAGAGCTAACGGAGAAAGGCTTCCGCTGTTCTACGCCCACATTATCAGTGCTTACTTCCTGATAGGTGTAGGAGTTGCCAGATGTTGGGCTGAGATAGCCGGCTTTTTTGACCAGGGCTGGCGCATCCCCAACTGTGGCAATCAGGACTGGTGCATATGCCCAGTTATCTGCCGGAGAAAGCTTCCCGATTACCCGACCCAGAGCGCGATGCTCAGACTCAATACAGGCAACCTGTCCCGCGATTTGCGCGAGATCAGGTCTCCCTAATTGCGCAAACTCTTTAATGGCCGCGAGGAATGCCGAGTCAAAGACACCCTCGAGCTGCTGCTGAGTATCGATGAATGTCTTCAGATCGGTGAACGTCTGTGCTCCCTGGGGGAAACTAAAGGTAGCGGCAATGGACTGTCCGCCATTAGCGGTAAAGAACTGCTGGTGAATCTGCTCTTCGACCAGTGCAGCCTTCAGATAATCCAGCTCATCACCGGTAATACCCAGTTTATCCGCATTGTTCAAGCCGTGGCTGTAGAACGTGACCGCCAATTGCTCAGCAGTTCGTGCAATGCTCAAGATCGAAACTATTGAGTCAGCAGTTGCGGACGTTGAACTGAATGTGCCCGCACTTTGAGCAGCGCCGAAGCTAGCAGCACCGCTAATTGCACTTGCGTGGGCAGGTAGAGCATTCAACGCACCAATGCCCGCTAGTGTGATTCCCGTGGCTGTAACTGCGCCTTTTAACAGCGAGCGACGCGACCGGGGTGTAGTGAAAGATGCCATCAACTTGGCGGTAGCTTCTTCTCTCGAAATTTTCTCTTTGCTCATGAAAGCTTTTATCCTTTTCTATCATTGACCAACTGGTGTGTATATACACCTTCAAAAAAGTTGTTGGAAGGGGTCACCTTTTCGCTCCGGGCACACTGGATGCGAAAAAGCGGCTTCTCCAACAAGCTCGATTATATTGTGCCCAATAGGCAGCCAGACCGGTATCTACTACTGTGATTAGCCGCTGTCGGCTTTTAAGCAACCAGTTCAGCCGCTTCTGAAAGAGTAATACGCCAGCTAATTTGGCGCGGATTACATCGATTCTATGTACAGTTCAGTTACATAATTTTTTAGTGCATTGTTGAGTACATCCATATTGTAAGCAAAGACGTATCTCTAAGAAATAGGAAAACAATCCCTAAAGGAGAAAGAAAATGTCTCAGGAAAAACACTTCCTTACCTTGAGAGCACGCCAAATTTTGCTACCTGGCGTGCTTGCTGTCTGTTTGTTTTTTGGCATGCAGGTAGTGCAGGTATCACCTGCTCATGCCGATAGCTGGTCATTCGTGCGTATCGTTCATGCTTCACCTGATGCAGGAATTGTAGATGTCTTTATGGATGGCAAAAAAACATTGAGCAATTTCCAGTTTGGAACCATCACAGGCTATGTTCCGCTCACCGCGGGCACGCATACAGTCCAAGTTGCCGTTATTGGCACAGGCGCTCAAGCAGCGGTATTGTCTCAGGCAATATCGGTCAATGCAGGCACAGCGTATACGGTGGCAGCGCTGGGCACCAAAGCGACTGGTCTCTCGCTGCAAGTCTTCGCGGACAACAATCTCGTTAGCGGTAACAAGGCTAAGGTGCGCGTTTATCACCTCTCGCCTGGAGCGGGTTCTGTCGACGTGGAAAACGGGGGAAATATGTTGATCAGTGGTTTAACGTATGCAAAAGCTAGTGATTACGTCACCATTCCCGCCGGTTCCTACACCTTTAACCTGGTGATAACGCAGCAGAATGCGACACTTCAAGTTCCCGCGCAGCTCAAAGCATGGACGGTCACAAGCATCTTCGCCGTTGGGGCGCTCAACAATGGCGCTACTAAGCTTCAGTTTGTGGACACTCAAGTCACTGGAATGCCTGGCATGCCTGGTACCGGTAGCGATCCTCGTGCATTGACCGCTTCCTCCACTTCACAGTCATCTTTGGACTTGCCCTTGCTTCTTGGCTGTCTGATCTTGCTAACCGTTGCTTTTAGTGTCAAGCCAGTGTATCGGTTGGCAACAGCGCGAGCGAGCCGCTCAGAAGAGTAATCTCATTCCTCGCACGAGGAAGCAGGAGAAGTAATGAGGATCGCTACAATTTAACGTTCAGCTACCCTAAATACGGCCATGCGCGAACGGAGCGAGTTGGTCAGCTCTACCAACTGAGATAAAGACTGCTGCATATGGCGCATATGCAGCGTAATCTCGCTAGTCATATGTGCTATCTGCTCGACAGCACCGACGACCTGCCGCGACCCTTGCGCTTGATTGTCGGCTGCCACGCAAATGCCTTGTACCAAACCAGCCATCTGCTCTGTGACGACACTGATGGCATCGAAGGCCACCCCTGTTTGCGTGACTAGCTCGGTCTGTTTCACTGCTTCCAGAGTATTGTGTTCGACGCTTTGAGAAATAGCGGTCGTCTCGCGCTGAATTGAGCGGATATGTGAGGCGACTTTCTTTGCCGCCTCCGCACTATTGACGGCCAATGTCCGTATCTCCTGCGCGATGACCACGAAACTATGCCCTTGTTCACCCGCTCGTGTCGCCTCTATCGCGGCATTGAGCGCCACCAGGTTCATGCGGGTGGTCAAATCCGTGATGGCCAGTATCGTCTCGTTGATTTCTTGACCGCTCTCTCCCAGGCGTTTCATGATACGCGCGGAGAGAGTCGTCGCTTCACGCACCTGGCTCATACCTTCGACGGCACGATCTACCGCACTCTGCCCATCAAGCGTCACATCTACGGCCTCGAGGACGACACGCGACAATTCAGAAGCGCTGCCCGACAGGTGTGTCATGGTTTCGGCAATTTCATCAATAGCATGTGAGATGTGCTGTACTTGCTGCTCTTGCTGGCTGGCATCGCGCACCAGGAGGTCGGAACTATGTTGTACATCGCGCGTATGTTTATCTACCGCCTGCGTTACCATTTGCACATTGCCCAAAATACCACTGAACTCTTCAACCATCTGGTTGATAGCCTCGCCAACTGGCTGCAATTTCTCGTGAGCAGAATGAATGCGCACGCGCAGGTCGCCGCGTTGAATTTGCTCTACATCACTTAGCAATGCGGCGATCGCCTTATCCAGTATCTGCGCTTCGACTTCTTTTTCCTGAAAGATGTGCGCGTTGTCGATCGCAATTGCCGCCTGGTTAGCGAACAATTCGGCCACCTCTATACTCTCCACTGTGGGGATTTTGCCGTCCTCTGGATCATCAAGAGAGAGGAAGCCTAAAAGCTTCTTCTTACGCGGGCTAAACAATGGCACAATTAAAGCATCGTCGGGATGCCAGCCACCCGGCTTGTAGTCATCCACCGTTTTATTGGTGACGGACACGATATCCGAAAAGTCCACAACATACTCGTGCGAAATAAAATAACTCTGGCTGATACGGAACTTTGGTCGCATAAGCCGCAGAACCTGTTCAACCGATCTGCGAACGGCGCGTAAAATAGTGATGTTCTCTTCAGACATCCCGGCAAAGGCATACGGTGACAGCAAATCGCTTCCCTCTTCGATCAGGTGAACGACCAGAATACGAAAACCCGTACAGACGCTGGTAGAGGAAACGATTTGCTGGAGGACCTCGCTCAAGCCTAGATCGGCGCGCATGATATTGCTGAGGCGTAACAGCTCTTTGGTTTGCCGTGTCCGTCGCTGTGCATCGACATCTGAGTTGGTGGCAACGTCCGCTCCCGAGGGTGGTAACGCGTGACTATCTCCAGGAGTGGGCTGGGGAATATAATCCCCCTCCCGTTGTGCTTGCTCAGCGGGAGAGCGAAAACGGACGCGCAAGGGCACATTTTGCCTTAGTTCTGACATTATCTGCTGCTGCTTTCTCTTCTTTACAAGATATAAGCAATCAAGTGACTCCACGGAGAATAACATATCCCGTGCTGCTTCGCAAGTAGCCTTGAAACCTCTTCCAGGCTCTGTAAACTATTGTAGAAACACCTCTTCACCGCCTTTTGCGGGGTGAAAGCAAGCGCTCTCCCGTAGCTAAAATGTACGGGCAGGGCTTGCCCCTGCCCGTACATTTTAGCTA
>JRHI01000198.1_pt1 | contig 67518 bp, 53 predicted proteins | sample 215371 | NCBI WGS metagenome assembly JRHI01 (sample SAMN02929681, study PRJNA255918) | sediment metagenome | biome: cave system; feature: Ice Cave; material: Sediment; isolation source: sediment from deep within a dark volcanic ice cave with no known source of... ... | reverse complement strand
AGTTAATGGGGAAAACATCTCTGGGTGTGGAAGGAAGATCCGCCCGAGTTCTCGCGCCGCCCGCGCCGCCACCCCCGCCTTCGGCTCCTGCTTCTGGTTCACCGTCAGCACCTGCTCCAGAATGAGTGGCGCAAAATATTTGCTATACTCGCGCGATTGCAAGCCCGAAAAGTTTACAGGCCAAACTGCCGAGCGAATTAATCTTGAAACTTTAGGGGGCCCAAGCAGCGAGGCCAGTTCGAGAGACCGTTAGAGAGGATAAATGTTCAACGGGGCGACACACGAAGGAACCGAGCGCTACGCGGCGAAATTCGCGGGGCGCGCGGTAGCAGGACATTTTCGTACGCTGCCGGAGACTTCCGGCAGCCTGGTGCTTTCTTCCATCGGCATTGGCACCTATCTTGGCGAACCCGATGAACGCACCGATCAGGCTTACACGGCATCGGTAATGGTGGCGGTGGAAAGCGGAATCAACGTAATCGATTCCGCGATCAATTATCGTTTTCAGCGCAGCGAGCGCAGCATCGGCGAAGCTCTGGCCGCGCTCAAAACTCGCGGTTTCTTGCGCGACGAGATTATGGTCTGCACCAAGGCCGGATTCCTCACGCCCGACGGGAGCATGCCGCCGGATCCTAACGATTATTTTTTTCGCGAATACATTCAGAAGGGCATGATGCGTGCGAAAGAAATTGCCGCCGGATGCCACTGCATGACGCCGCGCTTTTTGGAAGACCAAATTGCGCGCAGCCTCGCGAATCTCCGGCTCGATTGCATCGATGTGTTTTATTTGCATAATCCGGAAACCCAGCTCGCGGAAGTGCCGCGAGAGGAATTCGTTACGCGCATTCACGCGGCTTTTGAATTTCTGGAATCGATGGTTGCTGCCGGCAAAATTCGCTTTTACGGCCTGGCCACCTGGAACGGTTTTCGCTGCGCGAAAGACGCTGCCGACGGGCTGCAGCTCGCCGAGCTCGAGTTGATCGCCCATCAGATTGCCGGAGACTCGCACCACTTTCGCTTCGTGCAGCTTCCTTACAATTTGGGAATGACGGAAGCGCTCACGAAGCCGAACCAAGGCGTAGACGATCGCGAGCTGCCAATGATTGAAGCCGCGCATGCGCTGGATATCGCCCTGATCGGCAGCGCGTCGCTCTTGCAAGGGCAAGTCGCGCGCAACTTGCCGCCATTCATCGCCGAAGTCCTCGGACTGGAAAATGATGTGCAGCGCGCGCTGCAATTCGCGCGATCGACACCAGGACTTACCACCGCTCTTGTGGGGATGCGCCACGTCGAGCACGTCCGCGCCAATGCCATGTTAATGCGCGTCGCGCCCACTCCGCTCGCCGATTTCGGCAAAATTTTCGAGCGCGGCGAGAATGCATAATTTGCCGGTGCCCGGTCCAGCGCACCGGTGGGAACGAGAAATGGCTTTTTACGCTGAATCGCGGGAAATAAGTTCGGGATGACGAGCAGCCAGCCAAGCGGACAATGCCGCGTCGAGTTGATCGAGTTTGCCGGTAAAGAAATGCTCAGCGTCCTCGATAATTGTAAGTTCATTGGAGCCGGGAACAGAGTGCAGCAAGGCCTCCAGGCGGTCCGGCGACCCGTAAGGATCGCGGCTCCCCTGCACAAATAATTTTGGCTTTGCGCAGTTTTGCAAATAAGAAAAGTCGGACTGATTCACGGGCGCGCCGATTCCAATGAGCTCGCTGACGCGCGCAATCCCACCCACGCACCAAAACTAAATCCTGCCAGCAAAAGCCGTGCCGCCGGAAAGTCAGCGGCCAGAAAATCGAGCGCGGCGCGCACATCGTCGCGTTCGCCGATTCCGCGATCGTGCGTACCCTCGCTCAAACCCGCCCCGCGGAAATTGAACCGGAGCACGGGAACATTTAAGCGATCGAGTGTTTTGTTCACCTGATAGATCACTTTATTGTGCATCGTTCCGCCAAAGAGCGGATGCGGATGGCACACCACAGCGGCGAGAATGGGACGCGCCGCGCTCGTTGCCGGCTTCCATAAGATGGCTTCGAGGCGGCCAGCAGGGCCATCGAGAAGCAGCTTGCGGTGCGTTTGCTCGGCCATCGTCGTGGTGAAAAGGCGCTTGGAAAGTGTACAGCAGGAATCCCAGAAGAAAGAAAGCTACTGAATTCGCCGCAGGGCGACAAGCTGGTCGCTTGATTCGGAAGGAACTCCTGCAGAGGACGCAGCGCTTAACACTACAGATGAAATCGCGATGGGCGCCACGCGTACGACGTGTGCGGAAATTTCTCCCGGCGATCCCCAACCTGCCGGGGTCACTCCGGGAAGCATCGCAACCTTCACGGTGTCACCGGGGTTGTAGACGCGGGGCGTAATGAAGGAAAGTCCATCGGCGGAAAGATCGAGCGTCATTGTTTCCTCAGCCCACGGGCACGAAGAAGCGCGTACGGCAATGGGCACGCCGATCACGGTGCGGGGCCAGAGCCTGCGTTCGATGGGCGGTTTTGCTAAGGCACCGGAAGGCATCGCGCCATCAAAGCCAATTGCAATAAAACTTCCTCCGGCCGGGCGCCGGCCAACACGCAAAACATGCGCGAGCATTTCCGGTTCAGGAGCGGTCATGGAATTTTCAAACGGAAAAGTAAGCCACAGTGGCCGGCCCAGATGCGGACCATCTACGCTATACACCAGCAAACCGCCGCGTGAAACGTCGAGTGTTTCGGTGATTTCCGTGGTCTGACGAAGCGGCCCGGGCCAGCGTAAACGCACCGGCATAGTAACGTGGGCACGCGGATGCTTGCGTCGTTCTTGAGCCATAGAGAAGAGCAGCTTCGCGCGGGGTAACTTAAATCTTACTCTCCGGATACAGGCGGGGTCAAAAGAAATTGCGACGCGGCGACGGAAATGCCAAAAGTATGCGGTTTTGGTTTCTGGTTTGCGGTTGCTTGCTCATCCGTAAAGTGTTAGCTTTTGAAGCTATATGGCTGATAGCGGGGTGATGCAGGATGGATCTGATCGGCGTGCGTCACGCCGATTTACGATGAATCTTCCCCTGCGGATACGCTCCAGCGGGTCCAAGGAAACGGGCCTGCCGGCATTCACGCGCGACGTAAGTTTCCGCGGACTTTATTTTATGGCCGACGCCCCGTTCGAGGCCGGCAACGAAATTGAATTCGTGCTGACCCTTCCGAAAGAAGTAACTCTCTCCGGCGATGTGAACATCCGATGCTTCGGGCAGGTAGTGCGGGTGGAACCGCACGACGAACGCCGCGGTGTGGCGGCGCGAATTGAACGGTACGAATTTCTCCCCGCGTGATCCGCTTTTTATTATTGGCAGATTTCCTTCGATGCTCCAGGGAGGCGATTTCTTCAATCAAAATCAGTTCCGCGCATGCGGAATGCGATGGCGCAACGCGACAAAAGAGAAAATGAATCGCGCACGGTGAGCGGAATCGGTTTCTAAATTGGATGAGCCAACCTGAATGAAGCCGGGAGGAATCTATATGTATCACTATGATGCGAAAACGGCGCTCGAGGAATTAAAAGAGGACGCGATTTTGCCGCATCCGGTGCGGCTGCGCGACATGATTTTGCGAACGAGGCTGGACGCGGAGGAAGCGCGCGCGATAAACCGCGAGTTTCAAAGTTACCTCACGCATTTTGGGGAGACGGAGAAGCTGGGGACCGCAATTCTCGAAAAATTGGCGTCCAGCGCGCCTAAGAAGGCCTGACATTCGGTAAAAGAAAATCCGAGCGCGATTAAAAGTTCGCGGGCGGAACTTTGGGAGAGAGCTTTTCTCGGGAAGTTGGGAACAGTGCGGCGGGAATGAGATGAAGCGGAACACGATCCTTATTGATGCGGACGACACTCTTTGGGAAAACAACGTTTTCTTCGAGAAGCTGATCGAAGATTTTATCAGCCTGGTGGAGCCCGCGGGTTATCCGCGCGATTACATCCGTCGAATTTTGAACGAAACCGAGAAGCGCAACGTCCGGCAGCACGGCTACGGTGTGCGCAGCTTTGGGAGGTCGCTCGAAGAAACATATCTGAAGCTCGCGGGACACATGTCCACCCGCGAAACGCTGGCGATTATTCACGAGCGCGTGGCGGAGCTGGAGCGCACGCCGCCGCGTATTCTCGATGGAGTGCCGGAAACGCTGGCGTACCTCACGGAGCGGCACCGACTGATTCTTTTCACCAAGGGTGAGCCGGCCGAACAAGCAGCAAAAGTGGAACGTTCCGGGCTGCAGGGATTTTTCGAGTTCATTGAAATCGTAATGGAAAAAGATGCGGTGGCCTATCGCCAACTTGTGGACAAATACAAAATCGTCAAATCCCATGGATGGATGGTCGGCAACAGCCCGCGAAGCGATATTAATCCGGCGCTGCAGGTGGGGCTGAACGCCGTATACGTTCCTTATGCCAACACGTGGATTCTGGAACACGAAGAAGTGATCAGCGGCCCGGGCAAGCTGGTGATCGTATCAAACTTCCGCGGATTGCGCGGGCACTTCTGAAGAATTCCTGGTAACCAAATTGGCTTGCAGCGAGCCCCAGGCATGGCTTGCGCGCGTACGCACGCACCTTGAGAATAGATGCGACCGGCGAGCGCGCCGGGGCAAGGATTCGCGATTGCGGTTTTTATAAATTGCGAATTCCCGCAGGCAAAAAGCCGGCGCGAACTATAAAATAAAAACAGTTTGAAAAGAGCGGACAATGGACTGGCGCAAAGAATGGTTTGAATTTGAAGACGCCACGTATCTAAATGTGGCAGAGCAAGGACCAATGCCCCGCGTTGCGATTCGTGCGGTGCAGACGGCATTGGAATGGAAGAAATTCCCGCACAAAATCCCGAGCTCCGCTTACTTCGAATTGCCTAATCGCGCGCGCGCCTCGATTGCACAATTGATTGGCGGGAAGCGCGAAGAGATTGCGCTGACGACCGGAGCATCGGGCGGAATGGCGGCAGTGGCGAATGGACTCGATTGGACCGGGGATGAGGAAGTGATCATTGCGAAGGGCGAATTCCCGGCGCAGTTCGCAACGTGGAAGCCGATGGAAGCACAAGGACGGCTGCGGGTGAAGATGATTTCTCCACGGGAGCGATTCATAACCGCTGACGATTTTATTGCTGCGATGGGGCCGAAAACGCGATTGGTCTCGGCGAGCCTGGTGCGGTTCGACGACGGGTCTCTGCTGGATGCGTCGCGTGTGGCGAGGGCATGCCACGAGCGTGGGGCCCTGCTGCTGCTCGATGCAAGCCAATGCGCGGGCGCCATTCCCATCGACGTGGCCCAGCTTGGCGCGGACTTTATGGCGGTTGCGGCATATAAATGGCTGCTGGGTCCGTTCGGAACGGGATTCTTCTGGGCGCGCAGCGAATTAATCGCAAAAATGCGAATTGGCCCTTTCTATTGGATGGCGCTCGAGGGCGCTGACGATTTTCATTCGCTTTCGCTGCTGGTGGAAGAGGCGCGGCCGGCGCGAGGCGCACGCCGCTGGGACGTGCCGGAGACGGCGAGTTACTTCAACCTTTCGGCGCTGGATGCGTCGCTGGAGTTTTTGCTGAAGATTGGCGTGGAAACGATCGCGGCGCATAATCGGAATTTGATCGAACAGATGTTTGAAAGGCTGCCGCGCGACAGCTGTGTGAAGGCAAGTCCAGCCGATGCTTCGCGGCGCGGCCCTTACGGCTGCTTCGCGGCGCGAACAAAAGAAAAAACCGCTGAACTCTACGAAAAGCTTCGTAAGAACAACGTGATTGTAAGTTTGCGCGAGGGGAATTTGCGCATCTCGCCGCACCTGTTTAATAACGAACGCGATTTGGACAAGCTGATTGCAACGGTAACGGAGTGAAACGCAGACGACTCGCAAAATCCGAGTAAGAGTGCCACTGAATTATTGACCGAGGCGAGTGAGAGGATGGCGATTGAGCAGCGAAAAAGAAAGCTGGCCGCGAGTTGCGGTCGTGGGCGCTGGAGCGGTGGGCTGCTTTTTCGGAGGCATGCTGGCGCGGGCTGGCGCACCGGTTGTATTGATTGGACGCGCAGGGCTCGTGGAAGCGGTGAGGCAAAACGGACTGTTTCTCGATACGCTCGCGTTTCAGGAGCGCGTGAAGATCGAGGCTGCTACCGAGATGTCTGCCGCGCAAGGCGCAGATGTGGTGTTGTTTTGCGTGAAAACGCTGGATACGGAGGCGGCCGCACGCCAACTGGCGGCCCATCTTGGGGCGGGGGCGACGGTGGTGAGCCTGCAAAACGGAGTGGACAATGCGGAGCGGATCCGCGCGGCTGCGGGGATTGAGGCCCTCTCCGCTGCAGTGTATGTGGCTGCGTCGATGGCCGGAGCAGGAACAGTGAAGCACGCCGGGAGGGGCGATCTGGTGGTGGGACCCCGATCGGAACGCGCTGAGCATGTGGCGAAAATCTTTGAGCGTGGGAATGTTCCTTGCCGTGTTTCCGACAACATCGCCGGTGATCTGTGGACAAAGCTGGTATGGAATTGCGCGGGAAATGCAATCAGCGCGCTGGCACGGGTGAACTATGGCCAAATTGCGGCGACCGAGGAAGCGCGTCCCGTGCTTGAGGCCGTGGTTTACGAAACGCTGGCAGTGGCGAGGGCCAGCGGTGTGCGAATGCCGATGCTCGAAGATCCGCAAAGCGCCATCGCCACCGGCTTGATAGCCTTGGCGAAGCAGATGGGCCGGGCGACCTCTTCCACCGCGCAAGATTTGGCGCGGGGAAAACGAACCGAAATCGATGCGCTGAATGGGTACGTGGCCCGCTTGGGGGTTAAAGTCGGTGTCGCGACTCCCGTGAACCACACGCTTTTCGCGTTGGTGAAATTGGCGGAATTAAATTTGGCCCCGTAAGGTTAACGCGAGCCGCTTGCTTGGTCTGCTTAGAAGCGAGAGTGAGCAATGCGAAATGGAACGTGCACGATGGCTTCGAGTTCGATGGGCGAGCCGGCACGTTCCCCCGGGCGGAATTTCCAGCGCGCGAGAGCCTGCATCGCATTCAGGTCAAGCTGGTCCTCGAGGCCGCTAACAAGCTGAATGCTGTCCACGGAGCCGTCCTTGCGAATCACGGCATAGAGTACGACTTCTCCTTCCACTCTTTCCTGAATCAGCGCTGGGGGATATTTTGGATCAACCTTGCGGAGAGGAACCGGGCCGGTGAGTTCGGCGTCTGGTACAGGCATGGCGCGGCTGGAATGCGAGGCGTCTTCGTTTAGCTCCGTGAAGCTGAGCACCCAGCTGCCCGTTGCGCTGGAGAGATTGGGCATGTTCACCTGCAACGTGTAGATTTTCTTGGGGCCGAGAATGTTCTCGGGCTTTGCGCCGGGCGGCAGCGACGCAATATTGGGAATTTTGCGAGGCGCGTCTGAGGAGAAAAGGCGCGCAGCTGGTTTATCCGGCAAGCTGCGTGGTGAAGCATTTGGCGCCGCGCCAGCGATGCTGGCAGGCGGCATACCTCCCAGCCCCGAAACAGGCGACGTAGAACTGGGATTTCCGCCGGAGATACGCACGCTCGAGGCGGCATGGCCCTCATGCGCTGCTCCCATTCCACCGCTATGCGCTCCGCTGGCATCTAAAAGTCCACTTGCAGCGGGTGCGGTATTACTCGGCGAGCCTCCGGGGACGCCTGGCTTGTGGCCTTCGGGCGAAATTGCCAAACGCGCGGAAAGATTTCCGTTTACAAGCGGTAGCTGTGGAAACGGAGGAGCCGGCGTCGCGGAAAGAGCAATGAAGGTTTGCGAAGCCGACGAATTTTGCGCGGAGGGCTGCAGATCAGGTACGGGACCAGCGTCACCTCGCGTAGCGCGTGGTGCGAGCCGCGGCGCTGCGGAAGCGTTTAAGGGCATCGCGGGTTTTGCGATGGCGGATGACTGCGCGAGATTTAGATCTGCCACTTGCTTCTCGGCGTTGGGTACTTGAGGAAGAGGAACTTCGTCTACTGGGCGCATGGCTTGCTGCCTGGGACGCAGTTTGGCGAGGTCTTCACGGTTGAGCAAGAGGCGGGGGCGAGCGGGCTGCGAAGATTGCGCCCATTGCACGATATTAGGCAGCAGCGGAAGAATTTTGGGCGGCCGGGGCGGCGCAGCAGAATTGATGAGCATCTGACGGGGATGACTGGGATGCAGTGAGCCGGTAAAAATTGTTTGTCGCGGATGATACGCATCGGCGCCTTTGGGTGGTAATGGTTCTTCGGGGCGGCTAGGAGGGCTGGGTTCTGGTTTTTCAGCGGGTAAGTCGAGTAGCGGTAAATCCTGAGCGGGCGCGGACCAGGTGAGTTCGACATTGGCCTGTGGCGATGCAAGCCGGCGGGCTGCGGGAAGTTGTGGATACGGAAGCAGAATAAAAATAACGTGCAAGAACGCTGCGAGGGCGACTGCGCGCACGGGGATGCGTCGTTCTACCCAGCAATCACGAAAATATTTGCCGCCAAGAAACTGCTTGGGAGCACGGGGCCCGGTAAACAGAGCGTATAGACTGCTGCGCGCACTGTGTCGCGCGGAGTTCCACGGTATGGCCAAGGTAGGGATGCGCCAATGCGCGGCTAATTGACGCGGTTTTGCACCGGCCGAATGGGGAAGCGGAAGAATGCGGTAAGGGTTGAGTGACGTGGCCATTAGTTGGAAACTTTAAGTATACCCCGCAGAAGGGCGTGGTTTACGCGGGCGTGACAGGTCAAAAGACAGCCCGCCCGTAACATACGCTCCGGCAGCGAAGTGGGTCTTGCTGAAACGCACTGCTTTTGACACGATGGCGTGAGGCCAAGCGGCCTCCTCAAGGAATCGTATGCATACCAACGCAAAGCCCCAGCGCGTCTCACGGCGTATTCCTATTTGGCTGCGCGCAACCCTCATTGTGCTGGCCGTCGTACTTGTAGCCGGAGTGGCAGCACCATTTTTCATAGACGTGGATCGCTATAGAACGGTGATCGCCGCAGCCGTGCAGCGAGAAACCGGCAGGAAAATGACGCTTGGGAAAATGCATGCCAAGCTGCTGCCGAGTCCGGGGATTGTGGTGGAAGACGCGCACTTGGGAAATCCAGCGGGATTCCCTGAAGGTGATTTTCTTACGATTGAAACGATGCGCGTGAATGCTTCGTGGGGCTCAGCGCTTGGGAAAGTACACGTGAATTCCGTCGAATTGGTGCGGCCCAGGGTGGCGTTACTTTCCGACGGCCATGGGCGAACCAATTACGATTTTTCCGGCGGCGTGGCGAAGGGCGCGGAGAAAAGAAAAGGCGGCAGGAGCGGCGAGGAAACATCCGGGGAAGGGAGCTCGTTTACGTTGGAAGAGATCGACAAAATTGTGCTGACCGATGGAACCGTTTTGTTGGGCGAGTTTCGAGGCGGCGCGGAAAGTCCTCCATCCACGAAAATTACCGGATTGAATTTAAAACTTGGAAACTTGAAGCAGGGACCAAACGCGATCAAGGAATTGATCGGCGACGCCGATTTGGCGGGGATGAAAGCAGAAGTGGCGGGGCTGGGCGCGCCGCTGGAATTCAAGTCGGGTAATTTGAAATTGGAAAATGGAGCAGCGAAAGGTGAATTTCGCGCGCAATTGGGAAAAGCCGCGGACCTAAAAGGCACAGTGCAAATCGCCGATTTGCTGAAGCCAGTTACGGAGTTCGATTTGAGCACGGGGCAACTCGACGTGGACGCGCTGTTGATGGCGACGACCCAGCCGGGCACGAAAATTGCGGGATCGCGAAACTCGGCTGGCAGGGCCGCCACCTCTGTGCCGAGCGTTGATGGACGCGCGACAGGCGGGAACGCCAGAGTGCCGAGGGATACAGTCCAAGCGAGCCAACATGCCGGGCCAAGCGAATTGGTCGCGAAGGGCAAAATAACCGCCGAGCGCATCCGCTTCAATCCGTATACGGCGAATAACGGCCTGGTGGAGGTGCGAATTTTCACGGATCGGTTGGAGGCGTGGCCGGTGCAGATGCAGCTTTATGGCGGAGCACTGCAGGTGTCCGCGCGCGCGGACCGGCGTCAAGATCCCATGCGTTTTTCAGCGAATGTGAAGGTGAGCAATTTTGATGTGGGCAAGTTTGTGTCTGTGGATCCGGAAACGAAAGGGAAAATAACCGGTACAGGAGATTTGAATTTGCAATTGATTGGCACCGCGGGAGACCGATTGCTCGATTCGCTTTCGGGAACAGGAAATTTTGCGTTGCGCGATGGCGTGCTGCCGGGCATCAATTTGCACGGCGGGCTCGGCGCGTTTGCAAATTTTGCGGGGCAAAGCAACAGCTCGACTACTCCTTACCGCGTGATTCAAGGCGACTTGAATATTGCGCGAAAGCGCGTGGCCAGCAGGCAGATTCATGTGGACTCGGCGCAAGGACTAGTGGATCTACGTGGGAGCTTCGCATTCGACAAGACCATTGATTATGAGGGACAGGCGAAGTTGTCAGGCGGAGGATCAAATCCCGTGGGGCTCGCGGCGAGTGTGCTAGGAGCGGCGATGGGCGCAAACATCAAGAGCGCTACGATATCTTTTTCGGTGCGTGGAACATTCTCGAATCCGAAACTTGCGGCAGGGCGGGGGATTCCACAATTCGAGACAGCGGGACCGGGCGGGGCTCCAGGTAATAAGGCTGCACAGCCACCACAGAATTTACAGGATGCGCTTAAGGGACTCTTCAAGAGGCCGTGACTGCGCGGACTAGCCGAGCAACTCGTCTTGTTGCGATGTAAAAATCAATAGCACGTTGCCTTGTTGAGTGCGCGATTCGCCGTGAATAGTGCCGGGTTCGCTTCTGCAGTAGTCTCCGGGCCCCATGTGCACGCCCTCGACGGTCAGATCTCCTTCGATTAAAAAAACTTCCTCGATATCGTGATGGCGGTGGGACGGGTATACCGAGTTGAATTCCATGCGAACGAGAGAGGTGGCGTATTTTCGCGCTGGATCCACGAAAAGAGTGCGGCTAGATAATCCGGGAATTGGAGCGGGCTCCCACGGAAGATCGGAGGAGCGAGAGATCAGCAGACCAGCATGTTGAAATAAGATTCCGGGTGCTTTGTGGTGGATGGCCGCGAGAGCGACCTCTTCGCGAACGCGGGTCAACAGCCGCTCGCGTAATGCGGCGGGCGGAACCGCGGAAGCTTCGGCTGCCAGTTGATCCGCAGCGCGTTCAAAAGTTCGCAATTGTAACGAGCAAATTTCGCAGCCCGATCGAAGATGCTGCTCAAAGGCAATCTTCTCTTCGGCGGCGAGAGCGCCGATGGCGTAAAAGGCCGCCCAATCCGTCGCGTCATTACCTTTATGAAAGCGTTCCAACGTTACAGGCTCCCAAATGGCTGCAAGCGATTTCTCAGCCGGAGCATTCCAAGGCGAATACGGCCCTTTACAGTACCCAAGGGCTGCTCAAGTCTCTCAGCAATCTCGTTATGACTCAATCCAAAGAAAAATGCCAGCTCAATAACTTCGCGCTGGGCTGGAGCGAGTGAGTCCAAGGCAGAGCGGATGATTTTGTCGCGTCCACGCTCGGACAAGACTTTCTCGGCACTGGGCGAACCGTTAGCGATTGAGGATGTGGTGTCGAGTGGCTCCTCGAGAGAACTTCTTGTTTTCGCGAGCGCAGCGCATCGATGGCGCGGCTACGAGCGATCATCAACATCCACGTTTTCGGGCCTGCGCGAGTTGCGTCGTAATGGCCGGCTTGGCGCCAAATTTGAAGATAAACATCGAGAGTAATTTCTTCGGCGCTGGCAGGATTATTTAATATGCGTTGCACAACTCCGTACACCAGACGGCTGGTTCGATCATACAACTCGCCGAGCGCGACTTGGTCCAGCTTTGCGATGCGCGCAATTGTTTCGGACAGATTTTGCTGCGACTCGAGATCGTTTAATACGGGATTGGATGGCACCACTTGATCGCTAGCCTCCAAGCTGGGAGCTATTTGCGAGGCCAAGTTTGAGGGTGGCAGGACAGCATTCATATACCGCGTCTGCCATAGTTTATGATGGGAAATCCTTTACCCTCCTCGAATTGATGAAAGAGGAAGGAGGGGCGGGGCCCCTCCTTAGTCCTTCACCTGAGATAAGTACTTTACTTAAAACCTGATGTGAGGGCCAAAGGTTACCTTTAAGTTGTGGTTCGCGCCGTTATTGAAGAAGATTTCATCTCCAACATCGAGACGCAGACCCACCGGGCCAATGTACCCTTCCCATCCTCCGCCTGGATAGAACACTCCATTTTTGTTGTTCGAGCTACGCAACTGGCTGAGCTGGCTCGTGAACCCAGCGGCCGGAGACGTTACATCCGAGAAGCCGAAGTTCACAAAACCACCCTTGGCAGTTACGAAGACCCTAGACGAAAGCCAGCCCATTTTGCCGACCTGAAGCTTTGGCCCAAACAAGCCGTGTAAAGCCCGGAGGTTCGAGCGGGAAAACGACGTGGTGGTGGAACCCGTTCGTTGAAAGCCCTCCCCGAAACCCCGTTCGAAGTCATAGGACATCTCGGCTTCGAGCTGGACATTCTTATGAACGTTGAAGCCCAAGCGGGCTCCCGCTCCAAACAGATCACGGGGAGCTTGCTGCAGACGGTAGTATTCGGCAAAGGCGCCGATCTGACCGTGATCGCCGTAATCCTGAGCAAACGCCGGGCCGGCCAGAGCGAGAAAGCAAAACGTGATTAACGTAATGTTTTTCATCGTTTTCTCGCTTAGACGGTTTTGATGTTGCCGTTGAGGCCATTCGGGAAAAACCCTCCGCTGCTGGTGCCCGGAGCGGCGTTGGCGTAAACGATGGCCAGCACTTGCGAGGTGGTTCGCTTGATCGCTAGAGCGTTGGCATCCACCGGGAAGTACTTATCAGGACGACTCGGAGGAACGTCAAGCGCGTCGATCTTTGGCGTGGTGATATTTTTCTGAATTACGTTTAGCCGAATATTTCCGGCGTGATACGCCTCGGTACCTAGAATCTGCGCGGCGGCTTGCAGATTGTCGCCACTAAGCAGCGTAGCGGCTCCAGCATAGGCACTGACGCCGGTGTCTTCCAAGGCCCTTGAAACGATCAGGAAATCGTTTTGGTTGGCGAATCCGATTCCGAGTGCCGCCACATTGATGTTCGGTTCGGGTACGGCGGCGCTTCCCAGTGCGGCGCGTAGAAACTTAACGTGGAGAGTTTCGTCCTTGTTGATTTCGGCAGCGATTTCGGCGATAAGCGGGTCCGTAAACGTAACCTTCTGTCCTCCGGTGATTTGACCTTTGGGACCGGTCACCGAAGCATCCAGGAAGTTTCCAGTAACGGCGCGACTATAAAATTCAGCTTCTAAATACTCCAAATTCAAAGCGAAATTCAGCACATCGGCCTGGGCAATGTTCTGACCCTTGACGGATCCGCTTCCCAAGCAACCCTGAAGCATAGTGCCAGCCGCGATTCCCGCGCCCGCTAAGCCGACATTCTTTAGAAAATTGCGACGTGCTTGTCCCTTGTTGTACCGAGAAACCAGTTGCTGCTCCAATTGAATAGGATCGATTTGTTCAATTGTAGTTGCAGTTTTCACAAAAGCACCCTTTCTGTCTCTTCGAGACACTCCGGTGTTCGAATTTAGTATTGAGGCGATAGCTATGCCCTCTGTTCGAATTACGCGGGATACGGGGCAGCCGGATGTAGGGATAGAAGGGTATTTGTGGGGTGGAGTTTGTAGTATCGGACTAGGCGGCGCGGGCGAAGCGGAAAAAACTTAGAGCGGCGTCGCCTTGTTCGACCACGCGGATGCATTCGAGTTGCTCCAGGCGGCCGGGTAATGCAAAACGTTTGCTGTGCTCGGCGATGACCACGCCGGAGGGAGAGAGAAGCGGCGCACTATCTAGAAATTCCAGTACCGCTAAGTATAACTGCGCCTCTGCGTAGGGCGGATCCAGGAAAACGAAATCCGCGAGCAGCGGATTGCCAAACTTGCGACGCGCAAGCGTTTGCAGAGCGCGCACCGCATCGACCGCGAGAATATTTGCGGAGTCGCGGATTTCCAGTGAGTCAAGATTGCGGCGAATCAAATTCGCTGTTGCGGCGTGCTTTTCGATGAAAAAAACTTCAGCGGCGCCGCGGCTCAGCGCTTCGATTCCTACCGCGCCTGTTCCGGCGTAAACATCCAGAAAAACAGAATCCTCGACGGTGGGGCCGAGAATATTGAAGAGCGTTTCGCGGAGCTTGTCACTGGTTGGGCGCAAATCGAGGCCTCGAATACTTTTCAGGACGCGGCTGCGATATTTTCCGCCGACGATACGCATGGTCGTTAGGCGCGGGCTCCGAGCAAGTGCGTCCTTTACCCTACGCTCGCAAGATGATAGCGGCGGTACCAGTGGGGCGCCAGGGAATCGATGAGACGACGCAAGGGCTCGCGCTGCGCAGGGTCATCGGTGAGTGCAAAGGCTTCGCGACGCGCGAGTTCGAGGAGTTCGCGATCACGCAAAGGGTTAGCGATATGGAAGCCCTGATCGCCGTGCTGCTTGGTGCCGAAAAACTCGCCGGGGCCGCGCATCCGCAGGTCCAGCTCGGCAAGCTCAAAGCCATCCAGTGTGCGCACGAGCGCGTCAAGGCGCTGCTCGGCATCTTCGCTGACGGGTTCGGCAGCAACAAGAATGCAATAGGACTTCTCGGTGCCGCGTCCGATGCGGCCACGAAGCTGATGGAGCTGCGCCAGGCCAAAGCGTTCGGCATGCTCGACGACCATCACGGTGGCATTGGGAACATCGACGCCAACTTCAATTACCGTGGTGGAGACGAGCGCCTGAATTTCTCCGCCGCGGAAGCGCTCCATGATTTGTTCTTTTTCGTCGCTAGGCAGACGGCCGTGGAGCAGGCCGAGCTTGAGCCGGGGAAATTCTTTTTGCGACAGGCGCTCATATTCCACCATCGCAGCTTTCAGCTCCTGCTTGGATTCTTCGATTACCGGATAAACGATGTAGGCCTGGCGGCCGCGCTGCACTTCGCCGCGAAGAAAATCCCAAACACCGCGAAGATGGCGTTCGGTGGTGCGGCGCGTGGAGATTGGCGTACGGCCGGGCGGCATTTCATCGATCACCGAAACATCGAGATCGCCGTACAGAGTGAGCGAGAGGGTGCGGGGAATCGGCGTTGCAGTCATCACCAGAACATCAGGGGCGGCACCGTGCGACGCCGCTTTATCCATGAGGCGCTTGCGCTGCAGGACCCCGAAGCGATGCTGCTCGTCGATAGCGACGAATCCCAGCCGCGCGAAATTCACACTTTCTTCGATGAGGGCGTGAGTGCCAATGACCATTTGAGCTTGGCCAGTGCGAATGCGCTCCAGCGCGGCTTTTTTGTCGGCGAACTTCAGGCCACTGATCAATAACTCAGCTTTATATCCCGCGCGGCCATCCGTGCCCGCAAGGATGCGCTTAGCTGCGAGATAATGCTGCACGGCAAGAATTTCCGTGGGCGCCATGAGGGCCGCCTGATACCCGTTCTCGATGGCGATGACCGCTGCTTCCAGTGCGACGATGGTCTTGCCGCTGCCAACGTCTCCTTGCAAGAGGCGGTTCATGGGAACGGGCCGCTCCAAATCCGAAACGATTTCGGCGAGAACGCGTTTTTGCGCTGTCGTAGGTTTGAACGGGAGGATGCGCTTGAGCGCCTGGCGGATGGGCTCTTCACGGACCCGGAAGGCGATTCCTTTCTGCGTGCGCGTGGCACGGCGATTGAGGGCCAAACTGAGTTGATAGAAGAAAAATTCTTCGAAAATTAAACGCTGGTGTGCCGGGGAGCGGAATGCGTTTAGAGCGTCCACGCTTTGCGATGGGGGAGGAAAATGCGCGTAAATGAGCGCTTCGCGGCGCGACGGGTAAGCAAGACGCTCGCGTAAGGCAGCAGGAAGGGGGTCGGCAATCTCTTCGTCAAGCATTCCGAGAACTTGATAGACGATGCGACGGATCGCGCGTGAATTTAGGGCCCCGATGGCTTCATACACGGGTACGATGCGGCCAACCTCGGTGGAATCGGCATCGCCTTCGCCGAGACGCTCAACTTGCGGATTGATCATCTCGATTCGGGCAGGGCGCAGCCGGTCAATTTCCACTTTGCCGTGAAGGATCAGCTCCTGGCCGGCCTTGAATCGGCCTTCGAGATATCCGCCATGGAAAAATTTGCAATGGAGTACTCCGGTGGGATCTTGCACGAGCAAGTGGAAAATGACGTTTCTGCCGCGGGCATAGCGAACCGTGCTGCCAGAGGCGACCTTGGCCCGAATCGTGTACGTGTTTCCCGGAGCGATTTCGCGAATGGTGCTGAAGTGGATGCGGTCTTCGTAACGAAAAGGCAAGTAGCCAAGCAGGTCTTCGAGGGTGTGTATGCCGCGTTCGGCAAGGAGCGCCGCGCGTTGCGGGCCGACGCCCTTGAGGTACAGCACTTCCGTGGACAGCTTCGAAGGCATTACAGGTTTATTTATATCATCGCCTAGCAGATACTTGCGCCGGACAGGGGGGCATGGATAGAGTGAGTGTTCTTGCAGGAGGTGCGCGTGGCCGAGGAGCGTTTAGGATCCAAGGATAAGCTGGTTTTATTTGCGTGGATCGCGCTGGGCCTTGCCGGCGCGCTATTCGCGGCAAAATATTTTTTTGTAGCTTTCCCGGAAGCGTCCGTCGATTTCCGAGTGACGCGGGGACAGGCACTCGAGAAGGCGCGGAGTTTCGTTGCCGCGCAGGGAGAAAGTATCGACGGGTATCAGTCAGCCATCGTATTTGACCTGGACGACAACGCCAAAACGTATCTGGAGCGCGAGCTTGGACTGAAGCAGGCAAACCAGATGATGTCGCAAGAAATCAGCATCTGGTACTGGAAGGTACGCTTCTTCCGGCCACAACACGAAGAGGAGTTTCGCGTGGATGTGAGCCCGGCAGGACGGGTAACTGGATACCAGCACAAGATTGAGGAAGCGCGTGCGGGGGATGCGCCGAGCCGCGATGCCGCACTGGCGACGGCTCAGCACTTCCTGCGTGATACCTATGGAACGGACCTGAGCGCGTGGAACTTTTTGCCTGAAGAAGCTAACTCCACTCAACGAACCAAGCGTCTGGACTGGTCATTCACGTGGGAACGGCGCGGGTTCAAGGCGAAAGATGCCCCGTACCGGCTGCGGGTGGGAGTTAATGGGGGCCGCATCGGCAACGCTGGGGAATTTCTTAAGGTGCCGGAGGCGTGGGAGCAGGATTACAGGCGACTGCGCTCGACCAATAACACTATCGAACTGTTCGCGATTCTCCCTTATGTGTTCCTCCTAGGCGCGGTCTGCTGGATGATCTACGACTTCAGCCGGAGGGGCCAATTGCAAGGGGCTCCAGCGCTGAAATTGGGACTCGTTGTCGCGTTACTTTTCTTCCTTCAGCAGTTGAACGAATGGCCGATCGCGCGCGCCAGTTATGACACGAACACTTCGTATCCAAGTTTTTTCATTTCGCGGATGTTTATCGGACTGGCCATAGGATTTTTTTCGGCGCTAACTGTGGTGCTTCCTTTTTTAGCGGCTGAACCTCTTTACCGGCGCGACCAGCCACAACGGCTGCGCCTGGCTACAGCGTTCACGGCCAAGGCCATTCGCACCAAGGAATTCTTCACCTCGAGTGTGATTGGCCTGGCTATGGCCGCGTTTCACATCGGTTTTGTGGTTTTGTTTTACATGATTGCAGCGCGGTTCGGAGCCTGGGCTCCGCAGGAAGTGAACTATGAAAATTCCGTGAGCACGGTATTCCCGTGGATTTCCGGGGTGACCATCGGTATCGCGGCGGCAACAAGCGAGGAATTTCTTTTTCGATTATTCGCAATTCCGTTCGTGAAGCGGCTGACGCGCTCGTGGCTTCTGGCGATTCTGCTTCCCGCTTTTGCGTGGGGATTCCTGCACAGCAACTATCCGCAAGAGCCCGGCTACATCCGAGGAATAGAAGTGGGGCTGATCGGCATCGTCGCGGGAGTGGTGATGCTGCGATGGGGCATCCTGGCCACGCTGATCTGGCATTACACGGTGGATGCCACCTTGGTAGGGCTGCTGCTGTTGCGGTCTGACAATCTGTACTTCAAGGTGTCAGGGGCAATTGTCGGTGCGGCGGCGCTCATCCCGCTGGGCGTCTCGGGCGTGTCCTATTTATTGCGCGGGCGCTTCGAGGCGGACGAATCGCTCTTAAACCGGGCGGCGCCAGTTCCGGAGAATCAGCAAGAAGTGGCGAGGGCGGCAGCGCCGTCGCTGCGGATTTACGAGGCGCTCACGTCGGCGAAGATGGGCCTCCTTCTGGGAGCGGCTATTCTGGGGATTATTTTGCTGAGTCTGGTGAAGCCGGTCGAAATCGGGAGTCATATCAAATACAAAGTGGATGCACGACAAGCCCGGAATATCGCCGATGGGATATTGGCCCAGAGAAAGATCGAAGTTTCGAGCTTTCGGCGGGCCACCACCCTCGAGGGTCAATTCGATTCGACGACGAACGAATATTTGCGAAGGAAGTTGGGTGCCGAGAAAACCGACCTTATCTATCGCGAAAAAGCGCCTGGAGCGCTGTGGCGGGTACGCTATTTTCGCGATTCGCGAGTGGAGCGATACGCCGTGTTCCTGGAGCCCGATGGCACGATGGAGTCTATTCACCACGCGCTCGACGAGGGCGCGCCTGGCGCATCCTTGAGCAAGGAAGAGGCGCAGGCTCGTGCGGAGGATTTTCTACGCAAAGAGAAAAAAATCGAGATAAGTCAATGGAAGGTAGTCGACTCCAACTCGGAGAAAAGGCCCAAGCGCGTGGACCACACGTTTGTGTGGGAGGAACGCAGCTCACTTGAGCCTTCCGCCAGAACGGCGCCCGACGCGGCGCACGCGCGTATCCGGCTGCAAGTGCAGGGCGACGAGGTTTCCGGTTACCGCAGGTTCATTCAGATCCCCGAGGAGTGGAGGCGCAAGCAAGAGGAAGAGACTTTGATTTTGACACTCTACAAAATTGGGAAAGGAAGTCTGCTGTTCGGGCTCGGAATAGCGGCGCTGATTATTTTTCTGAAGAATCTGCGGACGCCCGAGGCGGCATCCATCCCGTGGCGCCGATTCGCGCTGTGGTCCGCGTGGGGCGCGGCGGCATTCGTCATCGTATTCGCGGCAGGCAATGGAATCCCCAGAGTTTTTTCGACCTACGATACGGTGATTCCATTGAAGCAGGTGCTGAGCGGATTGGTGATCGGGTTCATCGTGACTGCAGGCGCCTATTTCGGAGGCTTGCTACTGCTTTTTGGAATCGGGTGGTTCTTCGGCATGCGAGCGTTCGGCGAGGAGCGGCTGCCCTCGTGGAGCGGAATGCCCTCGAAATATTACCGCGACGCGCTGTGGATTGCGGTCGCAGGTGGCGCCGCATTGCTCGGCCTGGCGCGATTGCAGAATCTTCTGGACCGAATTTGGCCCACGGCGCATCGTACTTTCCCGTCTACGATGCCAGCGAATTTTGATGCATACCTTCCGGCTGCTCATTCCATCGCAGGGGCTGTCGTGGGGGGCTTGCTGGTTACTGGCGGGGTTGCGCTTGCCGCGAGTTTTGTGCGGTCCGAGATTCGGCATCGCTTGCTGCGATTGCTGATTTTTATGGTGCTGGCGGCCGCGTGGGTAGAGGAATGGGGCAGCCCCGCTGATTTCGCGAAGCATCTTGTGGGAAGGGTTCTTGTGCTCGGGATACTTTGGCTGAGTATTCAGCGAATTGCGCGGTTTAACTTGATGGCTTACCTGCTATTGGCCGCAATGACTGGGCTGGCGAGTGCGGCCAACGGGTTTTTGAGCCAGCCCAATGGTTTCTACCGAGGGAACGGAATTGCCGTGCTTGTGGCGATACTGGCGCTGCTATTATGGCCGCTGATGGCTTGGCGGGCGGCTGAGCACCGTGAAGGGCAGCCACAGCTCGCGACCAGGTGAATCTGCAGGGCCTGTCGGATACAAACGAAGGGGTAAAAATGAAACAAAACGGGTGTTTGTAACGTTATGAGAAATGGGAGTGGGCTGCTTACTTTTCTTTCTTCCAGGCGTCTCAAAGAAGGGGAATCTATAGGCCCCCCGAAGACGTCTGATGGGCCGGGTGGCGTTGGAAAATGCGTTGATTCGAGTGATGCGGACGGCGCACGACGGCACAAGAGAAATCTGAGCATGCCACTCACAAATTGGTCTTTAGCCTTGCAAGGGAGTGACGGCCGAGGGCATGAGGCGGCCCTGACCACAATCAAGGCAGTGGACGAACTGGACGAGCGGGCCCTGATAGTCCAAGCTCAGGCCGGCAGCCGCGCGGCCTTTGAGGAAGTTGTTCGCCGGTACGATCGCGACGTCCTGCGCCTGGCGCTAAATCTGATGCGCCGGCCCGAGGACGCTCGAGATGTGTACCAAGAAGCTTTCCTGAAAGTTTACAAAAACCTCCATCGCTTCCGCTTCGAATGCAGTTTCTACACTTGGCTTTACCGTGTCGTCACCAATGTGTGCCTCGATCAGTTGCGCCGCCGGCAAAGCCGGCCCGAAGACCAAGCACCCGAGACCAGCGCTGACCGGCACGACGAAGGCACGGGGACGGATTTTTTCGACAGGCAAAAGGCAGATCGCGCGTTGTCCGATCCGGAGCGGCGGTTGATGGGGAAGGAAATCGGCGCGCGGATCGCTACGGCCATGACGCGACTCTCTCCCCGCGAGCGCGTAGTCTTCGAAATGAAGCATTATCAGGGGCTCAAGCTTCGCGCTATTGGCGACGCGCTGGGGACTACGGAAGAAACCGTAAAAAATTCGTTGTTCCGGGCCACGCGAAAATTGCGGATGCAACTGGAAGAGTTACTGTGAGCGACAAAGAATTCAGCACAAAAATGGAACGCGCGGACGGCGGCGCTTGGACCTGCACCGAAGTTGCTCCGCTTATTCTGCTATATGTGTGCGATGAATTGAGCGGCGGTGAGCGTGCGGCCGTGGAGGCGCACGAACGGATTTGCGCCAACTGCGAAGCGGCCCTTCTGCGAGAGAAAAAGCTGCATCAGCTTATCGGGGATTCCAGACAAGCGGCAGATGAACTGGATCCCGCGGACGTGCTGCTGTCGCGATGCCGAAGCCAATTTGCGGAAATGCTGGATGATTTGGAGACGTCGAAGAATTCGCGATGGCAGAGTGTTCCCGCAACTTTGCGCGGCGCGCGCCCATTGGCGTGGCTAACGCGATTCTTCGTGGCGCATCCGGCGGTATCCACCGCGGCTCTGGTGCTGGCAGGAGCCGGCTTAGGTCACTATATGCCGCCTCTAAGGCAGCTAGTGCAGGATCGCGAACCCAATGCCGCGCGGCCGGTGATGAAGGTTTCGAGCGTCCCCCGGTTAACCGAGCAAGAGCTGGCCAACATGGGCGTGGCGGGGATTAATTTTGCGCCATCGCCGGGCGGGATAGGCCCTGGCACAGTAGAGTTGCGGCTTACATCAGAAAAGCCCATGGTGATTGAAGGGAGCCTGGACGATAGCGAAGTGCGACGCGTGCTGACTTACGTCGTTGCGAACAGCCAGCGATTCGATGAAGGCGTTCGGCTCGATTCTCTCGAAGCTTTGCGCACCCACACTTCCGACGGACATGTCCGGCAAGTACTGTGCACGGCAGCCCGCAAGGACCGTAATCCGGCGGTGAGACTTCGCGCGTTGGAAGTGCTTCGGGACGGGGCCATGGACGAAGCGGTCCGCGAAACGCTTCTCGAAGCCGTGGTGAACGACAACAACCCTGGCGTACGCGTCGAAGCCATCGGCTCGCTGGTGAACTCGCTGCAGAAATCGAGCGAGCAGCTATTGGACCCCAATGCGGATCACGTGATGCACGTATTAGAGAAACTAACGCGGCAGGATCCCAACAGCTACGTACGCATGCAGAGTGCCGCAGCCTTGCGGCAGTTGGGACCTCGCGAACTGCACTGACAGTGAAGTTCGGCGCGACCACTCGAGCGATGACTCTTAAGTTTATAAATTTATCGGGACGATTACGCCCAGGTGCGGTTCGAAGGGCCGCCGCGCACACGGCTTTTGTGACCATGGCAGTGCTTTGCTTTTGCGCTGTGGGGCTAGGGAAACAGACTCAACACGACAAATTGGCGCGATTGTCAGCCAGCCGGCATCCGCCCGGCGCAAACATCGCACGCGTCAGCGAAGAACGCAGCGGCCAGATGGCGACGCGAAACGGCTTGCGCTTACGGGTAGTCACAGATCAAGGGGACATTTCCATTCGGACGACGAAAGAAATGTTCTCGGGTGAGAATGGCAAAGTTAGCTACCGGGTTCGCATCGAAACCGATTCGCGGACGGCCAACGCGAAAGAGCTTCTGAAGCAGTACGTTCTGTCAGTACGCAGCACACCTGCCGGAGTGCAGATTGTTGGTGAGATTCCAAAGGGCGCCCTGAAGGAGCGCATCGTAGGAGATTACCCGTCACAGTTATTAGGTGTACGGGTAAATTACCAAGTCTATGTACCTCGAGACTATAGTCTCGAGGTTCTAACGCAAGCGGGAAATATCGAGACACAAGATATCGATGGAACAGTGAGCCTGACCACTCGCGGGGGCAACATCACTGCGGGACGCATCGGTGCGAGCGCCGCGCATGCGGTTTCCGCGGGTGGCGCAGCTTCCGGGAGATTGCAGGGGCGGTTGGAAACGCTAGGTGGGCATATCTTTGTTTCCGACGTAGCCGGGGATCTCCGGGCGATCACCGCTGGCGGCCATATCAGCGCAGGCAATATCCATGGAGATGCGACTCTGCGCAGCGGCGGCGGCCACATCCGGGCCGGGGAGATTTCCGGCAGAGTACAAATTGATACAGCAGGCGGAAATATTTCGGTGCAGCATGCCGGTGGAAGCGTAAGCGCGTCGACTACCGGAGGACAGATTGATTTCGGTGAAGCTTCCGGCTCCGTACGCGCGCACACGGGCGGGGGCGGAATTCGAATCCTGCACGTAGCGGGCCCCATTCAGATAGAGACGAATGACGGCAGTATCTGCCTGACCCGAGTGCAGGGATCGGTGCGGGCCTCGACGGGCTCGGGCACGATCACTGCGTGGATTAATCCTGCTCCAATTCCAGGCTCAACTCCTACCGCAGGCTTGACGCCTTGGCCTGGATCCGTGCCCAGCGCAATTCCCGATCCAGCGACGGGCGCGATTCCCGATGCGTCACTTGGAGGAGCCCGCGTCCCGACAAGAGGGCCGGGGATGAGCAGGGTTGTGCGGCTGAGCGGCGCGTCGCAACTCGAATCTGGGCAAGGCGATATTATTGTATTTCTTCCGCGTTATCTCGCGGCCACCATCGAGGCAACGATCGAGAAGGCCGCGGATCACCGCATTGACGTCGATCCGGAACTGCCGCTTAAATTTATCTCTCAAGGCTCCGTTGGCGCGCGCGGTGGGACCATCCGTGCCGAGGGTGCGCTCAACGGCGGCGGCGAACTGCTGCGGTTGAGAACTGTTTCGGGCAACATTCAACTTAAATATTTCGACTCCGACCCCGCTCTCCACGAGATGCTGGTTCGCCAACAGAAGACCAGGCTGGACCGCCAGAAGAAAATCCTGGAGCGGCGCGTCGAGGTGCTGCGCACAACGCAGGAGGTGCAGAATGGCGAGGCAACCTTAGGGGCTGGACCTACCGCGGATCGGGACCATACGACCGAAAGCGGTCACACTCCAGAGCTGGCAGTGCACACCAGGCGACGCGTCCCAGATAGCGAGCAGGAAACGGAGCAGAACTCAGGCCTGTTCGAGCAGTTGGGGCGCAGACTAGAAATGAGGATGTGGGGCGGCGTGAGAGTGCGCCCCGAAGAGTTGGAGAAGCACTTGATCTCGAGAGTTACGCCGCAATATCCAGAGTTGGCCAAGCATGCCCGTATAGACGGCATGGTGGAACTGGAGATTCAAGTAAACAAGGACGGGACCGTGGGAGTGCGGCGGGCGCTCGCGGGCGAGAGGCTTTTGGTGAATGCTGCGATCGACGCCGTAAAACAGTGGCGTTATAAACCGGTGGTGCTCGGCGGTAAGCCGGTAAATGCGATCTCGACTGTCGCGCTCGAATTTACGCTTCACTAAGGGGGTGTTGCGCAGGTGCGCGCATAAGGAACGAATTTCGGGCCCAATTCTTGGCGGAGGTGAAAGATGCGTCCAGCAGCATTTCGTTTTCTTCCGGTAATGGTTGGTCTGTGCCTGGCGACAGTTCTGGCCGGCTCGGTGCACGCCGGTCCACGCAATACTTTTGACCGCACCGTGCCCCTAAATCCTTCCGGAACCTTCGACCTGCAAAACGTCAACGGATCGGTCGAGGTGAGCGGTTGGGAACGCCACGAAGTCGAGATCCACGCCGTAAAAATTGCTAACCGCAACCCCCGCGACCTTGATCGCGTGACGATTGAAGTCAACGCGCTGCCGGATGCCGTCTCCGTGACCACCCGATACCCGCAGGACGAAGGTGTCGAAGTCATGGTGCAATATCGAATTAAAGTTCCGCAGGATTGCTTGCTTTCCCGAATCAGCAGCGTAAACGGAGGACTGCATATCAGCGGGATTCCAAATGCCCGCGAACTACACTCGGTTAACGGCAATCTCGATATTCTCGATAGCGCGGGGAAAATTAAAGCGCACACCACCAATGGGAACATCCACGTCGAACTGCGTCGCTTTGATGATGCGCAGTCCCTCTCCGCGGAAACCGTAAATGGCTCAGTGTTGCTGGAGCTGCCGCGTGATGCCGGAGGAACACTGGACATAGCTACAATGAATGGCGATTTTCGTTCTGAAATTCCCGTGACGCTCGAAGGCTCATTCAGCCCGCGAGGGTTTCATGGGACGCTCGGCCGTGGCGGAAGCCCGGTTCGAGTTCGGTCGGTAAATGGTGGAATACGAGTGGTTGCCACGCGGCCCTCGATGTAACGGGGACCCACAGAGGAGAAAGCGATGAAAATGCAAATCATGATTCTGGCAGGCGGGCTGTCACTGGCGGCTCTTAGCGTCTGGACCGTTCCATCCACATCGGCCAATACAAAAATGCAAGAAGCTGAATCGGCTGCCCGTTCGCTCGTCCGCCCAGAGCTTGACTCAGCTTTGGCAGGTGTGGATGCGGAGATCGATGCGGAGTTAAGCCGGGCGCAAGAGGGACTCGATGAATTGGCGCAGAAAATCCACGTCGTAAAATCGTTCGATGACGGCGCAAGCTGGCTGGGTGTTGAAACCGCCGAGGTTACCGCCGACAAAGTAAAAGAATTAAAGCTGGGTGCCGAGCGCGGGGCGGTGCTTACGCAAATTCTTCCCGACAGTCCGGCGGCGAAAGCCGGGCTGAAGGCTGGTGACGTGGTAACCGAATTCAACGGCCAGCATGTCGAAGGCGCGGCACAGTTCCGGCGGTTTATCCATGAAACGCCGGCGGGCCGCTCGGTTCAATTGACGATATGGCGGGACGGCAATGCGCAAACGATCTTAGCAGTGCTAGGCAAAGCTGAGCAGCGTCACCAAATGAGGTCACTGGACGACGAGGCGGGCGCAACGTTTTTTCATGGACCGCGAATGCCAAGAATTGAAATACCGCGATTTGAATTGAACGGCGATAGTGTGTTCCTGCGGCGGCCATTGCTCGGGATTGTAGGTGATAATTTGAACGGCCAATTGGGTTCCTATTTTGGCGCGCCTGATGGGGAGGGAGTTCTGGTTCGTGAAGTAACCAGCGGTTCACCGGCAGAGAAGGCGGGCCTGAAAGCGGGCGACGTGCTTACCAAGGTTGATGGCGATCGCGTTCGCACTCTTAGCGATTTGCGAGAAAAGCTGGTTCAGAAGCTAGGTGATAAAGACGAGAAAAAGACAGTGAGTGTTGTGCTGTTGCGAGAACACAAAGAGAAGACGGTTAACGTGGAAGTCGAGCGGCCACAGATGCCCAAGGTGCGCCAATTAACTTCTCATCGCCGGACAATCTAGTTTTTCGCACCTTCACAACTGTAAACACATCGGGCCCGGATTATTTCCGGGCCTTTTTTCCGTAAAAGCGTGTTGTGCACTTTCTTGACTGCCGAGCAAATTCGCGAAACTGAGGCGTCGCGTGAGTAAAGGAAGAGGCGTTAAGAAGAGGGCGCGAACTGATTACTAACAGGGGCGATTTTAGCCGGCGGCTCCACGCGCCACAAAAACACTTCGGCCCACTCTTGATTGGGACCCCGCGCCACTTCGACGGCAGCAGCCGGCCACCCGGGAATGTCGCCATCCCCAGAAACGATCCGTGTTCCCGGCCGGAGCTGCGAGCGCAGTTGGCCCATTAGCTTTGCATTTGCAACTTGGCCAAGAAAAAGTGTGACCACCGTCGCAGGGGAAAGATCGAGGGTCTTCGCATCCTGATCGATAAATGTTACGAGGTTTTCCACGCCTTCCGACCTGGCGCGAATCTTAGCTTCATTTAATCGCGGCGTATCGATATCCACACCGACACCTCGGGCGCCGTAGCGCTTTGCGGCGAGCACGATAATTTGACCGTCTCCGCAGCCTAGATCGTAAATCACGTCCGCGCGGCCCACTTGCGCCAGCTCCAGCATGCGTTCGGCGAGCCACAGCGGCACTTGCAAGAACCGCGCGAGATCGGCGGCCGGTTTGCGCCGGAAGCCGATCCCATATTTGCGCAACAATCGTATCGGCCGCCATAGACGCTGCAGTTTGCGGGAGCCCGAAGCGGACTCGTGCCAATCTTCTTCTGTGGGCGCGGTAGTAAGCCGCAAAAAGTAAGGGATGGCATTCCAGAAGCTCCCGCGCATCAAAATGCGGAATTTCGCGCGCTCCAAAGCGGCAGGTGTGGCGCGATCTTCAGAAAAATATCGGTCACGAATCCCATCCGCGAGAGAGATGGCGGCGCGATCTGCCTGGAGCCGCGCCGAGAGTCCCGGCGGTAAGCCTGCGTGTAGCATGCGCTCGGCTAGAAGCAGGCCAAGAAGAACCATGCGCTCGGCGCCTAAAGCGCGTGCGCGAGCTAAAGCCCGCTGCCAATCGAGTGTTTGCGGGCGCGAGACCAGCGCGGCAATATCTGCAATCCACAGCAAGCGATCCCAGAAATGTTTGGCGCCATGCACACACAGCAGCGGCAGCATATCTTCGGCGGCAAACGTGAAAATGTCGCGCCCGCCTACAGGCACGCGCTCCAAATGCTGCGCCATGGCGTCAAGATCCAAGCGGCGCGGAAAATATCGCAGCGTATTTTCCGTGTGAAGCTCGATAGGAACGCGAGAAGCGTCGCGCCGGAATACATATTGACCTGGTATCTTTCCCGAAGCAGCCATAGGCATGGAGAAATCAGGGCGGTAGCCTGCCGCTACCAGCGACTCGCAGGCGCGCATCACGTCGCGATGCCGAACGACAAGGTCAAGGTCGGAAAAAGATCGCAGGGACAGATCGCCGTATGCCTGTACCGCCAGCGCTGGACCTTTATAGGGAATGGCTTGAATCCCGCTCACGCGAAAGATTTCGAGAACCCGAAAAAGTTCAGCCACCATCGACAAGTTGAGGAATGTGGTGCTTTGGCAGAGTTGCCGCAATCGCACAATCCAATCCGCCGGGGCCGCAGCCGCTCGCAAATGTTCATTTAGAAGCGGCGCCACGCCCTGCTCCTGGGCCAGAGCGAAAAGATATGTCCAATCGAGCTTGCTCGCAGCGAGCGAAGCGATCCGGGCGGCGGCGCCATCATCCACCACGGTTCGCGCACACTCGAGCAACAAAGCTAATTCAGGGCTCGGGGTTAATGGCCGGGAATATTTCATGAAGGATATGCCAATGGCATTTTATGCCGGTTATGCGCAGCTACCGACCGTATTTTTCGGCGACCCGCGCGGCGCGGTCCAAAGCGTCTTCCCAGCGGGCGCATTTTGCGGAAAAGCGCGCTGCGAAAGCGCGGGCGATTTCTTCGAGCGAAGTATGGCTATCCATGCGATCGAGGAGAAAACGATCCATCTCGCCCTCTTCACCGAGGACGGGCACATGGTCGCCGGAGCGGCAGCGAAGACGTTCCGGTCTCAGCGGCGTTCCCAGAAAACTCGATTGTGCAAAGCTGATTTTTGCGGGCTTGCCGCTTGTTTCCGCGTGACCTGTAGCATCGCCAGGGGCGGTATCGGGAGGCCTGGCATCGCGAGGCTTCGAGTCTGGGGCCGCGCCTTCACTAATCCTGGTCTTCCAGCTCCAAACGTATCCCTCACCCACCAGATCGGCTCTCAATTCGAAACAGACACGATTCCTTTCCTCCAGCTTCACAGGCTCGGGCCACGGGAAGAAACCTCCTCCATACACTGAATCCGGCCGTCCGGGAGCCGTTGTGTACTCGATCTCCTCGAACAAAATGGTGTCAAACCAGAAGCAGCAGCCAAAAGCAGTCATGGGCTGCGCAACTTCAAAAGTGATTGTGGCCGAGGTGCTGGGATTCTCAATCGTAGCGTAGTCGAGCACGCACCATCGCTGCGGCACGCCCCCGATTTGCGCGGGCTTCAGAGTCAGGGAGTGAATGGAGTTCAGTGCAACAGATCGCGCGGCGTCGAAATTGATCCCGTAACGCTTGCTGGACCACGGCAGCAACAAATCTTCATACGGTTTGGGCGCAATCATCAATGCTCCCCATACGGTATCGCGACGGGGAATCAAGATTCCGCCAGGACGCAGAAAGCGCTTTCGCGCATCAATCACCAGGGCCAAGCTGCGCCCAAGTTGCGGCATCACCCCGCGCACATCGGAGACGACCACGTCAGCGGGCTGGGGCAGCGAAATGCGAGTGGAATCCCCGGCGATGAATTCGATGCGGTCCGCGAAACCGTTTGCGGCGGCGATTTGCCGGGCAAGCGCAATCGTTTCACTCGCTTCGATTGCGTAGACGCGTCCGGCACCAGCTTTACACGCGAGAAAGGAAAAAATTCCCGAGCCGCAGCCGATGTCGACGACTACGGCACCTGGCCGTATAACCCGCCCGAGCGCTTCGCGGTAGGCATCGGTGCGCGTCACGTCGGCAATCATCGCGCCGTAATCTTCGAGGGAATACATTTCAGGCGGAAGCGATGGCCGTTGACGCTCGTACCGTTTTGTTGGTTCTCGTGCTGGCCCCGTGGTCGGCGTCTTTCAGAATGCATTCACAGAGCTGGTCCATCCGCGCCGGATCAGCATGAGGAGTCAACCTACGAACAGGTACGACGTCGATGAGGCGGCTCAAAAACAAGAACTCGGTTGCGCGATGCGCGCGCGTAAGCAGAAAGTTCATATAAGTATTTTGCACGAGTTCCATGAACGCCTGAAGCGGAGTGAGCGGATCAATGAACGGAGCATGCGGCATGGCGGCGCGAGGCGCGAAAATATAGATAGCGCTCAAGCGTAATGGTTCTGCTTGGAACGCGCGTTTTTGATCTTCCAGGGAGAGAAAGCATTTCTCCCAGTTTGGAGTAAGCCGTGGAAGCGCATCCTCCGAGCCCAGCAGCGCGGCGGCAGAATCCTTCCACAAACAAATGCGCGGGTAGCCGGAATGCATGATGAATTGGCCATCCCGCTCGCCGAGCGCGGCTACATCTTCACAAAGCACGCCGTAACCACGCAGCGCAAAGGCGGCAGCGGTCGTGGATTTACCTGCGCCGCGATACCCCACCAGCGCGATTGCCGTTCCATCGATTGCAATTGCACTCGCATGAAGACACGTAATCCCACGCTGGCGAAGCACAAATCCCAAAATCGGTCCCACCAGATACGTCGTGAAGTCCTCTACGTTACATGGTTCGTGCCATTGTCCCCACAGACGCGTGCCTCCCCGGTCCAAAATAAAAACTGCACCATCGGTGTAACGAAGCCGAAAGAATTCTTCTCCGAGACTGTGCAGCAGGAAAGACGGTTCACCGCTGCCTGCGGGCCCTTCAGAGGCATAGATGAGCCTTTCAGGAGCATTCAAAGTGGAATCGAGCCAATCAGGTTTTGTGAAGGTGTGGAGCTGCAAGTCGGGGCATGGGAAGTCAGCGGCAGCGAGTCCCGGCAAAGAGATGTCAGAAGCTATTTTAAGGCCATAAGCGAGGTAGGTGAAGCTCACGAAGGTGCCAATGAATGTTACGGGGCAACAACTAACACCAACTACCCTGAACGCTTATGACCAATTCTAATGCCACCATCCGGAGCGCCAACGACTCCTGTAGCGCGCGTGATTTCAGTCAAATTGCCGTAGACCAGAAGTCGCGGAGTCACGTAGGGCTTTTTCGTCAGAACAGGGTCCTGCGGCTTCATCAAGTTTCTCCCTCTTTTCCCGTCCTAATTTTATACTGGAACGGCTCGTCCTTTGCAACCAATAGTTTAGGCCGTATGCCCTGAGATTCGTCCACAACATACCCCCGAGCAAGTTCGTCTCCAGTGCCAGCTGGAGTCGCTTTGGAGCAACGAATCGCTCAAGCTCCGGCGAGAGTTGAGGTAAAGGCAGTGGATTCCACTTCTTCTGATGCACTAGTTCGATAAGCGGATCCGCGGCCAGAGGCGCTTTTGGTCTTTCCAAAACCATTTGGGGAAGTATTCCTCGCATGGCACGCCTCATGAGTTCCTTATTGGCACACCATGGCAGCGGGGGAACTCGCAAAAGGAAACGCACCACCCTGAGATCGAACAGCGGCATACGTGTTTCGATGAGACTCCCTGTCACGCCCGGATCTGATCCCTCCCACAAACTGGTCCAAAATGGGCTTGCTATGTTGGCGAACGCGCGCGGACGGATTGCTGCAGTCTGTTTATTAGGTAGCTGCAGGTCTTTCCATCGCGCCCGCAGATCGAGGTGCGATTCCAGTTCCTTATTTATCCAGCTCGGGTATCGCAAGAACTCACTTTCGTGCGTCAGCCAGTTCCGCACGCGCGATGGATAACCGGAGAGAAGAGGCGGCAGGCGCCGGTGCGCAGCTAGGTACCCGCCAAATTCGCGGACCACAGTTGAAAATTTGAAGTTTTTACAAAGCTTCGTCAGATATGGCCACGTCTCGCCGAGCAGTAAAGCGTCGCCGCCCTCACCGCCCAGCAGGACGCGACTGTGCTGCGCCGCTTGGTGCAGATGGTCGTGGGCAAGCGCGAGAAAAGGGTCGTGAACAGGCTCAGGTTGGTTCAACTCCGCGTCATCCCAGCGAGCATAGGGTAAATAAGGAGTGGCTGAGACCAGTTGCAGCGGAATCCCTAACCAACGCGCGATGGGTACGGCATATTCGGGTTCTTCATCCCTTAAAAGCGGCCGATAATCGAAGGTATATGCGCGGAAGTCGCAGGAAGATTGCCGGCGCTTGCAAACGTGTTTTGCCATTGCCGCGATCGACGTGGAATCGAGGCCGCCGCTCAACAGAAGACCCGCCGAATCGGACGGCAGGCGGTCAGCAACCGCTTGTTCGAGAAGCGTGAGAAATTCGCGCAGGTAATCCTGTGGCTGCTTGTGGCGAATAATTTCTTCCGTGGGGAGAGACCAATATCGGGCCACGGTGAGTGAGCCGTGTTCGAAACGCAAAGCGTGGGCTGCTGGCAGCCGCGCGATGTCACGGAAAGCGGTGATTGCGGGATTAGGATTCCATCCAGTAAGCAGGAAATCACCAATGAAGCGTTCGTCGAGGCCGTCGCTCACGGCGGGATGCATACGCACGCAATCCAGCGTATTGCTGAAGATCATGCTGCCGGCTATGTGGGCATAGAAAAATGGTTTTACGCCAAAGCGATCCCGTACGCACCACAGACGCCGCGCGCTGCTATCCCACAATGCGAAAGCAAAATCACCGTGAAGACGTTCGAGACAATCCTCGCCCCAAACCTCCCAGGCGCGGAAAATAAGCTCAGTGTCGCTTGCGGGGTTGGCGATGGCCGCTCCGCGAGCTTGCAAGCTTTCGAGAAGCTCATTGCGCGCATTCAACCGAACATCGGCGTTGATCCACGCGCTTCCGTTGTTCACAAAAGGATTCGAACATTGGCGGGAAGCGAGGTCAGGGGCTAATACCGTATGGCAGAATCCGACCGATTGTTGCGATAAGGTGAAGCTGCCATCCGGACCACGAAACTTAAGAAATGCCGTCATACCGTCAAGCAGCACGCGATTCGGAATGGTTCCGGGGGCGCAAACCATCCCGGCGATCCCGCTCATCGTGGCTCAATCCCGCGGGAAGGGAATGCGTCAAACGCGGAGAAGCGTTCGTGAGGGACATCGGTTTCGTTGAGGGTTACTCCGGCATAGGCCACCCACGCGTGGGCTTCGAATTTGCCGTCCTCTTTGCAAACGCCAATGCGAAGTTCAGCGTCGATCCCTTGCCGGCGCAACAACCATGCGAGAACCACGGACTCGCCGAGACAATTCGGCGAGCCAATCCCATTACGAGCCGCCGCACGTACCAGGCGGGCAGTACTCTTAGCTTCTAAAGACTGCACCGCATGGGGCTCTTGCGAAACGACACGCTTGGAAGAAAGCCAGCGATTGAGAAAAAATTCCGTGCGGTTAAAACCGATTAGGCGCAGCGACTTCGACGCCAGGGGAAGCAAAATGAGCGCGCGGACCACAACGCCTTGCCCCGGCGCCGGCAAGGCGCGAAACTTCCGCCATTTATCCAGAAGCGACATCGAGCAGACCGTTTGCTACCAATTGATCGAGGAGTTCCGTCAGATTGCGCTTGAGGACCTCTCCGTCAACTTCATACTCCGAAAGGAGCTTCTGATAAGCCGATTCAATCGAGTCGGAACCGGTCAGATGCAGCCACATTCGCGTGCCAACTTCATCGAGGCCGAAATATCGCTCGGTCTCGAGATTCAACAGAACAGCTTCCCCTTCGAGCTGGCGGACCAGAACGTGGGGAGGCACCTTTGTTCGGCTGGAAAACACAGGGGGCACAGGAAATGATTCTACCGGGGAATTAGTTTCCGCGCCAATAGTGACCTGCCGGGCGCCCTTGTCGCTCGTCCGATTGTGTTCCCGTCAAAGACCGGGTATAAGAGCGGCTAGTGCCTAAAGCGATCGTTCTTGAGAACCTTCAAAAATATTATCCCCCGGCACTAAGCGGCTGGAAGGCGCTCGCCCAGCCGTTTGCGCGCTTGACCCAACCGGCGCTACTGGGAGTTTCTTTAGGTGTTGAGGCCGGCGAGGTGATGGCGCTCGTCGGAGCAAACGGCGCTGGAAAATCGACGTTGCTTCGCATTCTGGCGACACTTCTTCTGCCCACCGACGGCCATGCGAGCGTAGCTGGATTCGACGTAACGCGCCATCCGGCGCGGGTGCGCAGCCATCTGGGATTCCACACTGGCGGCGACGGAGGTTTCTACCCTCGGCTCAGCGCTTGGGAGAACCTTCGCTTCTTCGCGGCACTCAACAACATCACTGGTTTGGGCGCTTCTCGTCGAATTGCTAGCGTTACGGACTTGCTTGGATTGGGGGGAGTTCTCCCTCGCCAGGTACGCACGCTTTCCACGGGGATAGTTCACCGCCTCGGGCTTGCGCGCGCAATTCTGCATAGCCCGCCAGTGCTGATGCTTGACGAGCCGACCCGCAGCCTCGATCCAATGGCGGCAGCGGAGTTTCGAAAATTTCTGCGCGAAGACCTTGTCCAAAAACAAGGCACAACGCTTCTGTTTGCTTCCCATACGCTCGCTGAAGTCGAACAACTGGCTTCGCGCGTCGCGGTAATGGACGCTGGCCGGGTGCTGGCTTGTGACGCACCGGCCGCTATCATCGATTCAACCGGCAGGGCCACGTTTGAAGAGGCCTTGTTTACGCTCACCGGACGGGCACCGCAGGAGCTTTCACGATGATCGGGAAGATCGTCCTGGCGTTGCACAAGCTCAGGTTTTTTATCTTGCGGGACTTTGCTACCGCACGCAGTTATCGGGCCGCATTTGTGATCGAGGCTGTTCAGGCGCTGCTGGGTGTAGCCGGTTTTTATTTCGTGTCCGAGTTTGTGGCCAGCCCGCAACTCTCGCAAGCCTTGCCGCACGGCGAAAATTACTTTGCGTTCGCGGTGGTTGGGTTTGCGTTCTTCGACTATCTTGTCGTCGCTCTCCAAGCATTTGACGAGAGCATCGAGCAAGCGCGGCAAAACGGAACGCTCGAAGTATTGCTGGTCACGCAAACGTCGCTTCCCATGATTCTCACCGCTTCCGTCATCTATCCTTTCCTGGTAATGTCGCTGCGTGTTGCCGTTTACCTGGCTTGGGCAATCCTTCTTTTTCACTTCCCGACGCAAAACGCGAATTGGTGGGGAGCGCTGGCGGTTCTGCTCGCATCAATCCTGGCGTTTTCCGGGCTAGGAATCTTTGCTACCAGCTACTTGTTGCTATTCAAGCGCGGCAATCCCGCAAAGTGGCTATTGCTGGGAATTTCAGGGGTTGTAAGCGGGATGCTGTACCCGGTTTCGGTTCTACCCCGTTGGCTGCAGATCGTCGCTCACCTGATTCCGGTAACGTACGCGCTCGAAGGAATGCGCCACGCGCTGCTGGGGCACGGGTCGCTTGCCGACCTTTGGCCTGTGATCTGCACGCTTCTGCTTTTTGCTGTCGTTCTGCTGCCTTTATCGTTCCTGTCTTTCTCCTGGGCCTTGCGCCGCACCAAAATCACCGGAACACTTACGCATTCGTAAACTGAAAAAAAAAGCGAGCCCGCCATCCATCGGGCTCGCTTCCTTGTTGTAGAACTGAAGATACGTCCGCTTCAGGCGAACTCGCGTTATTTCTTTTTCCGTGTCCCGCCAACCCTTGTTCCGATGCCGCTTACGCCCATTGCCTGAAGCTGCTCAACACCTTGCTTGGCTTGGGTGCCGAACGGACCGTTCGGGTCGAGGTCAATCGCTTTCTGATAAGCCTCAACGGTTCCAGGCAGGATGACCGGAATGATTTTGTCTTTCTCTGTCTTGAAGTCCATACCGCCGACCATGGCGGCTCCCAACAGGTACCATGTTTGCGCGCTTTTCGGATCGACATCGGTGGCTTTCTTCAGCGGATCAATGGCTTCTTTCATTTTCCCCGCGTTGTAGAGGACGATCCCCATGTTCCTCCAGTAACCGGCCGCGCCCGGTGGATCGAGTTCCACAGCCTTTTGATAGGCTTGCTTGCATTCGTCAATCTTGCCCTGGCGAGCCAGCACATTGCCGAGATTGTTGTAGTAACCGGCCACGTCGGGCTTGGCGGCGATCGCCTTGTGATAAGACTCAGCCGCTTCGTCATTTTTCCCCTCGGCATCATAGGCTTCACCAAGTTTCGCTAAAATCAGATGCAGGTTGCCGTCTTTTTCTCCTGCTGCCTTTTGCGCAGCTTGGAATTCGGCGACCGCTTTCGCCGCGTCATCGGAGAGCTTCTGTTTCTTCGCAGCCTTTTGGTCGGCGGCGGCGGTGCGCAACTCTTCGCGATCGACCTTCACCAGGTCCAGCGCTGCCACGCCCGCGCTGAAGTGGCTTTTCAGGCCCTCGAATTTAGTTTTCTCTTCTTCCTGTTTCTTGGCAGCCTCTTGAGCGGCCGCTCCGCCTTGGGCGACTAGCTCTTTAAAATTGATATCTTTTTGAGTCGGCGTCCCGCCTTCAGCGCGCAGATTTGTTTCCCACACTTTTTGGTCCTTCACTTTCACGGTAAGCGTGTAAACGCCCGGGCGCATGTTGCGCGAATTGTACCGGCCGGCTTTGTCCGTCTTTACTTCGTATTTCGTGCCCTGATCATTCACAAACATCAGTGTGACGTCCGGAAAGGGTTTCCCCGCCTGATCGACTACCGTCCCCGTGACCGAGGCATTAGGCACTTGAGCTAGTGCTGCAGTCGCGGTTCCAAGCATCGCAGCAAACCCCAAAATCAGCGCAATGGCCATCCTGGTCGTTGTCGATCGCTTCATACGTTCTCCTTTAATTTATCCGGCGGTTCTGGCTTTTCTGCATGCGTTCCGAGAAGCCTATTATTTCCCCGCGGCGTGGTCAAATGGAACTTCCGTGTCCGGCACTCGCCGTAAGCCGATAAGCAATGGGATCCACTAACCCAGCTCCGGCAAAGGCTCGCAACCGCAGCAGGCAACTGTCGCACGCGCCGCAGGCAACATCTTCACATTGGTAACACGACCAAGTTAGATGCAACGGTGCCTCCAACTCGATGCCCCGGCGCACGATGTCTTTCTTCTTCATAGTGATAAGCGGTGTGACAATCTGGATCTGTGTTTCGGGACGCGTTCCGGCGCGCACCAGTTCTTGAAACACCTGGTAATACTCCGGGCGGCAATCGGGGTACCCAGAGCTATCTTCCGAGACAGCGCCAATAAATACGGCATTCGCTCCGACGGCTTCAGCCCAGCTCACTGCCACCGAAAGAAAATGTGCATTCCGGAAAGGCACGTATGTTACCGGAATTTCTGGGCGAACAGGGTCGGCGCTGCCGCGAGGGCGCTCGGGTACTGTAATGGCGGTATCCGTCAGCGCAGAGCCGCCAATTTTTCGAAAATGGTCCAGCCGAACCGCCAATCTCCGGCGCACTCCGTAGAAATCAGCAATCTCGTCAAATGCACGCCGCTCGCGTTGCTCGGTTCGCTGTCCATAGCTCGCATGGACGAGCGCAATTCCATCTGACCCGTACTGCTCGCGTGCGATAGCTGCAGTGACGCACGAATCCATCCCCCCACTCAGCAGAATCACCCCTTTGATTGATTCACCCAATCCTCTTAACCTCGATAGCAAGTTTTTGTTTCTTGTCGAATCACCGGGACCCAGAAAACTCAGACCCCGCGCATGGCTGGATCCCAGATAAATTTGTGTAATTGTAGCCCCAGCCGCACCGGCAGCCCGTCCGCTAAAATCCATTCCGATAATGTTCTCGGGCTTAAGCCCGGCCACTTTCCCTGTGGGTCTTCGAACGCGGGAGAGAATAAGACCTGATGAACACGCTCCCGGAGCTGGTGGCGAGCGACAAAATCGCGCGCAAATTCGTAGTCGCGGCGCGTGGCAAGAATGAATTTCACTTCATCGGCCTTGCTCAAAGCCGCCAAATTGGCCATGTCGAACGTGTCGGGCGCGCCCGAATCCGGGCACTTTACATCCACGATTTTGATGACCTCGCTTGGCAAACGGCCTATGAAGCGCTCACCGCTTGTCTCGATCATCACCGTATACATTGCGGCCAGAAGTTTCTCGGCCAGCGGATAGATTTCTTCTTGCAGAAGAGGCTCGCCACCCGTCAATTCTACGAGAGGGATCGCTGCGCCGGGCCCCGAAGGATTTGCCGCCAGCGTAGCCACGCGATCGAAAACTTCATGCACAGCCATCTTCGATCCGCCATGGAATGCATATGCCGTGTCGCACCATGTGCAACGCAGATTGCATCCCGTGAGGCGCACGAAAATGCACGGCAGGCCGGCTCGCGTGCCTTCTCCCTGAATGGATTTGAAAATTTCCGTGATTACCATGGGATGCCTAGGCTCAACGTCCGGCGCGCTTCCGATGCCGCCGCCGGTGCTGCTGTACCAAAGCCACACCAGCCGCAAAAGCCAGGGCGGCTCCCGCCAATCGCCAGTAGCCCGGCTGAATGTGCAAATACCGCAGCACATAAAAATAGCCGATGGCCACCGCCAGCGCCGGAATCAAAACGATAAAGAAAGAACGATTCATGGTTGGCGTGATTGCGTTGCGCAGCCCGTTACCGTGCCGGCGAATCGGGCCAGTATGTCGCCGAAGTAACGTCCGTTTCCCAAACGGTCACGGCTGTAATCCGGGCTCCCGCGGGTAAGGCGGCGATTTCCTTCGTAGCCTGGTCAAAAAAATATTTGGCAACGTTCTCTGCGGAGGGATTAACCTGCGCGAATGGGGGCAAGTCATTTAAGAACTGATGATCCAAACTCTGAATTACGTCGCGAATAATTTTTTTCAGATGCAAGAAATCGCACAGGAGGCCGATGGAGTCCAGCTGCGCACCCTCGAGCGTGACTCGCACCTTGTAATTGTGGCCGTGAGTATTCTCACACTTCCCCCGATAGCCGCGGAGGGCATGCCCGGCAGAGAATCCTTCGTCGACGCTTACTTGAAACATGCTTTGCCTTTAAAATTAAGCCGAAACCGAGTTGCGAACAGACATAAACCGTGCAACGTCCGCCAAGTCATACGTAACGCTATACTGCGGCAAGGATTCCAAGAAAATTTTACCATATTGCATTCGCTGAATGCGGTTATCCAGAATTCCCAGGATGCCGCGGTCGGTCTTGCTTCGAATCAAACGCCCAAAGCCTTGTTTGAGCGCTAGAACCGCCTCCGGAACCTGATATTCAGCGAACGCATTGCGCCCTTCTTCTTTCAAGGCTGTGACGCGGGCGGCCACAACCGGGTCCGAAGGTACGGCAAACGGCAACCGGTCAACGATTACGCACGAAAGCTGCTCTCCGGGCATATCGACGCCTTGCCAGAAGCTCGATGTCGCGAAGAGGACCGCGCCCGGTGAATTCCGGAAACGCTCGAGCAATGCGGAGCGCGGCGCCGTCCCCTGAATCATCATCGGAAAATCGATCCGGTCGCGCACGCGTCCATACAGCTCATTCATCTGTCCATAGCTGGTAAAGAGGCAGAAAGCGCGGCCCCGGCTAATTTCCAGCAAGCGAACAATTTCATCCGCCGCATGCGCTCCAAAGCCAGGATCTCGCACGTCCGGCATGCCGCGCGGGATATAAAGCATCACCTGCGATTTGTAATCGAACTCATGCCCCAGGACGCGCTCGCTCGGCCGTTCCAGGCCAAGCCGTTGTTTGACGTAATCGAACTTCCCGGCCACAGAAAGCGTTGCCGATGTCAGGACCACGGTGTCGAACTGTTCGAACAAGCGCTCGCGGAGAATGGAGCTGACGTCAATTGGAGTTGCGGCCACAAAAATTCCTTTATTGCGCCGTTCAAACCAATAAACGTAGTTTCGCTCATTGCTCTCAAAAAGAAATTTCAACTCAGCGCGCAACTCCGCACCGCGCCGCGCAATATTGAGCAACTCTTCAGCCTTGGCGGGCAGCGCAGCAATTTCCGTCTCGATTCGCTTGACCGCGCCCATGAGCTCGTCGTACGCCTCGCGATTTTGATCGACAAAGGCATCCCGCTCCGCCGGAACAAAAGGGAAGCGCCCTTCGCGCGGCGGGAATCCTTCAAAGAAAGCCCGCGACCGCTCGCGCAGGCGCGCCGTGCGCCGCAGAATCCCCGGCGCCGCAACTCCTGAAAGCCGCAGGGCCTGATCCGCATCCCGCGCCAACTCCTCGAAGCGATAGTTCGAAATTTGCCGGCCGAAGTAGTCACTGGCTACATCTTCGATTTCGTGCGCCTCATCAAAAACTACCGCCGAGTATTCCGGCAAGATGCTGCCAAAGTCGTCGTGCTTAAGCGCCAGATCGGCAAAAAATAGATGATGGTTAACGATAATAATATCCGCCTCGCGCGCGCGCTGATGCATCTGGGTCACGAAGCAGCGATTAAAGTCGGAGCACTTTTGCCCGGTGCAAGCCTCTCGCCGCGCATCCAGGCGTCCCCATAATTCCGCGTCGTCAGGCAGAAAAGTCAGCTCCGAACGGTCACCGCTATCCGTTACCTTTTCCCAGCCGCGAATTTGCGTGAACCAATCCAGCTCGTCCATGCCTTTCAGCAACCCCTGGCTTTCCATGACTGGAACTTTGGCGCGGCACAAAAAATTCCCGCGGCCCTTCATCACCGCGACTTTTAGGTCCGGAGCAAAGTGCTTTTGGATAAAGGGCACGTCCTTGCTAAAAAGCTGTTCCTGAAGCGATTTCGTAGCGGTTGAGATTACCACCCGGCGTCCGCTGCAAATTGCAGGAATCAGGTAAGCCAGCGTCTTTCCAGTACCCGTGCCCGCCTCCACGAGAGCGTGGTGGCGCGATTGAAACGCGTCGTCGACGATCTCCGCCATCTCCAATTGCGAGCGGCGATGCTCGTAGCCGGTGCGCATCGATTTTTCGAGAAGGCCTCCCGGCCCAAAAATCTCGGCCATCGCAACACGTTTGCGCTTTTCCCCGGTAAAATCGGCGGGTTGAGCACCGCTTTCCCGCAGGTCAGGCGCGCCCTGCCCCGCCTGCCTAGCAGGCGTAGCGTCGATTTCCGCTTCCCACTCGTGTTTAGCCCTAACAGTGCGCTTGACCAATGCCCCTGCCTTTTAAGAAGTGAAGAAACGGCGAGAACGTAACGATAACACAAGCCTCGAACTTTCTGCTGGGAAGCGCACTTCACGATAACGTCAAAAGAAGACCGGAGTGCGCTCGCTCCGGCCTTCTTTTATTCTCAAGTTTCTTTGCGTGGTCTATGCGACCGCGGGTGCGGCCGGCTGCACAACCGTTGTGTAATGAAGTCGATTGTAAATCGTCAGAGAAAGCGCGCCCAATCCCCAAATCCAAACCAAAAAGTGTACGAGTATCCCGATCTTCGGCACCATCATGGCCAGCCGAACCAGCGGCAATCCCACTGCCATCCGTGCCACCAGTGCCCCGGTATCTTTTGCGCGCCCTAAAATCACTTCTCCCAGCCAGGCCCCTACGATAAGTTTTGCCAAATAATTAACCAGCAGCCAAAACCCCAGTGTGCTGACACCCAGCGCTAGGCCCACGATTGTTATGCTCACGATCGCGGCCGAAAACAACACGCCAAACCACATAATCAGCCCCACTCCCAGCGCCGGGCCATAGCGATGGGTCGAATTCACAACCTCTCGCGCAAACTCCGGCAGGAGAAGGATCAGAACCAGCCCTAGGAGAAACGCCGCCCCCAGCCAAATAATTTTCCAGATGTAGTAGCCGGTCCGGTCAGACGCCCGCTGGTGCTCCACAATTTTAATTTCGAGTGGGCTTGTCAACTTCGCTTGGGGCGAAACATCCGGTTTGTAATCGCGTGATTTCTCCTCGAATACGGCCTTACCTTTAATCTCGGCGGTGGGTCCAATGGTAAGCTCCCCGCCGTGAATTTTCATGCTACCCCCGATGACGCCGTTCAGAATCGCGTGTCCCGAATAGGCGAGCAGATCGCGTTCGATGCCTCCGTCCAGCGCTAGATTCGCGCAAAAAATTGTGGCGCTTCCGCCTACTTTTCCCTTCGAATCGATCGTAATCGCTTCCACAAACGAAGTAAGGTTCTTGCCCACCGTGCCGCTGACCAGAATCGTATTCACAAAAGCACGAACATTTCCATCCACCTGTCCGGTTACGTTCACTGTTTTGGCGAAGGTGATCAGGTCGCCTGTCACGTGGCCGTTCAATTCCACGTTTTGGCTAAACGAAATTACATCGCCATCCACGGTTCCATCGATTCGTAGCCGCTGGCCGGTAAAAATCAGGTCATTTTTGATGACTTCTTCTTTCGCGATCACCACGGAATGCCCCTTGCGAAATTCTGCGGCCCTGGCAGCTGAGGGCATGGTCAACCCAACAGCAAACACCGCTAAGATCATCGCCAGCGCCGACCAACGGCGGAAGCGCCGGCGCAAAAGAGCTATTCCCACTCCACCCAACGTCATCATCGCCAGAATTTCGAGAAAACCCATCATCGATTGCCATCCTTTCCAAAAAGCTCCCTGAAACAGCAAAAAGTTTAAAATGTTGCTTCCGCCAAAGCCTGCTTGTTCCAATTGCCGCTGCCAAGGCTCGATGTATCCGGTCCACAGCGAATACACCGCAGTCGCCGCGAGCCCCAGTGTTGTGATCCAGGCCCATGAAACGCGATCGCGTGCTTTCTGGGGCGCCACCAAAATTCGCGCCGGCACCGTCTCCTCTTCTTCAAGAAGCGCGCGCGACAATAGCCGCGACTCGCTCTCGATGGCGCGCAAGAGCGTGCGGCAGGTCTCGCACGCATCCACGTGCGCTGAGAGTTCCAGCGCCCGCGCTCGCTCCAATTGCCCTTCGAGGTACAGCAAGCAGGTGATTTCGTCCACGTGCTTCATCGCGTTCCCCCGGCAGCCATTGCGTCCGATCGGCCAAGCGCTTTGCGCAATTCGTGGCGCGCTCGCAGCAGCACAACGCCAACGAACGCGCGGCGGACTCCTAACGCATCGGCCACTTCTTCGTAGCTCATATCCGAGTAATATCGCAGTACCAATGCCATACGTCCGCGAGCGGATAGCTGATCGAGCGCCTTGCGTATCTCCTGGCTCGTGTGTTTGGCAATGAGTTGTTCGAGTTGGCCGGGATCAGGATGCTCCAGCGGCAGCGTCTCGAGGTCGCCGGTCTCTTTGTCCTGGCGGCTTCGGCGGCGCCGCAACATGTCCCAGCAATAATTGGCTGCAACCTTGTAGAGCCACGCGGAAAACGGCCGGGTCGAATCGTATTGGCCAAATTTCTCTCGCACCTTCAGAAAAATTTCCATCGTGGCGTCTTCCGCATCTTCTCGCGCCGGCAGCGCGCGCCGGCAAAAGCGGAAGATCGCCGGAGCATAAAATTGATATAGCTCGCCCCAGGCGTCGGTGCTGCCGGCCCGCGCGCGGGAGATTGCCTCCACGGGCTCTGTTTTTCCCGGTGCGCTCATTCCACCCGGCTGTTTCCGAGCATCTATCATGTGTTACGTTCCAACCGCCCGGAATCTTACACCACGTTAGCTCTTTGTCTGTCTTACTGTTGACAACTGGGGAGCAGTGAATTACAGTGAAAATGGTCGCACATTTGGAATTGCGCAGTTTGCAAGTAGACTGCGCAAAAGAGATTTGGAGGTCCTGTTCGCACCCTCGGCTAAGGCCCCGGTTTACTTTCTCCCAGAGTTTAGCCTGCTAAGTCCTTTAGAGTGAGCACTTACAAACATCACATCCACAAGCTCCTTAGAATCCGCACTTAGCTTTTTATTGAACTTAAAGTCCTTTAGAATGAGCAGTTAGATCAAAAGGGGGGTGGGGGCCCAGCAAGCAGTAACTCTTATTGCGTATCGTACGCCAGTCTCTCAACCCAGAAACGCCATGCCCGCCCAACCTCCATCCATCGTCATCGTCGGCCGGCCAAATGTTGGCAAGTCCACGCTATTCAATCGCCTCACCGGAACTCGCCGTTCTATCGTCACGGATGAGCCTGGCATCACTCGTGACCGCATTTACGGCACCCTTACTTGGGAGGGCCAAAGTCTCGAGGTTGTGGATACCGGTGGAATCGTTCCCGACGAAAAGGCAGCCATCCCCCGCGAAATTCTCCGCCAAGCTCGTAAAGCATTTGACAAGGCCAGCGTCCTGGTTTTAGTGGTCGACGCTCGCGAAGGAGTTACGCCACTCGATGAAGAGCTAGCGCGGCTGCTGAGAGACACCGGTAAACCCCTGTTCATTGCCGCGAACAAAGTCGATACGCAACAGCAGGAAGCGCAGTCCGCGGTTTTCTACCAGCTTGGAAAACAAGTTTTTCCGGTGTCCGCTGAACATGGTTCAGGCATGGAAGAGTTACTGGATTCGGTTATCGAAACGATTGGGCCCGCCGTGCCCGAAGCTGAGCGCGCATCTGCGGCGGCAGTTTCCTCGATCCAGGACGAAGCAGGCGCATCCCCCGAGAAGTTAAAAGAAGAAAAGCCGATTGAAGTTGCAATTATCGGTCGTCCGAACGTTGGCAAATCCACGTTGTTGAATCGGCTGGCTGGGGAAGAGCGCTCCATTGTATCCGCGGAACCGGGAACCACTCGCGATTCCGTCGACACTGACGTGCTCCGCAATGGAAAAGTTTACCGCTTTGTGGACACCGCCGGAATCCGCCGCAAAGGTAAAACGAAGCTGGTGGCAGAAAAATTGAGCGTGGTCATGGCGCGCAGAAGCCTTGAGCGCGCTGATGTGGCGCTATTAGTGGTGGATGCGGAACTTGGCGTCACCGCGAGTGACGCCACCATCGCAGGTTACGCGGAAGACTCCGGGCGCTCGGTCATCATCGTGATGAATAAATGGGACCTCGCCACCGCGGCTGCCCGAGATGCCTCGGAACGCGCAAAAAGAGGTGCTACCGCCGAACGCGCTGGGAGTCGTACTGACGGCAAAAAAGACTTCCACCATCGTTCCCAGAGAAATTCCGAGCCTGTCCTTTCCACCGAAGAGCACCTGATCAAAGACTACGAAGAGCTTATCCGCGCCAAGCTGAAGTTTCTGAGTTACGCTCCCATTATTTTTCTGTCCGCGAAAACTGGGGACCGCGTTGCGAAATTATATTCGTTGATCGATCAAGTGGCGGCCGCGCGCCGCCGGCGAATCACCACCGGCGAGCTGAATCGCTGGCTCTCCGAAGTAGATCTTCAGCGCGGGACTTCGCCCATGAGCCGTCGCCTCAAAATTTTCTATGTCACCCAAGCTTCTTCTTCGCCGCCAACCTTTGTTCTGTTCACCAATCAGACGCAGCGGCTGCATTTCAGCTACGAACGCTTTCTGGAAAATCGATTACGCGAACACTTTCAATTTCTCGGCGCGCCCATTCGATTCCTGCAACGCATGAAGGAAAAACGCGGCGCGAGCCGAGGTGAAGGCGATAGCAGCAATCGGGCTTCGCGCCGTCCTCAAGCCGGGCGTCCGACCCGCGGCCGCCCCGGCTGGAAGCCGGATGCGAAGCAGCCGCCGAAGCGCCGATCCAGACCCGGCGCCAAGCCCCGTTCCAGAGATTGAACCCGGCTGAGATTGGAAAATCAGAAATTGACACGCAGCGAAATCAGAATAGGATATTTGCACCAGCCAACGACCGAACACGATGTCAGCACACGAACAACCGGAAATTCCGCAGAAGGAGCTGTTCCGCATCGGCGAAGTCAGCCGCTTGACCAGCACTAAGTCGTTCGTCCTGCGATATTGGGAGACGGAATTTCCCATGCTGCAGCCGGTGAAAAGTCCCACTGGGCACCGCCTTTACCGCCGCGAAGATGTCGAACTCGTCCTGCGAATCAAGCGGTTGCTTTATGACGAGGGTTTCACTATTGCCGGCGCGCGCCGCCATCTGCGCGAATCCAACGGAAACGCCGTGGAAGCGCCGCCTGGGCCCAGCGCAAAAGAGACCAATACGCAGCTTTTGAGCCGCAAATTGCTGCTCGATTTGCGCGATGCGCTGCGCTCTTTCTTGACGCTCCTCGAACGCCGGTGATACCCTCGAATGGTTCAAATGATGGCGGTCGGGACGTAGCGCAGCCTGGTAGCGCGCACGCTTGGGGTGCGTGAGGTCGCTGGTTCAAATCCAGTCGTCCCGACCATTTTTCTTCTGGAAATCGAACCGCGCAAACAAACGAAGCAGGCAGCGGATACAGTAAAATCCAAGAGAAGTAAGACGAGGCATTAAATCGGAAAACACGATTGGACGAGGCCTGTTTCCTGCCGCACGAATTTTCGGTCCGCCTGATCCTGTTCCTTGCTGGCACCTTTGCCGATGCCGCACATTTTGATCACCAACGATGACGGCATCCACGCCGAGGGTTTGCTCGCTCTTGTGGAAGGACTCACAGGTTTGGGCACCATCAGCGTTTCAGCGCCAAGCCGCGAGCGCAGCGCGGCCGCGCAATCGTTAACGTTACGGCAACCGATTATTTGCGAGCGGCGCGGAGAGAATAAATGGTCGGTGGAAGGGACTCCCGCTGACGCCGTCATCGTGGCGCTGCACAAATTGCTTCCTCACCCGCCCGATCTAGTGGTATCGGGAATAAATCGTGGGGCCAACATGGGCGAAAACATTTATTATTCAGGAACCGTAGGCGCGGCTCGCGAAGCCACGATCCACAATATTCCCGCGATTGCTATTTCCCTGGCTTGCCGCGGATTCACCGATGTTCGCTTTGAAGAAGCGGCTCGCTTTGCGCGAGCTCTCGCGCAACTTATTTTGAAAGAGGGTTTGCCCAACGAAGTTCTGCTCAACGTTAATGTGCCGCAGAATTGGACCGGCGGCGTGCAATTCGTGCGGCAATCCAAAAAAATCACCCGAAATGCGCTGCAAGAGGGAACCGATCCGCGCGGCCGGCTCTACTTCTGGCTGCACGAGCAGCAAATCGATCAGGACATCGACCCGCAAACAGACTATGCCGCGGTGCGCGACGGCGCAATCGCCATCACTCCATTGCACCTAGACCATACGCACACTACCTCGCTCAACCATCTCTCGCACTGGTCCAAGCAGCTCGAAGCTGCCGTGAAAAAAGCGTAGCGCTGTGGCGCCGCTTGCGACGTCCATCGCGATTCGATAGAAAACATGAATCCAGGAAAACGATATGACGTGGTTGTGGTTGGCGCGGGAGTCTTTGGCTCGTGGACCGCGCTACATCTGGCGCAAGCAGGGAAGAAAGTTGCCCTGCTCGATGCTTACGGACCCGCGAATGCCCGCGCAAGTTCTGGAGGGGAGTCGCGGATTATTCGCATGGGTTATGGACCGGACGCCTTGTACACGCGCTGGGCGATGCGCTCGCTGATTCTCTGGAAAGAGTTCGCCGAGAAAACGTCTCTTCCACTTTTTCATCGAACCGGCGTGCTATGGCTAGCACGCGATAGCGAAATGTATACCGCGGAAACGGCCACAACGCTCGCTGAATGCGGTGTCCGGTTCGAGCGGCTGAAGAAACGCGATCTTCAAAAAAGGTATTCACAATTCTCTTTTGATGACGTCGATGGCGGGTTACTCGAGCCTGACAGCGGCATTTTGATGGCGCGCCGTGCCGTTCAGGCTTTAGTCGTCGAGGCCGTAAAATCTGGTGTCGATTATCTCCAGGCCAGCGTTGCGGCTCCGATCGAGCGCCACCGTCTGAGCGCAGTTACATCAAGCGACGGCGCCGTGATTCCAGCGAAGACGTTTGTGTTTGCCTGCGGTGCCTGGCTTGGGAAATTATTTCCGGATTTTCTTGCCGAGCGGATTTTTCCGAGCCGCCAGGAAGTTTTCTATTTCGGCGTTCCCGCGGGAGACAAGCGCTTTGCTTCGCCCGCGATGCCCACGTGGTTATTTCGAGATGATGAGGTCTATGGCCTATCCGATCTGGAGAGCCGCGGATTTAAGCTTGCCTTCGACACGCATGGGGAGCGCGTAGATCCTGACTCGCAATCTCGAGTGGTTTCCGCGGAATCTGTAGCGGCAATCAGAAAATATGTGGCGCGACGCTTCCCGGCGCTCGCGGATGCGCCAATCGTCGAAACCCGCGTCTGCCAGTATGAAAATACCTCGAACGGCGATTTTCTAATTGACCGCCACCCGCAACTCGAAAACGTGTGGCTGGTGGGCGGCGGCTCAGGGCACGGGTTCAAGCACGGCCCCGCGCTTGGCGAATATGTCGCTGCGCGGATCGCGGAAGCGGGCACAGTTGAATCGAGATTTACTTTGGCGACGAAAGCCACAATACAAAAGCGCAATGTGTTTTAAATTGAAGCGACTCGGCATGCCCTGGCTGGAGTTTCAGAATCCCAGGGTCTAACTGAGAAACTTTTGTATAATGCGATGCGTTCCGGGCAAAGGGGGCTTATGAGATTGTCGTTGCGTGCGGTTTGTGGTCTTGCGCTGTTGTTTCTTCTAATGCCGTTGGCTGCGGACGAGCTTCCTTTGAGCGGATATTCCGCCGAATCTTCGCGGATCGAGCGCCAATGGGAGGATAAGTTCCGTGCAATTCCCAGCCCGGATAATATGCGCGCATACATGGAAAAACTTTCCGCGCGGCCGCATCATGTGGGCTCGGCGTACGACAAGGAAAATGCCGAATGGATCGCGGCGAGATTCAAAGAATGGGGTTTCGATACGCACATTGAAAATTTTGATGTGCTATTTCCCACGCCAAAAGAACGGTCGGTCGAACTTGTGGCCGGCGGCCCGCACTTCGTTGCGAAGCTCGACGAGCCGGTAGTTTCGCAGGATCCGACCTCGAATCAGAAAAACGAACAGTTGCCGAGCTATCATGCGTATTCCGCGGACGGAGACGTTACCGCGCCGCTGGTGTACGCCAATTTTGGCTTGCCTGAAGACTACGAGGAACTTGCGCGCATGGGTGTTTCGGTAAAAGGCGCGATTGTAATTACGCGTTACGGCCAATCCTGGCGCGGAATCAAACCCAAAGTCGCAGCCGAACACGGTGCAATTGGATGCTTGGTGTATTCGGATCCAAAAGATGACGGATACTCCGAAGGCGAAGTTTTTCCCGAGGGTCCGTGGCGTCCAAAGGATGGAGTTCAGCGAGGGAGTGTAGCGGATATGCCGCTCTATCCCGGCGATCCATTGACGCCTGGAGTGGGAGCCACGCCGGGCGCAAAGCGGCTCTCGCTTAAAGAAGCACAAACGATTACCAAAATTCCCGTCTTACCGATTTCGTATGGCGACGCCCAGCCCCTGTTGGCTGCTCTCACCGGACCGATTGGACCTGCGACCTGGCGGGGAGCGCTTCCCATTACCTATCGTGTGGGGCCAGGACCTGCCAGGGTCCATTTGAAGGTTAGCTCAAATTGGGACACCAAGAAACTTTATGACGTGATCGGAAAAATTCCAGGATCGATTCATCCGGACGAATGGATTATTCGCGGCAATCATCATGATGCGTGGGTGAATGGCGCGGAAGATCCCATCTCCGGACTGGTACCCTTGCTCGAAGAGGCTCGCGCTTTCGGGGAACTCGTAAAAGCCGGGTGGAAGCCGAAGCGCACCATGATTTACTGCGCATGGGATGGCGAAGAGCCCGGCTTGCTGGGATCGACGGAATGGGTGGAGCAGCATGCGACCGAGCTTGCGCGTAACGGCGTCGTGTACATCAACTCCGACACAAACTCGCGAGGCTTTCTGGAAGTTGGCGGATCCCACACACTCGAAAAATTCATCAATGATGTGGCGCGCGATATCTCGGATCCGGAAACGAAGCTTTCCATATGGAAGCGCAGACAGCTTAACGAAATATCGAAGGCCCATACGCCCGAGGAGCGGACGTCCCTTCGTCAGCGCGCCGACCCTCCTATTAATGCGCTTGGTTCGGGTTCGGACTACACACCTTTTCTGCAGCATGTTGGAGTCGCCTCGTTGAATCTGGGCTTCGGAGGCGAGAGCAATGGCGGGATCTATCACTCGATTTATGATGATTTTTACTGGTACACGCATTATGGGGATCCCACTTTTGTTTATGGGAAGGCGTTGGCTCAGATGGCGGGCACTGCCGTCATGCGCCTCGCGGATGGGGATTTGATTCCATTGAGCTTCACGAACCTTGGCGAGACAGTGCAAAAATATGTGCGCGAGATCGAGAAATTGGCGAAAGATAAAAACGACGAAATTCGCGAGCGCAATCTGGAAATTGAAGAGGGTGTATACGCGGCGGTTGCCGACCCAAATAAAAGACTTGTCGTTCCCGCAGCCGAAGAAATTCCACCGAAATTGAATTTTGCGGCCCTCAAGAACGGCGCCGATGCCATCACACGCGCCGCACAAAACTACGATACCGCGTTGGCAAAGACTCGCGAAGGCGGCGGAGCGGCGCTGGCCAGCGCGTCCATCAACGACGTGAATCGCTTGCTCATCGAGAGCGAGCGCAAGCTGACCAGTCCTCAGGGATTGCCGGGACGTCCGTGGTTCAAGCACCAACTCTACGCGCCGGGATTTTATACCGGATATGGCGTGAAGACGGTTCCCGCGGTGCGCGAGGCTATCGACCAGAAAAAGTGGAAGGAAGTCGACGGTCAGATCGCGCGCGTAGCTCAAGTTCTTCTGGATGAAGCTGCGGTGATTCAGACGGCGGCTGAAAAACTCGCGGCCGTTCACTGATTCTGGTTCCGATTCTGAATCCCAGTTCGATGATGCAGTTCGCGCGCAACGGTTGAACGGGAGCTTGCGCACAAGGCCTTCCACGCCGGGCACACGCGAATGCCACACGCGAATGCCACACATTGACGACAACGAGCAGCGCCCGCGCGAGGTAAAACTCAAGCGCACACTCACGCTGTGGCACCTGATCATTTACGGGATCATCGTCATTCAGCCGACGGCGCCCATGCCGATTTTCGGCGTGGTGGCCACCGAAGCGCGCGGACACGTGGTCACAGCGGTGCTGATTGCCATGGTGGCGATGCTCTTCACGGCGATCAGTTATGGGCGCATGGCGCGCGCGTATCCCAGCGCCGGCTCCGCTTACACGTACGTTGGACGTGAAATCCACCCTGTGCTCGGCTATGCCACGGGCTGGAGTATGGTAATGGATTACATCCTGAACCCGCTGATCTGCACGATCTGGTGCAGCAAGGCGGCGGGAAACATCGCGCCGGAAATTCCGTACGTGGTTTGGACGATTTTTTTTGCCGCGCTTTTTACGCTATTGAATTTGCGCGGGATTCAGACTTCAGCGCGAATCAATGATGCGCTGGCGGCGGCCATAGGCGTGGTAATTCTGCTATTTTTCATCCAGGCCGGGCGGTACCTGCTGGGAATGCCTTCGCGGCCGCCAGGATTCTTCTCGCGGCCATTTTACGACCCGCAAACATTTTCGGCTTCTGCGCTTTTCACCGGGACTTCGATTGCGGTTCTTACGTACATTGGGTTTGACAGCATTTCGACGCTTTCGGAGGAGGCCGAAAATCCCCGCAGGAACATTTTACTGGCCACAGTGCTGGTATGCCTGATCACAGGAGTTCTGGCGTCGATGGAAGTGTATGCCGCGCAATTGGCATGGCCGCCCAAGGCGCCATTTCCTGATGTGGATACCGCATACGCCTACGTTGCCGGGCGCATCGGAGGGCAATTTCTCTTTCACCTTGTAAATTTCACTTTACTGGTCGCAAATATCGGCTCGGGTATGGGTGCGCAGTTGGGCGCTGCGCGATTGCTTTACGGCATGGGCCGCGACAACGCTATCCCGAAATCATTTTTTGGCAAGCTGGATCCGAAGCGGCGGATTCCTCGAAATAGCGTGATTTTTGTCGGTGCAATCGCTCTGGCCGGCGCGCTGCTGGTTGCCGTATCGGTGCACGGGCATGCAGTGTTCAGCTATCAGCTTGGCGCCGAGATGCTCAACTTTGGAGCGTTTATAGGATTCATGGGCGTGAATGCGGCGGCGCTGCGGCACTATTATTTTCGCCCGGAACAAAAAGAACTTCAGTATTTGATTCCGCCATTGCTGGGGTTTGGAATTTGCCTGTTTCTCTGGGTGCATCTACGATGGCAGGCGAAAGTAGCCGGGGCGGTATGGATGCTCGTGGGAATTATTTATGGATTTGTTAAGACACGCGGTTTTCGCAAGATGCTATCGTTCGAGGCCCCCGCGGACTAAACGGGAATTTCGTCCGTTTACTTCGTAAGGTAACTGAGCACCGTCAGAGCTTTTATGGCCAGCAAACCTACGTCAAACAAAGGACCAGTGAATAAAACCAGATCGAATAAGGTTTACGCCGACAAGAAAGTTGCAGAAAGTTTTCCGCACCTGATGTTGAAGGAGATTTACGAACAGCCCCAAGCGATGCGGGATACGGTGAGCAAGCACGTGCAGGGTGAAACGATCTTCCCGGCGGAGCTCGATGCCATTGAGGGAGCGCTTGGAAGCTTCAAGAAAATCATTATTGCGGCTAGTGGGTCCAGCCGGCACGCGGGATTGGCGGGTGAAATCATGATCGAAGACCTTGCCGGCGTATCCGTGGATGTCGAGTATTCCAGCGAATATTGCTACCGCTCGACACACGCGGATGCCGATCCGATTGTGGTGGTGGTCACGCAATCCGGCGAGACTGCGGATACGATTGCGGCGCAACGGGAGGCGCTCGCGCGCGGCGCTAAGACCATCGCAATTTCCAATGTTGCGGGATCAACGATTGCGCGCGAGGCCACCGCGAATTTGCTGACGTATGCCATCAACGAGGTGGCCGTTCCGGCGACGAAGAGCTTCACGGCGCAACTGGTAATTCTGCATCTCCTGGCATTATTCTTGGCTCGAAAGCGCGGGCGCGTAACCGCGGAAGTTCTGCGGGCGCGACTCGGGCGCCTTGCGGAATTGCCGGAACTGCTGCAGAACTCGCTGGAGGGCTGGAATTCACAGGCCGCGGAGTGCGCGCAACACTTCCAAAAGGTTCGCGCGTTCCTTTATTTAGGGCGCGGCGTACATTATGCGATTGCGCGCGAAGGCGCCCTGAAATTGAAGGAAATTTCTTACGCGCAAGCTGAGGGAATCCCGGCGGGGGAGTTGAAACATGGACCCAACGCGCTGGTAAACGAGCAAGTTCCGGTTGTGGTGGTGGCGACGTGCGATGACGCTGACCCGGACTCGATCCTCCGTTATCAACGAACGCTGACGGTAATCGAATATGTGCAGGCCGAAGGGGGGCGAGTGATCGCCATCGCCAACGAAGGCAATCGCGAGGTGGAGCGTTCCGCTACGCGCACGTTATTCGTGCCGACTACCGCCGAGCTGCTGTTGCCGGCGCTCGAAGTAGTGCCCCTGCAATTTTTTGCATACCACATGGCGGTGCTAAATGGATGCGACCCGGACCATCCGAGAAATCTTGTTAAGTCAGTGACAACGGAATAAGGGATTGCCACCAGCTTGCGATTTCAGGGGAAGTGGTTATGCGTGCGTGGCAGCATATCGCGCCGCGCCCAGCAATGCTGTTTTTTCCTCGAGAATGACGTACACAGGGACGTCAGCGAGCATAGCGCTCATGCGATCCTTCGCGACAAATGCTTCCACAAATCCGCCTTCGGCCAAGCGATCAGCAATTTTTGGAGCGATGCCGCCGCCGAGATAGACGCCTCCCAAAGCAAGCGCATGGAGCGCGAGATTTCCCGCTTCCGCGCCATAGAGCGAGGCAAATAAGTCTAGAGCCTGCGAACACAGCGGGCATTTTCGCTGCAAGGCAAAATTTGAAATTACGCTGGCGGGCTCGGGCTCGCGCTTTTTCTCGCCAGTTTGGTCCACGACTCGATCGCGCAGTTGTTCGCGCACTTCTTCAAGCTCCTCGCCATGATTTGTGTCTTTCAGGAAATTATAAATGTTGAAGAGTCCTGGGCCGGACAAAACTCTTTCCCAGGAAACATGTTGATATTTTTTGCGCAGGTATTCCTGAAGCTGGCATTCCAGAGGATTTCGCGGGGCAAAATCGGCGAGGCCCCCTTCGGTGGGAATGGCCACATGACCCTGGCCGTTCCAAAATAACAGCGACTCTCCTAGACCGGTGCCGGCGGCGATTAAAGCTCTTGTGGCAGACTCGCGTGGAACGCCGCGGGCTAAAACTCGCAGATGCTCAGGGCCCAATTCAGAAATTCCGTAGGCGGTCGCTTCCAAATCATTGATAAGGTGAATGCGGGGCAGTCCCATACTTTTTGTGAGGGCGGCAGAATCCATCGGCCAAGGTAAATTGACGGCTTTGGAAATTCCGTCGATGACGGCGCCGGGGACGCCGAGACAGGCGCTGGAGATTTTAGAGGCGTCGAACGGGACTTGCCGAAGCATCGCTTCAGGACTTGGAAAGTCCTGAGTATGGAAGCTCTTGAAGAAAACTGTGATCAGCCGTGCGCCTTGCAGCGAAAAAAGCGCGAGGTTAGTTTTCGTGCCACCGACATCTCCGGCGAGGAACATTTTGGTCGGTTACGCGGTACAAAGGCGGAACAATAAACTAACCTCGTCTTCTTACGAGCTTTGATCGTTTAAAAAATGTATTTCAGAGCTAATTGAATTTGCCGCTGGGCCCCAGTCTGGGACTGGAAAGCCGCGCGGGATATGGAGCCGAAACGTTTGCCTTGGCTCAGCCTGGCTTCCGGGAAGTACAAATTCGGGTGATTCAAAAGATTGAAAATCTCGGCGCGGAATTGCAGGCCCTGGCGCTCGGTGAGGCGGAAAGAGCGGTACAGGCCGAAGTCAAAGTTTTTCAGACTATCCCCACGCAAGATGTTGCGGCCGGCATTGCCAAACGTACCGGTTGCGGGATAGGCCCAGGCGGGAGCCTCTCCTGGCGCACAGTTTCTCAAGCTTGCGCCTCGCCGGGTACAAGTGTTGAACCAGCGATTCGGTCCGGGATTGGCGATGCGCCAGTCACCTATGAGATCGGGGCGGTCACTCCCGCCACCGGTGTTGCTGACGTCCTCGCCGAGGGTGACCGTGAAGGGTCGAGCCGTTTGCAGGGTCAGGATGCCGGTGGTGTGCCATCCGCCGATGAACCCATTGATGAAGCCATTCGAACTTGAAATTCGATGTTTTCTACCGAAAGGCAGGTCGTAGACATAACTGAACACCCAGCGGTGTCGCGTGTCGTAATCCGACGCGGCGCGCTCGGCCGTAAGGTTACGAGCGTCCTGGGCGAAGAAGCCACTTGAGTCACCGCCTTCGGAAATACCGAAATTCGAGTCGATAGACTTTGACCAGTTATAGGAGGAAAGGAAACTGAGGCCGCCGCTCAACCTGCGTTCGAGGCGGACCTGAAGACCGTTGTAGGTCGAGTTACCCACCGAAGAGATGTATCCACCGGTAATACTGCCATAGCTGGGAAACGGCCGACGATCTTTAATCGAACCAGCGCCCAGACGGGCTTGGTTGATGTTCACGCCGATGGGGAGCTTGTGAGCTTCGGAGCCGAGATAGGCAACGTCGAGGAGGGTATCTTTCGCGATCTCGCGCTGTATCCCTAAGCTCCACTGATTGAGATAAGCCGTTACGAAATTCGGATCGATGCCGGGAGGCACGACGGCTGGACCTCCAGTAAATGCGTTGGCGAGTTTAATATCGGATTCACCGGCGGCGGGGATCGGACCGGCCGTCTGCCGCTGGCGGAATGGGGAGTTTCGGGACAGCGGTGTGATTCCGTTGCCAACGATTTGGTAATTATAGAAAAGTCCGAAGCCGGCACGGACCACGGTCTTGCTTCCTCCGAAGGGGCGCCAAGCCAAACCGATGCGCGGAGCGAAATTGTTCCTGTCCGTTTTCCACAAACGCCTGCCCACGTCGGGGCGCACGCGAATCAGAAGCTTCCCGCGGTCGATATACGCTTCCGAGCCTCCGGAGATTTTGATGGTGCCCAGTATCGGCTTTCCAGTTAGATCGATCCCTGAGACACCATTCGGGTCGAAGGAGGCCATCTTGTTGACTTTTTCAACCGGGGGGAGGTTAAGCTCGTAGCGAAGTCCTAGGTTTAGAGTGAGTCGAGGGCTCACTTTCCAGTCGTCTTGGAAATAGTACCCGGAGCTGAACGTCATCGCATTGTGAAATGGTTCGCCCAAATTACGATCGGCCTGGCGCGGAAGGCCGAGCAAAAGGTCGGCGACGGAACTGCCCGTAGAAGTAGAATCCCCGTCTGCGACCAGTTGCGGCTGTCCGGTGGACCGGCCGGTAAAAGTGAAACTGCCGCGGCCGAAGGACGTGAAAAAGGAGTTAAAGAGAAAACGGCGGATGTCGAGACCGAATTTCATGGTGTGGCTGCGATGGATATAGGTCATGTTCTCGACGTAATGATAGGTATTGTCATGGCGGCCCTGAGGCAGATTGGTGGGTCCGCCGATGGTGCTAATTCCGCTAAGCACTAGTTGAGGAGCCCCGTTATTGAAAGGGTGGGCCGGATCACCCGCATCGGTGAGGCCGCCTATGTTGAGGCGCTTGATCACATCTGAGTCGCGATCTTGTTGGAGGCGGAAGAAACCGAACCGCGTGTAACCCAGTCGCGCTTCATTGATGAGATTCTGGCTGATCATATACGTCCAGATGATCGCGGCGGTCTGCGTACGCTGAAGCTCGTTGCAACCCCATCCGGGAACGCTGCGCGCCGAACATAACGGATTAGCCAAAGCAAAAAATTCACCGGAATCGGCAAACTCATAAGCGCCAAACATATTGCTCTTATCGTTGAATCTGTGGTCGACGCGCATGGAGAATTGATCGAGGCGGAGGGGACTGGCCGCAGCGGAGACGAAATTATTGGCGCCGGCAAGATTCGGATTAGGGAAAAGAGCCAGGAGCCCGGCGCCTTGCGGGGAGAAACGGGCATCGCTCGGATTGTTCGGGATCTTGTTGCCCGGGAAGGGATCCATTACTAAGAGGGATATCTTCTTGGTGGGATCTTTGGGATCGGGCACGAGAATGGAACGCCGAGTTTTTGGATCGAAGATCTGCCCTCGGAAGATCGGTCGTCCCAAAGCATCGTTTCCAATTACCTGGTTGGTCAGCAACGCCGAAAAGTCGCCCTTTTTCATTGCTTCCGTGGGCACGTTGGCTAAGCTAGCTTCCTGCTGTCCGCGGCGCTGGCCTTCGTAGCCGGCAAAGAAGAAGGTGCGATCATGGCGAATGGGTCCCCCGATGACGCCGCCAAATTGGTTGCGCTTAAAAGTTGGTTTGGAAGGAGCGAAAAAGTTCGCCGCGTCGAAAATCGAATTGCGATGGAACTCAAAAGCCGATCCGTGAAATTGATTCGTGCCGGACTTGGTGGTGACAATGATTTGCCCGCCGGCCTGGCGCCCGTATTCCGCGGCGTAGGTGCCGGTAACAACCTTGAATTCGCGCACGGCGTCAAGAATGGGGCGATGTAAAGGTTGATTGGTGGTTTCGTCGTTGTTGTCGATACCGTCCATCGTGTAATTGTTCGCGACTTCGCTATTTCCAGCGACGTTGATTCCGCCGCGGAAGCCAAGCTGCGAGCCTTGCGCGGGAGCAAAGACGTTGGGCTGCAATTGCGCAAGTTGCAGGTAATCGCGTCCGTTTAAAGGAAGCTCGACAACCTTTTTCTGATCAACCACGTTTCCGAGCGACGCATTCTCGCTCTGCACCAGAGGTACATCTTCACTAACCTGGATCACCTCGTTGACATTGCCCAACGCCAGCTTGATTTCAACGCCCGCTTGTTGGCCGACCTGCAGAATAATCCCGGTACGAACTTCTTTCTTGAATCCTGTGGCTTCAACGGTGAGGGAATAGTCTCCTGGGGGCAATAGCGGCAGGACAAAGTTCCCGTCCGTACTGGTTAAGACGGTTTCCTCCCGGTTTGTGGCCACATTGCGGATGGTGACCTTGGCGCCGAGAACGGCGCCACCCGATTGATCCATCACGCGGCCATTCAGTGTGGCTGTAAAAGTTTGGGCGCCCAACCCGGCCGTCAAAAGGCTGCCAGAGATTAGAACCAAGAGTCCGATTTTTATAAGTCTGAGCATATATGTCTCCGCTTCAATGCGATTAGGCTCACAAGGGCGTGTGAGGCAAAAATTAGAATGTCGAAGGCGCACGCGAGATCGATGAACTTCGAGCCCCTGGTGACCTCTTCCATGCCACACGGAAAGATTTTTGTCAAACATTGAAAATGGCATCGAAAGTTGCGCACCTATGCGTGCCTACTGTTTGCCGAACTGGCGGAACCCGCAACAATTATTGCTTTATGAAATTGCCGGCAATTTACTGGCCAAAATAATAGAGCGAGTTAAAAAACATTTTAAAAGTGCCGTAGGACTGTCCGCGATATTGCGGACGAAAACCGAACATCACGACATGCCCATGTCCCAGCGGAGCGTCCATCAGAGCGCTGCGATTTTGCAGCAAGCCTTCGCCTAATAGCCAGCCTGACATCAGAGGATTCCCATTCGGGTAGGTGGCAACGACTCCCGCGCCAGGCGCAGCCGCGCTTTGAAATGCTGGGGCAAACACCGGACCCGCTTCAAACCATATAGCTGCTTCGGGTTCCATACCGTAGCCAATGGGATGAGTGTTGTTGACTGCGACGCGGAGGATTGAGCCTGGACCATAAAATTCGCGATTGGGAACATCTTTCAAAATATTGCGCGCGCCGACGTTCATTCGCTCGATGGGGAAATTAGAGGCGTTGTTGAGCGTTACAAGCGTGCCGCCTTGCATCACGAATGCGCGGAGGTTGGCGATGCCGGCGGTCCCAATGCCGCCGGTAAATTCATCGGGAACCGGTCCTTGAAAGAAACTGGCTTCGCGAGTGGGCGCGCGCGACTCGCGACCGATCCCCGCGGATTCCCGCGCCTGTAGCTTGGGATGTCCATTTACAAGCGCGGAAACGCTTTGGTCTGGAATGACGATTACATCGAAGCGTGATTCGAGTTTTCCTTCACGGAGATCCTTGTCATAAACACTCGTGTAGGGAAATTCGAATTGCTCGAGCAACCAGCGCGTCCATCCCTCATCCATGCTGGGCAGATAGCTTTTATAAAGAGCTATTCGCGGCGCGTGCAGCGGGGTCACGGCAGAAAACGCCGCATCGGAGGCTAAGAAGTCACAGCCGAGCGATGCCAATTCGCGAACCGAGCCGGAGCGAATCACAAACGTGCCACTTGGGAATTCGCGGCTGCCATCGTTAGCGGCAGTTTTCAGCCGGGAGATTTGCGCTCCGTTTTTCAGAAGACGATTCACGGCCAGATACGCATTGTTGGAGTCAGGACGAAGCAGGTATTGCTTGCGGCTTGGCTCAACCTTGCCCGCGGGCACATCCACTTTATCGGCTTTTTCCAGGCTGGCCTGGAAGGGGCTGTGGACTTCAACGGTTTTCACGCCCATCAGCAGCGGGAGGGTTTGCGCGGTCACATCATAGGGACGTTTGGGCGGGCCACCAGGGAATTCGCGAAGGTCCGGATAATTTTGGCGTTCGAGCAGGGTCTTGGCGTAGCTGCCGTAAGGTTGCGCCAAAGCGATCACGTATGCGCCAGCCGGATATTCAATCCCATCGGCCGTGAATTTCTCGCGGGCTTTTTGAACCTCGACGAGACCAAAGCGAAGAGTGTTCAGAAGCTTGGCGCCAGCCGCCGGGTCTTTCTGGTCCGGGGGCACAATGTAGGCGTAAGGCCCGCCCTGGCGGTCGATCGCTTTGCGGCCAACTTGGATAAAATTGCGCAAGAACATCTCGCGATTCTGCGCCACCGTGCCGAGACAGGAATCGAAGGCAATCAGCTGATAGGCGACGATATCGCGCAGACGCCACTCGCCGCCCTTCCAAGGATCGGGATAGTTCCAGCTACTGCGTTGCGCGTTGTAACCGAGCGCTGTTGTGTCGAGCTCTTCCGCGCGCACGTGTATGGGAGTGGCCAGACGAGCAGAGGCCGATTCCGTGAGGATGCGCAAGCCGCCGTGGTATGCCTGATAATGGCGCCCAGGCGTCCAGAAGTCATACATGGCGTTGATGGCCACCCCTTTCTTCCCACCGGTGGCGAGCGCAGCGGCCATGGAAGTTCCAAGCATATTAGTTTCCTGCACGATTAAGGGATCGACATTGGGATCGACCGGATCAAGAAATGGCGGGACGAAAATGCGCGCGCTGTAGCTGCCCATCTGGTGAACGTCATAAACCACTTGCGGATGCCACACATTCTGAACTTTGCTCACCGTCAACTGCGATTCGACCTGCGTGAACATGTACCAATCGCGATTATTGTCATGGCCGACGTACCGATGGTAGAGCTCCACCGGGGCCGAGCCTTCAAATGGTGTTCCCAGATATTTTCGATACCACTTTACGACCATGTCCTGACCGTCGGGATTGAGCGAAGGAATCAGGAGGAAGATTACATTGTCGAGGATGGCGCGGTGACGCGGCGTGTCTTCGGTGAGCAGCTTGTAGACGTATTCCATGGACGTCTGAGTGGAAGCTACTTCGGTGGAGTGCACCGTGCAGGTGATCAAGACGACCGCTTTGCCCTCGGCAATCAGTTTCTCTGCTTCGGAATCGGACAATCCCCGGGGATCGGCGAGCCGGTGTTGAATTTGGAGGTACCGATCAAGATGTTGCAAATTATCCGCAGACGAAATCGTCAGCGCCACAAAAGGCTTGCCCAAAGTGGATTTCCCCAGTTCTGCAAATTTCACGCGTTCGGGCGCGGCCGCAGCCACCTTTTGAAAATAGCCCACGACCTGTTGCCAATCGGCAAGCTTGCGGTCCTCACCGACTTTAAAACCCAAGACAGAATCAGGCGAGGGGACTTGCGCAAATGCTGGAACATGCGCCGCGAATAAAGCGCACAGCGCGAGCAGCGTGGAAGTCAAAAGTCGTGGCCCAAACTTTACAATTTTCATTGCAAGCCGTCTCCCTGTAATGACGTCCCTATTTAGAAGCCGTTATCTAATGAGCTCCTAGCAGAATCATGCCCCGGCCGTCGCGGATTTCGATTTTAGTAGCGTAAGGCTGGCTTAGTTTTTGCAAACGTTCCAGGATCCGTATCGAAGTTTCGCGGTCCGCTGATTCGGGTGTCCCGCGCTGCCAACGGTTACGTCCAAAACCCAAACTGATCGGAGTCAGGCGCACCTCGTAAGGAGATCCGTGGCGAAATATCACGCCCGCGACCACGGATTCCCAGTGCAGCGGATCGGCGGCGAAGCCTCGACGATCGTGGTCGCTTCGCGCTTCATAAAGTTCGGACGGCAGGGCATCATAGGCGAGGTCATATTGCTCATAGATATCGGCCGGAAGATGCGTAACGGTATCGTTTTGAAAAATGAAATTCGAAAGGCTGTAGAAAATAACTTTACCTTTATAAACCTCGATTCCGCGAAGAACATGCGGCCCATGGCCGACAAACACATCGGCGCCGGCGTCGATGGCCGCATGAGCAAAATCCACCAGGAACTGCGCGGGAACTTCCCGGTCGCCCGGCGCCGCCTCATGCGCGTGAATGGAAACGAGAACGTGATCAGCCATGCGGCGAGCTTCGTGAATGGCCGTGGTGAGCCCTTTGAGGTCGCGCGGGTCGGGCTCCGTAAACACAGAGTTTTTGTCAGACAGCTCGAAAGTCTGACCGAGGAAGGTCAGGCGCTCGGGGGTATCCGGTTCCGTGCGGGCCAGGACATCCGTCGTGGCCAAATTTAAGGTCTCTTTTATCTTGCGCAGCGCGGCGAATTGCGCAACCTCCACGCGATACTTGGTCCGATACCGCAGCGGGTTCAGGCCGGGTCGACCGCGAATATCGGGGCGCTGCGCTCCTGCGGGTGAGCTAGGCGAGAACGTCGAGGCGCAAGAGATCAGCGCAATGCGGCCGCGCGCGGTTTCAAGATAGGAAGGGGCGCGGGCCTCACCCAGATTTTCTCCAACACCAGCGAAGATGGCGCCATTCTCCTTCAACACGCGTCGATGAATTCGCAGCCCTTCAATTCCATAGTCGAGGGAGTGATTGTTTGCTGTGGCAAATAAGTTAAAGCCCATCCACTGCAAATCCTTGAAGAGATTCGGAGCGGCGCGAAGCCAGGTTCCTCCGGATTGCGCCGATGGCGGCGCTTCATAGTCATGAAAAAGGATTTCCAAATTGGTGAAGGCCGCATCGCCCTCACGCACTGCATTCACTACATTCATAAATTTCGCGTCGGGCTGCTGGACGGAGACCGTCCGGGTGATAATGGAATCTCCGGTGAGAGTGAGGCTGAAATCCTGCGCCGCAGTTTCCTGCGTGCCCCAAAAAAGACTCAGGAATAGAGGGATGAAAGTTAGAGATCGAAAGGGATGAACCATCACGCTACTCCATATATTGAATCGAGAGCCATGAAGTCAAGCTAAGATACGATTTAATTGCGAAATGGCCGCATGGCCCAAAATGCCGGGCCGAAGTTTTTCGTCACGCAAGGCAAATTTTAGCTGGCGGAGTATTGAGCTTTTGGCCGGAAGTTGCTCCTGATCGTGAGAATCGCCGGGCAAATTTGCATAAAATAGATTTCATTTTGCGTGAAAATCTTCAAATTTATTGACATGTGTCTGACCTTCCACCCATACTCCGGTCCCGAATGAGAAACGACGGGGAAGCTGCTCTGAATCCAATGGTTGATTTCCGCCAAACAATTCAGGAATATCGCTTTTTCTCCTGGAGCCCGGAGACCCTCTAAATGCGCGAACGACGCTGGCATCGCATCATCCCGGTCGCCACGATCATGTACGGCATCGCTTTCATCAACCGCACGAATGTTTCGTTAGCGCTTCCTTCAATGAGCCGGGACCTGCACATGAACTCGCTGCAAGCCGGCGCTATCGCAGGGATATTTTTCTGGGGGTACTTGTTTTTGCAGATTCCTGGCGGATATCTGGCAAGCCGCTGGAGCACGAAGTGGATCGTAAGCATTCTGATGTTTATTTGGGGATGCGCCTCAGTAGGTTGCGGGCTGGTGCATAGCTGGCAGGAACTTTGGGTGATGCGATTTCTGCTCGGCGTCGGTGAGGGTGGCATGTACCCGGCGACGCTTATCCTGCTGTCGCACTGGTTCCCAGCTAAGGAACGCGCGCGGGCTAACGGGTGGTTCTCGCTCGCTGTGCCTCTTTCACTGGTTATCTCATCGCCGCTTTCCGGGTGGTTGATACAGAGGTGGAATTGGCGCGTGATGCTGATCGTCGAGGGTATACTGCCTCTGGCCTGGCTGCTTGTGTGGATGTTTGAAATTTACGATTATCCTCGCCAAGCGCCATGGATTTCCCCGGACGAACGCGAGTTTCTGGAAACGACATACCTGCGCGAAACGGCGGCTCGCGAGCCGAAGCTTAAGGAGAACTACTGGCGATCTCTCGTTGCGCCACAGGTTTTGTTATTGGCCCTGATTAAGCTTTTGATGTTGAGCGCCCAGTTGGGATACACCATTTGGCTGCCAAGCGCGATCGAGAAGGCCAGCAGCATCAGCAGCCTGCGCTCCGGCGTCCTTAATGCGATTCCTTTTACTATTGGAGCGATCGCATTGTTAATTAATTCCACGCATTCGGACAAGGTGCACGAGCGGCGCGCGCACATGGCAATTCCGATGGCTATCGGAGGCGTGGCCCTGTTAGGCGGTATTGCTACGATGTCGCGCTACCCAATATTGGCTTTTGTTTTAGTCTGCCTGGTGGCGATTGGGGCGTTCGCGCCCCTGGGGCCTTTCTGGGCTGTGTCGACGGAATGGTTTTCGAGAAAAATGGCAGGATCGGTGGCGGGATTTATTAACGGTGTCGGGAATTTGGGAGGCTTTTTCGGTCCTTTTCTTGTCGGCTATTTAAACAAGCGCTTCGGCAGTTTTGTGCCCGGATTTCGCATGCTCGCGAGCTTCATGCTGATCGGCGCGGTATTACCATTTTTTCTCAAGCCGCCTCCAGATCCCTTTCCGGTCCGTAGCTCTGTACAGGGCTAAGAACTTTGTGTGAAGTTATCAGGCTCAAGGAGCTTCGATGAAGAGCAGCTTGAACGTTGTATCTCTGGCACTCGTTTTTGTATCTTTTGTCTCAGCCCAGCAACGAGCTCCGCAGACTGCGGCAGTTCTTAATTCGCCGGATGGGCGATTAGAAATTGCGTTCAAGACTATCTCGCAAACGGCGCAGAGCCAGACAAACTCTGCTACTCCGCAGGATCGACCATCAGGCGGGCCAAGCCAGATGGTTTATTCGGTTTCATTTCAAGGCAAGCCTTTGATTGATGACTCGGCCCTGCGATTGGATTTGCAAGGGCAAAGGCTGCTCGGCCCGGACGTCCGAATCACGGACGCCTCTCGCTCGACCGTTGATGAGACCTACCGCCTGGTAACCGGTAAAGCGAGCTCTGTTCGCAACCACTACAACGCGCTTCGCATTGAGCTTGCCGAAAATGGCGGCGCACAACGCAAACTGGCGATAGAGCTCCGCGCATATGACGATGCGGTTGCCTTTCGTTACGTCATTCCCGAGCAGCCTGCCCTGCGCGATTTTCGTTTGGCGAAAGAACTAACCGAGTTTCGAATTAGCAAAGACGCCGTGACGTATTCGCTTGTGTTGCCGAATTACCGGACCATGTATGAGAGCGAATTCATCAAGCTTCCGGTGAGCGCCTTTTCGAATCAAGGGGGCGTCGGAAGCAACGTGCTCATTGGCCTTCCTATGCTGTTGGAACTACCAGGCGTTGCATGGATGGCGATCACCGAGGCCGACGTGCGCGATTACGCGGCTATGTATCTTGTGAATCCGGCAGCGAGTTGGTCTGGGCACTGGCTCGAATCGAGGCTCGCTCCCAGCGTGATCGAACCTGGCATCTCCGTTATAGGCGGGCTGCCCCACCACTCGCCGTGGCGCGTGCTGATTGTCGGCACCGAACCCGGACGATTGATTGAATCCAACGTGATTAGCAGCCTCAATCCTGAATCCGTGATTCAAGATACCTCATGGATTCGCGCGGGCCGAGCGGCATGGGATTGGTGGAGCGGCAGCATCGGTGCGGATGGCAAGCGCGCTTTTACGACTGAAAATATGAAGTACTACGTCGATTTTGCCGCAAAATCCAAATTTGAATACATGCTGGTGGATGCCGGCTGGACGGATCGCAATGACATTACAAAGATGAATGGCACGGTGGATATTCCGGAGCTAGTGCGGTATGCGTCGGCCAAAGCTGTAAAAGTATGGGTCTGGCTGCATTGGAGTGCAGCGGATCGCCAGTTAAATGAAGCTTTCCCACTGTACGAAAAGTGGGGCGTAGCGGGCGTGAAGATTGATTTCATGTCCCGCGATGATCAGGAGATGATCGGCTTCTACTATCGCGTGGCTGAAAAAGCCGCTCAGCATCATTTGATGGTGGATTTCCACGGCGCTACCAAACCTACGGGGCTCGAGCGCACTTATCCCAACGTGATGGGCTATGAGGGCGTGCTGGGAATGGAGCAGTCCAAGGCGGGGAGCAGAGACAATCCCGATTCCCACGTGACGCTTCCATTCACGCGCATGCTTGCGGGAAGAATGGATTACACCCCTGGTGGATTCGATAACGTGACCAAGAGCCAGTTTGAAGCGCGGACGGAAAAACCAATGGTGATGAGCACGCGTGCGCACCAACTAGCGATGTATGTCGTGTATGAGGCGCCTTTCCAGATGGTGGCGGATCACCCGGGTGCATACGAGGGGCAACCGGCGTTCGAATTTATCAGGCACGTTCCGGCGACATGGGATGAGACGCGAGTGCCCAACGGCAAGCCAGGGGAGTACATCACGGTTGCAAGGCGTCGCGGCAATGAATGGTTCGTTGGATCGATGACCAACTGGGATGAGCGCAACGTGGAGATCCCGCTAAGCTTTCTGGGCAACGGAAATTACACCGCTGAAGTCTATCGAGATGCGCCCGATGCCAGCTCCCATCCAAAGAACACTGTCATTGAGCAAATGCCGGTTACGCGCGAGTCAACGCTTAAACTGCATCTTGCTTCCGCAGGAGGCGCCGCCGTCCGAATCTGGCGCCAGTAGTTCCGCCCGTGGGGAGATCAGCACCCAAGAATTCGGCCCACAGCAGTGCTAGTCACTTCCGCACGTTCATTCCCAACACAGCTTTTTGCAGACGAAGTTCCCAACCAAGATCTTCGTATCCACATCCTGAGAGTTGGCGCGGCCAGTTCCACGGCGTCGGTGAACTCATCCTTTGCCAGGCCCCCGCGACTGACTCGCCGCATGGAGGAGTATGGTCTGTCCGACCGCCAGTCGTCCGATGCGAGTGACTGCGCCGTAGATGCCCGCGTTGTTCTGGTTCGCACGAACGACCGCTTTCATCACTTCTGGCGCCGGACTTGTCCTGTTGGGCAGACTCGCAGGGCGGAGCCTAGACGTGCGACGATTTCGCCCAAATGTTGTCGTTCGCTTACTGCAATCGGTCCCTTTCCAGGAGGACGAATGGTTGGGCGGTGTGCTCTCAACAAGAGAGCAGCCGTTTACCAGATGAACTGATGGGTCACTCATACGGACCGACGCAAAGACTGCGGCATTCGCTCGCTCACAAGGAGCACACGAACATGAAGCCAAAGAACACGATCTGCCTCTGGTTCGACAAGGACGCGCATGAGGCGGCGCGCTTCTACGCCGTGACCTTTCCGGATAGTAAGGTAACCGCTGTTCACGAGGCGCCCGGTGACTATCCGGGCGGCAAGAAGGGCGATGTGCTGACGGTGGAGTTCACCGTTCTGGGCATTCCCTGTCTCGGTCTCAACGGCGGCCCGGAGTTCAGGCACACCGAGGCCTTTTCCTTCCAGATCGCGACGGAGGATCAGGAAGAGACGGACCGTTACTGGAACACGATCGTCGGCAATGGCGGCACGGAAAGCCAGTGCGGTTGGTGCAAGGACCGCTGGGGCCTCTCATGGCAGATCACCCCGCGCGCGCTAACCGATGCGCTTGCGGCTGGTGGCGGTGAGGCAAAGCGTGCCTTCGAGGCGATGATGACGATGAAGAAGATCGACATCGTCGCCATCGAGGCAGCGCGGCGAGGCTGACGTAGATTTCGCAGCAAAGAAACGGGCCCATAGCGGGACTCTTTCCTTCGTTTACAGGCCGCATTTGCTCAACCACTACGATGCCCAACCCCGACTCATCCGCGCCGGCGGCACCTGCCCGGCGCTGGTTTGAGATGGATTTTTCCAGGCGGAAAGGTCGCGATCGAGTATAGCTTCAAGCTTTTCGACTTCCGGCCGGAACTGTTCGTAGAGCTTACGAATGACTGCATCCGGTACCGCTGCGAAGTTAGAACCGCCGCCCAGAAATAACTTCAGCATCCTCGACTTCTTCACCTTCGTGACCACCATGTTTAAACGGTGCGCCTTCAGCCAGTCGGCCACCATTGTTCCGATTCTCGTGCGGTGATAGTTTTTGGGCAGGGTCATCTCCGCCGAAGTGTGCGTCAGTTCGATGGAAGTCAGTGGGAATCGCCGAATTCCGATGAAATCAACGAGAGCGTCAATATACTGTTGCGGATCTCGACGCAAATCATCATAGAGAGTGGCCAGAACTTGATCGCGTCCGAACTGAGCCTGCCATGCTTTGAGGTGAGTGGCATATTTGCTTGATTCGATCAGTTCCGGGTCGCGACGCAGAGCCTCCTCGAGAGTCCAGGGAAACATTCCATAGGCGCGCTTGAGACGATAGAGCGAGAGCACGCGATCCACTGGATTTCGAAATGTACAGACAATTTTCGCTTGCGGATTGAGTGTCGAAATGCGCGCGCGTGCTTCTGCAGACGCGAAATACGTAGGCGCCACCTCGCCGGTATTCATTCCTTCAGTTGATTTGGGATAGTGGGCGCGATACCATGCCATTCCACGATGAAATGGATGTCAAAGAAGCGGGTCCCTTTTATTTCCCTTGGCAAAACCGCGTGCCTGCTTAACGGCTCACCTGTTACCGACTAGGAAACTGGGCTATGAACCCGCATCTCACGTTTATTCAGCCGGTTACGATAAATTCGTCCAATTTCTGCACACAAGATAACCGGCCTGAGGACTGCCAAAATAGGTGAAATCTTTGACTTTAGCGAAACCGCTTCCTTTCCTTGGCGGCAAACTAGACGGCCGCACTTTTTAAGAGCGATCGCGGACCGGCAGGCTTGAAAAGCAGGGGGTAGCCCCGACCGAACAGAGTCAAAAATGGCCGAGCTGGCCAAAGGGCTTCTACGCAAGAAGATTCCCGAACTGGAGCTGGCTCTGGAAGGCAAATTGGAACAACACCATCGTTTCCTGTTGGAGCTTCAGCTGCAACGACTCGAAGCGGCGGAAAAAGACCTGGCTGTTCTAGAACAACGCATCCGGCGAATGCTCGAACCCTATGCGGCGCAGCTGGCCTTATTGGACGAGATACCCGGTGTCGATTGGACTCTGGCCGCGGTGATCATCGCTGAGTTGGGCGTGGACATGAGCGTGTTCGGAAACGTTTCGCAGTTGGCTTCTTGGGCAGGAGTTTGCCCCGGTAACAACGAATCCGCCGGCAAGCGCAAAAGCAGCCGCATCCCCAGTGGGAATGTGTATCTGAAGAGCGGACTGGTGG